>Ga0302182_10001557_pt1 | contig 11957 bp, 10 predicted proteins | sample I_Palsa_N3_1_FD_198781 | JGI IMG/M metagenome (GOLD analysis project Ga0302182, IMG submission 198781) | Peat permafrost microbial communities from Stordalen Mire near Abisko, Sweden - I_Palsa_N3_1 | ecosystem: Environmental > Terrestrial > Soil > Palsa > Peat permafrost | place: Sweden...
GTGGATATATTTTGTTGCTTGGCCGTGATCGCGGAGCATCTTGATTCTGTCAGCAACGCTGGCATCATTCGTGGTCACAGCCCCGGCTTCGCCGCACGCGCCAAGGTTTTTCCCGGGGTAGAAGCTAAATGCAGCCGCACGGCCCATTGAACCGGCTTTCATCCAGCGATTTAGATTTTTAGAGAAATATTCTGCACCGTGCGCTTGGCAAGCATCCTCAATTACTGTCAGACCGTATAGTTCCGCTAGCCTCAGGATCGAATCCATGTCGGCCATTTGACCGTAGAGGTGCACCGGAACGATCGCAGTTACTGGGCGTCCGCTTCGGTGGCTCAGAAGTTTCCCTGATCGAGTCCGCGTGCATTTATCCTTCAAATATTGCTGGAGCATTTCGGCGGACATGTTGTAGGTATGCTTGTCAATATCGATGAATTCCGGTACAGCGCCAGCTTGCGAGATAGCTTCCGTGGTTGCGATGAACGTATGCGGCACAGTGAGTACAACATCACCAGGCTGGACTCCGCAAGCCATGATGGCAAACCGCAAAGCGTCTGTACCACTGCTAACCGCAATCGAATGACTCGCGTCACAGAAGACAGCAAATGCCTTCTCAAAGTTTTCGACCATAGGGCCGCCAATGAACCCAGCCGAGTGCAGCACTCGGCGAAATACACTAATGAGTTCTTGTTCTAACTCCATGTGCGGAGCAATCAGATCGAGAAATGGAACATTGTTGCTAACATTGCTAAGAATGGACATTGTGACCTTCCGCCGCATGTTCTATGTAACGCAGAATCCTAGCCGGATTGCCAGCTACGATAGCGTTTGGTGGGACATCTTTAACAACTACGCTGCCGGCACCTACAATTGCGTTTTCGCCGATGCTTGTGTTGGAAAGAATAGTAGCTCCGGAGCCGATGGATGCACCCTTCATGATCACCGTGGGTTCGACCTTCCAATCGACCTGGGTCTGAAGGTTTCCATCCAGAGTCGTGGCTCGCGGATAGCTGTCGTTGATAAACATTACTCCGTGGCCAATGAAAACGTTGTCTTGGACGACAACGCCCTCGCAGATAAACGTATGACTTGAGATCTTGCAGCGGTTGCCGATACTGGCATTTTTCTGGATCTCTACGAATGCGCCGATCTTCGTGTCATCCCCGATTTCGCATCCATACAGATTAACAAATTTTGATAGCTGGACGTTGGTCCCAAGTTTGACGTCGTCCGAGACGCAATTGTAGGACTTCATAGATACACCAAAGCTCCTCTTTTGCTAAGCGATTCGCTGGCTGCCTCCAACATTTTTACTACTCGCAGCCCTGCACATCCGTCATTAGACGGATCTCGCCCATTTGAAATGCAATCCACGAAATAGGCGAGTTCCTGGCGTAGAGCCTCTGTCTGCTCAAGTTGCGGAGCCCACATATCTCCCGAACGATAGTTCACCAGGAGTTCGTAGACGCCTTCGCGGCTGGTGATATCCACTCCCCTGTCATAAACCTTTACTTTTTCGTCTGCTTCGAGATCGTTCCAGACCAGCATTCGCTTCTCTCCGCCGATTAGAGTGGTTCGAACTTTTACCGGGGAGAGCCAGTTGACATTGATATGTGCTATGACCTTTTCGGGAAAGTAGAGGGTCATATAGGCCACATCTTCGTAGCCGTTCAAATGCTTTTGGCCGGTCGCGACAATCGCTTCGGGGCTTGCTTTGATGAGGTAATCCATAATGGAAAGATCATGCGGCGCAAGATCCCAAAGCACATTGATGTCGTGCTGGAAAAGGCCCAAGTTGACCCGAGTAGCATCGTAGTAGTAGAGCTTTCCCAGTGTTCCTTCGTTGAGCAGTTGCCAGATTTTCTTCACAGCGCCTGTGAATAAAAAAGTATGGTCCACCATGATCCTGAGATTCTTTTTTTGCGCAAGATTGATTAGTTCCTCAGCTTGTGCCGCATTGCTTGTGAACGGCTTTTCAACGAACACGTGCTTACCGTTCTCCAACGCCGCTTTTGCCAGCTTATAGTGCGTCCAGACAGGAGTGACGATAGCGACGGCGTCTATCTTAGCCGAAGAAATTACGTCCGATGCATCCGAAGTTACATCGATGCCAGGATACGCTTTTTGTGCGCGATTCCTTGCATTTGGGCTCATTTCTGCGATTGCGACGACTTCGGATTCCTCCAGACTCGCAAGATTCCGGACGACGTTCGGCCCCCAGTAACCATAACCAATCACACCAAAATTCACGATATTCTCACAGAGGTTCGAGCCTAAAATGTTAGTTGTCGTTTCGTGGTAGGAAAGCGAGCTCGGCATCGAATGATTAAGTCATGCCATATCGAGCGAAATCGGGACAGTACAATCGAACTGTACAGGCTAGTACTTGCTCGCCCCTCAAATTGGGTAAAGGGCGAGCATGAAGCCCTTAAAGTTAGCTGAAAGGTCGCGACTAGCTTGTCGCAGACCAGCCACATCCATCTGGCAAACGGACATAGCTTCGCCCTGTGGACCACAGTCCCGTTCTTACTCTGCGGTTCAGATTTCGAACGTTTTGTAAGAATACAAACTAGCATCTGCACGATGAGGGCCATAATGCAGGCTACCGACGAGGCGGGAGTAATTTGCGAATTCCCTAAGAATTGGCGCTTCGGGAATAGACTGAGCATCTCGCCCAGGATGCTGGGATTGCAGTGTCTTGCACACGGAAATAGGTAAATTACATACTTTTAGGTGGAGGTGACTAGGGTGGGTGTCATCTAAGAGGGCTATTGTCCTATCTTTCGCGGCCAGTGAGAAGTTTGAAGAGAGTCCAGTTAAACTGCTGTGAATTCGAATGGAAGCAGCATTCATCCCAAAAGGGCTGAGCTGCTGAACTCAACAGGCACCGGCGCCGCCTATCACTGCGCGAGGCGTGCGCATGAGGATCTTAAAATCGAGCCAAGGAGACCACGACGTGGCGTATCGCAGGTCCAGACGGACCATTTCGTCGAACTTGACGCTACTTCGTCCACTGACTTGCCAAAGCCCGGTGATACCAGGTTTGACTTCCAATACCCGCCGACGATGCCAGGTCTGGTACGCTGCCAACTCATACGGAATTGCGGGTCGAGGGCCGACGAGCGACATGTCTCCTTTTAGAACATTCACTAACTGCGGAAGTTCATCCAGACTGGTTCGGCGCAAGAACTTACCCACTCGCGTAACCCTCGTATCGTTCGTAAGCTTGTATACCCCCTTAACCTTTCCGTTGGAGGGTAGATGATCTGCTTTGCCGGCAATTAGCTTAGACACATACTCTTTGTGAACGCTGTGATCATTGTCGGTGTGCATCGATCGAAATTTCAGGAATGTAAAGCATTGACCGTACTGTCCGACCCGCTGTTGTCGAAAGAGCACAGGACCTTTCGACGTCACTTTAATCGCTAAAGCGATCACCAAAAGCAGTGGCGTACAAAGGAGCAGCGCCAGTGCACTGCCGAAAATGTCCATCACTTGCTTAACGCGCAGCAGGGAAGACCTGCCGTTGTTCGGGCACAACAGATCCGGATACAAAGATGGATTGCTTGGGCGTCCGGAATTGTCATGATCCCAGTCATCAGGAAAGAAGTGGAAGGAGATGCTGACTTGACTGAGGTGATCTGATGATAGCTGGGCTCTCAGCGTTGCACTCACTTTGCCTAGAATTACACTTAGGACTGAGCTCTTGTCATTGCCGGTGAGCCCTGTAAACATCACCCCCCCGGTGATCCGATCTTTGTACCAGCCAATTATGTCGGTGTCCCTGATGGATAAGAGCAGCACAGAAAGTATATTGTCGAGAAGCTTTCCGCTCTTTTCTGACTCCTGATGGTTGCCAGCCTCTAGAAGCATAAGCAGGAAGGGTTCTCGGGAACGCTCTGTTCTTTTGCGCTCGACAGCGATCATCCGCTTAAATGCGCCTTCATTCAAGACCTCGCGCTCGCCATCGGGTAGCCACTCAAGTAAAGGGTCAGCGGCTTTTGAAACCTTATCCATGCGCAGCAGAGTCATAGCTAACTCCTCCCGACGGTTACCTTACTTTTCCTTGTTCGTTTAAGAGCGACAATTATATAGCGATGCTCTCCTCGCGTCTCATTGAGATACGAGAAACCGCCGATTGTCGTTGCTAGTTGATAGATACACACAAATCTTCTGAGACAAGCATAGCCCGATAGAATCGGTGTCAATCATTGTGTCGAAGTATCATCCGGGCGCGAAACGGTCACAGGACTGTAGTAATAGTCACTGTCAGCTGCGTTTTCGGAACCGTTCACTAGTGCACCAATTAGCTTTTTAGGTTCGAGGGCTTCGAGTCCTCTCTGTAACTTCCGCTTCTCGGTGATTCCTTGACGTGTAACTAAAAGAATCCCATCTGCCAACCTCATCCAGACGCTCGTGTCTGCCAAAGGCAGCACAGGAGGAGAGTCGATGATGATCCAATCAAACCATGCGGTCAACTTATCCATCAGCGCAGACAGCCTTCCGGATTGCAAGAGTTCCAGCGCATTGCTAGGGGCGCTCCCAGCCGGCAAAATCCAGAGGTCCGGAGTTTCGAGATGGTAGATACCCATAGTCAGACTGCGCCCGTCCTGCAGGCACTCACAAAGCCCTGTATTCCTTCCGAGCCCGAACCTCTGAGATAAAGACGGGCGCCGCAGGTCCCCCTCCAGTAGCAATATCTTCTGGTGTGTTCTTAGGGCAAGGGTGCACGCCAGATTGGCAGCAACCATACTCTTACCTTCTTGAGGAATTGTGCTCGTAATTAGAACTTTCTTGAGCGGACGATCCCGCCTGAGATGACGCAAGCGCACTCCCAGGAGACGGAAGGCTTCCGCTGCTGGACTCCCGTTGTCCGTCAGGCATATGAGCCTGCTTTGAGGAGCAAGCGAGACCTTCAGGGACTGGAATTGACTGAATGGATCGAAGCATTCAGTGAGCAAAGGTTCAGTTGTTGCGGGAGCTTCAGGTGCTGTTGCAACAGGGGAGACGTCGAGTGGGCAGAATAACGTGTGATCAGCGCCCTTCGTCGCAACAGGCTGCTCAGATAAGATGGTGGCTTCCCATTTCGATATAGCCCGACGTTCCGCGCGCTTCAGCAGTTCAGTCGCACCAGACAGCGGCGCCAAATCACTTTCTGGGCGTTCGTTTTCCGATCTTTGCAACCCGTCAAATATATGGCTCATGTTTGCTCGTTTCAACGACAAAAGGGGAACTCAAGTCGAGATCGCTGGCGATGGGCTTTCTCATAGCGGTATACAGATCCAAGAGTAGCTTTGTAACTCGCTGTGCGTCTATCTCATCGGAGCTGTTAGTTTTTTCCGCTCCTGAACAAATGACATCGAGTCGGAACTCTTTTGCAACATCACCTATGACGTCCGGAGTTACTGTAGGCAATCGTCTTGCGTAGGCCGTGATGAGAGCATTGTCGCAAATTGTATTTATCAAGCGCGGCAAACCTCGCGAATGGCGATACACCGCCGCCATGGTTTGTGCAGAGAACAAAGGGTTAGGGCTCAAGCTTCCTCCAGCAATCTGTAATCGCTGTTGGATGTATCGCTCTGCCTCTTCAGCATCAAGAGAACCAAGCTGCGTGCGAACTGCGATTCTTTGTTTGAGTTGTCTGAGTCCGACGGAGTCCAGCTTCTCGTCAAGTTCGGGTTGCCCGACCAATACGATCTGCAACAACTTATCGTCTTCCGTCTCCAGGTTTGACAGAAGACGGACCTCCTCAAGAATATCTGCGGATAAATGGTGTGCCTCATCCACGATAAGTACGGTAGTCATCTTCCTTGAGCCTCGCGAGACTAGAAACTGACCCAAGTCGAACAACAGGTCACTTTTGTTCTTGCCAGAGGTGGGGAGTCCGAAGTCGGAGAGTATGTACTGCAGGAACTCAGTGGGAGAAAGTCTGCCATTGAAGAGATATGCGTAGGCAACGTCCTTACTTTCCTTCAACAGCCGGAGCAGACACCGAAGCAACAAGGTTTTTCCGGTACCTACTTCTCCTGTCAAGACAACAAATCCCTTATGCCGTCGAATCCCATAATAAAGCGCCGCCAACGCCTCGTTGTGCCGCTTGGTCGGCACAAAGCAGGTGGGATCGGGGGTTAGATCGAATGGATTGCGTGTGAGATTGAAAAACGCTTTATACATTGGCAAACTAAACCTAAGTGTGTAGATAGCTGAAAGCAGAGCCTGCGAGGATAGTTGCTGCCACCAGTGCGGCCATTGCCCATCCCAACATCGTCTTTTTCTTAATGTTCTGTTCGTCCGACGGACTTACGACCTCCGGAATTTCAGAAAGAATTCCCATTGGAAGTAGAGTTTTGATCTCTTTTTCACTGTGCAGGCGATCGTCCATAAATTCTAGTCCACCCACGACAAGGAGGCCGAATACTAGACCGATGCCCAGCCCAGCCCCACAAAATATGAGGCGGTTAGGAAAAGCTGGTTTCAGCGGTAGGCTGGGGGGATCAAGCATGCTGAATCGCTCCCCCTGCTGCATATGTTCCATGCTAGTGGCCATTTCTGATTCGTTTTGTTTTTTCAGCAGTTCGTCGTAATTGGCCTTGGATTGTTCGTAGCCACGGCTAAGATCTGCCAATTGTTGCTCGAGAGCAGGTTGAGTGTTCAAGCGATCCTGATAGCTGTTAACTTTCGCTTTTAGCCCCGCTATTGCTTGCTCGCGATTCTCAATTTCTGTCTGGTTGGCTTGCAACTGGCCTTGCAGTTGCAGCGGTGTAGAGTTTTGTGAAGGATCTGATATGTCACGAGTGGCGGTGCTGTCGAACTGCCTCCCGCCATTGCTTTTTGTTTTTAACTCAGCGACGAGCGCGTCTCTCATCTTTTCGGTTTTGGCTATTTCATCCTTCAGGTTCTCAACTTCTGGATAGCGGTCGGTATAGCGAGAGCTAAGGTCTGCCAGCTTTGACTTTAGTCCATCGAGCTTTAGGTCAATCGCAGACAAACCTGTTGGAGCACCGTCAGCGGTGCGGGAGGTAGTACGGAGAGTCCGGGATTGCTCGATCAGTGTCAGGAGATAGACTCGTTGTTGTTTGGCGGTGTTCAGGGTATCCTGTTCGTTTTGTAATTGCGCCTGGAGTCCGCTCAGGATTTGGAGGTTGCTCGCTTCTTGGGAAGGCAATCCACCTTCGTGCTGTCCTTTAAATTCTCGAACCTTTGCTTCCTGCTCGGCAAGGGCCGCGCGCGCATTCTCTAGCTGGCTCCCGATAAAATTGGTAGTGTCTTGAGACAGTTGCTGACGAACTTTTAGGTTTTCGCTAATGAACAGGTTCGTCAATTCGCTTGTTACCTGTTGCGCAACGTGAGGATCATGCGCGGAATAGGCAATCTTGAATGCCGTGATCTGGTCCCCTGAAGAGTCATGCACAAGTACGATATCAATGTCTTTACGCATGCGCTCAACTTTTTCATCCGGTGTGATCTGGTGGCGACTGTCTTCATAGAGATGTAATTTGTCGATTATCAGAAGAAGGCGCGTGCGACTAAGAATTTGTTGTGTAATACTTTGCAGTCGATTCTGCAAGTCATCGCTGACGTTCGGCTCGACATAGTTTTTCGGCATAGTGGGCTGCTCTACCAGGATCAGCGTAGACGATTTATAGCGTACCGGTAGAATCCAACTGGCTCCCCAGACTATGAGCCACCCAAGAAATACCGGTACCAAGAATTGGATGTGGCGCCGTCGGACTACCTGCAGGTAGCGTTGGATGTCGAGCCCTTCGGATGCCTGTTCTTCGGGATTTTCTGCCATGATTATCTTCCCAGTGGTCGCGTGAACTGGTACGTGACGGAGATAAATTCGCGATTACTATCAGGGGAGTTGGATATCACCGTGATGCCGCTATAACTTTGGTTCAGCCGGGCATATCCAAGCTCCGCTTTGAGATGTTCGGTCAACGAGTGCTGGACCGAGACGGTTCCTGAACCGGTATTACCACCCGAACTAGATGAGAAAATTAATGGAGAAACGCTCTTGCTAGTTGAGTAGCTTGCCGCCCATCCTACATTCCAGGTGCGCGCAATTTGCCAACTCAGAGACCCACCTATGCTATTTGAGATGAATGCGCCAGACAAGCCTGTAGCTCCCGTAACAGTGTGTGAGTAGCTGGCTACAACGTTGGTATGGCTCCTTTGCCAGCCAATGCTCGCCATCGCAGATGGTGCCCACGAGCGAAAAGGTGGAGAGAGAGATTGGGTAATGTCAAAGTACTGCGGACCACATGATAAGGAAAGGGAAAGCGTAGGGTTCAAATAAATTGTGTAAAAGGATAAAAGGGTGTGCGTCTGGGTGTCACTCTGTGCACTATCAGGGGTGTTCTGCGCATTCACAGGATTGCTCTGACTTTTAAGATATTGATATGTCACACCGATATACTGAGTGCTGGACAAGCGTTGAGTGTAGAAAGCTGAACCCCCTTCCGAATTTGTATTGTTGAGACCAGAAGCCTCAGCCGGATTGGGGTAATTACTCTCTGTAAAAGTTCCACTAACGCCGATCATGCCATTCCTGCTTATTTGATAGCTGAGTCCCGTATTCGCGGAATTGCTAAGGCGCTCCGCATAAGGAGCTACAACTTCTGTCGGTGGCGATTGTGCCGATCCAGATATCGCCCCTCCCGGGAGAGGATACAGCTGGTTGAATACATTCGAAATTCTTTGAAAGGAGTCGCCCAAGATGAGGGTTATATGTGGGCTCAGACGGTATTGAAAATTCAAACCTGCAATTTGATTCGCTGAATTAAGTGCACTGGTGTGCTGATAGAACGTGAAACCCGGAGCGTATGTCAACGTAAGGTGTTGTCGCGAAGTGGTTTTGTTGAGCGAAATTGTAGGCGAAATTGAGTAAGTAACGTCGCTGATTGGAGTGGGGCTCTCCCCTCCGAGCACGTTGTCATTGTAAGCAGTATTAAAGTTCAACCCGGCGGCCAGATAGTTCGAACGCGCTTCCGATCCAACGGTAGTTGGATAAGCTTCGCCGCTAACAGGAGGTGGCGTCAGCATTTGGGCTTCGTCAGTTGGTTGGGTAGGTATCTCGAATGGAGTCGATTCGAGCTGAGCCCAAACTGGGGTGGCTGCGAGCAGTGCAAAACCGAGACAAACGCGTGTCAGCATAAAGCAGCCCTTAAGGCACGACAATTGTGTCATGCGGCTCAAGCTTGACGTTCTGATTTACGTTTTTGCCTTTGATAAAGTCCTTGTAATTGAAGGGAATCCGAGATTCACCGCCACTAGGATTTTGCCGAAGGATATAAATGGTTTTCTGCTTGGCGAAGTCCCGGAGTCCGCCCGCGGTTGCAATTGCATCCATAACCGTCGGCGCAAGTGCCAGTGAGTATGATCCAGGCTTTGTAACTTGCCCGAGGATGTTGAACTTCTTGCTGTTAATCTGCGAGACCATTACCGTAACTTCAGGTTTGGCGACGTAGCTCTGGAGTTTGGCAGTTATGTCCAGTTCAAGTTGCACAGGGGTCCGGCCAGCCGCTTGAACTTCTCCCACCAGGGGTAACGAAATCTTTCCGTCCGATCGGACTTGAATCGACCGAGATAGGTCAGGTTCTTTCCAGACATTGATCGCCAGTACGTCGTCATTACCGATGATGAAGCTCGCGTCTGCTGGCTGCGTGGACGAGGCCGTTACGGTAGCTGTTGGGATGGCGCGGTTCGCCTGACCAGGTGTTGGCACTTGACCCAATAGAGAACCGGAAAGGACAGTTAAGAGTAATCCTAATCCTACTGAGTGGTTGCCGTTGCTTTTCAAAACTACTCCTGTTGAGGATCGTGGATAGAGTTACTTCCATTTTGCGCGTTCGGTCCGTAGTTGCTGCGAAATTCTATATCTGCGCTTCCGAATCCACCGTTACCTTACAGCGCGACGTGTTAGTCCTGGCCTCCGATTTCGATTTTCTGCACGAGGGGCCTGAGCGTCGGAACACCAAATACGAGCTTTAATTGGAGAGAGCGCTCGTTCACACTATCAATATCTGATCAACTCTTCTCGAACACTCGCCATTTGCTTGCCATGAAGTAGCGCTTGCCCAAAATTCCCAGATCTCGCAAGTTGCTTGTCCGGCAGAACATCTGCGAAGCCTTGTGCTGTCACTGGTTCCACATCACCGGCGTCAATTTCCACTGCTACAGACTGCGCCATCATGTCCACGGAAAGAACTAGACGATATAGATTCTTTTTGCGGACCAGAACACCTTCGACGCCTTCGAGGGAGCCTCGTGTAACACGAACCCGCTCTCCACACTTCAAGAATGGATGCGGTTCAATGCGGAAAGGCCCTTCAACTGCCTTTCGAATCGCGTTGATCTCAGCTTCTGGGATGATCGCGACGTGTTCGCCGTGGAACAGGATCATATGAACCCCTGGAGTTGTCACGACCTGCAATCGGCGATTGAGTCCTCCCCTGACGAACACATAGCAGGGGAACAGTGGTAGAGCAAGCATCTTGCTTCTGTCTTTCCAACGCCGTATTGATTCATAGAGCGGCAGAAACACCTCAAAGCCTTTTGCCGATAGCATCTCAGCCACCGTCTTCTCGTGCTGGTGCCGTGTGTACAACACCCACCAAGCCGAGGCTTCTTGCATTTCGATGTCAGTACTCAGCGAGGTCGGCATTTTGCTTCGCTCCTCCCTTGATTGAAGGTATTTGTGTCGCTCATTTAGTTAAACGGAGCATAGCTTCGCCCTGTGGGCTACAGCCCTCGTTTTTACCTGGCACTCAAACTTCGACCTTCACGAACGCTAGACTGCACGATAATGGCCATAGTGCAGACTGATGGCCAAACGCTCTTTGGTAAGGTTTATTGCTGATTTCGCTGGAATTAGCGGTTTGGTAACTACCCAAGCTTTCCCCTTGCAATACTGGGATTGCAGGGTCTTGCACACACTAACAAATAAATTACACATCTCTCCGGCAAGGATCTCCGGCAACATGATCAAATGAGAATGCGTATAAGGTAAAGAGCGAAGCCGTTAAAGCGTTAATCGAAAGGAGACGGCAATAGTCGTGGGGGAAAGTGATACGCAAGACACGGCTTATTGACGAGGTTTAGGTCCTTCTCAACCTTTTAGGTCAATGTATTTAATACGGTCTGTCAGGTTGATTGCAAAGGGGTTTCGCATTGCTGGCTTGCACTGTGGCTTCATAAATCTGAAGTGAAGTTGTGGCAAAGTCAGAGTTCGAGCTCCTCAGAGCGGAGAACCGGATTTGAAGGTCAAAGAGTAAGAAGCGATGAGTCCTCTGAATAAATTTAGAGTGAAGCCGGAGTCAATCCCTTCTAACTGATTGAAATAAAACATAAAAGTGAAGGTAAAGGTGAGTCAGCGTCACATTTTGGAGAGTTTCATGCCAAAGACCCAGGCTCTATCAGGAAATATCTACTGATCACCGGCGAAGACCTCGTCGCTGAAGTTCCGCCGTCTACGGTAGATTAGGGGATCGTTACCGCGATTTGGTTTGATGAAGCGCTCTCAACGCCGCCAGAATCTACGCTTTTCGCGAGATAGTTGTAGGTAGAACCACTCACGACAGCGTTGTCTACATAGGTAGTTGCTGCATCCGGAGACGAGTTTATCAATTGGAAAGCCCCACTGCCAGTAGACCGATAGATGTTATAACCCGCCACAGGGTCCGGTGAACTACTTGGTGCGTCCCAGCTCAGGTCGACCGAGTATGTGAGAGCAGTGCCCGTCCCACTCAGAGCTACAATCGCCGTGCTTCCACTGGTTGAGTTGCTAGTGATTGTGAGTTGTCCAGTCACCGCTCCAGCGGAGGTCGGTAAGAACTGTATCTGGAGTGTCGCAGTTTGGGACGGATTTAAGGTCAGCGGGAAGCTGCCCCCCACGATGGTAAAGGCCGCTCCACTGATCGAGGCTGAGTTGACCGTTACCGCTGAAGTGCCCGTCGAGG
>Ga0302182_10001558_pt1 | contig 11947 bp, 5 predicted proteins | sample I_Palsa_N3_1_FD_198781 | JGI IMG/M metagenome (GOLD analysis project Ga0302182, IMG submission 198781) | Peat permafrost microbial communities from Stordalen Mire near Abisko, Sweden - I_Palsa_N3_1 | ecosystem: Environmental > Terrestrial > Soil > Palsa > Peat permafrost | place: Sweden: Abisko...
GTTCGGGTTGGAGGTTCAAACCGCGCTTGGGCACTCAGCGGCAGAGTTGAGGCTGGAACAGTTGCTTGATGTAGCGGATGAGGAGGTAATGTCCTTTGGTAGCGGGCAGCAGTCGGTACGGTGGGTAGTGAAAAGGACTGGTTTTCGGCTTCGAGGGGTTCCACACACGCTATTCGTTTTGTCGGATGTGAGCGCTGCGTTGAGGGAAGAGGAGCGGCTGGCCTGGGAGAGGTTGATTCGTGTCCTGGGGCACGAGATTAATAACTCACTCACTCCCATTAAATCGATTGCAGGAAGTCTGCGGGGTAGGCTTGGGGCTTTGAGCAGTGCATCTGGTGAGAGTGCAGACTTTGAGAGGGGTCTAGAGGTAATTGAGAATCGCTCAGAGTCACTAAACCGATTTTTGCAAGCGTATCGGCAGTTGATGGGACTGCCGGCTCCACGGCTGGCACCTATGTCAGTCGCAGCTTTGGCGCAAAGGGTCGCGCTTTTGGAGAGACGGGTCTCTGTTACCGTTGAAGGTGCGGCCGACGTTTTGGTGCAGGTTGATGCTGATCATATTGAGCAGGCGCTGATCAATCTGGTTCGCAATGCGGCTGATGCCGCGCTTAGCCCAGATGAGATCCAAGAGGATCCCCATGTAACGATCGTTTGGACGACTACAGGTTCTGAGGTCGTCATTGGCGTTGTCGACAACGGTCCGGGTCTTTCCAACGCAAGCAACCTATTTGTCCCGTTTTATACGACGAAGCCTGGAGGCACGGGTATCGGTCTGGTTCTGGCGCAGCAGATCGCGCAGGCGCATCGAGGATCGGTGCAACTTGCCAATCGTACGGATGGCTTCAGCGGTTGCCGAGCCGAGCTTCGCTTGCCGCTTGGCCTATGAAGCAAATCGCTTTTCTCTTGCCGTAAATAAAGCGGATGTGCTGAGTGTGCCGCCTAGTCTGGTGATCTGTATTGCTCTTTTAATGGAGGTGGAAGCAAAGAGAGTATGCCAGAGTCTCATTCCCCGTGCAAAATAGCACAGTATCTAAATGAGGTGAGTCATGGCTTGTAAGGCTGAAGAACTAAGACAGATACCACTGTTTGCACTGCTGGACGATGAAGAGATTGGCGTACTGGCCGCACAGGTCGAGATTAAGAAGTTCGCCCCGCGCCAACGCATCTACAAACTGGGAGAGCCGGGGAAGCATGCGTACGTGATGATGTCCGGTGCGGTGCGAGTGACAACGGTCGACCAGGATCATCAGGAGGTGTTGGTAGATGAACCCCGCGACGGGGAATTTTTCGGCTTTGCATCGATGCTGGAGGATACGCCCCATCAAACTACTGCGCTCGCAATGGAAGAGACTGTGTGCGTGGAGGTGAGCCGCGATGACATCGTGGCTTTGGTGCAGCAGAAGCCAATGGCTGGGATGGATATGTTGACTGTCGTAAGCCGTCAATTTCACGCGTCGCAACAGCTGGTGCGACGCCGAGCCAGTCGCAATTCGAATGACGTGATTGAAGAAGAGATGAGTTTTGGAGACCGCATTGCCGACACGGTTGCGCGATTCGGCGGCTCGTGGACGTTCATCATTCTATTCGGCGTAGTTCTTGCGGTTTATGCTGCCACGAATATCGTGCTGAAGGGGAGAGCTTGGGACCCATATCCATTCATCTTGCTTAATTTGTTTCTTTCGATGCTGGCAGCTATTCAGGCTCCCGTGATTATGATGAGTCAAAACCGACAGGACACGAAGGACCGGGTGCGGGGGGAGTTGGACTACGATGTGAATCTTCGTGCCGAGTCCGAGATCCAAAATTTGTCGAGTAAATTGAATCTGCTGACGGATAAGATCGGAGACGTGGATGATCTTTTGCGGGACCATTTGAAGCTGAAGGAAGCGTCAGACCGAATTGCCTAGTGTCGTATAGGAGGATTACCGCATCGCACGATGTAGCTGGGAGCGTCCACGAATGGGGAGATTTTGAAATTGCCAAAATATTTTTTCATTGCGGTCGGTGGCGCACTTGGTTCTCTAGTGCGATTCTGGGTTGGCTCAATGATCACGAATCGATTTGGAGCGAAGTTTCCCTACGGGACTTTTATCGTCAATATGACGGCTTGCCTGATCATTGGATTTTCACTGGCTTTCCTGGGCCGGCGTACAGAGCTGAACATTGCCTGGAGATTTCTCATTCCGATAGGCTTCATCGGAGCCTACAGTACATTTTCAACCTTTGAATGGGAGACGTTTTCAAGTTTACAAACGGGAGCCTTCGTCGTGGCTGCCCTCTATGTCGTTCTAAGTTGCCTCCTCGGACTTGGAGCAGTGTGGTGCGGAGTTTTGATTGCCAGGCTCTTCTCGTAAGAACAAACAGTCGAGCGATCTCTTGACTCTATCAGCTCAAAGCCGCAGGTCGACGCATTCATTATGCAATGCGTCGACGTAGCCAGCTCGAGACTTCCTTGTGAGAACAATTTGAACAACCCTGAGTCGTTTATGCCGCCGTCTGTTTATAGAAAGGATAGTCCGTATATCCGTGCGCATCGCCACCGTAAAATGTGTCACGGTCGTATGGATTGAGCGGCAGACCCTTTTGAAGCCGTATCGGAAGATCTGGATTGGCAATGAAGGAACGGCCAAACACAACCAGATCCGCATGACCTTCTTTGAGAATCGCTTCCGCGCTGTCCCCATCAAAGCCACCCGCGGCAAGAATCTGACCTCGGAAGTGTTTCCCTAGTTCCAATGCAGCCACCGGCGGAAGCCCATCGCCGATCTCAATACTCCCGTTGATGCGCGGCTCAATGATATGGAGGTAGGCAAGAGAGTACTTGTTCGAATTCTCTGCGACGTAATCAAAGATCAAGACTGGATTGGAATCAGACATGCCGTTGAACTGCGTGCTTGGCGATATCCTGATTCCTACCTGACTACTACTCCAGACTGTGAGAACCGATTCCAGCACCTGAAACAGCAGGCGTGCCCGGTTTTCGGGAGAGCCGCCGTACTCATCTGTTCGCCGGTTACTGCCGTTTTGCAGAAACTGATCCAACAGGTATCCGTTGCCCGCATGAAGTTCAACTCCGTCGAATCCGGCTGCCTTTGCGTTGAGGGCGGCTTTGCGATAGTCCTCCAGCAGCGCCGGAATCTCCTCAATCTTCAGAGCGCGATTTGGCGTGACCTCGACCCACCCATTCTTGGTATGAGCTTTTCCTTCGTAGGCAACGCTCTCTGACGGCCCGACAGGGGTCGCACCCTCGGTAATATCAACGTGGCTCGTGCGTCCAACGTGCCAGAGTTGAATAATAATCTTTCCACCCTTTGCATGAACGGCATCTGTAATACGACGCCATCCTGCTACCTGAGTGTCTGAGTAGATCCCAGGAGCACCAAGATACCCGCGAGACGTAACGGAGATAGTTGTCGCCTCCGAGATGATCAATCCACCCTTTGATGCGCGTTGAGTGTAGTACTCAAGCATCAAGTCACCCGGGATGTCTCCTGGTGTTTCCGAGCGAAGCCGGGTGAGGGGAGCCATCACAACCCTGTGACCGAGTTCGATTGAGCCAAGCTTTACGGGCTCAAACAATTTTGTATTCTGCTGCGTAACCATAGATCTCTCCTTCGTCGAGCGGTAAACCACATAATGTGTACGACCGTATTAGTAGATGAATGTAGCTTTGTTGAGGATTCATACGAGGCCTAAAAAGTTCGACGGCCATCGAACTGCCGGAATACCCGTCTTTATCTCTAAACGCGAATCTTCTTTGTTGGATGCTCAGTGCAGGATAAAAACTACCTTTCGCGCTCTACAGACTCAGGTTAGGACTCGTTATCATCGGAGTCTGAAGGAGCCTACTTTGAAAGATTTTTCACTTGAGGAAAACCGATGATCGGGAACTCCTCAAAGGCAACAACTACGGAGGAGGCAGCCCACCTCTCCCTTGAGGTTGGCCGGCTGCTGCTAGCCAATGGTGCTGATACGGCCCACGCCAGGGAAGCAGTGGAACGCTTCGCACGAGGGATCGGTTACGAAGTACATCTGCTAATCACCTACGAAACGCTCCTGCTTACTTTAATCGCAGGCGACGAGTTTCGTACCAAGGTTGGCTCGCATGTCCCGGCGACGTCCGTGAATATGACCGCGATGGAAAGCCTCAACCGAGTTGTCGACGAGGCCTCATCGGGCCTTTTAGACGCAGTCACAGCGGATTCGCAGCTAAGGGCTTTGGAGCAGGTCAAGCCAATGTACCCGTGGTGGCTCGTCGCTGCTTCGCTCGGCCTGACGGGAGCGAGCCTCTCCAAACTCTTTGGAGGCGATTGGCCCGTCTTCGCCACGGTCTATATAGCTTCTACTGTCGGAACTGCACTACGCCTGCAATTGGGACGCTGGCGGGTCCATCTATTAATAATTTCATTCCTCACCGCTCTCGTGAGTGGCATTATCGGAGGCGTAGGGATGCGTTTGCATCTAGGCGCCATTCCAGCTTTATGCCTCATAGCGCCGGGAATGATTCTGGTTCCTGGAGTTCCTCTCATTAACAGCATTCGTGACGCCATCAGTAACAATATGGCCCTAAGCCTTGCCAGGCTGTCCTTCTCCATACTGGTTGTGGTTGCCATAGCCCTGGGGCTTTTTGCTGCAACGGTCGTGACGGGAGTTGGCATTCCTGTGTCGGACTCCTCGCCACTGCTCCCAATTCCGGAAGACGCTGTGTTCTCCGCACTGACGACAATTGGTTATGTATTCCTCTTCAACGTCACGGCGCGCGTTGCATGGGCATGCGTTCTATGCGGCGTATGCTGTCACGCGCTTCGCACCGCCCTGATGCACCTCGGGCTCGACATTATAAGCGGCACCTTAATCGGCTCGATGGTGGCAGGCGTGCTCGCTCACCTATTTTCAGTGGCTTTCTGGACCGCTCCGACTACCTTCGCATTTCCAAGCGCCGTAGCTCTGGTTCCGGGTTCATACGCGTTTCGCGCGGTCATCGGAGGCATTCATATCCTTCGTTCTGGGGCAAATGCCCCCGGACCGCTCGTCGCAGAGACGATGTCGCTCGTCATCTATACAGTTGTTCTGACCTCCGCGATTGCCCTGGGCTTGGCGATTGCATTGGCAGTGCCGTTACCCAGTTGGTATCGGAGACAGAATCAGTCGCATCCATAGATGCAATTCAAGAATGCGATTCAAGAACTTCAGCCATTAGGAAAGACCATCTTCTTCACATCGACGACCTGATCGAAAGTCTTCTCGTCGATCCATCCAGTTGCCAGCGCAGCCTGTTTCAGGGTCGTCTCTTCGTCGAGAGCTTTATGGGCAATCTTAGAAGCCTTGTCGTAGCCAATCACAGGACTCAGCGCGGTCACCAACATCAGCGAGTTCTGAACGAACTGGGCGATGCGCTTTTCATTCAGCGTGGTCCCCTCGATGGAGTAGACCCGGAACTTCTCGCATCCATCGGCCAGAATCCGAGCCGAATGAAGAAAGTTGTTGATAATGATCGGCCGCATCGCATTCAGCTCGAAATTTCCTTGCGATCCGGCGAATGCCACGGCCGAATCATCTCCGATGACCTGAATGCAGATCATAACCATCGCCTCGCACTGCGTTGGATTCACCTTCCCAGGCATAATCGACGAACCAGGTTCATTCGCGGGCAGCACCAGTTCGCCGAGGCCACACCGCGGGCCGGATGCCAGCCACCGCATATCATTTGCAATCTTCATCAGTGCGACTGCAAGGGAGCGCAGCGCAGCGTGAGCGTTGACCATCGCGTCAAGCGATCCCTGTGCGGCAAATTTGTTGGGAGCTGTAATAAAAGGCAGTCCTGTTAGTTCCACAATCTTCGCGGCTATCTCCTCCCCAAAGTGAGGCGGAGCATTCAGCCCCGTCCCAACTGCGGTACCGCCAGCGGCCAACTGGTAGATACCTTGAAGAGACCTGTCGATCAACTCAATTGCGTCGCGAAGCTGAACAGCGTAACCAGACCACTCCTGGCCAACTGTCAGTGGAACAGCATCTTCGAGGTGTGTACGGCCAATCTTGACGACATCCTTCCATTTTTCCGCTTTGTCTTCGATTGCCGAAGCCAGCGCCTCCACCCTTGGCAGCAGATACTTCTTCACCTCAAGAGCACTGGCAATGTGCATCGCGGTTGGAAAGGTGTCATTAGACGACTGCGCCATATTGACGTGGTCATTGGGATGGATAGGCGTTTTACTTCCAAGTACTCCGCCGAGCAACTGGATCGCGCGATTCGAGATCACCTCGTTGACGTTCATGTTGGATTGGGTTCCAGACCCGGTTTGCCAAACATAAAGGGGAAACTCGCTATCCAACTTTCCAGCGATGACCTCGTCGGCGACCGCCGAAATCGCAGCCGCCTCCCACTGATTAAGCCGACCAGCAGCGGCATTCACCAGGGCGGCTGCTTTCTTTACATAGCCGTAAGCGTGGTAAACCTGCTTTGGCATGTGGTCTTCCCCAATGGCAAAGTGGATTAGGGACCGTGCGGTCTGGGCGCCCCAATAGTGATCTGCCGGAACCTCAACTTCGCCCATTGAGTCTGTCTCTTTTCGTATTCCGTTAGCACCAATCCCGATTGGAATTTGCCTTAGCTCATAGCTTTCTTCGATAGCCATTGATCACCCCTGTTGCTGATTGAAATCGCGCGCAGGTCATCCGAGATTCTGTATGCTCGAACCTCTCTCGGTTGGATGCGTTAGTAGTTCAAGCGCACGTACGGCCGGTAGACAGGTTCCCAAACATATTCGCGGAGTTCCTTCTCGAAGGATTTGTCATCCACACTTGCAATCCCCTCGGCGATCGCCTGTCTCCCAACTGCCGCGGCAACCTTTAGCGCAACTGAGCGAGAGTCCGCAATAGGCGGCAGAAGAGTAGCCTCTTTGTTCGTCTGTATCGGAGAAAGTGCTGCGAGAGCCTTGGCGGCGGCCATAATCATCCCATCCGATACCCGCTTTGCCTTTGACGTCAAAATCCCCAGAGCAAGACCTGGAAAGATATAGGAGTTGTTCGTCTGTGCAAACTGCACTGCCTTGCCGTTGACCTCCATGGGAGGATACGGGCTCCCAGTACCAATCAGAGCGCGGCCATTTGTCCATTTCGTAAGGTCAGCGGGAGTGGCTTCACTTTTGGAAGTGGGGTTAGACAATGGAAAGATGGCGGGCTGATCCGTATGCTTTGCCATCTCGCGCACAATCTCCTCGGTAAACGCACCCGCTTGGCTCGAGACTCCGATGAGAACCGTCAGCTTAGCGTTGCGAAATACATCCAGGAGCGAAACCTGCTGTGGATCGGAGATCTTCCATCTTTCGATATCAGATTTCTTTCTCGCATAGCGAGTCTGGTCGGGCCGCAAGCCGGCTTGTCCTTCGAAAATCAACCCATAGCGATCGACCGCATAAAACTGCTTATGAGCTTCTTCTTCAGTTAATCCATCCTCTTTCATGGAAGCTAAAAGGAGATTGGCAATGCCGATTCCAGCGGAGCCAAAGCCCAGAAAACCGATTCTTTGTTCCTTCATCGGTATTCCGGTTGCCGTCACCGCTCCCAACACGGTGGCTGTCGCTACCGCCGCTGTTCCCTGAATATCGTCATTAAAGGTGCAAAGCTGGTCGCGGTACCGTTCCAGCAGGCGGCTGGCATTCGATCCAGCAAAGTCTTCCCATTGCAGAAGAATATGCGGCCAGCGCCGCTTCACCGCAGAGACGAAGGCATCCACGAAGTCGTCATATTCCTGTCCACGCACGCGTTTGTTACGCCATCCTATATAGATAGGGTCCTTAAGGCGCTCTTCGTTGTCCGTACCCACGTCAAGAAGGATCGGCAGACAGTGTTCCGGAGGAACACCAGCCAACGCCGTATACAGAGCCATCTTTCCGATTGGAATTCCCATTCCTCCTGCCCCTTGGTCGCCAAGGCCGAGTATCCGCTCGCCATCACTCACAACGATGCACCGCACCATGTCATAGCGGGAGTCGGCAAGCATTTGGTCGATTCGACCCTTGTTGGGATAGCTGATGAAGAGGCCACGCGGCTTTAGCCAGGTTTCGCTGAAGCGCTGGCAGCCTTCGCCGACCGTCGGCGTATAAACAACTGGCAGAAACTTCTCAACGTTCCGGGTGATGAGTGCGTAGAACAGGGTTTCGTTCGCGTCCTGGAGGTCCCGCATGAAGTTGTATCTTTCGAAGCTGTTCGTCTGATTGTCGAAAGCTTTCATGCGGCGTTCGAGCTGATCCTCCAACGTCCCCACATGCGGCGGCAACAATCCATGGAGCACGAAGGTATCTCGCTCCTCCTCTGTAAACGCAGTTCCCTTGTTGAGCCCTGGATGGAGTAGCAGGTCATAGCCAGACAGTTTAGTCTCCACTGTTGCGACCTTCGCAAAGTTCTCGGTTACGGTTGTGAAATTCATCTCATCCTCTCTTTCCCTGTCATTTCGGAGACAGACAAAGTCACGCTGTCTCTGGTCTTCGATGCGTGGACTGCGACACCAGACTGCTGAAAAATGTCAGGGCGCCAAACGCCTGATTGCGTACCTCTTCGTGTAAATATCTGCTTATCCCAACCGGCCATTGGTAATAGCCTCTGACACTTCTGTGTCAGTCTCCGAAAAAAGAATCTACAAATGAAGAAAAATCCCCGCATTTGGCGCTATTTCTGCTGCCACCTTTGGACTATGGATGAGAACTCGCGGCTAAGTGATTCTAGTGAGGAGCAAAGGAGGCCAATAACTCTCTTATGCGGTTCTATTCTCTATCGGCGAACCAGTTGGCCTGATAAGAGCGCACGAAAGTTCTTGGGCCTCTTCGAGTTCTAGCAAGACCAACATAGTTCTCGACCCAGGAAGTCCTAAGCAGAAAAACAGCGCTGAAGTCGAAAGTGGCCACGATCCACTGGAGCTTCAGCGTAAGGCGCACCCGTCTGCCTAAAGGCTTCTTGTCATGTCATCAGTCGTCACGGAGAAAAGCATGTCGTCACACCGCACCACTTTCAAAAGCTGCTTAGGGAATCTGAAGTCTGGGGCACGTTCTTTTTCAGGCCTCTTTCCGGCCGTGCTAGCTGTCGTTCTGGCAACCGTGGCCGCGCCCGTAAGCTTCGCATTGGGAGCTTCAACGACGACGACGCTGACCCTCTCTTCAGCCTCTGTGACAAGTGGGACTATGGTGACCCTCACGGCCGCTGTAACGACAGGCGTTAGCACAGCTGTATCTCCGGGACTTGTCACCTTTTGCGATGCCACGGCAGCTTATTGCGTTAACTCTGCAGTACTCGGAAAGGCACAGCTAACATCTGCTGGCACTGCGGTCCTACGTTTTGTCCCAGGGATCGGAAGCCACAAATACACCGCAGTCTTCAACGGCTCAAATCTATACGCAACCAGCACTTCAGCGTCTGAGACCCTTACCGTAACCGGAACTTATACGACCACAACGACTCTTGCCAGCACTGGCACTGTGGGTAACTACACGCTTGCAGCTTCAGTTGCCGGAAAAGGTGGAATGGATCTAGCTCCTTCCGCCGCAGTCTCCTTCCAGGACACCTCGAACGGCAACTACGTCTTCGGCACCGCTGCTCTGGGAACTTCCGTAGCAACACAGACCTTCGGTACTGCTGCATTTACCGGTACAGTCACCACTCCGCGTGGCGCCGCCTATGGCGACTTCAACGGTGACGGCATTTTGGATATGGCCGTCGCTGCTGGCACCGGCAGTGTCAACATCTTCCTCGGCACCGGCACCGGTACCTTCACTGCCGGGACCACTCTCACCGCCGGAACAACACCAACGGGAGTTGCGGTCGGCGATTTTAACAACGATGGAATTCTTGACCTCGCGGTAACAAACGCTGGCAGCAACACCGTCAGCATCTTCATTGGCATTGGGAACGGCACCTTCAAGCCACAGGTCACCTACACAACGGGAACCCTGCCAGTCGCTATCGCAGTTGGCGATTTCAACAACGATGGAAATGCCGATCTTGCCATCGCAAACCAGACCTCCAACAATGTCACGATCCTTCTAAACAGCGGCAGCGGAACTTTCAACGCTTCGCTCAGCTCGCCGATTGCTGTCGGAACCACTCCATCCAGCCTGATCGTAAGCGACTTCAATGCAGATGGCTACGACGATATCGCCGTAACCAACAAAGGCTCCAATTCGGTCACAATTCTCGAAGGTAATGCCCTCGGAGGCTTTACTCAACCCACCGCGTTTGCTGTCGGTGCAGCTCCAGCAGCTCTCGTAGCCGGAGATTTCAACGGCGATGGAAGGATCGACCTCGCCATCAGCAACTCTGGCAGCACAACGGTCAGCATCCTTCTTGGCGACCCGACTCTGACCTTTAAGACTGCAGTCAGCTATGCGGCGGGAACCGGCCCAAGCGCGATTGCACTTGCCGACTTCAATGGCGACGGCATTGCGGACCTATCAGTCGTGAATCCCGCTGGCGGCACTCAGGGTGTACTGCTCGGAAATGGCGATGGAACCTTTGGAGCCGCAACTAGCTTCACGGTAGGAACTACAGGCTCCGCTGCCTTGGCGGCTGATTTTAACGGTGACGGATTTCCAGACCTCGCAACACCCACTCAGGGCAACAACAAAGTCACCATCCTGCTCGATCAAATAACCCAAACCGCAAAAGCCACTCTGAACACGCCTAACGTTCCTCAAGGAGCTGCTAATAACCATAAGGTTGACGCCGTTTATCCGGGAGAGACTTTCTTCAAGACAAGTACCTCCTCCCCCACGATAAATCTTACCGGAACTCCAATCTCAACTTTGACATTGTTGGGCGCCAATCCTTCTTCCAGCACCTACACCCAACAGGTCGTGCTGTCTGCGACGTTGAGTCCGTACTCTCTAGGCACTTACAACACCAACAACGAGAAGATCACTTTTTATAACGGCACCACCGCTCTAGGTCAGGGCACGCTCACCAGTGGAGTCGCAACGCTCAACGTAACATCCTTGCCCGTCGGGACTGATTCGCTCACCGCGAGCTACAACCTTGGCGGCGGAGACACGAACTTCGTGGCCAGCACCTCTTCGGCCATTAATTACCCGGTCGCGAAGGTGACTCCGGTGATCACCTGGCCCACTCCAGCCCCGATCAACTACGGAACCCTGGTCTCATCAACGCAACTCAACGCAACGTCGACTGTTGCCGGAACGTTCACCTACAGCGTGGCGACATACACTCTGTTGCCGATCGGCACCTACACGATCACCACCACCTTTACTCCGAGTACTGCGAATAGCTCGAGCTACACGACCGCTACCAGTAGCGTCGTTCTTACCGTAAATCCTGCGAATCCGCAGATAAGCTGGGCATCACCAGCGCCTATCACCTACCCCACTGCCTTGAGCAACATCCAACTCAACGCTACGGTAGCCGTCTATACGCCAGTTCCGTTGAGCTCGTATTACAACATCAACGGTATCTACAGCAATGGCACGACCTTTAACGGTGGCTTTGACCAAGGCGGTAATGCCTACTCGTCGAATTTGCTGGGAACGTCCGTCACCTGGAACAACATCACCTATCAGTTGGGACCGGCCAACGCACTCGACGCAGTCGGCGGTCTAAGTAGCACTGGAACGACGCTGACCATCCCTCTTCCAGCTGGATACTACGCCAGCCTTAATTTGCTTGGCGCGATGGTCAACAACTCTACTCCGGCGAACCCATTCATCATCACGTATACCGACGGAACAACCTCGACCTACACGCAAAGCCTGAGCGACTGGGTCTACCCGCAGAACTTCCCCGGGGAGTCAGAAGTAACCTGCGTCCCCTACCGAAATACCTCCGGCGGCGGCCAGGACGCCCACTTGACCTGCGTCTATGGCTATCAGATCCCGCTCAATAGCTCAAAAATCGTTCAGAGTGTCACGCTTCCCGCATGGCAGGGACCAGGAGATGTCTCGATACT
>Ga0302182_10001561_pt1 | contig 11936 bp, 10 predicted proteins | sample I_Palsa_N3_1_FD_198781 | JGI IMG/M metagenome (GOLD analysis project Ga0302182, IMG submission 198781) | Peat permafrost microbial communities from Stordalen Mire near Abisko, Sweden - I_Palsa_N3_1 | ecosystem: Environmental > Terrestrial > Soil > Palsa > Peat permafrost | place: Sweden...
CACGGCCATGATCAGATCAGCCTCCAAAGGAATTCAGAATTTCGCGAATTCGTTCTTCGTTGCGCGGCACCCGGCATCGCGACCCGAGCGCTATCGCCTGCACTTCAGTTCCGGCACGTTCCAGATCATCATTGATAATGGCGAAATCGTAGCTGCTGTAGTTCAGCATTTCCTGGCGCGCGCGCTCGAGCCGCCGGCGAATTTCATCTTCCGAATCCTGCCCGCGCGCCCGGATGCGATGTTCGAGCTCCGATCGAGAAGGCGGCAGGACAAACACGGCGACAGCGCCGGGCAGCTTCTGCTTTACCTGCAAGGCACCCTGGACGTCAATTTCGAGAACCAGGTCTTTTTTCTGCGCCTGCGCTTGGTTCAGCGAGTTCCGCGGCGTACCGTACCAGTTCTTTCCAAATACCTGCGCGTATTCCAGAAAATCGCCCCGCTCGACCATCTGCTGGAATTCAGGCTCGGAGACGAAATTGTACCACTTGCCTTCGCTCTCCGTCTTGCGCGGCATGCGCGTAGTGCACGAAACAGACAGCATGGTGCCCGGCAACTGCAAAATCTTTTCCACCAGGGTGGACTTCCCCGAACCCGACGGCCCCGAGACGATGAGCACCAACGGCTCCGATTTGCTCATTCTATGTTCTGCACTTGTTCGCGTATCTTTTCGATTTCGGACTTGATCTCCAGCGCGAACCGCGTGATTTCAAGGCCCTCGGCTTCATTTCCGGGAGTCTTCGAAAGCAACGTGTTGGCTTCCCGCTGCATTTCCTGCAGCAGGAAATCCAATTTCTTGCCTACGTCCGAGGAAGTTAGCAGCAAGCTTTCGAATTGTTGCACGTGACTATGCAAACGCGCCAGCTCCTCGGAAACATCGCTGCGCTCGGCAGCCAATGCAGCTTCCTGCGCCAAGCGAGCGGGATCAAGCTGCGTTCCCCCGAGAAGCTCCTGCAAGCGTGCCTCCAGGCGTTTTGCGAATGCCGGCCGCGCGCGTTCGGCCAGCGTGGCGACACCTGAGGTCATGGCTGCAATGTTTTTAAGCCTCGCAGACATTTCCTGGCGCAAATGGTTCGCTTCGTCCGCGCGCATGCGGTCAAGCTTGTCGAGTGACTCGATCATGCAACGCGACACTACCATTTCAAGCCGTTCGAGCCCGCTTTCCAGTGATGGCGCAGCCGACCCTATCACCCCTGGCAATCGCATGATGGAGGCGACATCCGGCTCCGACTGGAGCCCGAACTGCTTTTTCAGCGCGTTCGCTTCCTGAAGATACGCCGCTGCGACATCATGATTCACACCGACTGCGGAAGGTCCGGACAGATCGTAATACACGGTGACATCCAAATGGCCGCGACGGATGCGCTCACGGATCAATTGGCGAATGCGCGGCTCAAGCGGTTCGAAACCGTCAGGCGTGCGCAAGTGCAAATCAAGAAAGCGGTGATTCACACTCCGAATTGTGACGCGCAGGCTCCAGCCGTCTTCCACCGCACGGGCCTGGGCGTAGCCAGTCATGGACTTCAAGCCCGCCGTGCTGGGCTTCAAAGGTTGCGCGGAAATGGGTTGTGAGCTTGCGCCAGTCATTGTCATTCCGGAACTGCAGCTCGCGTCACAGTATCGACGTCGCGGAATTGAATCTCGTAAAGGCGCGCATACACGCCGCCGCGTGCAAGAAGCTCTTCGTGCGTACCGAGCTCACGGATTGTGCCGCCTTCCAGCACAGCAATCAAGTCCGCGCGACGAATAGTTGAAAGCCGGTGGGCGATCACGAATACCGTGCGGCCGGTCATCAGATTGTTCAGAGCGTCCTGGACCAGCATTTCGGACTCTGAGTCGAGCTCGGAGGTGGCTTCGTCCAGAATCAAAATCGGGGCGTCTTTCAGCAGCGCGCGGGCGATGGCAAGCCGCTGGCGTTGGCCGCCGGAAAGTCTTTGGCCGCGGTCGCCGATCAGAGTCTGATATCCCGCCGGCATCTGCAAAATGAAATCGTGGGCGAGCGCGGCCTTGGCCGCAGCGACCACTTTTTCTTCCGGCATATTGGGCCGGCCGTAACACAGGTTGTTCCAGATCGTGTCGTTGAAAAGGATGGTCTCTTGCGTCACGATAGCCATCTGCTCGCGCAGAGAGCGCAAAGTGACCTCGCGAACATCGTGGCCGTCTATGCGCACCGAACCTGACGTCGCGGCGTAGAAACGCGGGAGAAGATTGACCAGCGTGGTCTTGCCGGCGCCGCTCGATCCAACAATGGCGACGACTGCCCCGGCTGGAATCTTCAACTTGAGATTTCGGAGGGTAGGAGTCTCGCCGTCGTCGTACATGAAAGTGGCGTCGTCGAATTCAACATATTGCGAGAGGCGCGGCAACACCTTCGCGTCTTGCATATCGAGCTTTTCTTCGGGCAAATCGAGAAGTCTGAATACCTGCGCGGAAGTTCCCAGCGCTTGAACGAAAAGCTGATAAATGTTGCCGATGCGCTTGATGGGTTCGTAGGCTTTGAACAGCGCGAAGGTAAACGCGCCAAATAAACCTACCGTCATGCGACCGGCCTTGATTTCACCGCGCGCAAAAAAAAGGATCATCGCCACTACTACCGCGCCAAGGACGTCCATGATGGGTCCTGTGGCTGCCATGGCTCGAATCCAGCGCATGTTTTCTCGACGCAAGCTTCTGGCGGCGCCATGGAATTTCCGAATTTCGAAGCCTTCCATCCCGAACGCTTTGACCACGCGGTTACCGCTGATTGTCTCCTGAAGGATTTGACTGAGATCGGCAAGGCGGGAGCGGCTTTTTTCAGTAGAGCGGCGAATTTTGCGAGTCAATTTGCCGACAGGCAAGACTACCAAGGGGACGAGAACAGCGGAGCCCACCGCCATTCGCCAATCGATGAGCAGAAGCACGCTTACAAATGCGATCAGATTGAAAACTTGGCGGAAAAAATCGGCCATGTAGTCTGAGAAAGCGCTGCGCAACTGTTCGATGTCGCTGATAACAGCGGACATTACGCGCCCGACGGGATTGTGATGGAAAAAACCGACCGGTTGTTGCACGACTTTGCGGTAAACGCGGTCTCTGAGATCCGTGACGGCAGAAAGCCCCACATATTGAATCAACGTGCCGCCAAAATATTCCGCAACAGCCTTGAACAGGAAGATAAAGAGCAAAGCCAGCGCAAAAACAGACCAGACGTGATGTACCCGGGACGGAACCAAATCGTTCATGTACAGGATGTGGTCCGTGCCGGGAACTCGAAAGAGTACCAGTTTCTGAAGCGCGGATTGCGGGTTCAGCACTACATCTACGGCGGGCGCGATGGCAAGCGGCACGAGGCCTTCGGCAATTCCCATGGCGGCCATCAGAACAACACCAATAGCAAGCAGCCAGGTATAGGGCGAGAGATAGCCGAGTAGCCGCCGGAATTCTTCGCCCTGCGTCATGTTGGAAGCGTTGTCTTTTATTTCAGAAGCCAAATTGAAGATCCTCAGCTCGAACGCCGCCACGAAATATCAAGCATTTTTGTCGAGGTCGCGATGCACGACCTTTGCCGAATATCCTTTTTTCTTGATCGCCCGCTTGATTATTTCCGCCAGCGCGACAGACCGATGCCGCCCGCCGGTGCACCCCAGCGCGACCGTCAGATAGCTTTTTCCTTCCTGAATGTAATGCGGAATCAAGTACAGCAGCAAGCTTTCGATTCGGCGCAGGAACTCGCCCGTTTGCGGAAAGGAACGGATGTAACGTGCCACGCGCGGATCCTTTCCGCTGAAGGGGCGCAAGCGCGGCACAAAGTGCGGGTTAGGAAGGAAGCGCACGTCGAACACGAGGTCCGCATCCGCTGGAATGCCGTAGCGGAATCCGAAGCTTACTACCGAGACAAGCAACGGCCGCCGCCCCGGGTTTTGAAAGCGGTCGATGATGGACTGGCGCAGTTCGTGCACGTTGAATTTCGTGGTGTCGATGACGACATCCGCCAGCCGGCGTATGGGAGCCATGCGTCTCCGCTCTTCGCGTATTCCTTCAGCGATGGAGCCGCCGCGTCCGAGCGGATGGGGGCGCCGCGTTTCGCTGAAGCGCCGCATCAACGCTTCATCGCCAGCCTCGATAAATACGAGCGTCGCCGGGTGCTCGTTAACAAGCTGGCGATAAATGCCCGGCAGCTTGTCGATCTGTTCGCCTTCGCGCGCGTCCACCAGCAGCGCAGCGCGCTCAATCTCGCCGCCTTCCACATATAATTCGCTAAATTTTGGAATCAGCGCGACGGGCAGATTATCCACGCAATAGAATCCAAGGTCTTCAAATGTATTTAGGACGGATCCTTTGCCGGAGCCGGAAAGGCCGGTGAGAAGGACTAAGTGGTGTGCGTCGCGGGCTCGATTTCTGCGCGTGCGCTTCACGGCGGGAGCGCTAAGCCTTTACCCGTCGGCGGTGCGTGCTGGGAATGCGGAGGTCTTCGCGATATTTCGCGACGGTGCGGCGGGTTACGTGAATTCCTTCGTCGCTGAGCTTTTTCGTAATCTGCTCGTCAGTGAGCGGATGTGAAGTATCTTCGTCCTCAATCATTTTTTTGACGCGCCGCTTGAGCGAGAGCAGCGACATTTCGCTTCCCTGCGGGCCGTTCACCGATTCGCTAAAGAAATAGCGCAGCTCCAGCACTCCCTGAGGCGTGTGCACATATTTGTTCGCGACTGCGCGGCTCACGGTGGAAGGGTGGACGCCAACTTCCTCGGCAACCTCTTTGATCATCATGGGCTTCAACTGATCGGCGCCGTAGTCGAGAAAATCGCCTTGACGGCGGAGAATCGACTGGCAAACGCGCTGAATCGTATGCTTGCGCTGCTCGATATTTTTCATCAACTGAATCGCGGCGGTAAAACGCTCTTTCACGTAGTTGCGCACGTCGCGATCGGCGGCGTCGCGCGACAAAAGACGCCGGTAGGTGGGATTCAGTCGAAGTTGCGGCAAGTCGTCATCGTTCATAAAAGCCTGCCACTCACCGTCCACTTTTCGGAATTGAACGTCCGGCTCGACGAGCCTGGGTTCCGTGCGGTTATAACGCAGACCCGGCCGCGGATCGAGCCGCTTGATCACGTCCACGGCGCGCTTCACCAATTCGACCGGGCGGTTCAATGCGCGCGCCACTTCTTTGAGCTGGTTGTTTTGGAGTAACTTTAAGTGATCGGCGATAATCTGCTGCGCGAGAGTGTTCTGCGGGTCGATCAACTTGAGCTGCATCAGCAGGCATTCCTGCAAATCGCGCGCACCGATTCCCGGCGGATCAAACTCATGCACCATGGCCAGCGCTTCTTCCACGTCGTCCATGGAATAGTTGCCCGCTTGCGCGAGTTCATCGAGCGAGGCGGTTAGATAGCCGTTCTCATCCAGGTTGCCGACAATCGATTCGGCGATTTTGCGTACGGTTTCCGTGCAGATGCTGACGCTGAGTTGCCAGTTGAGGTGGTCGGCCAGGCTCTGCGGTGAAGAGAGGAATTTATCGAACGAAGGCTTTTCGATTTCCTCGCGCTCGCTGTTGGAAATCCTCTCCGCTCCGGAATCGAGGTACTGGGTGAAGAAAGAGCCGAAATCGAATTCGTCAAAAGGGTTTGCCGGCGTTACTTCTGGAACTTTTTCAGTTTCCTTCTTGAGGAAGGCCTCGTCGGTATAGCTCTCCGCAGTGACTCCGTCGTCTTCGGTAGCTTCGTCGAGAACGGGATTCGCCATGATCTCTTGATTGATCATCTCGCGAAGCTCTAAACGGTTCAGCGCTAAGACGCTGACCATCTGGACCAGGCCGGGCGTCAGTATCTGTTTCTGAGCGACGCGTAGATTAAGTTTGGGTTGGAGCCAATTCATAAATTCAGTTCAATTCAGCCGAAAGCCTTCTCCCAGATAAATGCGTCTCACCTCGGCGTTCGTAGAAAGCTCTTTGGGCGTTCCGGCGAACAATATTTTGCCGTCGCTGATGATGTAGGCGCGATTTGTGACCGCCAGCGTCTCGCGCACGTTGTGGTCCGTCACCAGGACGCCAATTCCCGCCGCACTCAAATCCGCGATGATTTTTTGTATGTCCACAACCGTCAGCGGATCAATTCCAGAAAACGGCTCGTCCAGCAATACGAACGAAGGCGACAGCACTAGCGATCGCGCGATTTCCAGGCGCCGCCGCTCGCCGCCCGACAGTACATAGGCTTGGCTGTATCGCACTCCCTCGAGTCCCATTTGGGCCAGCAACTCCTCCACCCGGTCGCGCCGCTGTTCCGGAGTAAGAGGCAGCGTCTCCAGTACCGCGAGCAAATTTTCTTCCACCGTTAACTTTCGAAAAACCGAAGGCTCTTGAGGTAGGTAGCTGATGCCGCTTCGGGCCCGGAGGTACATCGGGAGGTCGGTAATATCCTCGCCGTCCAGTAAAACGCGCCCATAGTCCGGACGCGCTAGCCCGACCAGGATGTAAAACGTCGTGGTCTTTCCGGCGCCGTTCGGCCCGAGCAACCCCACCACTTCGCCTTGCTGAATCTCCAAACTGACGTCGTTAACAACTTTCCGACCTCTATACGACTTGCTTAGATCGGCGGCCTGGAGTTTCAACATGCCGGCTCATTACTCAACTCGGTGCCTGGTTATCGTGCGCGAACTCTCTTTTGAATCAATCAAAATCGTATCATTGGCCACAAAGAAGGTCAACGAATGGCCCGTAGTTGTGTCGCTTGAGGCATCCGTAAGTGTCGGTTTTCCACCGGAAAGGACGAATTTCCCGTCCGAAGCGGTATATTCCGCCTGCTCGGATGTCCCTCGGCGGTCGCCCTGCCTGACCACAACACCTCCCAGGGCCAGCGCGCGGTCGAGCTGGCGGGCTCCCAGGGCGCCGGCAGGCACCCCGCCGCCGGCCGCCGCACCCGGTCGAGCTTGAGGTTCCTGCCCAGGCGTTAGAAAGACGTCTAGGGTCGGCGATTGCAGCGACCCCTGCTGCGAACTGGCGGTAACGCCCCCCTCCAAATGCGCCTTTCCTGAGTCACTCCAATAGGTCAGCTCGGGAGCCCGAATTTGCCATATCGTCGGTCCTGCCGGTGTTCCGGTGAGTTTTACCGGAGATTTGGCCGATGGGGAGCTCGGCGACTTTCCAGGGGGAAGCTTCGGCCCCGTTCCTGGGGAGTTTGGGATTTGCCCGGAAGCCTGCGGGAATATTGCGACTACGCCGCCAGAGGCGATCAATTTTTTTTCGTCGCGCCAGATTTCGATCTGCTCCGCGTCCAACACAGATTCGCCCTGCCACATGCGAGCGTGCCCGGAATAAAGCGCCCGACCGGTCGTGTTCGAGGCGCTGAGGGTGCCGGAAGAAATGTGAGCGGGGCCCGCACCCAGATTTACTTCGTTATTCTGCGCAGATGACAGGTAGGTGGACGCCACGCCACCCGTCGCGCGAATTTCTCCAGACTTCTGATCGATCGATACGCTTCGCGCAGTTGTACGGCTGGTTGAATCAAAAAGCACAGGCGAGCCGTCGAGAGTGACGAGATCGGTCGCGCTGACAATTCTGGTGCGCTCCGCCGTGGCTTGACGATCGGCCTGTTGAAAATGCACATTCCCGCTCTCGTCCAGGGTTTCCCATTCGCCGTTCGCGCCAAAAACGGCGACGAGTTCCTTGGCCGTGCTGACTTGCGGCGCTCCGGAGCCAATCGTGCGATCTATTTCCGTGCCGGAATGTCCGAGTAATTTCGCCAGGCGCCCCTCACTGTCAAATTCCGTGACGAATTTCCTGGCATGCAATTCCGTTGTTTCGCTGCCACTTTTCATTTCAATCGCGGCCGGCGTCAGTGTCTCGGCGCTTCGAGCGCGCGGCTGGCTGCCTTGCTTTCCATCGCCAAATATGACGCGCAAGGATTCCGTTTTCAAAGTGCGCGACTGGCCGTCCTGCCGGGAATCAAGAATTGTGCCGCCGCTGGTGGTCATCATACGAATGATATTCTGCGGCGCCATCGCAAGTTCCACATGCCCGCTTGAAAAATGGTCCGTTCCGGCAGGGGCCTCGCGTGTTCCTTCCACGTGGCCATCGGCTAGCAACTTCTCTATCCAACCCGCCGAATTGAGGAATGCTTCGAACTGGTTGCCAGAGACCGTCGTCCTACCTCCGGCCCCTGCGGAATGAATCACGGGATGCCCTTCGGCGGTAGCGTGTTGCGCTCGGAAATCCGCGTCGAGATCGATCGTAATTCTGTCTGCGGAGAGGTCGCGGTTACCTTGAGTAACATGAGCAGGGGCGGAAAGGATCACCTTGCGTTCATCGCGTCGAATCTCAAGACTGCTCCCGGTCACATTCACCGGAACTCCGTTCGTTCGATCGGACGGCGAAAGGTCCATTTGCACATCGTGTTCCAACAGGACGATCGATTTTTGAGTGCTGTAGGTAACACCCAGGGCATGTCCGTGGCCCTGTGGAAAACGGAAAGCGACCGGATCCGGAGTGGAAGCGTCGCCGGTTTCGCGGTTGAAGGTCAGATCGCGAGTGGTGACGTGAATCACTCGGTCGCCGTTACCGGGAGGTGGATTTGCGCCGGCTAGGTCGATTTGCACATCACCCTCGCATCGCACCGCGCCTGTCTTCGGCTCGTAACTGCATTGACGCGCATGGATATTGTCGTTCCGGTTTCCCTCGCGCCCATAAATGGTCATCCATACGTCGTCCAGCAGATAAGTGTTCTGATCCTTGTACTGGGTGGCGTGCGAAGCGCGGACCGTAAATATCGTGCGGTCACCTTCCACTTTTGAGAATGTCGTTTGGTCCGATTGCTGCTGCACCGTTGCCGGCACGGCGCGAGGCTGTGCTTGACGCGACCGAGATTCGCGTATGCGGCGCTGCGCATACACGCCAACGACAACCAGAGAGATCATGCCGGCAGCGATTGCCGCCCAACGTGCATATCTCGCTGCTTCTTTATTCTGCAATGCCGATTCTCCGTCGCTCTCGCGCTTCCAACTGCATGCGAGTTTGGCAAGCTGTGTGGATCACCACGCATCCGCGTTCATTGAAATGTTAGAAGCTGATTATAGGTGAGAGGTTTCCAGGCAACAACTCGTGAGAGCGGCGTTATTCACCGTGGGCAAGTATGCCCAGCCCGGCAGCGGCGACGCTGTCGCGCGTCGTGTTCTTAACCAGGTACATGGCCTCATCGGCCAGGTGGAGCAGCTCCGCCTTGGTGCGGGAATCCGTAGGATACGAGGCCACGCCCACGCTGGCCGTAATGTGTACGTTGATGCTGGTATCCTTCAGCCAGACCGCCTCTCGAATCAATTTGTGCAGGCGGCGTGCCACGCCAAATGCGTTTTCCTTGGATGTCTGCGGCAGCAGCACCACAAATTCGTCGCCGCCATAGCGGAACGCGAGGTCAATCAGACGGCACTTGTCCTTCACGGCTGCGCCGATCTCCGCAAGCAACTTGGAGCCAACCAAATGACCGTAGGTGTCGTTGACGTTCTTGAAGTGGTCCAGGTCGATAAAGATCAGCGAAAACTCAAACGCGTAGCGGTGCGAGCGATAAATCTCAGTATCCAGCATGAAATTCAAATGCCGGGCGTTATAGAGACTGGTGCAGTCATCCGTAATCGTGAGTTCGTGGATTCTCTGAACATGACGCGCATTTTCGATCGCGATTGCCGCATAATCCGCCAGCGCTTCCAAAAGCGCCAGATCGCGCTTGCTGAATCCTTCAGGACCGATGCAATTAATCAGCTCGATTACTCCCAGGCACTGATCCCGGAAACGAACGGGAACGGCCACGATCGAGCGCGTTTCCATCTTGGTCTTGGAGTCCACCTGTTTGAAAAACCGGGAGTCCGTACTGGTGTCCGGCACCACCACCGCTTCGCCGGTTTGGGCCACCCAGCCTGCGAGACCCTGCCCAACCTTGATGCGCACGTCCTTAAGCGCTTCGGCGCCTTTGCCCGTAGCGATTTGAAAGAAAAGTTCTTCTTTTTCCAAGTCCATCAGGAGTAATGACCAGGTGTCGGGCCGCAATACCTCATTGATCTTTTCCATGATCGTGCGGAGCACTTGGTCGAGCTGGAGGGAGGACGTGAGGGCTTTTCCCAGCTCATGAAAAACAGTCACCTCGTTGGTGCTTTCGGGGATGTCCGGACCAACGCCCGGACTTCGGCGCCTTTCAACGCCGGCGAACGGCCGGTTGTCCGTGGATCGCTTTATGCGTTCAGCAGCCACACGTTCCTTGGGGTCTGGAGAATCTTTGGGCAACCTTCTCATTATAGAGAACGCTTTCCGCTATTCGCAACGGGCTTAACGGCAGCGATTGACGAATGGCCAATAGGGTGGAATCGCGATGATATCTGGCGAACATTGACACTCCCGCGACCCGCGCCTATATTTTGTGTGTCAGTCGGTCCCAGCGGATGTCTTCTACACCTTTCGGTGAACATCTAAAACGCGAGCGGGAAATGCGAGGAGTCTCTCTGGAAGAAATTTCCTCGGCCACGCGCATCGCCCCGCGCTTTCTGGTGGCGTTGGAGAATGAGCAATGGGACCAATTACCCGGTGGCGTTTTCAATCGTGGATTTATCCGCGCTATTGCACGCTTCCTCGGCCTCGATGAAGATAGCTTGGTATCAGAATATGCGCTGGTTACGAAAGGCCGGACCGAACCGGGCGTCGTAGCTGACCCTCCGATCGAATCGGGCAGGCGCTACCAGGAGATTACGCTGGTAATTGTTTTAGCAGTCTTACTCATTGCGGGCGCGGTGTTCGCCGCGGTCCACTTCGGCCCGAGGCTTGCCGCCCGGTGGCATAAGCATTCGGCACAGTCGGCTAACATGCCGGTGCCGGTCCCTGGAGAATCCCATTAGCGCTGATCTCCGCGACAGTATCCGTACCGGCCACGCGACGGCGGAACAAAAGCTCGCGGTTTTTTCCGGCGGGGGTACGCTGGCGCCCGAACATCGCGCGGAGTTACTTACACTTCTTACAGCCGATTCCGATCCTGCCATCGCCGAACGCGCTCAGAGCGTCATTTTAACCCAACCTCTCGAGCCTTTCCTTCTCGCGCTGGCGAATCCGGATGCGGACCCTCGCCTGTTCTCCTATTGCGCCGACAATTTGTCTCAGAAACCGGGTATTGCCGACGCGCTCGCGAAGAATCCCGCTTGTTCCTCGGGGGTGGTCGCGCACGTGGCCTCGCGTTTGAGCGCCGCCGGAGTACAAGCGCTGCTGGACGATCTGGACCGGCTTAGCTCCGACGCGCGATTGGTTGTCGCGCTCACTCATTGCAAAGCCGCGACGCCCGAACAGCAGGAACTGCTGGTCGAATTACAAAAGACTGAAGGACTGGCGGTGCCGGAGATCGAAGAAGCTGCCGCTGAAATCGAGCCGGACGTAAAGAAGCGAGTAACCCTGCTTCAGAGACTTGCGCACATGAACGTGGTGGAGCGAATCCAGCTCGCGCTCAAAGGCGGCCGCGAGGAACGCATGCTTCTGATCCGTGATCCGAATAAAATCGTGCAGCGGGGAGTGATGCAATCCCCGCGACTCACGGATCTCGAAGTCGAAAACTTCGCCGCCATGACCAACGTCTCCACTGAAGTCTTGCGCATCATCGCGGCGAGTCGCGTCTATATGAAAAGTTACACCGTGGTGAAAAATCTGGTGAGGAACCCCAAGACGCCTCTGGATGTTTCGTTGCACCTGCTCCAGCGTCTAAACCCTTTTGACCTCAAGCTTCTGTTATCGAATAAGAATATTCCGGAAACGTTGCGCTCTACGGCCGCGAAGCTTCATCGCCAGCGGTCCTTTGCGCGGCCTAGCACCTAATGCGAAGTCGAGTTCGGGGCGCCGGTTACCGGCGCAACGGCAAGAGAGGAGGTCACCTTTTTCTTGTATTCTTCCGCCTTCGCGAGGATTTCTTTTTCGTCTAACGTAAGCATCCGCCGGTCTCTCATCACGA
>Ga0302182_10001562_pt1 | contig 11936 bp, 10 predicted proteins | sample I_Palsa_N3_1_FD_198781 | JGI IMG/M metagenome (GOLD analysis project Ga0302182, IMG submission 198781) | Peat permafrost microbial communities from Stordalen Mire near Abisko, Sweden - I_Palsa_N3_1 | ecosystem: Environmental > Terrestrial > Soil > Palsa > Peat permafrost | place: Sweden...
CCCACGATTTGCGTAATTTTGCTCACGACCGCCATCGCACCGTGGACGATCGCCCGTTCGGCGGCGGCGAGGGTATGGTGATGAAGCCTGAGCCGCTGTTCGAAGCGGTTGAGTCGCTGCTGGGTAAAGATTGTTCTGCAACGCCGTCGGCCGGTACCGCGATTGTGTTGCTTTCCGCCGCAGGGAAACTCTTCACACAAGAAATGGTCAGACGTTTTGCGAAGCTCGAAAGAATTGTCCTGATCTGCGGGCGGTACGAAGGGGTGGACGAGCGCGTCGCAGAACATCTCGCCACGGACGAAATCTCCATCGGCGATTTCGTTCTCTCCGGCGGCGAACTGCCCGCCGCAATCGTTCTGGATGCCGTGACGCGCCTAATTCCCGGCGCCCTAGGCAACGAAGATTCCACAGTCAATGAGTCTTTCAGCGCTACCGAGGACGAGCGGGAAAGCGCTCCGCATGGCGGGACGCCGCTCCGCACAAATTCGCCTCTCCGCCCTGTTGAATTCGGCAACGTGGACGCCGCGGAGCAGGGGTCGCTGAGCACGAGTCGCGGCATTCTCGATTATCCTCACTACACACGCCCACCTTCTTTTCGCGGCTGGGATGTCCCAGAAGTGTTGCTGGGAGGAAACCACGAGGAGATTCGCCGCTGGCGCCGCGCCAGCGCTCTAGAGAAAACGCAACGCAACCGTCCCGATTTGCTGGACTCGGCGCCTAATGTAAAGCCGTGATGCCGGGCAAGCGAATCGCTCCTGGACCTAATTTCCGTATAGGCAGAGAGCGGAGGTTTCGTTATAATGGGCAATTGTGCGTGGTGTGCTGGCCCCACCTGAGCGGGTCTGCCCGGAAAATGAGTCATGAAACCGATAATTTCTAAAGTACAGCAGTCCCAGCTCCGCAAAGATCATCCCGTGTTTCGTCCGGGTGACACAGTCCGAGTGAACGTCCGCTTGAAGGAAGGCGAGGAAGCCAAGGAGCGCATCCAGCCGTTTGAAGGGGTAGTAATGAGCCGCCGTGGCGAGCTTCTGGGCGAATCGTTTACCGTGCGCCGCGTGAGCTTCGGCATTGGCGTGGAGCGCATTTTCCCCGTGCATTCGCCGATGATTAGCTCGATTGACGTTGTGCGCCAAGGCCGAGTTCGTCGCGCCAAGCTGAATTATCTCCGTCAGCGCAAAGGCAAGGCAGCGCGCATCAAGCGCGTGGAGACCTTTGAGAAAGTGGCCGCAACCACAGCGACAGCCGCAGAATAACCGCACAGTTTTGATTTCGCCCGCTCCGAGGAATCGGGGCGGGCTTTTTTGTTTTCGGCTCACTCACCGGGCGCAACATTCACCGTTTGTGGAAAACTGCAGGTTCGGCGTGTGCTAAAATCCGTGGCCGATGGGCAGACTCTGTTGTACGCGGTACGAGCGCGACGCACGCCAGCACGGATGGCAGCGCATCGCCGGACTGGACGAAGCGGGACGCGGATCTCTGTTTGGTCCCGTGGTAGCTGCAGCAGTCATTTTGAACCCCCGCCGCCGTATCGTCGGCCTAGATGATTCCAAGAAGCTCACCGCTGACCGCCGTCGAGAACTCGCGCCGCGCATTCGAGAACACGCTTTGGCTTGGGCCGTAGCGGAAATAGAAGCCAGCCGAATCGATGCATGGAATATCTACCAGGCGAGCCGCCAGGCGATGATGGCTGCGGTTTCGCAGCTTTTTCCCCTTCCGGATTACCTTTTACTGGATGCCATTGAGATTGATTTGCCCATTGAACAGAAGGCATTGATTCACGGCGACGCGCGTTCGGTGTCGATTGCGGCAGCTTCCATCCTGGCCAAAGTGGAGCGCGATCAACGCATGCAGGAATACGACCAGCTTTATCCCCAATATGGCCTGGCGCAGAACAAAGGCTACGGCACACCGGATCATTTAGAGGCCCTCCAGCGCCACGGGCCTTCGCCACTGCATCGCTTTTCGTATTCTCCGGTCCGGGAGGCGGGTTGCTGGGCCGTCGGCGCGAAACAGGACATGTTGCCTCTTACGCCCGCCACGGATGCCCTGGCCACTCGTGCCGATGGCACTACGCTCTCGGAACCGTAGAACCCAGCGGACTTGGTAGCTTTTCGAGCCCCAAACCGTCACAGCGCTCCGTCATTGCCACCGTATCCAAGCGAGGCGCTTAAAAGGCACTGTTATCGCCTATGGCACCATGCTTCGCCCGGTTCATTGCTCCTTGTTTTTCGCGCATGCTAACCTTCTGGCCTGAGCCACAAGTGTGGCCCAACCACGCCGCCCCGCCTTAGGTGAAGGCGAGGCTGGCGAAAACTACCCATGGCCTTCAACAAAAGCAAAGCGCTGGAAAATGCGCTGAAGTTCCTCAACCAGGGCAAAGTTGCCCAGGCCATAGCCGAATACCAGCAAATTCTGCGTCACGATCCTAAGGACCAAGCCACCTTGATGACCGTGGGCGATTTGTACGCCCGCCAAGCCGACCTGGGTCATGCCATTGAATACTTTGAGCGGCTCGCGCAGGTTTATCTGGATGATGGCTTCAACAGCAAAGCCATCGCAATCTACAAGAAAATCGGCAAATTAGCTCCCAACGAGCTTCCCCCGCTCGAACGCCTCGCCGATCTTTACGTTCAGCAAGGCATCTTGAGTGAGGCCCGTCCGCTGTTTTTGCAAATCGCAGAAGCACACCTGAAGGCCAATCGAGCGCCGAAAGCCGTGGAAGTGCTACATCGCTTGTTGGAGGTTGAGCCGGAAAATCTGCGCGTGCAAATGCGGCTGGCTGAGCTTTACAACGTCATGGGCCTGAAGAAAGAGGCGGCTCAAACTTATCTGAATTACGCGCAAAGGTTATTCGATCGGGGCGAGAACGATGAGGCGGAAAAACTCATTGAGCGCGCCGTGGAGGTCGATCCCACGAACGCCTCCGCTCTGCTTCTGAAAGCGAAGACGCTGAACGCAAATAATAAGACTGCGCTGGCAATTCCAATCCTGGAATCCCATCCGGAAGCGAATGCGGGCGGCGATGTCACGAACATGCTGTTGGATTATGAGCTGCAGACGGGACAAGTCCAAAAAGCCGCGGAACGTGGACGTCAAGTGCTGGCCCGGGGACATGCGCATTTTGGGCCGCTTTACAAGGTAGCCGAGACGCTTATCGCGAGCGGACAACCAAGCGCTGCGCTTCCCCTATTGCGCGAGCTGCGCGGCGCCATGATCGAAGCGGGCGAGCAGGACAAGTTCGTGAAGTCACTGACGACGGCGAGCGAGCGCCTGCCGGGAAATGCCGAACCACTGGAAATGCTCGTCGATTTTTCCCGAACCACTAGCGATCCCTTCCGCTTGAACGCTGCGCTTGGCCAGCTTTCCGATGTCTACGCCGCTGCGGGGGACTTTCCGCGTGCGGAAGCGCTGTTGCAGGAGCTCGTCGAGCGAAACAAGGACGACGAACGGGTGGTTGCTCGGCTAAACCAACTTCGCGAGCGTGCGGGCGGTTCACCGGTCTCGGCACCCGAAGCACTGCCGCCTGAAACCGAAGAGGAAAAAGCCGAGCATCGGATTCCGCAGGCTTCCGTGGCGGCGGTGTCAGTTATTGAAGAGCCGATCGATGAAGAAACACAAAAGTACATCGCGCAGGCTTTGACGGACGTCGATCTTTTTTCGAGCTACGGTTTAACTCAGAAGGCCACGCATCTCCTCGAGAACGTCTTGCAACGAGCGCCGCGCCATACTCCCACGCTGGAGAGGCTGCTGGATCTTTATCTAGGCGCCGGCAACGAAAGGCGCACGGCTGAACTGGCAGGGCAGTTGGAGCAAATTCATCGCGAGCGCAATGACCAGGTGAACGCCGATCGTTTCGCGGAACTGCGGCAAAGATTCCAAAAGGCCGCGGGAGTATCGACGGAAGAATTACCGGCTGCTCCGCCCATGGCTGCGCCGGTGACGCCAGAAGCCCAATCGTTAGCAACCGCGGAAACTGCGCCAGAGACCGCCGAGCAGGCAGACAAAACTGCCGAGGTGAGCGCCGCCGAGATCGCCGCCGAATTCGGCATACCGCTGACCACTGCTCCCCAGGACCCTGTTGTTGAAGAATTTGCAGTTGCGCCTGTGCCCATTGAGGAGCCCGCGACATCCGTTGATGCATCGCCGGCCCAACCGGTCGCAGAAACGCCCGTGACGGCTGGGGAAGAGCTGGATCTATCCGACGAATGGGAAGCCATCTCACAAGATGTCGTCGATACTGAGAAAGCCGCGCTGGAAGAGGCTCCGCCTGTAGCCGAGACGGAAAGCGAAGCTGGCCCCGTTGAGGCCGAGACAGAGGTCGCCTCACAGCCTGAGCCCGAACCCGAACCGATTTTTGTCATAGAGGAATCTGAGGCCGAACCAATCATAGAGCAGGTAGCTGTCCAGCCGGAACACGCCGAGCTTGAGGCCGAAGCTCCGATCGCGCTCGAGATTGAGCCGGAGCCTGAAGCGTTGCCGACATCGAGTCACGACTTTGCCGTGCAGCCGGATTCATTCGAAATCAACGAGAGCAGCTTGGAAACGGCCGAGACTCCCACGATCGAAATCATTGAGGAGCCGGCAGCCGAAGTTCTTCCTGCCGAACCTGTTGCTCCAGCCAACGGCGAATTTGAATTGGAGCTGACGCCGGAACCTAGTGCGATGGATAGCCATGCGGGCCCGGCAACCACGGAGGATTTTCTTAACGAACTAGCCGCCGAAGTGGAAGAGCTAGAAGCGCCTGCGAGCGACCGCGCCTTTGTCCCCGCTACTGAAGATATCGACGAGCCCGCCCCAATCTTCGCAGCGAGTTCGGTGCCCGCGGCTTCAATCTCAGAGAACGGAAGTTCCAAAACGCCTTCCACGCCTGTACCCGAGCTATCCACGGAAAGTTTGAATGAACTTGCCGAAGTTTTCCAGGAATTCCGCAGCGAACTCGGCGAACTTGGTGAGGAAGACGAAGACTTGGAAACACACTACAATCTCGGCATCGCCTACCGCGAAATGGGCCTTCTCGACGAAGCCATCGGAGAATTCCAGAAAGTGGCGAAAGCGGTGCAGAAGGGCAAACCCTTCCGCTACACGATGAACTGTTCGACGATGCTCGGGCTTTCGTTCATGGACAAGGGTGAGCCGAATATCGCCGCGCTGTGGTACCAGCGTGCACTGGAAGTTCCGGGCCTAGAACACGAGACCATTCTTGCATTGCGTTACGACCTGGGCTTGGCGCTGGAAGCCGGCGGAGATTCGTCAGCGGCGCTCGATTGCTTCCGTCAAGTCTATGCCGCAAACATCGAATACCGCGACGTCGCCGACCGTATCTCCACGCTGCAGAAACGCTAAGTCCTCGTATCTTTCAGAATAGTCGGATGAATCGCTCAATTCTTCTACAGATCCCTAGTGCGCGGTGAGGCTGTGTATTTCAGCGATGTAGCCACCCGGAAATTGGACGATCGCCGTAGTTCGGTCGTCCGTGGGGTAAGGCGAAGATAATACCTTCACACCGGCAGCTTTCGCTTTTTGCAGAGTCGCGCCGAGATCCTGCACTCGGTATCCGGTTGTCTCGTGGCCGAACGGATATGGCAAATGGCCGTCAGTTACCATGACCTGCACATTTCCAAAGGGCGAGTCGATGCGTATGCGGCGATAAATCTCGCCCGCGCGCCCAATTTCGCCCCCGTCCGCGCGCTTTTCATCGGCCACCACCTTGCCATGGCTGAAGCGGATGAAGCCGTTGACGAAATTGTCGACTTGATCGCCAGACACGTAGACCCGATTGTCTGGAATCGTCTCGAGCGGCGCATACTTGGGTGGAGTGAAGTGCCAATACAATTGCATCTTCACGCCCCCGGGCCACTGGATGACTGCATCGATTCCGATGGGGTCCTTGAACGGTTCCACGATGACTTCGGCACCAGCGGCCCGCGCGTCCTTGAGTGCCTGGTCCATGTCCGTCACCAGATATCCCGTCCGCTCATCTCCGAACGGAAACGGGATTGGGGTTTGGAACGCGAAGATCGATAGCGTGCCGACCGGAGTCCATAAATATTGAAACTCCGTGCTACTCGGCACTGGAAGAACGTTTGTTACGGATCGCTTGGACGGCTGGCCACCGAAGGTAGCAGCGAAGCTGTTGACGAACGCGTCCAAATCGCCAGGGGCAACATATACATGCGTCGAATCGTATTGCGCTCCGACCGCAACACCCTCGTCGCCGGGGACCTCGCTACCGGTCGCGGGACCCTGAAGCGAAAATAACAGAATGGCAGCTAGAGCCACCGCCCAGCCGAACGTGATCGCGCAAATTCTCTTTCGATTATACAACTGCTGGAACCGCCTTCCCATCATGCTTACCTCGATGCTGTCCCACGCGTCGCGAGAGTTCCTTGGTCACGATGGGGATTTGCCGCCAGCGAGCACACCAAATGCTGTTCACCTTATTCCAACGAATTCTTCGCCACTGGCTGTGAGAACCGAGAGGCCCGGCCTTCGCGCAAAAGCGAAAAGCCGGGCCGTCGATGCCGTTACGCTGAGGCAGTAGTCGCTGTACCCTTGAAAAAGGTAAGCAAATCCGCGTTTATTTGATCCGCGTTGGTCGTGGGCATCCCATGCGGAAAGCCCTTGTAGACTTTCAATGTTGCGTTCTTCAGTATTTTCGCAGACTTGAGACCTGCGGCGGCGATAGGCACAATCTGATCATCGTCACCATGCATCACCAGCACGGGGATTTCGATTTTTTTCAGGTCCTCGGTGAAGTCGGTTTCCGAGAAGGCCTTGATGCAGTCGTAGTGGGCCTTCATGCCTCCCACCATTCCCTGCAGCCACCAGTGCTCACGGATGCCTTCCGAGATCTTGGCGCCTGGACGGTTGTAGCCGTAAAACGGCAAAGTGATGTCCCTGTAGAACTGCGGCCGGTTGGCTGCTAGTTGCGATCGGAGGCTATCGAAGACTGACATGGGGGACCCTTCGGGGTTGTTTGCGGTCTTCAGCATGAGCGGAGGAACCGAACTGATCAGTACGGCCTTCGCGACACGCTTGGAACCATAGCGGCCTAGGTAGCGCGCCACTTCGCCGCCACCGGTAGAGTGCCCGACCATAATTGCGTCCTTCAGATCGAGCTTTTCAAATAACCCGGCGAGATCGTCCGCATATGTATCCATGTCGTTTCCGTCCCAGGTTTGGCCGGAGCGGCCATGGCCGCGGCGGTCGTGGGCGATCACGCGATACCCGAGTTGACCGAAGTACAGCATTTGCCCGTCCCAGTCGTCTGCAGTCAGGGGCCAGCCGTGGCTGAAAACTATGGTCTGTCCCTTCCCCCAATCCTTGTAAAAAATCTGCGTTCCATCTTTTGCCGTGATTGTCGCTGTAGCCATGGGATGCTCTCCTTAGTCTTGGTTTGCTGAATGTGTCCTGCGTGCGTTCATTCCAGGAATTCCCTGCAGGCCTCGAATCGGGTCAATTGTACTCTCGTCTTGCTTGTTTGCGACATAGCGAGCGGTGGTGAGGGAGTCCGGCCGGCTGATGACCCGGAGTAGATGTTGCGACCGCCGGAATAATCTCCCATAATCCTTACCCTGATGATGAACCGGGTTCTCCGTGTTGTGCTCTTGCTGCTTTGGCTCGAATTGGGGTTGGCGCTGATTCTGGTTCCGTGGTCCGAGGTATGGGATATGAATTATTTTCTTTACCAGTACCCGGCGCTGGCGCTTTTTGTGAAAAATCCCTTTCTGCGCGGAGCGATATCGGGGCTTGGTCTGATGAATGTGCTGTTTGCGCTCGAAGCGTTTCGCCGCCGGACTGCCATCGTTGAAACCCGCCAATAAACCGATCGTTTGCTACGTCACCGACCGGAAGTCTTTGACTGGCAATAGGAACGAAGCCGCTCTCACATCGACCATATTGCAAAATATTAAAGTAGCCCTCGCCGCCGGCGTCGATTGGATACAGGTCCGTGAGAAGGACTTGCAGGGCGGACAACTTCTAGAAGCCGGGCGCGTTGCTGTAGGTCTGGCGGCTGTTCACAAGAAGAAAACTGACCGCGCGCCGCGAATAATTATTAACGATCGCTTGGACGTGGCGCTCGCGGCCGGTGCACATGGCGTGCATCTAGGACGCGAATCCGCACCAGCCCGCGAAGTTGTGCGTTGGTGCCGTGCAGGAAATGCACCAAATGGATTTGTAATAGGAGTTTCCTGCCACAGCGTCGAAGAGGCCCGCGAAGCGGAAAATGCAAAAGCTGACTATATCTTCTTCGGCCCGATCTTCGAAACGCCTTCGAAGTTGCCTTTTGGCGTGCCCCAAGGCATACAAACGTTAGCCGAAGTGTGCCGCGCCGTAGCGATGCCGGTGGTAGCAATCGGGGGTGTGGGCCAAGAAAATGCTGCGGCTTGCATTCGTGCGGGCGCCGCCGGAATTGCGGCGATCCGGATGTTTCAGGAATCGCCCAATGCGAAAGCCGTCACGGAGTCGGTCGCACTCATACACGAACTACGGGGCAAGGAACTATAACTGTTACGGAGGCTGTTGAAATTACGCGCTGAGCCAGCGGCCAACCGGTTGCCAGCTTTCTTTATGGTCGCAGATCACTTTGATAACAGCAGTGATGGGAATCGCGAGAATCAAACCCATCGCGCCCCACAAAAATCCCCAGAACAGAAGCGACACAGTTAGCGCCAGAGCATTGAGCCGCACCATGGAGCCGACCAGCGCGGGGACTAACAAATTTGCCGCAACGAGATGCAAGAAAGTGAGCACGGCGAAAATACCAATGAAAGGCGTAACAGTATGAAATTGTTTCAGTCCGATCAATAAAGGCGGCATCCAGGAAAGGACCACGCCGAGATATGGGATCAGATTGCACGTGCCGGAAATAAGCGCGGTGAGGAACGGAAATTCAAGTCCAATCAAGAAGAAAAAAATCCAACTTAAAACAATTAGAATCACTCCCACCATTGCCGTCCCAACTACATAGCTGCGAAGTACCAAAGAGATATCTGTTAGCGTTTCTTTGACTAAGGTGCGTTCCGTGGCCGGAAATAGCTGCATGGTCGCATGCCACACCTGGCGCTTCGCTGCGAGCATAAAAAACAACAGGAAGGGTATGAAAGTAGCTCCCAGCACTACTTCATATAGCCCACTCAACCGGGAGAACACCGCCGCCCGAACGGGATGCGATTCGGCGACCGCTACTATATGTTCAGCCTGCTGTCCAACTTGGTCGGGAGATCCAATTTCCGAAACGTGTTCCTCCACCGAAGCCAGCTTTTGTTCTACGACATTGGCGACCGCGTGTAACGGCGCACGATATTTAGGCCAATCCCTGCCGAACTGATCCACACGTTCGACCAGCGACCACGCTACGAACAGCAAAACAGCAATTGTAAATAGAACAATGATGAGTGATCCCAGCGCCCGTGGGATATGCCAGTTCTCCATGAAGGTTACGACCGGATCCAAAAAGTACGCGAGCAACACCGCCACCAAGACCGTTACGAGAACAGATGACGCCCAGTAGCAGAAAGCGATCACAATTCCCGCCGCAATGATCTTGGCAGGTGTGGAATTGTCGCTAACGATTTCAGTGTGTTCCAGTGGCATTCCCGTACGATAACACAGGCTGCGCCGCGATATCCGCTGATGTGCTTACGCATACACCCGCTGGGCTCCAATTCGCTAAAATGCCGGTAGGAAACAGATTCGCCGGCAGGCTGACGGCACCACGACCTCGCAATGATAGAATTGCCTCCCGTTTTGCGCGGAATAAGAACAGGAGCAAATGGCCAAGGAACTTTTCGGCACGGACGGCATCCGCGGCATCCCGGGTGAGTACCCTCTCGATGACGCAACCTTGGATCGCGTTGGCCTCGCGCTGGGAAACTACTTGCGTTCGCAAGGATTCGCACACGATAAGAGTCCGCGCGTTCTCATCGGACGCGATACGCGCGAATCCGGTCCGCATATTGCCGAACGAATTGCCTGCGGGCTGGCCGCGGGTGGCGCGAATCCGATTTCCGCCGGCGTTCTTACTACGCCGGGCGTGGCTTGGCTCGTCAACCGCGAAGGATTCGCCGCGGGCGTGGTGATTTCCGCTTCGCACAATCCGTACCACGACAATGGCGTGAAACTGATTTCGTCCACCGGAATGAAATTCCCGGATGCGACAGAAGCGGCTCTCGAACAAGTTGTTCTTTCATCGCGCGACACGGTCTCGACCGCAAAAGCGCTGCGTCTGCACGACAACGAAAAGATTGACAATGATTACCTGGCAGGATTAGCGCAGGCGATTTTACCTGGTGCAAAACTCGCTGGAATGAAAATAGTGCTGGACTGCGCCAACGGAGCGGCCAGCAATCTGGCGCCGCGGCTGTTTCGATCTCTCGGCGCGGACGTTACCGCTATAAATCACACGCCCGACGGAAAAAATATAAATGCAAATTGCGGCTCGCTGCATCCGGAATCCATGCAAAAGCGAGTGGTGGAATGCGGTGCGGCGCTGGGCGTGGCATTTGACGGAGATGCGGACCGCGCAATTTTTTCCAGCGCGACAGGCAAACTCGTCGATGGTGACGGAGTTCTGTTTGTCGTGGCGCGTTATCTGAAATCGACGGGAAGTCTTAAGGGCAACGTAGTAGTTGGCACTACCATGGCCAACCTTGGGCTCGAACGTGCACTCGGGGATTCCGGACTTAAGCTTGCGCGCACCGCCGTGGGTGATCGCTACGTGCTGGAAGAAATGCGGCGCATCGGAGCGAACTTCGGCGGCGAACAGTCCGGACACATTTTGTTTCTCAATGACGCCACCACGGGCGACGGAATGCTCACGGCCTTGAAGCTAGCGTCGATTATTTCCATTGTTGGACCACTGGATTCGCTTGCCGCCGATCTCAAGATTTTTCCGCAGAAAATTGTAAACGTCCGCGTGCGTTCCAAACCCCCTCTGGATTCCCTCCCCGAAGTCGACCGCATACTTCGCGAAGCGGAAAAGGCCCTCGGCAATTCCGGCCGCGTGGTACTGCGCTATTCCGGCACGGAGCCGCTCGCCCGCGTAATGGTGGAAGCCGAACGCGACGAGGATGTCCGCCGCTGGACCGAATCCCTCGCCGGCGCTTTGCGTTCTGCAATTGGCGCCTAATCCTCCGCCCCATTCCTTTTGTTGCTGGTCCTGCTGAAAAAAGCCGCAAGCTCGGGAACTTTTTGCGTTCTCCTGACATTACAGAGATAGAAACATCTGAATTGGGAGGACGTGACGCTCGGGGCTGTCGGAACCCGAGCTCGTGGTGACCGATGACCAGCGATGAGCAACTAATCCTGGAACTTCAGCAGGGCTCGGATGAAGCCTTCACCGAACTCTTCTTGCGCTACCGCGAGCGAGTCTACGGATTTTTCCGGCGCCGCATGTACGACGCCGCGCAGGCCGAGGAATTGGCCCAGGAAACCTTTCTCGCCGTACTGCGAGCAGCCCAAAGATTTGAGCCTCGCGCGACATTTCTCGCCTATCTGTTTGGCATCGCTTTCAACATTCTCGCGGCGCATCGGCGCAAATCTGCTCTCAACAAAACGCAGTCGGATAATGCTCCGTACGAAGTTTCGGATCCATCAGGAACAAATCCGGAAAACGTAATTTGGGTCAGGCAAGCTGTGGAACGGCTAGATGCTCCTGAGCGAGAAGTTTTGTTGCTCCGCGAGTTCGAAGAATTAAGCTACGAGGAAATCGCGAAGATGCTGCATGCGCCCGTAAACACCGTCAGGTCGCGACTGTTTCGCGCGCGGATGGCGTTACGAGAAATCCTGGCGACTACGCCGGGAAATTTGGGAGGGCCGAAATGACTTCATCCACTCATCCTTTCGAGCAAGAAGAGGTGATGGCTTATCTCGACGGAGAGCTTGCCGCAAATCGCGCTGCAGACGTTGCAGCGCACTTGCGCGAGTGTTCGGAA
>Ga0302182_10001566_pt1 | contig 11916 bp, 10 predicted proteins | sample I_Palsa_N3_1_FD_198781 | JGI IMG/M metagenome (GOLD analysis project Ga0302182, IMG submission 198781) | Peat permafrost microbial communities from Stordalen Mire near Abisko, Sweden - I_Palsa_N3_1 | ecosystem: Environmental > Terrestrial > Soil > Palsa > Peat permafrost | place: Sweden...
GTTGCTGGTTCTCGTTGCGTCGGTCGCGATTACCACGATAAAGATGCTTGGCAATACGATAAGCGCCGCCTTCGCGAACGCAGCCACCAACCTCACCGCAGGGACTTGAGATCCCAGCAACACTGCTTCACAGATCTCTTGGAGAGACCGTGTATGAGAGAGCATCAGTCTGTCACTTAATCTGAATCACCTGAGGCAGCAGTCGCTGCCTTAGATTTCTTACGCGAAGGACCCGCCGGATGTTGATCTGGATTCGAGGCGTCTTCGTGCGTGATAAACCCGGCCGGTAGCATCACGCGCACTGTGGTCCCGCGAGTACCGGATTCCATCGCCAACTGGCCGCCAATTTGTTTCACTCGCTCTTGCATACTGGAAATGCCGACGCCAGGTTTGAACGGGAATTTGTCGCCGGATTTCTTGTGACCAGTGTCGCTGACTTCGATGATCACCTCGCCTGCGTTGCGGCCCAGTCGTATCGTAGCCTGTGTACTTCGCGAATGCCGGTGGATGTTGGCCAAGCTCTCTTGAATGATCCGAAATAGAACCAACTCGACATCCAGTTTCATGCGCCCGAAACTCGCAGACACTTCAATATCCACTCGAATTCCGCTGCGTTTTACGAAGCCTTCCACATGAAGACGAATCGCAACTTCTAGCCCGGCCTCATCCAGCATCGGTGGGTGCAATAAATAGGAAAGAGTGCGGACCTCACGGAGGGATTGATCCACCAACGCATGAGATTCCAAGAGGTGCTTACGCGCTGCCTCGCTGGATTGTGGAATTGAGCGGGAGAGCTGGCCGAGGGCCATCTTCAGCGCAGCGAGATTCTGGCCTGTCGAATCGTGCAAGTCTCGCGCGATCCTCCGTCGCTCCTCGTCCTGCAAACGCAAAAGTTGCCCTGAGAGGCGCCGCAGTTGATCTTGAGCCCACTTACGCTCGGTAATGTCACGAGCCACCGCGACGATGTATTCTCTTTTCTCCAGTTGGATGAGCCTGATACTAATTTCTACTGGAAACGTCGAGCCATCCTTCCTGACGTGGACACCTTCCCTAATTAAGGACCCAGATTTACGCAACTGTTTGATGCGCCTGAGATGCTCGTTATGATCCACCGTTGGATCGAGATCGAAAACAGTGCGGGACAGAAGTTCTTCGCGCGTGAAGCCATGTTCTGTACATGCCTGTTGATTCGCGTCGAGAACGCGAAGCGTGTCTGGATCAACCACCTTAATTGAGTCGCTTGATCGGTCAATCAGCGTTCTGAATAGGCTAAGCGATTCCTCGCTCTGCCGGCGTGCATCCTCCGCCTGCTTTCGATCTTCAATATCGGTGTTCGTCCCGTACCACCTTACAATGGATCCTTCCGCGTCGCGAAGCGGGACGCCAAGTCCCAAGAACCACCGGTACGTCCCGTCGGCCGCCCGGTGACGGGCCTCGTGCTCGTGAGGCGTTCCACTTGCCACTGACTCTCGCCAGGCCTCAAGCGCCCGATCTCGATCATCGGGATGAATGATAGTCAGCCAGTTAAAGCCTCGCAGGTCTTCCAGCTCTAGACCTGTGTAAGAGCGCCACCGGGCGTTGCAATTGTCAACTATGCCGTCAGGCGTGCAGCTCCAGATTTGCTGCGGGATCGCATCAATCAGCGTCCTCGATTGCGCTTCCGCCTGCTTGCGGTCCTCAATATCGATACTTGATCCAAACCATTTGACGATGTCCCCATGCTCATCACGCAGCGGCACTGAACGGTGCAACATCCAGCGATACTCCCCATCCGCCCGACGAACGCGTGCTTCATTCAGTAAGGGTTTCCCATCGGCTAATGACACGCGCCAGTCGTCCGTGGTTCTTGCGACGTCGTCAGGGTGGATCACGTCCGTCCATTTCCAGCCCTGTTGATCCTCTAAAGAGCGGCCCAAGTACCTAAGCCAAGATTGATTAAGATAATCAACGTATCCGTCAGGACGAGAGCTGTTTATTAGCGCTGGCGTTGTATCCAGGACGAGCCGGATACGATCTTCGGCTCGCATGCGCTCGGAAACCTCAATCTTCAGTTCCTCATTAGCCCGAGTTAGTTCAGCGATTCTCAATTCAAGCTCATCTCGCGTTCGCTTGACTTGGCTCATACGAATTCGCTTTCCTCGCGGAGCTATCGCGTATCGTGCGCTTCGTGGATTCAGGCTAATTTGGTCGGGCTCGAAATTTTATCAATCTGGTGCTGATCGCAGTTCGGTAAACGATGATGCGCGGAGTTACGTACTATGTTTACTAGCTATCTTGACGATATATAGGCTAAAGTGCTCCTCGTTACAAGGCGTTTTGCAACTATTCTTCCCATACTTAAAATTGAGACTGTGCTAGGCAAACGGGCCAGGAATCACGACGTTGGTTTTGCGAAGGAGTTTGTCCTATGTCCGGAGTGTGTGCCTCTCGCGCTCCACGTTCCTTTATCGATGAGTTCGCTCGTAGCTCGCTTAAACCGTCCTGTTACAAACCTCGGCCTGGTGTAGTTCCGCCAGATGAATCCGATTCTCAGGAATCCTCTGCTAACGCGGCGCTGAAGCAACTCTCAGAAATTCCGGGTTCGACGAAGAGCGTAGCGAACGAGCCAGTCAAAATCCTGCTTGCTGATGACCATCCGGTGGTGCGGTTCGGCATGCGCGCGCTACTCCAAGCGGAGCCCGGGTTCCGCGTCGTGGGCGAGGCTTCGGACGGCGCAGAAACCTTGCGCCTCGTCGAAGCATTGACTCCTGAGATTGTCCTGCTAGATATTTCTTTGCCGGATCGAAACGGTCTCGACGTAACGCGCCAACTTCGCCGGGAAGCTCCCAACGTGAAGGTCGTCATTTTCACCATGCATTTCGGCGACGAAGTCGAGCGGCAATGTCTGCAGGCGGGCGCGCGTGCTTACGTCCTGAAATCCGATGACGACGGCCTGTTGCTCGAGGCACTGCATGCCGTTCGTGATGATCGGCCCTATTTCACACGGCGGATCTCCCGCACCGTCGATACAAATACGGGATCGCGTCTGTCCAATCCAGGTGGGCCGCGTGGCCCTGACAGAGTCAGCCCGCTCGCACACCTCACGCCGCGCGAGGTCGAGATTGTACAAATGGTCTGCGAAGGAATGACAAGTATACAGATCGCCGCACAGTTTGCCATCAGCAGGCGCACCGTCGAATCCCATCGCAGCAATGTCGCGCGCAAGCTTCAGATTACATCCTTAAGCGACTTGGTACGCTACGCTTACCGGACGGGCATTTTCTACTCTGACGGCCGCGATCGTTTTTGGTTGAGCCCTTCGAAGTGAAGCGCGTAACGAGACCGGACTTCAGCTCAACCCGGCGCACCATCTAGCCCGCGACGGTGCCAGTCCCATTACCGTATTTATACGGATTGAATTTGCCGCGCGAGCGCGTAACCTATTTGGACGAGGTTACGACATGTCCCTATACATTGTGCGAGTACGTCCCGGACGATTTGGTTCCAATACGCTTCTTGGGGCTAACAATTCGCGTGAATTAGCACGCGAAATTGTCAAAGCCTATGACTGCAAACTAACCCATTTTCAGCCGGCATCCCGCCGGTACCCGATGACGTTGGTGTGTGAGGCTGAGGACAATCAGAAAATCGCAAAAGTCTTGCGCGGACTCGACGTATTCGGGTACGTGGAAACCGAGACGGCGAAAATTGCTTGAACCAGCGGTCCGCTACCGGCCTTTAAAATCGTCAGTGAGCCTGGAAGCTTCGGTATACTTTTTGAAATTACGATAGAGCGTAGTCTTTCCCATGTGCAAAAGACGCGCGGCAGCTTGCTTATCACCCTTGGCCTCGCGAATGGCGTTAAGGATGGCGAGACGTTTAAGCGCTGCCATAGATATAATCGCGGTAATATCCGGAGCTGGCACGCTAAGCGGAATCGAAGCGATGTCATCCGCCGTCAAAACGTTTTCGGACCCAAGGGCCAACGCACATTCGATCGCGTTTTCTAGTTCGCGGACATTGCCCGGCCAATCATAGTCCATCAGGCGCTGTAATGCGTCATTTGACAATCTATGGACCGGCTGTCTGGGCTCAGAAAATTTCTTTAGAAAATAGGCGACTAATAACGGGATGTCGGTCTTTCGGTCACGGAGTGCAGGCAGTGTGATTTGTAAGACGTTAAGTCGAAAATACAAGTCCTGACGAAACGTCCCCTCCCGGATTCCCGCTTGAAGATCCCGATGTGTAGCGGCTATGATCCGAACGTCGATCGGAACTCGCTCCGTCGAGCCCACAGGCCTGATTTCCTTTTCTTGCAGAGCACGCAACAGTTTCGCTTGCAAGAAGATTGGAATCTCCCCGATTTCATCTAAAAAGACTGTTCCGTAGTTAGCACTCTGGAGAAGTCCTCGTTTCGGTTGATCCGCCCCAGTGAATGCGCCTTTGACATGTCCAAATAGTTCGGACTCGATCAGCGTGGGGGTTAATGCAGAACAATCAACGGGCACGAAGGCATTCTTCCGCCGCAACCCGGAGAAATGAATGGCACGTGCCACCAGTTCCTTTCCTGTCCCTGTCTCGCCCAATAAGAGAACCGGAGCAGTAGACTGGCTGATCTTTCCAATCAACTTGAAGAGATGGCGCATTGGAGCGGATTCTCCGATCAGTCCGTAGAGAAGGTGTGTGTGTGACATTTCGCGAGCTGGGTTCGCGAAGCTTGTCATGGTGCCCTCGATTGAAGAGCGCGCAACGATAAGGCGTAGCAGTTCGCCTGTCTACTAGTGAAACTACGTAGGCGGGCCAAATTATTTTTGCTCTGTGGATTTCGGCATCGCACAGTTCCAATTCGGTGGCCCGTGAGGGATGTATCGAAGTGTGGATGAAGGGCGAGCGTCGATCGGTCGTTGGATCGAGGTGTACAATCCACGACCGACTTCATTGAATACAATCTAGTTCACTGGTCCCGACGGCTTCCATTGTTCGACCCATTTCAGAAGACTATTCTTCCGAACTGATTCGTCAACTTGCTTTAGGAGTCTTTCCAGAGGCAGGTCGTACTTCTCACGCATTATCTTTTGAATCCTGGGGTTGTTTCTAGCGATCTCTAGAGATTGTTCCGCTTCGGAGCATTGAGGTTTTATCAAGGCTTCAAATACCATCTTGTGCGCAAGAAGTTCTGTATCGAGCTTTTGGAATGCCGCGATTATTTCAATAATGAGTTTCTTGTATTTCCTTTCGTCAATCTCCACGGTTCGGCCCCTTGCGAGTTGATAGCTGTTGCGATGTACCCCCGTTGAGGAGGCTTACTTTATATCGGATGAGAGAACGGAAATCTGATGGTGGGTTTTATTTATGGCCACAAACAAGTAGTACCATTCATTTTGAAACACTCTCGATGGAGCCGCCGGATCAAAATGTGCCACGACGACCCCAGCGTGGACTTAGTATTCGTTGTTTTGTATTGACACACAGTGCGCCTCGCCATCCGTTTCGAGTTCTGAGGAGCAGGCGCCACCAGGAATTGCTTGTAGGCTGGCGTTCCGGCCAGCGCATTGCACCGACTGCCGTGCTGGTTCCTGCCAATGAACGAACAGTCTCCGGTACGGACCTCGAGTACAAGACTGCTTTTGCGCACTCCGCAAATAAATCTGCTCCCAATCCGACTGTTTCAATAGCCTCATCTATTTGTGGGCAGAGCAATTTGCGAAATATGGGCACGTCGAATCTCACATATATAGACGGCCTCGAATATCACCATTGCAAACGAGGTTATCAAAGATAAATTTGCAGCGAGGTCCCATTGACAGCTGCGAAATCAACTGGAACACTTTGGACTGTTATTATTCTTCGCTGTACCCCCTTCAGAAAGCGCGTCTAACCGTGACCACAGATGCTACAAACTCAAAAATACTGCTGATTGAAATTGACCCGGCCGCTGCCAATGCGATTCGAATCGCCCTTGCTGACTCGCCTACAGGTCCGTTCGACGTCCAGTGGGTTAGCAAACTTTCCCTGGGTCTTGAACGCTTGGCTAAGAAGGATATTGACGCTGTCTTGTTCGAGTTGTCCTTGTCCGATAGTCAAGGTCTCGAGTCGTTCGACAAATTGCACGCCGCCGCGCCAGAGATCCCGATTCTGATCCTCGGCGGTGACGGTGACGAAGCCCTGGCGCAACAAGCCGTAGCGCGCGGTGCACAAGACTATCTCCTGCCAGGTCACCTCGATAGCTATTCGCTGTCACGCGCGCTGCGCAACGCGATCGAACGTAAGGCCGTCGAGAATGCATTGCACGTAGAAAAAGAGCGCGCCCTGGTCACTCTCAACTCGATTGGCGACGCTGTTCTCTGCACCGACATTTCCGGCAAGGTCAGCTATCTCAATCTCGTTGCGGAGTCGATGACCGGTTGGCGCCGCGAAGACGCCATCGGCCAACCACTCGCCACGGTCTTCCGAATTATCGACGGCACCACGCGCGAACCGGCTAGAAACCCCTTGGAGATGGCCGTCGAGGAAAATAGGACGGTGGGATTGACGGTGAATTGCATCCTGATCCCCCGGGATGGAATTGAAATCGCCATTGAAGACTCCGCCGCGCCAATCCACGACCGGGCGGGGCGTGTCATCGGAGCAGTGATCGTCTTCCATAATGTGGGCGCGGCGCGGGCCATGTCGCTCGAAGTCACGCACGCCGCTCAGCACGATATTCTCACCAAGTTGCCCAACCGCGTATTGCTCAACGACCGCATTTCTCAGGCGATTGCCTTGGCTCGCCGCCAGCACAGGCCGATTGCCGTCATGTTTCTGGATTTGGATCATTTCAAAGCCATCAACGATTCGCTGGGACATGCCGCCGGCGACGAGCTGCTTCGGTCCGTTTCAAAGCGGCTGGTGGCTGACGTGCGGCGTTCCGACACAGTCAGCCGTCAGGGCGGAGACGAATTCGTTGTCCTGCTTTCGGAGATCACCCGTGCGGAAGATGCGGCCGCGAGCGCGAACAAAATTCTTGCTTCGCTCGCCGCGCCCCATTCCATTGGGGGCAAGGATCAGAATGTCAATCTCAGCCTCGGTATCAGCATCTATCCGGAAGACGGAGAAGATCCCGAAACGCTCATCCAAAATGCCGATATGGCCATGTACCATGCGAAGGAAAGCGGGCGCCACAATTTCAAATTTTTCAAGGCGGAAATGAATCTGCAGGCTGTCGAGCGGCAATCTCTTGAAAGCAGCCTGCGCCGAGCCATCGAGCGCGAAGAGTTCATATTGCATTACCAGCCCAAGGTATCTCTTGAAACGGGCGAGATTACGGGAGTTGAGGCATTGATTCGCTGGCAGCACCCTGACCGGGGACTCGTCCCTCCCGGCGAATTCGTGCCCGTCGCCGAGCAGTGCGGCCTAATTCGCGATATCGGTCGTTGGGTGCTGCGCGAATCGTCCAGGCAAGCCCGCGCCTGGCAGGACGCAGGCCTGCCGCCATTGCCTATTGCCGTCAACATTTCTGCCTGCGAGTTTCGCGATAAGAGTTTTCTCGAAAGCCTCCAAAACATAATCTCCGAAACGGGCTTGGAAGCGCGACGTCTCGAACTTGAGCTCAAGGGAGGCGCCCTTATGAAGGATGCCAAATCCACGGCCTCTATACTTCAAGAGCTCAAAATGATGGGGGTGCGTCTTGCGGTAGATGACTTCGGCACCGGCTATTCCAGCCTCAGCTATCTTCGACAGTTTCCCATTGATATCCTGAAAATTGACCAATCCTTTGTCCAACAGATTACCGCCGATCGCCATGACTCTACGATTGTGGGCGCCATAATTAATATCGGCAAGAGCCTCGGACAACTCGTAGTGGCCGAAGGCGTAGAAACGCGAGAGCAGCAGTCATACCTTAAGGCCCAGAAGTGTGCGGAGGGACAAGGCTACCTCTTCTGCCGGCCCCTGGTCGCTACCGAATTCGCCTGCTTACTTCAGAGGGGAATGATAGAAACGGCTGTCCACTGAGGGTCGAACCTCGTTTCATCTATGGCGGTTTCACGGAACATTCGAACCGGCTCACAGCAGCCCCAGAGCTAACGCATGCCGTCCGCCAGGCCAATTGCCCAAATACCCCGTTTCGATTCGGCCCTAAGTGGAAACGTGAGTAGCGCGATTCCATAGCGTGGCGTATCCGTAAACCGCCCCGGCAACGGAATAGGTTGAGATTCCCGACGGATCATCGTCGGCTGCCCAGGCGATCAATCCAGGCCCCAAGATCGCGAAGAATCTCTTTAGAAGCCTGGATTCTTTGACCTTTTCGGCATTCTCCGCAGATGGATGTTTTGTCGCTGTCATATTCGCCGGAAGCGATGTTCTGCAACAAGGGTGTCGATCAAGTTCGGGAACCACCGCGGAGATGAATTTTCCGATGCGAGGGTAATACTTGCAAGTTTAGTCGGTGCCGCCAATCTTTGCCTGGGCAAACAACTCCTGAATCGCGTGGCGGAGGGGAGCAAGGATATCGCTTCGCGTTACCTGGCCTTCCAGTTGCTTTCACGACTCGACCCGTTGGCTTCACATGGGAAACTGACAAAACTAAAGATGGCTGCTGCCATTTGGGGCATGGCCCTGGATCACTGGTGAATAGAGCCATGGTACATGCTTGGGGGCACGTCGCATGGCCAAATCGTCGTCTCGGGCTGACTGTCTCAAAATAGGGGTTCACTCCAGGACGCGCCTGCTTTTGCAGCAGTAAGTGAACCCCTTGGTGAGACAATTCTTATTGGCACACTGGGAGCGGCCAAAGGTCGGCAGAATCTGGCGACTGGCCCACGGCGATTAGGTTGATTGCGGATTACTGCTACCTTTTGGTTTTCGGCTTATGTGAGTGCTCTTCATTATTATTGCCGGATCGGTTCAAACGCTCAGGAATCCCGGTGATCAGGCCTTGATAATCCGTGAGGCGGTCAGCGAGGAGGACCACACCCTTGGAGGTGATTTCATATTCGCGGATATCCTTGCTATGGTTGCCACCGCGCATCTTGATAACGACCATGATCCTGCGAAGCTGGTCGTCGATGCATACGTACCGAAGCCGGATAATGTCATCAGTGAGAAAGGAAATCGAGTAGGCGCTGAACGGGAATTCTGTGAAAGACTCGCTCACCTCAACCGTGCTTAGAATCGTCACACCGGCTCCGGTCAAAGCGGTTATCATCCGGTAGAGCGATTCGCGAAAGTCCGCGCGGAAGCCGGGTGCTAGCGCCATCTCAAAGCCCGCTAGCGAATCAATTACTAGGCGCTTGGCGCCAATCTTCTGGACCGAATCGAGAATCTCGTGCATGGTTTCATCAACCGAGAGGTCCAGTGGACGGAGGTAGAGGATTTCGAGTTTCCTGTCATCTCGCGGCGTTTTCAAATCCACACCAAAACTGCTGGCCCGTTCCGCATACTCTTGCGGCCGTTCTTCAAAAACCACTACAATTCCCGGATCACCCTTGCGTATGCCCTCGGAAATGAATTGTCTTGCTAAGATCGATTTTCCCGTCCCCGAAGCCCCTGCCACCAGGACACTATCGCCTTCGGGAATGCCCCCTCCGAGCATCTTGTCCAATTCCGGAATGCCGATGGAAAGGCGTCGTTTACTGGGTATCTTCCTTGCTAGTGCGGCCAGCCCAAGAGTGCGCGAGAAGGCTTGCAGCCCGGCAGGGGTAATGCGGAAAGTGTGCAGCCCGGGCACGGACGCCTGTCCGCGCAGTTTCACGATTTGTAGCTTCCGCACAATGGAATTTCGCTCCGCAGCTTGGTAGAGCCACAAGAGGCCATCGGAGACCGTGAATACGGGATTGTCACGGATCTCACCCTCGACATACTCTCCGACCAGAAAAGTCGTGGCTTGCCAGCTCGTCAGGAGCAGAGCTAACCGCTGAATGAAGGACTGCAGTTCCACTTCGGTCGTACCGCCGAGCGCCTTCCGCACCACGGTGCGAAAGGAGTCCACTACCACGATGCCGGGGCTTGCCTTCTCGACTTCTTTCGTAATCTCCTCTAAGACCGCGTCCAGGTCTTTCTCCAACACAACCTGGCTCAAGTTGATAAATCGGACAGCGTTGTTTAACTTGGTCTGGTCGAAGAACGAGTAAAGTTGCTGATATCGCAGCATTTTGATGGCGGGTTCGCCAAGGATCGTAAAATACAGTGCGGGACGCTCTTGCGTCGCGTTGGCGAACACGATTTGGTGCGCCAGCGTGGTTTTGCCACTTCCCGGGGCGCCCGCGATGATATTAAAAGAAAACTCCGGGAGGCCGCCGCCCAGGATTTCATCGAGGCCCGAGACCCCAGTTGGCAGTTTGTTTATTTTCACCTTATCCGCTGTGCTCAAGCTTTCCTCTCCTTTTCGGAAACGCGGTCGTCGAAGGCGGCCTCCGGCCACGCATCCTGAATCATGCGCAACGTTAAACCCTCGCCAATGAAAGTGAGGAGCAGCTCGATTAACTGGGCAATGAGAATGGCTCCTCCCTCCCTAGCCTGTTCCTTATCAATTTGCGGCCCCAGCTCGTCTAGACCCTGTAAGGATCCATCCGCCGCGACCAGCACGGCGCTAAGACTGGGAGCTCTCGCCCTGGCCAGCGTCAGAGCACGAGAAAGGAGCGAGCGAAAACCGTCAACTCCAGCGAGTGTAATGAGGGGAAGACGCAACTTCGCACAGACTCGAAAAGCCGCAGACTCCGTGGGCTCGGAGTTCTCGCCCGCAACGGCTTCATAAGTAAGAAGGCATTGGGCCAAATATCGCGACTCTGGAAGACTCACGATTTCCTTTTCCGTGCAGGGCGCAAACGCTGTACTCAGTTTGGCTTGGGGCTTTTTATGGCCGCCACTACCGCCAATACGGTCGCCGTATTTAGGACGTTTCCCGAGATAGTCATCAGCGCTTCTGTGACGGGCGGATACTGCTCCGCCAGTGCCTCGAGACGCGCGCTGACGCCTTGGAGATCATCGACTTCGTTGAGGATCGCTTCAAAACCGATGGGTACACCGCTCTTCGAGAGGAACCTAAAGTCTGGGAGAATTTCAGATGTCACCAGCTGCAGCGTTATAGCCTCGCCGACAACTCGGACAAGCAGCCCGAGTAACTGGGTAATGAGAATTAGTCCTGCCTCCATAGCTTGGTCCACGGCGACTTCCGGCCGAAGCTCGTCTAGGCCCTTTAAGGAGCCATCCGCCGCGACCTGCACGGCGCTAAGACGGGGAGCTTCCGCCCTGGCCAGCGTCAGAGCACGAGAAAGGAGCGAGCGACAGCCAGCAACTCCCGTGAGTGCACATATAGGTTCGCGCAACCTCTCAAAGACACGAAATGCCGCAAATTCCGTCGGCTCGGAGGTTTTGCCCGCAGCATTTTCATAAGCAAGAAGGCGCTGGGCCAAATCTCGCGTCTGTGGGGGAAGCATCATTTCCTTTCCGTCGCCGTGCAAAATGCGCGTGACACTTGGACGTGGACTCACCCTAATGTAACCGATTGGGGACTGCCTCGGGTAGGGCACGAGCCGGCCCGTTTTGATCCCGGCTGGGGTTTTGGCGAAGCAAAGGCATCGGGAATCGGGTATTTTCCGGCGCTTTCCTCCACGAATTCCGATTTCGGAAGTTTTTTTCTCGTAGCAGTAGTTAGTTTGGCCACTGTCGATGGGTCCTCTTATAGAAGTACTTAGCCGGAATTTGCGTTCGAGACCTTCCGACCGACCGGTAAGGCTTCTAGCCCACGACGTTTTCCCAGCTCTCAAGAAAGGTGCACATCACTGTCTTTTGCGTTCTCAACGTTTAAAAATGCTTTCTGCACTTTAACCGGAGTCTAGGAAGCGACCTGCGCATTTACCATCCCTGGTTCCCCGACGAGTTCCTCAAATAGAGTCCGGTAATGAATCATGCCCTGGCGCAGTTCTTCGGTGCCGGCCTGTCCCTTCGCTTGAAGAAGCG
>Ga0302182_10001569_pt1 | contig 11900 bp, 8 predicted proteins | sample I_Palsa_N3_1_FD_198781 | JGI IMG/M metagenome (GOLD analysis project Ga0302182, IMG submission 198781) | Peat permafrost microbial communities from Stordalen Mire near Abisko, Sweden - I_Palsa_N3_1 | ecosystem: Environmental > Terrestrial > Soil > Palsa > Peat permafrost | place: Sweden: Abisko...
GTCGAGATGTTCCGCTGGCTGCGGTATTCGTGACGATGCGACGAGCATCGTCACCCTGAGGAGCAACGCGACGAAGGGTTCCCGCCTGGCAGGATGTCGAAGGACTCTACTGATTCAATTTCCGCTTGCCGAAAATCCCGGTCCCGACGCGAATCTCCGTCGCACCCTCTTCAATCGCGACTTCAAAGTCGTGGCTCATCCCCATTGAGAGTACCGGCAGCGCCCGCCTCAAGCGCGCGCTTAACCCGTCTCGGAGTTCGCGCAGCTTGCGGAAGTAGGGCCGGGCGCGCTCGGGCTCGTCGAAAAATGGCGGGATGGTTATCAGCCCCATCAAATCGAAATGCGCGAACGGCGCGACGCTCGCCGCCAGCGCCGGCAAATCCGATTCGGCGGCGCCGCTCTTCGTCTCCTCGCCGCTCAAATGCACCTCAATCAGCACCGGCAGGCGCTTCCCTTCCGCAGCCGCGGCCGCGTCGAGCTTTTTCGCCAGCGCCAAATCATCCACGGAATCCACGCGATGAAAAAGGTACGCCGCGCGGCGAGCTTTGTTGCTTTGCAGGTGGCCGATGAGATGCCAGGTGGCATCGAGGTCAGTGAGCAGCGGCCGCTTGGACTCCCACTCCTGCACGCGGTTCTCGCCGAAGTGGCGCAGCCCCGCGTCATACGCGGCGCGAATCGCCTCTGCGGGAAATGTCTTCGAGACCGCAACTAGCGTGACGTCTTCCGCGCGCCGACCAGCGCGCTCCGCCGCCCGCGCGATGCGTTCGCGCACGCGCGCGAGATTCGCGACAATCGCAGATGCTTCCGTCCCCATTTGGCGCGATTCTACCACGCGCACCGCTTGCGGCTTGGCCAGGTGCTTGAAGTTACGCAATGGGCACAAGCATTCGCTTCCGTTTGGAGGAAGATTCTCACCGCTGATGTAATTGTTCTTAAGGACTTGTTACCCAACCTTGGGAGGCGAATGTGATGACAATGAAAACGTCCTTCTTCGGCCTCGTAGTGCTGTTGGCCATGGCGCTGGTGTCCTGCTCCAAAACAACGGAGATGACCAGCGACGAGATGGCGAACCAACTCACTCAGGTGGAGACCGCGTTGGGCCAGGCGCACTCCTGGCACGTTTCCAGCACCTTCGTCGCCGACGGCCAACACTCCTCCCACATGGAGGAGGATTTCGGCTGCCCGTCTAACTACCACCGGGTCGGCAAAGTTATTGATGGCCGCACCATGCCGGAAGAAATCATCGCCACAGACAGCGGTCTTTTCTACCGCGAGCACAATCTGTGGTCCGTTTCGCACCAGCCACCCCACGATTACTGCGCGAACGGCCCGGCCGCGGCTTTCTCTCCGTTGGCCCAGACGCTCGAAGGAATGAAGAAGTCCACCACGATGAAGAAGGGCGAGATACAAAGCATTGACGGAGAGTCCTGCCGCAATTTCGATTTCATCGGCATCGCGAACCCGCACCCGAAATGGGGGTCGCTCTGCGTTGATGAACAGACCAATCTGCCCTACGAATACCGCTACGGCAACAACGTCTATCGTTATTCGAAGTGGAACGAACCGGTCACTCTCGAGCCACCGCCCGTGTCCTGAAGTTAGCGGCCATCGCTGCCCTTCTGAGTGTGTTGGCTGGTAACCGCAACTGGAATTCGCCGAGGCTTACTTCTTGCGGTACTGCAGCACGAGCTGCTTGTAGCGCGGGTCCTCGCGCAGCGACGCGAAATACGGGCTGGCATCGAGCGCGGCAAAATCGCCGAATCCCAACTTGAACGATTCCTGCAAAGACGCCAATGCTTTTTCCTTGTCGCCCTTGCCCGCATAAGCCGCGGTCATCCAGTAATAAGCCAACGCCGTCTTGTGTTCACTGCCCAGTTTCGAACCGAAGCTGATCGCTTGCGCCCAATTTCCTTGTGCCAGCGCGAGCTGAGTCATTCCCATGTCCTCGTAGGTTTTGTCGCCGACCTGTCCCGCGACGTGGAATGCCGCCTCCGCTTCCGGATATCGGCCTTGAAAAATAAACGCGCGCCCCAGGTGGTACTGCGAAGCAGCCGAAGATGGCTGGAGCCGAATGGCTTCTCGCGCCGCCTTCTCCGCCTCCCCTGCGTCGGGAGGTTCTTCGTATCCGAGCGCCCAGGAGAGCAAGTCCCAGGCCAGGTAGTTGTCCGGCTCCAGGCGGATGGCCTCGCGAAGCTCGGTCGCCGACGCGGCATAGTCATATTTCAATCCGTAAGTCTGGCCCAGCGCGACGTGCGCCTCCGCCAGATTCGGATCGGCCGCTATCGCTCGCCGCGCGTACTCTTCCGCCAGCTTCAGGTGTACCGGATTGCTGTCCAGATCGCGGTAATACAGGCTCTCCACGTGCGAAAGCCCGGCCAGCGCGAGAGCGTAATTCGGGTCCAGCTTCAGGGCTTGTTCAAAGCTCTTGCGCGCCTCCTCGAATCTTTCGGCGGTTTCCACTTCCAGCAGGCCGCGGCCCACCAGAAAAGCCTGATACGCTTCCGGGTTCTGCGTGTAGCGCTGCTCGACGGCTTTTTTCTCTTGCGGACTCAGATTCAAATTCAGCGCCTGCGCGATTTTCAGCGCGGTTTGCTCCTGCAGCGAAAACACATCTTTCATCTGGCCGGTGAAGTCGTCGGCCCAGACCTGAAATCCGGTGGTGGAGTCAATCAAATGCACGTTGATGCGCACTTGATCGCCGGATTTTCGCACCGTGCCTTCGAGCAGATAACGCACGCCCAGTTGGCGCCCCAGGTCCGCCGCATTCTGATTCGGGTTTTTCACGGCCGCGGCGCTCGAACGCGGCGCCACATTAATCCCCTGAATCTTCGAAAGCTTGGTGGTGATTTCGTCCGTCATTCCGTCGCTGAAATATACGCTGTCCGCATCCGTGCTCAAGTTTTGCAGCGGCAGCACGGCCACCGACGGCTTCACCGCGACCGCCGCCGCGCCCGGCGTTGCATGTTTCTGATACCAGAACCATCCGCCTACCGCGAGCAGCAAAACCAGCATGGCCCCGCCCGCGTAAATTCCCATCCGACTAGATGTCGAAGCCGGTGATTGCGCCGCCTGTGTCTGCGACGACACTGGCCCGGAAGCTTCGGCAACTCCGGCCGGAACCACCACGCGCGCCGACTCCGTCTCTCGCTTCAGCCGCCGCAGGTCCGCGCCCAAGTCCGCAGCCGACTGGTAACGCATCTTGCGGTCCTTCTCGAGCGCTTTGTTAACCACCTGCTCGAACCCCGCCGGCAGCGCCGGATTCAATCGCAGCGGAGAAACAGGCGGCCGATTGAGAATGGCCTCGAAAATCACGCCGGTGGTCGCGCCGGAAAACGCCATGGCACCCGTGCCCATTTCGTAGAGCACCGCGCCCAGCGAAAAAAGATCGGTGCGCTTGTCGAGTTCGCTCCCGCGCACCTGCTCCGGCGACATGTAAGTAACCGTGCCCATCGAGGTGCCGGGGCTCGTAAGCAACTGGTCGGCGGCGGTCGTGCGACCGGACATGGTCGCGCCTTCCGCCACTTTTTGTGCGGTGGGTGCGAGCTTGGCCAGCCCAAAATCCAGAATCTTGGCGTGGCCGCGCGCGGTGATGAAAAGATTCGCCGGCTTGATGTCTCGATGGATGATTCCGGCGGAGTGCGCTGCGTCCAGCCCCTCGGCAATCTGCGTGCTCCAATCGAGCAGCGACTCGATTTCCAGCGGCCGCCCATCGATCTTGTGCTTCAGCGTCTGTCCATCCAGAAATTCCATGGCGATGAAGCGGCGGCCCTCGAATTCGTCAATTTCATAAATGGTGCAAATGTTGGGATGGTTCAGGGCCGAAGCGGCCTGCGCTTCGCGCTGAAAGCGTTCGAGCGCGAGTTCATCCTTGGCCAGATCTTCCGGCAGGAATTTTAAAGCCACAAAGCGGCGCAGCTTGATGTCTTCTGCTTTGTAAACGACGCCCATACCGCCACCGCCGAGTTTTTCGACGATGCGGTAGTGGGAGATGGTTTGGTCAATCATCGATGGGCAGTGGGTCTGGCGGCACATGTTAGGCTACGCGTACGAGCAAGTCAACGCGAGGCCCAGGACGCGCGCGCACCAGCAAGCCGCCGATCCACGGCCTGGTTAGGCGTTGCGAGTATGGAGCGCCTGGCGTAAACTGCTCGGGCCCATGCCGGACGCATCCTCGATAATTGGCCGCACCATTTCGCACTACAACGTCCTCGAAAAACTCGGCGGCGGAGGCATGGGAGTTGTTTACAAAGCCAAAGATTCGCGCCTCGGTCGCAGCGTCGCCCTGAAATTCCTACCCGACGATATCTCCCAAGACTCGCAGGCCATCGAGCGGTTCCGCCGCGAAGCGCGCGCCTCGTCCGCGCTCAATCACGCCAACATCTGCACCATTTATGACATCGGCGAATTCGAAAGCCGTCCCTTCATCGCCATGGAGCTGCTCGAAGGCAAAACGCTCAAGCACCGCATCGAGGGCAGGCCGATTGATATATCGGAGCTGCTTGAGATCGGCGTTCAGATCGCCAACGGTCTTGATGCCGCTCACTCCAAAGGCATCGTGCACCGCGACATCAAGCCGGCGAATATCTTCCTGGTTGATCGCGGGCAGGCAAAAATTTTGGATTTTGGCCTGGCCAAGCTGACGCCCGTGCACCACGCCGCCGCCGAATCGGCAGGCGTCTCTTCCATGCGCACCCAAGCGGTTTTGCTCGACAAAGACCAGCTGACCAGCCCGGGTAGTTCCATGGGCACGGTCGCCTACATGTCGCCGGAGCAGGCGCGGGGCGAGGAGCTCGACGCGCGCTCGGATTTATTTTCGCTCGGCATCGTGCTCTACGAGATGGCCACCGGGGCTGTTCCATTTTCGGGCGCAACCTCAGCCGTCATTTTCGATGGCATCCTGCACGACACGCCCGCGTCCGCGAAAGATTTGAACCCGCGCGTGCCCGCGGCCATGGAAAACATCCTCAGCAAGGGGCTCGAAAAGGACCCCGACCTGCGTTACCAGACCGCCGCCGAACTTCGCGCCGACCTGAAGCGCCTGAAGCGTGACCTCGATTCGAGCCGCCGTCCGGCCGCCGAAAAAACTGCTGCGCCCGCCGCGCCGGCGCAAGCAGCTGCAGCCAAGCAAAAATCTGTGGCCGTGCTTTACTTCGAAAATCAGAGCGGCGCGAAAGAAGACGAATACCTGCGCGACGGCATCACCGAAGACGTCATCACCGAGCTCTCCAAAATCCGCGGGCTCAACACTTTTTCCCGCCCCACCGTTCTGGCCTTCCGCGATAAGCCGGTGACCCCGGTGCAGATTGGGCAGCAGCTCGGCGCAGCGTACGTGCTGACGGGAACCTTGCGCCGCGCCGGAAATCGCCTGCGCATCAGCGCGCAGCTTATCGACACGCAGACCGATTTCCCGCTGTGGTCCGAGCGTTTCGACCGCGAGATGAAGGACGTTTTCGAAGTGCAGGACGAAATGGCCCGCAAGATCGCCGAAGCCCTGCGCGTCACGCTTTCGCCGCAGGAGCTCGAAGCCCTGGCCGACAAGCCCACCGAAAACCTGCAAGCCTACGATTTGTACTTGCGCGGCAAGCGCTACGCCCGCCGGCTCACGCGCCAGGACGTCGAGTTCGCTCTGCAAATGTTTGAGAATGCGGTGACCCTCGATCCCAGCTTCGCCCTGGCCTACGCCGCCTGCGCCAACGCTTGCGCCATGTACTACTCCCTTTTCAGCCGCGATCAGGTGTGGATCGAACGCGCGCGCGAAGCTTCCGGCCGCGCCGTGGCTCTGCGCTGGGACTTGCCCGAAACGCACTTGAGCCAGGCCTGGGTGCTCTACGCCGCGGGACTCTATGACGAAGCGGTGCGCATGGTCAAAAAAGCCATCGAGCGCAAACATGACTGCGACGGCGCGTATTACTTGTTCTGCCGCGCTTTGTTTGCCGCCGGACGCTATCAGGAGGTTCTGGACCTCACCGAAGCGGCCATCGATTCGAGCGGCGAGGACTACAACGTTTACGTCCCCATCAGAAATTGCCTCGGCGCGATGGGCAGAGACGAAGCCAAAATGAAATTGAATGACCGATTCTGCCACGCGCTGGAGCGCCATTTGAAACAAGTGCCCGAGGACGCGCGCGCGCGCATCCTGCTCGGCGGCAACTACGCAGAATTGGGACGCCCGGACGATGCCATCCGCGAACTCAACCTGGCGGTCACCTTGCGCGCCAACGAAGCTTCGATTCTCTACAACGCCGCTTGCGTGTACTGCCTCTTGAAACGACCGGCGGAGGCCATGGATGCCTTGCGCAAAGCCTGGGAAGCGGGCTCCAAGGACGCCGTGTGGACGCGCCGCGATCCGGACCTCGCCCTGCTTCATGGCAACCCGGAGTTTGAGCGCCTGTACCCGGAGACGGAAGCGTCGCCGAAGTCTCCCGTCTAGCTCGGCGGGGAGTGCCGGGCAGGTGTCGGACCACTCAGGATATCCTCGGCTGTGTTACCCGACCACTTGACCCGGCATGTTCTGCAAAGTTAGCGTACTGTTTCTTAGCTCGCGGCGGTACCTCGTGAGCGAACGTGCTGTGAGCGTTTACGGAGAAAGCTGAGAAATGTTTGCAGTGACTGGAATTACCGGCAACGTTGGTGGTGAGGTCGCGCGCAACCTTCTCTCCGCCAGGCAGCCGGTCCGAGCCGTGGTGCGTGATGTCCGCAAAGGCCAAGCCTGGGCACAGCGTGGCTGCGAAGTTGTAAGTGCGGACATGAATGATGCGGTGACACTCACATCGGCGTTCAAGGGAGCCGAAGGTGTTTTCGTGCTCGTTCCGCCGAACTTCGATCCGTCGCCCGACTTTTGCGAAGCGCGGGCAATCGCCGACACGTTGCGGTCGGCGCTCAACGAGGCCCGCCCGGGAAAGGTCGTATATCTTTCGACGATCGGCGCGCAGGCAACCCAATCGAACCTGCTTACGCAGCACACCATAATCGAGCGAGTGTTGGGAGAGTTGTCGATGCCGATTATTTTTCTGCGGGCAGCATGGTTCATGGAGAACTCAACCTGGGACCTCGCTCCGGCAACCAATAAAGGTGTGATTCCGAGCTTCCTGCAGCCCCTCGACAAACCCGTACCCATGGTGGCCACGGCCGACATCGGGCGTGTGGCGGCCGAACTGTTGCGGGAAACGTGGAACGGCCACAGAGTCGTCGAGTTGGAAGGGCCGTATCGTGTGACTCCCAACGGGATCGCAGCCACGTTTGCTCGTCTGCTTCGCCGTCCTGTGAGAATGGAAGCGGTGCCACCCGAGACTTGGGAGTCGCTGTTCAAGTCGCAGGGTATGAAGAATCCTACGCCTCGAATTCGCATGCTCGATGGCTTCAACGAAGGCTGGATTGAGTTCGAGAGCGGTGAGGCCGGTTCTCGAAAAGGAAAAGTCGCGTTGGAAACCGTGCTGCAAATGCTCATCGAACGCGAGAAAAAGCAATAAACGCGCCAACGAGAAGAAGTTGTGCTCACGAGGGCCGCCGACGCACCCGCGGCGGCAATGAAAAAATGCGTCCACATCCGGCAAGGATAAAGCAGAGAGGACTGCTCTCGCACGGAGGGAACTCGAAGTGGAGCACAATTCTCGAGGTCGGCAATAGCCGCAATAATGTTCACAAAAGCTAAGGGCAAGTGCCCGATTAGCGCGGTTACCGTAGAAGTGGAGCACGTCCCGAAAGCGCATGCCACGGCTAGTGTTGCGCGGTTGCCTGCATCGAGACGCTAGCGTAAACTGCACCGCCTATGCCCGATACTTCCTCCATCATCGGCCGCACCATCGCCCACTACAACGTGGTGGAAAAACTGGGCGGCGGAGGTATGGGCGTCGTTTACAAAGCCAAGGACGCGCGCCTGGGCCGCAATGTTGCGCTGAAATTTCTTCCCGACGATATTTCGCAGGACCCCCAGGCCATCGAGCGCTTTCGCCGCGAAGCCCGCGCCTCTTCCGCGCTCAATCACGCCAACATCTGCACCATTTACGATATCGGAGAATTCGAAGGCCGCCCCTTCATCGCCATGGAGCTGCTCGAAGGCCAGACGCTCAAACATCGCATTTCAACCAGGCCGATCGACGTGGCGGAGCTCCTGGAAATCGGCATTCAAATCGCCAACGGGCTCGATGCCGCGCACACCAAGGGCATCGTGCACCGCGACATCAAGCCCGCCAATATTTTTCTGGTCGAGCGCGGGCAGGCAAAAATTCTCGATTTTGGTTTGGCCAAGCTGAGCTCCGTGCATCACCCGGCCGCGGAATCGGCGGGCGCATCCTCCATGCGCACGCAGGCGCATTTGCTGCGCGATGAGCAGCTCACCAGCCCGGGAAGTTCACTCGGCACCGTGGCCTACATGTCGCCGGAACAGGCCCGCGGCGAAGAGCTTGACGCGCGCTCCGATTTATTTTCGCTGGGCATCGTGCTCTACGAAATGGCCACCGGAGCTGTCCCTTTCTCCGGCGCGACATCCGCAGTCGTCTTCGACGGCATCCTTCATTCCACTCCCACGCCTGCGAAAGAGCTGAACCCGCGCGTTCCTCTGGCTTTGGAGACCATTCTCGCCAAGACTCTCGAAAAGGAGCCCGACCTGCGGTGCCAGACTGCCGCGGAACTTCGCGCGGATCTCAAACGCCTTAGCCGCGACATCGAATCCAGCCGCCGGCCCGCCGCCGAAAAAACCGCTTCGGGCGCTGCCGCGCACGCGGCTCCCGCCAAACAAAAATCCGTCGCCGTGCTCTATTTCGAAAATCAAAGCGGCGCGAAAGAGGACGAATACTTCCGCGACGGTATCACCGAGGACATCGTCACCGAGCTCTCCAAAATCGCGCAGCTGCAGATCTTTCCGCGTTCGGAGATGCTGGCCTTTCGCGACAAGCCCGTCACCGTGCAACAAGTGGGCCAGCAGCTCGGCGCGGCCTACGTGCTCGAAGGTTCCATTCGCCGCGCGGGCAACCGCGTGCGCATCACCGCGCAACTTGTGGAAGCTTCCACCCGGCATTCCGCCTGGGCTGAGCGTTACGACCGCCAACTCGAAGACGTCTTCGCCATTCAGGAGGAAATCGCGCGCAGCATCGCCCAGGCCCTGCGCATCACGCTCACCCCTCAGGAAGAAAAGACCATGGCGCGCAAGCCCACGGAGAATCCGCAGGCCTACGATTTTTACCTGCGCGGAAGAAGCTACACGCGCCGCGAGAATTTGGATTACGCGCTGCAAATGTTCGAGCAGGCCATCCAACTGGATCCGAATTTCGCCCTGGCGCATGCCGGAATCGCGCACCTCTGCGGCGTCATTTACGAGATTCGCGAACAATTTCCGAAATGGATTGAACGCGGACTCGCCGCCTGCGACCGGGCCACCGCACTCGCGCCGGACCTGCCGGAAGTGCTGGTGGCGCATGCGCGCATTTTCTACGCGCAGAAAAAATATGACGAAGCCGCGCTGCTCTCCCAGCGCGCCATCGAACGCAAGCCCGATTGCGATGGCGTCTGGAACATTCTCGGCCGCGCCTATTTCGCCTCCGGCCGCTACGAAGAAGCTGCCGCGCTCACCGAGCGCGCCCTCGAATCGAACGGCGACGACTACAATACCTACGTCCCTTACGGCCGCGCCCTGCGTCGCCTCGGGCGGATGCAGGAAGCCGAGCAGCTTTCGCAACGATTTATAAAAGCTCTTCGCCAGCAGCTCGAAATCGTGCCGGAAGACGTGCGGGCCCGCATCCTGCTGGCTACTCAGCTCGCATCCTACAAGGAACACGAGGACGAGACCATCCGCCACTTGCAGACCGCCGTCGCCCTGCGCCCCGGCGATCCCAGCACTCTTTACAACGCTTCCTGCACCTACGGCGTGCTCGGCAAAAAAGCGGAAGCCCTCGATACGCTCAAGAAATCGTTTGCCGCCGGATACAGCAACTACGATTGGGCCGCTAACGATACCGACCTCGATTGCCTCCACGGCGATCCCGAATTCCAGAAACTCGTCAGCCGCACCGGCCGCCCCGCCTCGTAGCAAAGCGAGTGTCCAATCCTCTGCCGAAGTGTTATCTTTTGCGCATGCGCGCAATCGTTCTGCTGCTGTTGCTGTTTGTTTCCTCTGCATCGCCGGCATCGGCCCAATTCAAAGCCTGGGTCCTGGCCAAGCTTCCCGACACGCCCGAAGGTCTCGCCGTGGACTCGAGCGGCAACATTTACGCGACCCTGCTTCACATCGGCGAAGTCGTGATGCTCGAGGACGACGGCACGTACTACCACATCGCCTGGGTGCCCTCGAAGGAAGAAAGTGGAAAGGGCGACCTGATCGGGCTCGACCTCGACGAGGCCGGCAACATCTACGTGGCCTACAAAGCCCACTCGAAATATGACGCGCAAGATTTCGTGAACCCGCTCCATCCTGCCTGCCGCGACGCCACCGTCACTCGTTCCGGCGTTTACAAAATTGACGCGAAAACGAAAAAAGTCACGCCGCTCGCCACGCGAGCCGATGGCTGGCCATTCTGTTATCCCGACGATGTGGCCCTTGACTCGAGCGGCAACGTCTACATGAGCGACCTAACCTACGCCGGCATTTGGAAAATTTCCGCCGACGGCAAGAAAGTGGATCTGTGGTCCGCGCACCCGCTGCTCAATTGGTCTGCCAAGCCGTATTCGGGATTTCCCTTGGGCGTGAACGATCTCGCGCTCGATAAGCAGGAAAAAAACATCTATGCCGTCACCGACGGTGACCCCATGATCGTCAAGCTTCCGATCAAAGACGACGGCACCGCCGGCGAACCCGTCGCACTACCGGGTGGTTTCTCGGTGTTCGACGGCGTCGAGCTCGACGCCAAGGGCAACATCTACGTCTCCGAAATTTTGCTCAATCAAATTTGGGTGCTTTCGCCCGACGGGTCCCAGCGCATCCTCATCGCCAACAAAATGAACGCGCCGCTCGACAACAACACCAGCCTCGTTTTGAAAGGCGACGTCCTGTGCACCGCCAATCTCGGCTTCACCCACGCCAAACCGCAAGACGCCGACCGCACTGTCGTCTGCATGAAAGGCTTTCCCGTCCCGAAATAGCCGGCGAGCCAAATGGCATTTCAACTTCACACGCGCGAAGTCGGCCGCATCACTGTGCTGGAAGCAGTCGGTAGACTGACACTCACCGACGGACACACAACGCTCCGCGACCTGCTTCACGTCTCCATTTCCGGCGGCGCGAAGAAATTCATCCTCAATCTCGCGCGCGTCGATTTCATCGATAGTTACGGCATCGGCGAACTCGCGCGGTCCTATTCCATCGTGCGCCAGGCGGGAGGCGAATTGAAGTTGGCCGCCGTGCAGCAGACAGTACTGCCCGTGCTCGAAGTCTCCCACATGCACAAGCTTTTCGAAGTTTACCCCGCCGAAGACGCCGCGCTGCATTCCTTCGCCCCGCGTGCTTGATCAATGTCGAATCGGTCTCCCGTAGGGGCACGGCATGCCGTGCCCGCCTTCGCAGGAGTCATCGCTCTCGAGTATGCGTGAGCTTCGATTATTCCTTGTTGAATTCGAGGCACGGCCGAAGGGAGCGGAGCGGGAAGTCTCTCTTACACTGTAATCTTCGTGAGGAGCGACTTCACGGCAAATGCGTGCCGCTGCGCCCGCAGGTTTCAAACACGGAGAGCACATTGGTCAAAGCAAGAAGATCGCGAATGCGCGGAGTCAAATTCACCAGCTGCAATTCGCAGCGCGCGCCCTTCGACGACATGTACAGCGCCACGAGCGTGCCGAGCCCCGAGCTATCCATGTGCACGAGATCGGTGAGATCGAGAATCACCCGCCTCTTATTCGGCAGCAGCGCTTTCACTTCCGTCTTGAGCCGCGGCGATGTCTCCGCCGTGAGCCGCCCGGTACACGCAACAACA
>Ga0302182_10001574_pt1 | contig 11873 bp, 10 predicted proteins | sample I_Palsa_N3_1_FD_198781 | JGI IMG/M metagenome (GOLD analysis project Ga0302182, IMG submission 198781) | Peat permafrost microbial communities from Stordalen Mire near Abisko, Sweden - I_Palsa_N3_1 | ecosystem: Environmental > Terrestrial > Soil > Palsa > Peat permafrost | place: Sweden...
ACCAATGAGACGGAGCTTCGCCGCATCATCACTGATGCCGGCTATATCCCCGCCCAACGCGACACGCTCTACCGCTCCTACGTTTTGAAAGCTATCCAGTAGGAACTCGGCTTGGATTCTTGGTGGGAATTTCTTGCGGGGCGCTTAAGCACTGAGACCGATGCTAGGATGCACTGCAGGGACAGCTACCGGCAGCTCCAGCACGACGCTCGCGCCATAGGGCTGCTTGTTCGAAAGAACGATTTCGCCCCCGCATTCCTGCGCGATACCGTAGCAAATGCTCAGTCCGAGTCCGGTACCTTTGCCCACGGGCTTGGTAGTGAAGAACGGGTCGAACGCGCGGTTTGGGTCGGCGAATCCCGGGCCTGAATCCTCGAACTGAATCACAACAGTATTCTGATGTCTCGAAGCGCGAATCTGGATGGAGCGTTGCGCGCTTTCTTCCACCGCATCGATCGAGTTGTTCAGAAGATTCAGCAGAACTTGCTTCAATTCGTCCTCGCCGATGGCGATGCGCGGCAGGTCAGGATCGATCTGTGATTCCACGGCGATGCCCAGCTTGCGCAGGTGGTATTCGCGAAGCTGTATAACGTCGCGCAAGGCGGCCTCAAAATCGGCTGCGCGAGCCGCGGGATTATTTTGGCGCGCAAAACGCAGCAGCCCGTCCACGATGCGCTTCATGCGATGCGCTTCGTGCCCCAGTTTCTGCAGGCGCTTGACCACTTTTTCGCCCTGCACTTCCTCGGCGAGCAATTCCGAATAGCCGATGATTCCGGTGAGCGGATTGTTTAATTCGTGAGCGACTCCCGCGACCAGCTGGCCGAGCGCAGCAAGTTTTTCCGCTCGCACGAGCTGATGATGCAGTCTGGTGTTTTCGATGGTAACGGCAAGATCGGAGGCGAGAACTTCGAGCTTCACCATTTCAGACACGTCACGACTTTCTTCGAGTTCCGCGCTGCTGAGGAACAAGCATCCGACGTAGGAGCCTCGCCATGAAATCAACGGGACCAGGACTTCGTTTTCGCGGTGCGCCATGCGATAGGAATTGTTTCCTAACTGATTTTCCTTGTTGCACAATCCCTTAAGTTGTTCGATCGTGAGATTTCTTGCGCGTTCTTCAAGCTCGTTGGATTCTGCTGGCGAAAACCCGTTCGCGCCCGCGAGGTGGAACGATCGGTCTTCCCCGGCGAGCAGCAGGGCGGCCTTGGTGAAACTGCTCGCGTCGGTGACCGCTATGGCGACCTCGTTGCACAGTGCCGCCGGATCTTTTCCCGCCAGAAGGCGCGATGTGATGTGCGAAAGACGCTGGAGCAGAAGGTTCTCGGCGTGTTCGCGCGTGCTGGATTGTTCGATGATCCGGGACTTATCTTCCAACAGCGTTAGCACCATGCCGAATGCCACGAAATATTTCGGGACGTTCCACAATTCCGGATTCATTTGCAGCTTCGGCAAGTAGTGATCGAATAGCGCGCCCACCGGGAAGACCGCGCCCCAGGCGAGAAATCCGCCGGATACGGCGACTACGCCGGGAGAAATCCTGGGATACCGTTTCCAGAAAAGAAGACCGCACAACCCGAAAGAGAGCGTCAAGATGGCATTGATGGCGAAGTCCGGGCTACCGCGCAGTTGATCGTGGATCGCCCAGATTCCCGAGCCAGCAAGAACCACGGCCACGCAGACGTTGAATCGCGGCGGCGGTGCGTGAACCAGAAGCGTGAAGACGGCGGCGCCGAAAAAGATAATTGCTAGCGCCGCGGACATAGTTCGGAAGATGTGCCAGTCGAAACTGGCTACAACCGCGTGAAATACCACCGGAATGCCAAGAAGCGCCAATAGGCCCAGCCGTTTCGACCGGATTTCCACGGCGTTAATCATGGACGTAACAAAAACCACTCCGGAAAGTTCCAGAGCGGCGATGTCAATCGACTCAATAATTATTTCCAGCGTGCCATGATGAGTTTCGAATGCCTCAACGAAAAAGTGCAGAAAAATCAACGCCCACGCGTAGGTCCAGAGCCGAATGCGAGCAGAAGGAGCATGCTTGCGTAGCGATAGAAATATCGCCACCAGCACAGCGAGCACAAGAATCGTCGGAAGTTTGTCGAGAAATGGAGTCACAGGTTTGGCTCTGACATAACGAAGTTATCGGCCAGGGCCAAGTGCAACAATAGAGCGTTGGTACCAAACTATGAGAAGTGGAAGAGGCTGATTTTCTCGGTAAATGCTAATCCTTCAATGGTCTACGGACGTCCAGCGTGACCTCGCTTCCTTCCGGTAAATCCAGCGATTCCACTGGTACTAAAACACCATTCAGAAATCGCGCACGAATTTTGAGCCGGGCGGGCGACGCGGGACGCGCACGCTGCGATGGTTGGTGTGCAGGTTCAGAATTTTCTTTCGCCGCAAGCAGTTGCGCTTCGCCATGCTGGGCGGGATTTTCGAATTTTGCGCCTTCTCGGCGGACTCCGCCGGTCATTCCGCCCTGATCCAGCGCGACATTTGCCAGGGCGTCCGCATCGGTATTTAATTCGCGGCGGACGTGCTCGATGATGAAGTACTGAATCTGCCGGGCCAGTTTCGCGGCACGTTCGTGCAGCGGTTTCAGGTCCGGGCTTTTCACTTTGTAACGGCCTTGCATCTGCCGGACGAGAAGCTCGGAATCGCTTCGAATTCGGAGCGCGTGAATGTCGTGGGTCGCGGCGTAGTCGAGCGCGGCGAGAAGCGCGTAGTATTCGGCAACGTTGTTTGTTTCGCGGCCGATATTTTTCGCCAGCTCGAGAACGATTTTTCCGGAAGCATCTCGCAGGACTACGGCGTAAGACGCCGGGCCGGGATTCCCGCGCGAAGCGCCGTCAATGTTAGCGATGTGAACGCCCGCAGGCGGCCCAGCCAAAGGAGCGTCTGTAAATAATTGCGCGCTGCCCGGAGGCGTGAGTTTGGCAGGCCGTTTCATTTCTTAATGGACTCGGTGGTACACGAAATTACAAGGAGTTGGCCGCTGCTGCGCTTCATTTCTGAGAGAGCCCGGCCGGAGTGGAGGAGGGCGCAACGGCTGCGGAAGACATCTCTTCGTAATAGTAGAGAATGCGAGTACAAGTTTCGCAGTGAAACATTTCCTGGCTGTCCGACCGCCGCATTTCCTGAAATACATGCGGCCGGATGCGCATCCCGCAGGCGGTGCATTTCTCGTCGCGAACTTCGGCGAGCGCGACGCCGTGGTGCTTTTTTACAATGCGATCGTAATGATCCAGCATATTCTCATCGATACCTGCGGTGACGCGAGCGCGAGCGGCTTCTAGCTCCGCCAGAGCTTTGTCAGCTTCCGCTTTTTCAGTTTCAATCTTGGAGCGCTCGCCGCGAGCGACTTCTTCCACTTCCTTCAGCGATTTTTCGGAAATCTTGATGCGCCGGTCATACTCTTCGCCCGCAACCATCTGTTCAAGCAAGCGGTCTTCCGCCTTGGCAATTTCTTCTTCGGCCATTTGCACTTCGTGCTGCAAAGCTTTGTAAGCCTCGTTCGTCTTTATCTGGGAAGTCTGGTCCTTATACTTGCGGACCTTTTCTTTCCATCCATCGACGTCGAGCTCATATTTCTTGCGGTCTTTGACGGTGGCAAGTTGCGCGGCTTTGCTGTGATCTAGTTCGGCTTTGGACGCGGCAACGCGGGCATCCGCCTCAGCGATTTTCTTGGGAAACGAAGCCAGGCGCGCGCGGACATCTTGAAGCCGCATGTCCACGGCTTGCAGTTCGAGCAGGTCCTGAAGAATCTTCAGCACTGTATCAACATTCTAGCACACGCTGCTGGCAGCCTAGCGGACGCACTTGCCGCGCGAGGTTTGCGAGCGAAGCGCGCTTTCGCCGCTAAAGGCTGCCCTTGAAAAACGCGATACTCCGGCGCCAGGAGTCCGTTTGAGCTTCGGCGTCGGCTTCCGGCGTCCCTCCAAAGGAAAATTTAGCGCCGCGGAGATAAGTATTGCCCGATTCACGAGAGGTCGTAGGGAGATAAGGATAGCGCAACATGTGACCCGCGCGCGGGTAGTGCAGGTGCTCCGCTGAATGCGCGAAGTTGTTCTTCTTCAACCGCGCGACGATAGTTTCGCTCATTTCCGACGCGGGCCAGAGATGGTCGTCGCCGCCGGAAATCAAAAGTACCGGGCCGCGCATTTGTTCTACCGGAATTGAGGCGCGCTCGATCATTCCGCGATTGCGCAAGCCGGCGCGAAACAGGTTCCGGAACATCACCGGACGCCGCAGGACGGCAACAGGAATAGCCGAACGCCACATGAAACCGCGCAGAGGCATCGGTGCGAACGGGACAGGCAAGCCTTGCCATGTCCATGAGGGAATAATTTCACCAGTGGCTTTGTCTCGGCCACCGGCTGCCCACGCGACGCTGCTCGGCGCATAGGCGGCCACAGCATGAATCGCGGGAAATTTTGTAGCAAGGAGGAGCGCAAGCTCCGCGCCGCGTGAAACACCAAGGACGCCTACACGCTGAGCGTCAATTTCCGGCTGCGCCGCAACCCACCCGAGCGCAGCTTCAAAATATTCCAGGGGAATCCGGTGCAGCCAAGTAGGCAGCGGAGGAATTCCGAAATATGCGAGTGCGAGAGTTGCAAAACCATGGCGGGAGAGCACAGCCGCTTTGTCGAGGTCGAAACCGCCGCCTGTTCCGCTGAGAACGACGACGGTGGGATGCCGGCCGCGGCCCGGCGGAATGAATAGTCTTCCGATTATTGGCAGGCGATTACTACCGGCTTGACCGCCGGCGAAGGCATCTGCTCCCATTTCCAGATCGCGCGTCTGCGTTTCGCCGGCCTCGAAATTCCGCCGGAGCTCCGATGACGCGACCACTGCGCCACCGATTGCACCCTCCAGCATCACGCGATTGGGCGACGCGTCTTTCTTTGCAAATGTCATCTGCTTATTCGAGCCTTGCGCGTCGAGCCGCATAGACCAGAAAAGTCCCATGGGCGATACGCCGCCATAGCTGCCACTGACAGGCTCTTGCAGAGCTAAATCCACGATGCCGGATGCGTCCGCGCGAAATACGGCTTGCGAAGTCCAGCGACGGCCAAGGTCATCCTGCGTCGTAGCGCGAATCAGAATTTGCTGTTGCGGCAGCAAACCCAGCACGCGAATGCAGACTTCCTCATCCACGAATGCCGGATTCGGTGAAATCTGGAAACAAATTTGGCATGCGGAAGAGCTGGCAGGAACGATGGGAAGCCTCTTTGTATTTCGAGCCTTACTTATAACACAAGACTTACAGCCTCCCCAGGCGCGAAGGGGTGAGTCTTTTTGAAGACCTCATCCGTAGTATAGATATGATAGGCAGCGCAGCCATCTATTGGGAGGGGCGAGTGGGGCTCGAAAGCGAAGTAGCCCAGCTTCGACGCGGAGATATGGACGCGCTTTCGGCGCTTCTCACGCGCTATCAAAACCGCCTCTACCGGTATTTGCTGCGCCTGGTGCGTGAGCCGGCTGAAGCTGAAGATCTTTTCCAACAAACTTGGATCCGCGTGGCCGAGAAAATCCGGCAGTATGACTCCAGGCGCAATTTCGAAGCTTGGCTTTTCACCGTGGCGAGAAATATTGCCATCGATCATCTGCGCCGCATGAGGCCGGAAAGTTTGGACGAGCCGATAGAGGGAGCGCCCGGAGAATCCGCAGCCACGCGTTTGCCGTCGAGAGAACGTCCTGTACTCGACGGAATTGTGGAGCGTGAGCGCACCAGCCGTTTGGCCCAGGCGCTCGATCTATTGCCCGTGGCGCACCGCGAAGTTCTCACCCTGCGATTCGAAGAGGAAATGAAGCTCGAGGAAATCGCGGAGGTAATCGACATTCCGCTTTCAACCGTGAAGACGCGTTTGCGCCGCGCGCTCGACAGGCTGCGCCAAACGCTCGAAACACATTACCCTGGAGAAGTATGGCAATGAACGATCACGATAAAATCCGAGAATTGCTGGCTCTGTCCGTTGCGGACGCGCTCACTCGCGCGGAAGAAGAGCAAGTGATGAATCACGCGCGCTCCTGCGCCGAGTGTTCTTCTGAACTGGATAGCTGGCGGCTACTTGCTGCCGGGATGCGCCGGCTGCCGACTCCGCAGCCAAGACCGCTGATTGTGGAGCGCGCGCGTGCGCGAGCTGAAATCCGGTTTGCGGAAGAAGTCGAAAATCGCTGGCATCGGATTGTGATGATCGGCGTGATTCTATTTGCTTGGGCGCTCACGTTGATGAGTTGGCCCGTGGTGCGGCTCGTTAGCGGCGGGTTACTGGGCATGCTGGACCCTCGCTTGAACCATGCTTGGCTGGGATTCGCAGTCTTCACGACAGTTATATGGATGACGGGTGGTGCAGCAGCCGTGTTTTTGTCACTTCAGCAAAGGCGGGAAAGGAGATTGGCATGAGCGGATTTAACAAACAGTTGCAGGTGATCCCGCGGATCGCATGGATTCTTTCAGTGGTCGCTTATCTCTGTCTTAGCATCCTTTTGTTCGCGGTTGCCTTACCGGGTGACCGGCACTTGAGCCAGTGGAATCCGATAGGGAAAATTCTGTTCGCCTTTGGCATCCCTCTTTTCATGATCGTATTTGTGTTGCTGGTGGGCTACGTCTACGGCGATGCGAAGCGGCGCGGGATGCCCTACGTGATGTGGACGCTGCTGGCGTTTTTCATTCCCGACGGCATCGGCATCATTCTCTATTTTATCTTGCGCAAGCCCATGCCGAGACCGTGCCCTGGTTGCTCCCAGGAAGTTCCGTCAGGATTTGTTTTCTGTCCACATTGCGGCACTCCATTGCAACCCACATGCCCGAGTTGCGGGCATGCAGTAGAGCGCGGCTGGGCGAATTGCCCGAGTTGCGGGACAAAATTGCCGTCGCAGCCAGGTCGTGCGGCTTGACCCGCCGCCAATAGGGTTGCGCCGATGAGCGGGCGAAATTCGGTCAGGCCGCTGGACCCATCTCGCGCTGCACCAGCACCGCGTCAATGAAGTAACCGATCCCAATCGAGATAGGAATGATGCCGAACACCGCTGCCTGCATCGCGTCTGTTTCAAATCTCGACAGCCACATAAACGTCAGCGTATAGCCCAATCCGCCGGCGATAAGCAAAATTGCTGCTTTCCGCGAACGCGCGTGCGGCGGCAATTCCTCCGCGATGGGAACTGAAACCCCCTTGGCGATGGCCGCCAAGCGCTCTTCCGTTCGCAGTTTTCGAACGCGGTACCAGGCATAAATAGCAGCCAGCGGAACAGCAAATGCAAGTACTACCGCAGCGAATCCGATTGGTTCCATGTGAACTCTCCTATGCTTTCTCAGCTTCTTGAAATTCAGACAAAGGTACGCAGGTGCGCTTTCAGATGTTCCTTAGATGTCTGCGAAAGGGCTAGCGGGATTATTGTGCGGTGCGGCGAATTCTGGTGAGGATACTTTTCGAAGACGCAAAGCTACTTCGGGGCGGCTTGGACTTCCATGGTCTGATCCACAAAGTAATCCGTACAGCCTGGATTCGTCGCAGCGGGACAGTGGGCGATCGCGCGGAAACCGTTGGATGTATTCTCGATTTCGTACGCGTATCCCTGGCGGCTCCTGTTCTGCATGGCCAACGCGCCGCTTGAGGTCAAATCATCCAACGACGCAAATCCTCCATGCTCGGCCTGGTAACCGCGCTCGGCTTGGGCCAGAGCGATCAGGTCATTCTTCACGCCGACGATATTGATGGTTTGCGCCGGCGTTCCAGTGCCGTCGGAGTGAGCATTCGCAAAGTAATATTTGTAAGCCAGGAGCGAAATCAACGCCACGACTAGAATTCCAAGCATGCCTTTCATGCGCACCTCATCATTTGATTTTACGGCATGCATGCGCTCTGCGACGTTTTGCGGGGGAACTCTTGTTCCATCCGAGCAACGAAGCTAGCTTCGGAGCGATGTACCGCCAGTGCTAGTTGCTGCTGCGCCGTTACTTCAGTATCAGAGTGACTGTGGTGGATTCGTGCACCAAACCACTCGTTCCGGTCACCGTGACAACGATCATCTGAGATTTTGTTCCTGAGCCAGTCGTACCGCAACCAGGGAGCACGAGCATTGCACACACTAGTGCTGCGCAAGCGAGAGCCATCCCCCACGATTTGACCAGTTGTTTGCGCTTGCGGATGAAGAGGCACATCCCTGCAAGAGCAAAACCGAACGGCGCGAACGGCTGCGTCTTCCCCGGCTCGGGAACGAACTGCGCACGAGCCGGGAACGCTATCGTCAGCACCGTCGTTGCGCCCGCGGCGCCAGGAGTTACAGTAGGCGGATTGAACGTTGCCGTGCTCCCCGCAGGCAGCCCGGTAGCCGACATGGTAACCACGTTAGTGAAAGAACCCCCCAATGGCGCCACGTTGACATTGACGTTGACCATACTCCCGGCCGCCACGGTAATCGGCGCGGTTGGCGCCGTGATCGCAAAGGTAGGAGTGATCACTAGGTTCACCGCAGCAGACGTCGATCCTGCCGATGCCACATTGCCGGAAAAAACAGCAGTAATCACATCTGTTCCGGAGGGAAGGTTGCTGATTGTAAGGGTCGCGACTCCTGCACTGTTGAGCGTAGCCATCCCCAATGAGGTTGCACCATTGAGAAAGTTGACCGTCCCCAAAGGTGTGCCAGTCGGCGGCGGCGCGACCGTCACAGTGAAGGTGACCGGTTGTCCCGCTTGAGCCGGATTAGGAGAAACAGTCAGCGTGGTCGTGGTGGTAATCGCGGCGTTGACGGTCACGCTTTGGATGGTTGAAACCGAAGCTGCAAATCCGGCGTTGCCCGGATATGAGGCCGTGAGACCATACGTTCCCACCGGCAGGCTGCTCGTTGTGAATGTTGCGACTCCGGAAGCGTTGAGGGTTCCAGTTCCCAACACCGTTACGCCTTTTTTAAAGGTCACCAAACCGGCAGGTGTGCCGGTGGGCGCGGGCGTTACCGTCGCTGTCAAAGTGACCAATTGCCCGGCTGTCGCTGGATTCGGTACGACAGTCAAGGTGGTCGTAGTAACGGTCAGTGCGTTGACGGTCACGCTCCGTGCGGCTGAAGTCGAACCGGCAAATCCGGGATTACCGGAAAACACCGCCGTCAGGCTCAACACCCCCGCCGGCAGGCTACTGGTTGTAAATGTTGCGACTCCGGAAGAGTTGACAGTTCCGCTTCCTAACAGTGTTCCGCCATTAAAGAAGTTCACCGTTCCCAACGGAGTACCCGTGGGTGCTGGCGTCACCGTGGCCGTGAACGTGACTGGTTGTCCCACTGTTGCTGGATTCGGCGCCACAACCAACGTGGTCGTAGTGACGGTCTGGGCGTTAACTTGCACAATCACGGCGGACGAGGTCGAAGTCGCAAACCCCGCGCTTCCGGAAAAGACCGCAGTGATGCTCGACGGCCCCAGCGGGAGGCTGCTTGTTGTGAACGTCGCGACTCCCGAAGAATTAATATCCGCAATTCCAAGGGACGTGGCGCCGCTGAAAAAGTCCATACTATCGGCGCCGGTAGGAACTGGAGCAACGGTTGCCGTGCATGTGACTAGCTGGCCGGAGAAAGCCGGATTTGGCGAACAACTCAACGATGTCGTCGTCGCGACGGGCCCCACTGGTATGGTAGCCGACAGGCTGGCCGCGCGAATGGTGTCACCCGGATAGGTAGCCATCACGTTCTGGGTTCCCGCTATTACCACGCCGGTAGCTGTTGCCGTCTCGGTCTGCGCCGCTAGAAGAATCGTCGCCTTAAAGACGTTGCCGGTAAACTGGCTGGCGTCGACGACCGCCAGGTCAGAAAGTCCATCGCCGTTCAGATCGCCCGCGACGAGTTGCAGAGGAAAGCCCCCGCCAGGAAAAACGGCTTGAGGCTGGAAAGTGCCCGTGCCATCCCCTTTGTTGAAAAACACACTCACCGTGTTGCTCTCAATGTTTGAGACCGCCAGATCCGCGTTTCCATTTCCCTTGAAGTCGCCAACTGAGATTCCGAGCGGAACAGCTCCCGTGGTATAGGTCACCTGCGGTTGAAAAGTTCCATTTCCGATTCCCAGGAGTACGCTCACGGTACCGTCTTCTTCATTTGCAACCGCGAGGTCGGGAATTCCGTCTCCATTGAAATCGGCGATCACGATGCCAAGGTCGTCGTGGCCCACCGCATAAGTCACCTGATTCTGGAAGGTTCCATCTCCCACTCCCAGCAGAACGCTAACCGTGCTGTTTTCGGAATTCGTCACGACCAGATCCGCTCGTCCATCCGCATTGAAGTCTGCCGTCGCAATTTGAAAGGCGTCAGCGCCGACAGGGAACGTAGCCGTGACACACGTGGTCTGGAGGCCTTCTGGATGTACTCCCCGAAGAGCTTGAACTGTCGTACAAGACTGCTCAAGCTGAAAGGTCCCGTCTCCGACGCCCAGAAGCACTGTCACGTTGTCGTCGGCAGAGTTCAGAACCGCTAGATCGAGAATGCCGTCGCCATTAAAATCGGCCATTGCAATCGAGTTCGGCCGATTACCGACAACATAAGTTTGTTGCGGCTGGAAAGTTCCGTCTCCATTGCCTAACAAAATGTTGACTGTCCCCGTCCCATCTCCCGCGCCTCCATCGCCGGCGATCACGACTGCCAGGTCGAGATTACCGTCGCGGTTGAAATCGCCGGCTAAAACCCATGCAGCGAAGAAATTCGCCGGAGCATAACCGGTTTTGGCCTGAAAGGTTCCGTCTCCATTGCCCAGCAAAACACTGATCGTGTCGGCCCCCGCCGTTTGGACGCCCACTGCAACCGCCATGTCCAGTTTCCCGTCATTATTGAAATCCCCGAGGATCGCACGCTCAGGGTCGAAGCCCACGGCCACCGGCGAACCGACAGCAGGCACGAAAGTGGATCCGAGCGTGGCGAGACTGAGCGCTCCCGTTCCCACAACGCTGCTGCTGGTGACGTCGAAAAATGTAACTGTTCCTGTCGGCGGAGCGATGCCGAAAGCCGCCACCGTGCCGGTTAATGTGTAGGGGCTCGGCGGGGCGCTCGCTGCGATCGACGTAAAGGAGGAATAATTGGCATTTGCGGTAACCGTTAAAGCCTGGCTCGCGGACTTACTGCCGGGAAAAACGTCCTGTTGATACACCGCGAAAATAGTGTGTGCACCCACTCCCAGCGTGACCTTTATCGCGGCGGTTCCGGCGGCAGTCAACTGCGCGGTTCCGACGATCGTAGCGTCTTCGCAATCCAGGGAGCTGCAGAAGACTACTGTCCCTGCCGTAACGGGACCCGTGGTAACGGAACTGGTAAACGTCACGGTTGCGGTCAACGTCACCGGAGTTCCGGCCACGACGGAACTTCCCGGAGCCACAGCGAGCGTAGTGGTCGTGCGCGTCTGCGGGCCACCGCGCACAACGCTCGCGGAGACGCAAAGCATTGCAATCAGCGCAGCAGAGCGCATGAAACTATTCAAGCTTTTGCGGTGCCGGAACTGCCGGGCATCACCGAACGTCCTTAGCCCGAGACTTGCGCCTAATGATCGATAACCCTGATTTTGAATCTCTGCGCGGGTGGCTTGTTTCATAGTGGTTGAAACACCTTCCTCAGAAAATTTAAATCTCATGGCTCGCGGGCGCAGAGATTGCCTGTGGAAACGCCGTCAGCTCACTCATCGGAAGGCATTGCCGAGGACCTTAGAAATTGTTTCTGCGAGTTGTGACTTTAGTTAAGCGGTCGCGTTGAGTTACATCACCCTATTTGCTGCCACTGGGCGCGACCCGCGAGCATGTCCGAAGTCCTTCTTGCGTGCCGCGCGTATAATCGTATTAACAGGAGCAAACCAACGTGACGAAGAGGACTCGGTTCCGCGCAAATCTGTTTCTCGCGGCGGCGCT
>Ga0302182_10001578_pt1 | contig 11863 bp, 17 predicted proteins | sample I_Palsa_N3_1_FD_198781 | JGI IMG/M metagenome (GOLD analysis project Ga0302182, IMG submission 198781) | Peat permafrost microbial communities from Stordalen Mire near Abisko, Sweden - I_Palsa_N3_1 | ecosystem: Environmental > Terrestrial > Soil > Palsa > Peat permafrost | place: Sweden...
CGGGCTTTGCCCGCGGGTTTCCATCCTGACGCAACATCAACACCCCGCTTGCAGCGGCCAGATGGCCGCGCCGCTGTCACTGCCGGTAATAAAGCCACCGTCGCTAAGGACGCCACGGCGTGCCGCCGCGTCGGGTATGTGCATCCGTCTGGTTCAGTGTGTTCATCACGGCTTGTTATCGCGCGGGGCTGAACGTAGCACCGTCTGGTCAGCCCAAAAGGGGTAAATAAACTCCGCCAAAACTTTTCGCCCTGCCGTTCGAAAACTTTATGTCTCCGCCCCTTGTTGTCTGCCTGCGCCGTTACTCCGTTGCCCCTGCCGCGAGATAACAGACCGTTAGATGATTTTTCACTTAAAGGAGAGAACCCGGATGCACACACATAACGTCAACGTCAAAACCGCCACAAGAAAAACGCCCGAAAGATTTTCACAGGTCAAAATCTACAACGTGATTGCCGAACAACAGTCGTTGTTATTACGTCTGGCCGGTTTATGGAATCTCCAGCTGTCGCAAGAGGAAGAGGAGGAAGAAGTCAGCATGTTAGTGCTTCAGCTGGCTGAAAACGTCCGGTTATACGGTGTGACAGACTGGTCTTGTAAGAAGCCGAAAATTTTATGGGATATCGCCTGTTTCTGGATCCAGGCACAGAAGATGGCCATCAGTTTATACGAGATGAAAGGCGCACGTGCCGTGGAATATGCCCGCAGTGAACTGGCCGATTTTTTAACGCATGAAAAGTATTACAGGGACAGAGAAAGCGCCACCGCCTAACCCGACATTCAAACCTTTATTTATTTCGGGGGAGAGACTCCCCCTTTTAGAACAGGAGTATCGTATTATGATTTCAATATCTTCATTGGCTCAAAACAAAAAAAATCATTCTCAGGTTGTCGTGGGTAGTGTGGTAACAACGAACCTGTATTCATTGGGGCGCGGCGTGGTATATCAGATCCACGGTGAACAAAAGCCGGACACCATAGAAGAAATGGGCGGCGGCGTTATGGTCAGCGGCGGTAATGCTGAATTTGATATTGTTTATCTCTGCGGGAGATACAGTAAACGTTTGCCGGAGTGTATTTTGCGTGGCGTGCAGTGGGAAATTTTAGACGAAGTGGTCAGCGCGGATAAAATCAGCAGACTACTTGTAAATGCAGAAGAGTGTGCAGAAAAAGAAAAGATTGAAGAAGAAAAGAATGCCCGTGCATTTTTAGCAGAAATTCAACGTTTAAAGACTGCGCCGGAATATGCACATCTTGAACAAGGAAGTTGCAGCAGCGGTAAACTGGCGGCTAAAAATATTCGCAAAGAACTTAAACAGTTTAAAGGCATAAAATTTTCTGTCCGAAATCGACATTATGGTTCTGTGGATGTTAACTGGACGGATGGCCCGACGCTGGAAAAAGTGAAAGCCATCCTCGAGAAATACAAGGACGGTTATTTCAACGGAATGGAAGATATCTACGTATCCAAAGAAACGCCGTTTAATATGGTTTTTGGCAGCGCACAATATCCGAGCTGTAAGCGTTCATATTCAGACGCGATGATCGGAAAAGCGATCGACAAAATAATTTCTGCCTATGATTTGAAATTTGAAGTTTTACCGACAACCGAAGATTTCAGAACGGGGAAGCTGTGGTCAGAAAAGCGTGAAGTTTTCCACCATGGCTTACAGTCTAAAATACACGAGACTCTAGCAGGGATGGAATAAGAGAGAAGGGCGGTGTTATGCCGCCCTGAAAATTTTTGTACGCGCCGGTAAAATGCGTACCGCATTGAGCGGTTCACATTTTATTCCCCGCCCGCCCCGATGGAAATAAAAGACTTTCCATCGTTCCTCTGCCCCAAAGGGGCGCCCTGAATAGAACGGCTTACCCACATACCCACAATTAAAGATTTTAACCTTGTCCCGGTTAAAATGCGCTGCGGTCATTTCACCAGTCCTTGCGGAGGTAAAATGACCTTGCTCATTTTCATATGGATATGTGGATAAGCCGTTGCCAATATGCCAATTATCGTAATGTCTTCTGATTTTTTATGTTGATGTAAATCTGGTGGACTTCTTTTCCGTACTTCAGTCGCTTAGCCTTCTGTTCAGGTTTTTGAGAGAAGCCTGCATTATATGCGCCGACAGACTCCCAGTTCACACCCCAGCGCTTGAAAGCGATCGCGAGATAATAGGCGCCCGTGTAAATGTTCATGCATTCATCCGAGTACAACTTTTGCGGCGTAATACCAAAGCGTGAGAGGTGCGAAAAATTTTGAGAGTGGATCTGCATTTTACCGACAGCGTATTTATCCGGGCTAACGATATTCATCGCCTGTGGGTTCATCGATGATTCACGAAAAGCGACAGCGCGCAGGAGATCTGGATCAATATGGTAGTCCCTGCCTGCTTTATCGAAGCAATCTGTGGCATTGGCGGCGAACGTGTACATAAGGAAAAATACGGTGGCAATCTTTAGCATTATAATTCCCTTTAGCTTAGACCGTGCTACATCCTCACATTTTTACCAGGAAATGCCAAGTGCGGTTATTCACAAGTCCGGAAAAAGCGACAGTATAGAAATGCCTGCTCCTCTAACCAAAAGACTCACACCCCTCGCAAGATTTCATCTTGCCTGATTTTGCTTTTGAAACAGTGTCATACAGTAAATTTCCAATTGCAAATCGACCATGCACATGAATTCTGGACTCCAAAAGGATTCCTTCTGGAATCCTTTTGGAGTCCAGAAGGAATCTAGTTAGGCTATTATTTTATTATCAATTAATTAAAGAGATTGTAGTCTGGATTGCAATCCATAAAAGAATCCATTTGGAGTCTGGTTTTTCGTTGTTTCAGTCGTCATAGGAGTCTATAATGGAATCTAGCAAGCCACACTATCTTATAGGGAAAAAATATGCCCAAGATTCAAGTTTTTATCACCAATCCAGTGGAAGAAGAGATACAGAACATTGTCCAGGAGAAGAGAAGTGAAGGCGCAGACAGAAGCGAGGCAAATGTTTCCAATACATCTTCCATGCTAATTGAACTTGGCCTGCGAGTGTACAGACTTCAAAATGAAAAGAAGGAGGGTGGTTTTAGCCAAATTGAATTCAATAAGGTTATGTTGGAACATATGATTAAAACAAGCCTGATCTCTCAAAAGCTTATTAGGATGAGCGCTAAAAACACTGAACTTCAAGGGTTGGAAGATTTCAAACTAGGTGCAATGTCTTCCCAAATTAAAGCCGGTGTCGATTCTGTGATGGAGGAATTTTTTCCATCTATTGAAAATGATGAATAAGATATTTGCTTCAAAGTTTGAGTAAATAGTCATTTATTCTAAATTAATCTGGAGAATAGATATTATATTGCTGATAAATAAATTATAAAAATGGTATATTACACCTGTATTGAAATAGGGATTAACGTTGGTAATAGAGGCGGCCACCTCTATTACCAACTAGCCAAAACAACCTAAGTAGGAGGCTGTCATGGTTGACGGTTATATTAATGATCACATCAATGGATCACAACATGTTTTAGTAAACCAATTACATACTTATGAGTGTCTCTGGGGGAGAAGTTCTGACCCTTGGTATGTAAAAGATACAGAAGGTCGGTTTATTTATGCCAATAGTGCTTATCTTCGCATTTTAGGCTTGAAAAATTCAGATTTTCACTACGATGTAATCGGGCTAACGGAACCAGATCTTCTAGTGCGCGGAGGTAACTTGGTTTCATATGAGGTGTTGAATGTCCTTCAGCAACCAAGTTTGGATGTTTCAGTAGACAGAACCTCTTTTTTCTGCAAATTCAATCACAAAGAAAAAGAAGACCCATTTTATTTTTTATTTGAGTCGATGCCCGCAGTAGATGGTGTTGGTTCAGTGGTTGGGTTTAGTTTTCATGGACGAAGCGATTTTATTATGACTATACCTATGTTGCTAGGTGGTCGCGTTCCTCTCCCCGTATCCTTCATTTCTCCTAATAGGTCGTTTTCTTCAAGGGAGCTTGATGTCTTTTCATTACTGTTATTGGGAGGGACGAGTTTGACGATATCCGAGAAGTTAGGCATCTCAAAAAGATCAGCTGAAACTTATATTCATCATGTCTATGTAAAAACTGGCGTTAAAAACCACTCAGAATTCATGATGTATTGCCATGCCGATGGAATTGTGAACTTCATCACAAAAAAATTCTCACTGGCCTAGATATTTGATGCCATTTGAGAATAAAACGCAGATTTTTTTAATTATTTTCTGCGTTTCTCATGTTTTTACATATTACGAGAAATATCCTAATGCAACACAAGTTCTTGTTTTGTTGTGTTATTCCATTTGGTATTTTTTCTTCCTTTAAATTTACACCCCTCTATCACAAATGAATTTATTTTCAATATCGTATATATACAACATCCAGAGGCATTTATTATTTGTATTATATCCACCTAGCCGGATATGGAGTGCAATGGAATGGACGAACTTAAAAAACCAGAATATCGCGCAATATCATTAATTATTCATTTAACACCACAAATGAACCAAAACCTTTCGGAATCTGCTGCCCGTGCCCATCGTTCAAAGGCTAAGGAAGCAGCAGTTAGATTGGATGACCATCTCATCAACTTTAGCGATATAGCTACGGTGGGGCTTCAATTTAAGAACAAATAACCGAGTCGGAGTTACAGCACTATTTTCCTGATAGTGTTGTAGCGGCGTAACTCTGTTACCCGAAAACCCTTATTTTAAATTTTACATGGAGTAAATTATGGAATTGTCTATCAAGGCAAAGGGTATCTCTGTCTTTAAAAAAGTAAAATCTGCTATTACTGGAATGAATCAGGCGCGAAGAATGGCCGGTGGAATTATTCCTGCCATTGCGGCAATGCTTTTTTCCTCCGGTGTGCTGGCTGCGGGAGAGGATTTAATGGCCCCGGGAAAAGAAACGGTGAACGCCACTTTTGGAGCTGACTCTTCCATTGCCAAATGGATTATCCTGGCAGAAGTGATTGTCGGTATTATCACGTATATCAAAACAAAAAATATGTTCATGCTGTTTGGTATTGCGGTCGTCATCGTATTTACCACTATCGGGTTCGGTCTGGCCGGTTAACAGGACATAAATAATGAATACGGGAAACAATCTTGATAAATACCGTTTCCCGAAAACATTGAGCGAACAGCGCCGCTTTCTCGGATTACCTTATGATGAAGCTATTCCTTCTGTCCCCGTTTTAATCTGGGGGATATTGACGCAGAAAGCATTATTCGGAATGGGATTAGCGGTGCTGATTTGGTTTTGTATTCACAGTGCGAAAAGAGGGAAGGGCAGTATGTGGCTCTATAACGTTCTGTACTGGTATTTCCCTACCGTCTTATTTCGCACCGTCTTCAAGGTCATACCGGACTCAAGTTTTCGGCAATGGATTAAGTAATTAAATCAGGGACTGTATTATGGAACTTACCGCCCGAAACTCCTCGAATAAAATTATCGCCTGGACGATGGCGGCACTTTTTCTGCTGCTTATTTTAGCGCTGGTTTCCGTCATTTTACTGGTGGTGCAAAACCGCTACCTGTCGTTGCATCAAAAAACGACCACGGTACCGATGGCGTTCACCGCGCCGTTCTGGACGTCAGAATCTGAAACCAGTCCGGGTTATATGCAGATGATGGCCCTGTCGTTTCTTTCCCTGCGGCTTAACGTGTCGCCGGAAACCGTCGACGCCCAGCACGAGTTTTTGCTCTCCTTCGCCAAACCCGGGGCACAGGCCGATTTCAAAGTGACGCTCGCTGGCGAAGCGCGGCGCATCAAGCAAAACGAAGTCAGCAGCGCGTTTTATCAGACCCAAATCAAGGTGTTTCCAGTCGAGGGCGTCGTCGACATTCGCGGCATGCTCAATACCTGGATTGGCAACGGTAAACCCACGTCTGAAATCAAGCATTACCGGCTCAAGCTCGACTACGCCGGCGGCGTCACTACCATTGCGGCATTCCTGGAGGCGGACGATGCGAAAAAATAAAGGTTTATTGCTCAGTCTGCTGTCGTGCGCACTTATCTCCGGTAACGCGCTGGCCGTCACCGCGCCGGTTTCCCTGAGCTTTCCGCCGAACGGTCAGTTTCAGCTGACGGTCAGCAATACCAACCCGAACCTTATCGTGATCCCTGGCGACCGTATTACCGGCATCAGCAGCGCGGCGGGCAAGCTGACCGACAAACGCAACACCCGTGACGGCGCGGTGCTGTTTTCATCGACCGGCGATAAGCCCTTCACGCTGTTTATCGAAACCGAACATGGACAGGTTGTGTCCGTGCAGGCCACGCCGCGCGCCGGGGAAGGGCGCAGCTACCGCCTGCTGAACGCCGAGCCGGTTGCGCGCCCTGCGGCGAAAACGTGGGAAACCAGCCAGCCGTATGAGTCCCTTCTGGTGGAACTCAACAAAGCCATCCTGAAAAACCGCATGCCGGAAGGCTACGCACCGGCCAGCACGGAATATGACAGTCTGTCTGCGCCGGCGGGGTTATCCATGACGGCTGCGGAAGCGTGGACGGGCAATGCGCTGCGGGTGGTGCGCTATCGCGTCAGCAATCCGTTTGCCTATGCCGTAGCCCTTAAAGAGCAGGATTTCTGGCGGACGGGCGTGCGCGCCGTGATGTTTACCCCGTCCGCGCGCTCCCTGCTGCCGGGCACGTCTGTGACCGTGTATATCACCCGCGCGCAGGAGGTCAGCGATGGCCAACATTAATGCGCTGGTTAAACGTAAGCAGATTGCGCTGTTCATTGCGGCAGTTTTCGGGATATCCGCCGCCGTGGGTACGGGCTGGTATGCCTCGAATTTATCCTTAAAAAAAGAAGCCAAAACCAAAGCGGCCGCCCGCGAACCGGCGCCGGACATGACCGGCGTGGTCAACACCACCTTTGATGACAAGGTGCAGCGCAGTGCGATCACCGAATCACAGGTCACCAGCAAGGAAGTCCGCAAGGAAATGGACGCCCTTCGCACGGAGCTGGACGCGCTGTCGCGCGACCGCAAGGGCGACCAGCAGCGTATTAACTCGCTGGAAGAAGACAACAAACTGCTGCAGACCCAGCTGGAGGCGGCTGGTAATGCACCTTCCGGCGAACCGATGCCGTCAATGACACAACCTCTTCCGGGTGCTGTCCCGCCGCCGACGCAGTTCTATCCGGGCGCCGGTGTACCGCAGGCGGGTGAAACCACCTTCGCTCCGATCCCCCCCAAAGCCGGCGGCATTGAGAACACGTCATTCAGCTATGAGAGCCAGTCTGTTAAACCAGCGCTGCCCTACATCCCGTCCGGCAGCTTCACCGAGGCGCTGGTGATTGAAGGGGCAGACGCCAACGCCGCCGTGACCGGTGCGCAGAACACAGCGCCGATGCAGTTTCGTCTGACCGGCAAAACGCAGATGCCGAATGACAAAGAGTATGACCTGACGGGCTGCTTTGTGACGGCGGAAGCCTACGGTGACGTGTCCAGCGAGCGTGCCGAGGTGCGTACCCGCAGCATCAGCTGCAATAAAGGCAGCGACATCATCGACCAGAAAATCCCCGGCCACGTCAGTTTTATGGGCAAAAACGGCATTAAGGGAACCGTCGTGATGCGTAACGGAAAAATCCTGGGCTGGGCGTTCGGGGCCGGTTTTGTCGATGGCATTGGCAAAGGCATTTCACAGGCCTCAACGCCGCAGGTCGGGCTGGGTGCGACGGCCAGCATGGGTGCCGGTGACGTGGCGGCGGCCGGCGCAGGCGGCGGCGTCAGCCAGGCGGCGAAAACGCTCAGCGATTACTACATCAAACGCGCCGAACAGTATCACCCGATCATCCCCATCGGCGCCGGTAACGAAGTCACCGTGGTGTTTCAGGACGGCTTCCAGCTGGAAACCATCGAAGAAGCGCGGCTTAAAAAAGCCCGCAGAACGCAGCTGCAGCAGGCCACTAATAATGCTACCGAGGCGTTCACAACCCCGAACATGATGAACCAGCTGAAAGATTTCAAAGTGGGCGATGTGGTTCAGCCGTATACGAATAATGGAGAGTAATCATGAGTAACAATAATGCAGGAGCTGCACGTTTTCTGATGCTGACGCTGGGGTTTACCGCCGCCTTTATGCATGTCTTTGGCGTCGCATTGCTGAAATGGCAAATAAGCCATTCTTCTTTAAATGCGTTCACCCTTGCCCTGAGTTCTGCCTCGTTATCCTGGGCGGAAGGTCTTAACACGGTGTTGTAGGGGTCAGTTTGGAGATCGGAAATTTTTGTACGTTAAGCACATTATTTAACCAATCCAGATACGTAAGGGATTGATTTAGTGTCAGTGGCTATCGCTTTTATGTTATCGCTCTTGCTGTATCGCATTTAGGTTATCCGATTAAGGCCAAATCCCCTGAAAACGCTGTATAGCACGGGAGTACACCCTATTGCTACAGACTTACCGTACAATAATTATCTATATCCAAACTGACCCCAATAAGATGCTGAAGCGCAGCGTTAAAGCCATTAGCCGGAGTCCGGCTTATCTGGAACGTGTGGCTGTCGGTCAGCACCGGTTTGATATTGAGGGTAACGCATCGGGAGAAGTCACCGAACACGAATATCAGTACATCCGTGCGCGACGGTTTGCTGAAAAAAAAGCACCCTGCTGACCTTGTCTCTGATGATTGATGAACCACATAGGGGTTTGAAGTCCAGTGATGTAAAAAACCACGCTAAGCAGTATCAGGAATCGATTTTGATACGATCCAGTCTCAAAATTACCAAAACACGATATTTGGAACCGATTTTTTGGCTCATATATACAGTCTAAAAACTTATTATGTTTCAGACTGTTAGTTCCTTAACGTGGTTTTTCGCACGGGTGGCCCTCGAACCCCGTCTTTGTTCAGCGGAACGGGATTCCCTGATTCATCTTTCCTATCTGATCTGTGGGATTGGGCTTTACCCCAAGACTGCCCAACTTTCTCAAGGCCCCCTCGGGAAAAACGGTCCTGACCACATCATCTGTCTCTATTTTAACGTCATGAACACCATATCTTGGGGTTTTATGCTTTAAAAGGTGGATATTTTTTCTGGTGACGTCAAAGGGAGGTTTTTTCTGGGTGCTGCGGTATAATGTATTTGGATTCAGGGGCTTGCATACCGTCTGGTCCGGTCGGGCGGCAGCGACGGGGGCGTTGCTGACCGCCCTATCCCCCCTCCGCACGTTGGGCTTTTTCCGGTATAGCCGAAAACTCCCCAAAACGACCGATCACCATTTTGGTATTTATTGGAGGCGGTTATTACTGCCATCCTCGGTGAGTCTGTTTTTCACTATCCGTATCACCGTTCTTTCTGAAACCCCGCATAGCCTGGCCGTATCCCGGATGCTTTGCTTATTCTTAACTCTGAGCTCAAGGATCTTATCGTGCAGTTGAAGGTCAGCCTGGCGTCCGCGAAATTTACCAGCTGCTTTCGCTTTAGTAATCCCCTCTTCCTGCCGCCGACGTCTGTCCTGATAATCCTTTCTGGCAATAGCGGCCAGCATATCCAACATCATGCCGTTGATAGCCTTGAGCATCGCGCGGGTAAATTCGTCGCCAGTGCCGGCCGCCAGAGCCATGTGACTGGTTGGAAGATCCAGGCTAACGACAACGAGATTTTTATCCTGAATAAGCCGCTTCAGTTTTTGCCAACCTTCTTCATCCAACCTCGACAGTCGGTCTACCTGTTCGATAAGAATAATGTCACCAGGTGCGGCGTCATCGAGAAGGCGCAAAAGCTCCGGTCGCTGAAGAGATGCGCCCGAGACATTTTCGGTGTACCAGCTGGCCAACCTAAAACCTTTCTCTTCGACGAACGTCTTCATTCGATTTTTTGCCCGAAGAGCATCCTGTTCTTTAGTCGAAGCCCGGAGATAGCCGTGAATGTACATTTTTTAGCCTTTAGGTGACGCATAAGTGATGATCGTAATGTACATGACAGATAGGTGATGACCCAACGAAGAAAAGCGCCATTTTCCGATAGTGACATTGGGGTATACCTAAATTTCACTATTAATATTAATAGTCACCAGTGAGTAATATAACCTTGCATATTATCTGGAGTCGTTGCTGTCACTTGGAAAACTGAATCCCACGTTGGGAATATTTTTTGGGTTATTTGGAGTTGACCGGCAGCTTTGTGCCAGTAGCGGACGTTGACGGAGCAGACCAAAGTACAACAAAAAATGGTTCCCGAATCCATTGCTACTCAGAATTACTTCATACTCATGCATTTTTTCCTGAACATTTGCCCCATCAGCGATCCGGCACTCCGGAGTTCGTTCATCTCATTATTGAAATTAAAGCCGCCTTCCGACGGGGGCGCCCGGCGATCGGCAGGAACCTTACTGGTACGCATCCCCGTAACCACAATATGCTGCAGCGTTACTTTTTCCATTACCTGTGCTTCATCAGGCAGAAGATAAGGGAGCAAACCAAACACTTTATGTTCCAAATCTCTTTGTTCTTCTTCTATTTTTTCATCAGAAACCCGCTTTGCAGGCATTTTTCCTCCATACATCAGATCAGATAGAGTCACTGTGTTGGGGTACCCCCTGTCAGCACGGAAAACAATCTCAGCTGCCAGAGAAGCGCTTTCCTCAAGCTTCGTACAGTGCAGCTCAGTCGCACGCCGTCTGGCATCTGCAAGCCGATTGTCCTCGGTTTCCTGCTTTTTTACGTCAAGCATGAAGAATGCAGACAAAACGTTACCTAGCCCAGTAGCTATAGTTATCAATAAGGTAAATATAACTCCCTGAAGAAGCTTTTTCTTCGAAAAGTCCTCAGTCATATATGCATTCCTTTATCTAATTTTATTTATCGACTAAACGGTCAGCTTTTCGCTCATAGCTGCCGGTTAGATACCCAGACACAGGGTGAACAGCTCAGATATGTATTAAAAGTTCTACATAAAGATTTTGTTGTGACAGCGGTCAGCCTGTATTGAACAGACGGAAGGGGCTGTCCAGATAGCGCGAGAATTTAATGGCAGGCAATAAAAATGCCGCTTATGCGGCTATATTGTACATAGCTGCACAATTAACTGGATCGTAAACTCTCAATTGCACTGTTGCTAAGCGTGAGAACCGATTTAACGCTGACGCTGATCCTATCGATAATGGCCTGCCGGGGGCCAAGACGCCATTCTTCACTGTTATAAAAAAATTCCTGAGAGGATTTTAGCTGGGAGAGGCTGTCATAAGCTCTAATCAGATAGTATGCGTCGTCGTCATGGGCTGATATACCAAAAGAAATAATATCCATACCCGCTGAACGGTGAAGTGGAGCACTCTCCTCAGTCATAATTCTGTGGAAATCTTTCCCTGTGCCGGGTTTTAGGGTGTACAGCAAGAATTCGACTGTTTTCATCTTTGATATCCTTTTCATTTTTCTCATCATAGCGAATTATTAGCCGTGGAGCCGTGAACTTGTCAGATTTGACGCAGCGTCTAGATTGACACTGGTTCTTTCCTCATCATGCTGTGCCTGAGTGTCTCCAGTGTGCCAAAAGCGGACATTATCTACGTTCAGCGCTTCACTCTTGGGACAGGCCTCCCGGTTTGCATTCAGCTACACTTGTTACTGCTTTTCGTCCGGAACAGAAAGCATTCCACTACAGCAGGCTGGTATGCTTGGTCTAAGACATTTAAATCAACAAGATGCATGGTCCACTAATGATGAAAGTGATTCTTGTTCGACACGCAGAAACAGAGTGGAATGTGAGAGGAGTTATTCAGGGGCAGAGCGATAGTACGTTGACCCACCGGGGGAAGCGCCAAACATCAGCCTTACTGGCAGCGTTTGCCGCAAGTGATTACCGAGTTGAATGTGTTTACGCTTCTCCGCT
>Ga0302182_10001582_pt1 | contig 11834 bp, 14 predicted proteins | sample I_Palsa_N3_1_FD_198781 | JGI IMG/M metagenome (GOLD analysis project Ga0302182, IMG submission 198781) | Peat permafrost microbial communities from Stordalen Mire near Abisko, Sweden - I_Palsa_N3_1 | ecosystem: Environmental > Terrestrial > Soil > Palsa > Peat permafrost | place: Sweden...
CGGCGCCGACAACCGTTCCGCCGTTTTCTCCCGCGCCCGGTCCGAGGTCGAGAATCCGATCGGCGGCGCGCATGATGTCAGGATCGTGTTCGACCACAAGAATGGTATTTCCCAGATCGCGCAGATCGTGCAGGATCTTGATGAGCCGGTGCGTATCGCGGCTGTGCAGCCCGATCGAAGGTTCGTCGAGCACGTACAAGGTGCCCACCAGGCGCGAGCCGAGGGAAGTTGCAAGCTGAATGCGCTGCGCCTCACCTCCTGAAAGCGTTGAAGCAAGCCGATCAAGCGTCAGGTATTCGAGCCCGACTTCATTAAGAAAACGCAGCCGTTCCCGCAGTTCGATCAGTAGCTTTTCGGCGATCGCGGCCTGTTCCGTCGTGAGCGCGAGTTCATCGAAGAAGCGGGCCGCTTCCTCGACCGTCATGCTGCAAACCTGACAGATGTTCTTGCCGTCGATCTTTACCTGCCGCGCCTCTGTACGCAACCGAGTCCCTGCGCAGGCCGAGCAAAGCGAATACCCGCGATAGCGGCTAAGAAATACGCGCACGTGCAGTTTGTATTTCTTCCGCTCAAGATGCTGGAAGAAACCGCGAACCCCGGAGAAAGCTTTGTCCCCGTTGACGATGAGCTCCTGCTGCTCAGTGTCCAGTTCATGCCAGGGCACGTCGAGTGGAATCCCGGCCTGTCGCGCAAATCGCTTCAACTCGGTGAACAGCGGCCGATACTTAGGTTTGGTCCAGGGTTCGATTGCACCTTCATTCAGGGTCTTTCCCTTGTCGGGGATAACCAGATCGAGATCAAAATCGATGGTATTGCCGAAGCCCTGGCATTTGGGACAAGCGCCATAAGGGTTATTGAATGAAAACAGGCGCGGCTCCGGCTCTTCGTAGCGAGTACCATCACTCTTGCACTCGAAGCGATGAGAGAATCGCAGTCGCTGCGGGGCCTCGTCATCCCCATTCTCGCGACGAGGTGCGACTTCGAAGATAACCTCGCCCGCTTCGCGATAGCCGGTCTCGATCGCATCCACAATGCGCGACCGCTGATCCGCGGACACGACAAGTCGATCGACCAGACCAAACACAGGTTCGGCAAAATTAAGGTCAAGCAGAGACTCAGGGGTCGAGAATTCGAAGACCCGCCCATTTTGAAACAGCCGGTTAAACCCGCGTTTGCGCAAATCGAAAAGCCGAGCCTTCGTCGCCTCGGAGGGCAAATTCTCAGCCTTTTTTTTCTTTCCGCGAGCCTTCTTCACACCCTTCTCTTCAGCTTCCGTAAGATGCGGCTGAATCGGAAAGAACACATGCAAACGAGTACCGTCGCCCAGAGCAAGCACGCGCTCTGCGACCTCGTCGACGGTATCTCTTTTCACTTCTTGCCCGCATACTGCGCAATAAGTTCTTCCGACTCGGGCAAAAAGCAGCCTCAGGTAATCATAAATCTCGGTAGCCGTAGCGACCGTAGAACGCGGATTGCGCGTAGAATTCTTTTGCTTGATCGCGACCGCGGGCGCGATTCCGTCAATCACATCGACATCGGGCTTCTCGATGCGCTCCAGAAACTGGCGAGCATATGCAGAGAGCGATTCGACGTACCGCCGTTGTCCCTCGGCGTATACCGTGTCAAAGGCGAGCGAAGATTTGCCTGACCCGGAGACCCCGGTAACGACGGTCAGAGTATTGTGCTCTATCTCAAAATCAATGTTCTTGAGGTTATGAACCCGCGCCCCGCGAACAACAATGCTATCTGTGGACATCTTCCCCTGGTATACAGACGGATCAAAACTGGCTACCGAATCTTTCTATTATAAATCCGATGCCTCACTGGCATCCGTCGACACCAAGTCTGTTCGTGATACGTTGCTGGCCATCGAGCTGGCCATCGCAGCGATTTGCTTCTCCCAGCATACGAGAACCAGCCCGGCACCATTCATCTGTGTAATAAAACGTCACGGAATATTAATGGCTCTCCAACCGAAGAACGTGGAGGACTTCGCAGGGTAGCCGAGCGGATCCTCACCGAGATTAAACGGCCGGTGAAGTGAAAGATTCCGTAAACCGTGCCTGCCGCCAATAGCAGTCGTTTTTCGGGTGTGGACGGTGGAAAATAGTGAAGAACTTGCATCTTAGTGGATATGCTGAGACTCGGTTCAATCTTGGCGGTAGCGCTCTTGTTTTTCGGATCTACCCCGCGCCAACAGGGACCAACCTTCAGTTCCCAAGGCAACCTCGTACCTGTGCCAACCCTGGTAAGGGACGCGCGCGGCAATGCCGTTTATGGACTGCACGCTCGGGACTTTATCATCGCGGATGATGGCGTCGAGCAAACGGTTCACCTGGACGAAGCTGAGGAAGCCGAACCTATATCATTAGTCATTGCGGTACAGTGTGGTCGCCGCGCCACACGGGAGTTCGGCAGAATCGCTGGATTAGCGGCGATGCTCGATCCTGTCCTGAACAATCCCCGGAACGAAGCAGCCGTGCTCCTCTTCGACAGCGAGCTGAATTTGGCGCACGATTTTACGAGCCAAGCCGACGTTATCGAACAGGAGTTGAAACATCTGGAGTCGGGCAACCAGGGAGCTGCCATTCTGGACGCGGTAGCCTACGCAGCGAGAATGCTTGGCCGGAGGCCGAACGGGCGAAAACGGGTGCTTTTGCTTATCAGCGAGACTCGCGATCACGACAGCCACTTCGCAAAGATCGACGATGCCGTGAGATTGGTGGAAGTAACGCATACGCTCGTCTATGCGCTGCCGTTTTCGCCGTACATTTCGCAGCAACTGGATACCGCACGTGGAACCTACCAAGACGAGTGGAAACCAACCATCGACATCATCGAGAAACTTGCGGCGATGCGACAGGCGATGAGACACAACAGTGCGAAGGCCCTCGCCTCAATGACGGGTGGCGAGTATGAGCTGTTCGCAACCCGCAAAGGCTTTGAGTCAGACATGGTTAGTTTTGCCAATCACCTCGACAGCCGTTATCAGCTGACCTTTGAGCCTCAGGATCCCCACCCCGGTCTGCATCGGATTCGTGTAACGTTGAGGCGGGCGCGATCGGATCAGACGCTCCTATTCAGGAGCAGTTATTGGGTGTCCGAGTTGGGCCGTCAATGAGTGGATCCGGCGATCGTCGCTGAAGTGACGGGGTTCTGAGTGTGATAACGACATTACGACAACCACGCTCTCACGGAAACGGGTCAGACGGAACGACGCCTTGGATTTACCTTTTGGACAGAGGAATGTCCATATCCATCTCCTGCCCTGGTGCAAGGCGGAGGGGAGGAACGCGCACTTGTGATCCGTAATCTGGGACATCACCATCACCATTAGTGTCACGTCCTTCCCGGGCGGCAATAAGGTCCGATACTTTCCGGTAACCATTACCGAATAGCTGTTTCCATCCGTCGTCCATGAAAACCAGCTTCGCTTTCAACGGCGCCGGAGTTAGCATCGACCACGCGACCAGTGAGAACGGCAGCCCTGTCTACCAAGGCCACGGTGATTGTCGAAGCAGGATGATCCTTGGTTAGTTCAACTGTTGGCGGCTCACGTTTTGGGTTTGCATAGAAGTTGTCGGAGGGGTCAGGATAATCGTCAGACTCTTTCTTCGCGTACAGCTTGTACGTACCGAAAGCGAAGCCACCGCGAAAGTCGAACTCTCCTGCCCCATTCGCAGTGATTGAACGAGGCGCGAGATTCTCGAAACTGATCTCCTGCGGAACGGCGTACACGGTGGCACCGGGTACAAGATTTCCGTTCGCGTCAGTTTCGCTCCCTGTAATTTCCCCTAATGTCTTCTCCTTGGTTTGAGAATAAGCCACAACTGGTAAAAGCGAAGGCGAGGAAGAACTTCATAGTGGGCCTCCTCAGTGGGCCTGTGATTCGATTCCCCGGAACGGATTGTAGCCCAGATCAGTTGACGAAAACATGCGGGAAGAAAGATCGAGATTCGGGAAGCTAAAAAACCGCCCCCTCATTGCGGGCGGAGTTGGAACTGTCGTCGTGCGCCACGTTGGATCTCGTTTCTGCTGCGAAATGCGTGATGCCTTGTCAAATCAGGTGTTCTACGCTGTTTGTCGGCGAATTATTTTGGTTTATCAATTTTCTTTTCTTGACATCCGCTTCCATGGCCGCGACGAACGCTGACCGTTCAATCCTTCTACGAAGGCCAACCGTTCCTCTACGATTTGGTCAAAGCCCTCTCCCAATCTACAAAATAGTAGCCTCTGCAGAATTGGGACTGTTTCGACATTGGAGGCGCTCATCTCTTGCTGCAGGTGCGGTGCGCAATGCTGGATAACCGGCTCGATACTCGGTTTCTAGCATGGTATCCGCGATTCCGTCAGCTGCCCGCGGCAGTCGAACTGCCCGTCCTGTGAAAGAACGCCCCCAATATCGAAACAGTTTCTCGGAATAGAGACAACGGCGAGATTCACTGGCGCGGGCGGGAGGGGAACTTCAAGGCCTGCAGCAGGGACTGAAAGTCGGCGGGCGGTTCGCAGTCGATGGACACGTTTTGTCCCGACCGTGGATGTGCAAACTCGAGATGCGCGGCATGCAGAGCGACGCGCGTGATGCGGCGCTCCGATGCCTCCTCGGGATGGTACTTTCGGTCGCCGATGACCGGATGGCCCAGCGCCGAAAGCTGCACCCTGATCTGATTCTGCAATCCTGTCACCAGGGAAACTCGGACAAGCGAAGCGCCGCGCAGAAGGCGTTCGACCGAATAGCGAAGTTCCGCACGGGTTGCTTTCGGGTCACGCTCCTTGGTCAACTTCTGGAACATTCCTTCTTGCCGAAAGTGGTGAACGAGCGCGCCCTCTTTGTCCTTGAGGTGCCCGCGCACGACTGCGAGGTACTGCCTGACCGGAGCATGTTCGAGAAACTGGCGAACCAGCGCCTCGCGATCCGGCCAGGTCTTGGCAAACAGCAGGATCCCGGACGTGTAGCGATCGATGCGATGTACGACAAAGACACGTTGTCTCTTTTGTTTTAGCTCTGCGGAAAGAAGAGACAGGGCGGATGGCGCGCCGGAGTTCTCCGCGGGCACGGCCAGGAGCTTCGCTGGTTTGTTCAGGACTACGATGGCACCGTCTTCGTAGAGCACGGAAAGCTCCCGGGACAAATGAGGTTGGCGGCGAGCCTGGTTTCCGGGGTATGGACCGCGATGGCGTGGGAGCTTCTTCATGACGTTGATTCACCGCTTTGATACTTCCGCCGGCGCGCGGTTTGCTTCGTGGGCGCCGGGCTCCTCTCATGATGAGAGGGCTCCGCTATGGCCAGGGAGCCAACGGGCCCGGAGGGGGCAAGCGTAGGCGGGGCCTCTCGGAGCCATGCGACAAGTGCGGCGAGGCCGCTTGGCAAGCGCTGACGTTCGATTGTTTGCTGACGGGTGCAAGTTCTCATTTATACCCGTTATTTATACGGCGATTACGTCTTATGAATCTGCCTATTATAAATCCGATCCCTCACTGGCATCACCATTTAGCCCAATAAACAGAAGACGAAATCGGATACAAGCGCAGCGGCGCGGCAAATCGGGCGGAAATAACGTTCATGGAAACCGACGAATCGTTTAGGGTTTCCGGCGTAAAGAAGAATGGGGAAGACCGCCACTGGGCCGGATCAGGAAAGCCCGATCCCTTCTCCATGGATGCGCCTCAATGGCAGTCCTAATCCTTCACACCATTGAAGTCAGGCGTTTACACTTGTAACCGTTAGGTTACGAGTGATAACTGATTTTCGCCACTTGTTTGACTCTCGAATACTTAGCTGAGTCGGACTGCTAGAATTCAGGTCAACGGTACATCTGCCGGAGCGATTCAGTTGTCTAAAAATGGCTTCGTATCCCTGCCCGCAAAATCCATAGCGTACGCAAACCTCATCATTTAGCCACTTCTCGGGTATCGAATCTTGCAGCAACAGGGCCACGTGTTGTCTAAGGATTCGGAGCCGCTGTAAGCTGCCGATTCGGAGAATTATTGTGAAGCGGCGCAAAGGGTCAACGCACTACATCGATGTGTTCACGCTGTTGGGCTACCCGGCCTGCGCGTTCACTGCCGTCGTCAGCATCGGAATCTTCAATATCCCCACTCCGGCTCTCTACGCATGAAATTGTTTCCCGCTCTAAAGAGCCGTTTGATTTGTTTCTTACCCGACTCGCTGTCGTCGGATTTGTGAATGTGGTTTGTTGTTACGCGATGATACGCGCTCTGGCTGCGATTATGTCCCGACTCAGCGAGCAAAAGACCTTGCACCGACAAGCACGTTGAGGTAATTGTTGAAATCAGGCGTCAGCGTGAATCGAGTATTGGTCGACTCGCGTGCTGGTCAATTTGCGTTACAGAGATCTTTCGCCAAAAATCAGAGCGGAAGTCAACCAAAGGCTTAGCCCGAGGGATAAGTGGCTCTTACGCGGTCCGAGCGCTTCAGATAGGAGTACCAAAGGGCCAGGAACAAAAATGGGCCACCTACGTGGTCGGACCCCATCCGAGCGATTGAAAGAGAGTTAGTCGGCCTGTCTACGAGTATCCACAGCGACATGCAGGCCCGTGTACGTCAAAAGAAAGCGTTTTGCAAACCTGACCGCGCTTGCCTTTAGAAGCCAAAGCTTTGTCCCGGCAATGAAGCTTAATCCAGCCGTTGCGATGCACATGATTGAATACATGTCTAATAACAGGAATCTAGCAATCCGGTGCGTGCTGATGAGGACCGGAATTGCATGGCGGCCAAAATCGTAGAGGTTTACTGCGGGAGCCTCGAAGGTGAGAATAAGACATAGAACTAAGAGCCAGCCGGCCACTGCCTTGGGAGCTTCGACATCTGTTCATTCGAAAGCACGGCGTTTGAAGGACGATTCAGATCCGAGGTGCTTGCTCGCGCCAAAGGAGACACCGGTCGAAGTGCCGCCCCGCATTTTGTGCAAAAGATGCGTCCGGCATGAGCGGGGTTACAACACTCCGGACACTTCCTTTCGACGACGGTTTCTCCGGTCGGAGCGTCCATCACTGGCGTACCATACGCGCTACGACGTACGTGTTGTAATCAGACGCCTCACTGGCCTGACGATGAGCATAATTGTAATTTATCAACAACTATCGCTATCTTCGGCTTCCATGAAGGCTCTCCACCGAAGTGATTCCAATCGTGAGTCCCCGGCGAGAATGTCTCTGACAGCGGCACACAATTCCGCCCACTCCTGACAGCCTGGCGACTTTAACGTGCCGTCGGAGTCGCTGTTGCAATGTCTGTGAAGGCCAGGTCAAGATTCTAAATTCGATCTTACCCTTGCGACGGCTTACCAGCAGAACGACTGCGACTTCCACGTCCGGGAAGATCGCGCGACAAGCCCCATGACACGCCTTGCCGGGTTTCGGTTCTGTAACCTCATAGCCTTTGACTCGCAGGCTTTCGGCGATCTGTTTAAGCATCGGTATAGCAGCAGGGTCCCGGAATAAGCTCCGCTTCAGTGTTCGGTGTGGTCCGACGTCAGGAAGCTTGAAAGAGAGGTGGGATTTCGTCTGGCTATCGCGGATCGAGAACCCTTTTCTCAGCCTAGTTGTTCCGCCACCGGCACGGGCTATTACGCGCCAACTATCGGGAACACGATTTCACTTTTTGACGACTGGTCAGTGAGCGCAATTGCGATTTGTCGCCAATTGAGATCATTGCCTACCAGTTGGCGGCTTGGATTACTTCCGGTTAAGCCAAACAACACACCCAGAATTATTGCCATCCGCGTGCAACGTGCTGCGCAAGTCTTATAATTGCGCGCACGGATGGCGCTCACTCCTGGGACAAAACTCGGGCCTTACGAAATCCAATCGTCGCTGGGAGAGGGGCGTGAACGCCGGAATAGATTGTGGCTGAAAGGTCGGTCCGCGGCATGAACTACAACGTGACGGTTATCGGCGCCGGGCGCATGGGATCTGCTCTTGCGACGGTGCTGTTCCACAAGGGATTTGCCACGACGGTGTGGAACCGGACTGGCGCGAAAACGAAGGTCTTGTCAAGGCTCGGTCTCAGCGTAGCCCAGAGCGTGGAGGAATCGGTTCGAGAAGCGGATATCGTTGTTGTTAGCGTCAGCGATTACAGTTCACGCGAAAGTTGTTGCGACAACCTGACATTGAAACCGCCCTCCGCGGCAAGATCGTCGTGCAACTGAGCAGCGGCACGCCCAAGGAAGCCAGGGAAATGGACTCCTGGGCCCGCCGATGCGGAATATCGTATCTTGACGGCGCCATACTGGGCAGTCCGGAATGGATCGGAACACCAGCCTGCACGATCTTCTATTCCGGGCCGGCGGAAGTCTTCAACCGCGCGAAGCCGGTTCTGATGGTCTTTGGCGAGAGGACGGTGTTCGTAGGACATGAGATCGGTCACGCCTCGGCATTCGATGTTGCTGTCCTAACCTTCGGCGTAAGTGCGATGTTGGGCTTTCTCCAAGGGCAGGTTGTTTGGGAGGGTGAAAACCTGCCCGCCGGAGGATTTCTGGAGACGATCAAGGGGATGATGCCAACCATGGAATCAGTCTTCACCGACATGTCGCGGAGAGTTTCGTCAAAAAATTACAGCGGCGATCAAGCTTCGCTCGAAGCGTATTCTCTGGTCACCAAGCAGCTTGTAAGCTGGTGCCAAGATCGAGGTTCGGACCACACTATTCCCGATGCGTACGTTAACCTCATGGAGCGAGCGATCCAGGCGGGCAAAAGTCAGGCTGATTTCGCATGCCTGTTCGAGATTCTGTCCGACGCCACGAGCAAGCCAATCTGAAATTTTGGTGTTAAACCACCAGCCCCGCTTACGTGCAGGATCAGCCGATCAGGATGTAACTCTCGGCTGACGGCCAAACCGGAAATCAATTGTTGTAACCAAGCGTGGGTGTTGAAAAACTCGATCTCTCGGAAATGGTCAGAAAAACTTTGCGTTAGGATGCCCTATAAACGACCTTCTCGTTTTCTGACATTTTCTATCCCCATTTTTTCCGTCGTTTTGAGGAAAATGGCGTTTTTCAACACCCACAAGGCAATTTCACTCTTAGAGAAATGGCCGGCTTGGGTCGATGAATCAAACAGGGACATTACAACAGCAATGCTGCGTCCTTGCTCAACTGCTGATAAATTAGCCTGTCTCACATCTCATTCAAATTTGGCTTAAATGTCTCAGTCAAAACGAATTTTCCTTTCTGCTGAATGGCGCGACCTCGTGATGTTGAACTACGAGGTTGAACCCAGTCTTTTGAATCGGTATGTCCCAGCCGGTACCACGCAGGATTCATTCAAGGGACGAACATATGTCAGCCTTGTGGGCTTTCGGTTCTGCGACACAAAGCTGCTGGGATGTTTGCCGGTTCCGTTTCACGCCGATTTTGATGAGGTAAACCTACGCTTCTATGTTCGTCGCAAAGAGGGCAGTGATGATCGAAGAGGAGTTGTTTTCATCGCCGAGGTTGTTCCCAAACGAGCGGTTTCGGCAATCGCCCGACTCGTATACGGCGAGAACTATACATGCCTTCCGATGAGGCACCACATTGAGACCGAGGAATTTGGAAAGACGGCTGAATATCAGTGGAGGGTCGGCGACCAATGGTGCAGGCTCACTGCTCGGACTGTAGGCTCTCCTAAGCGTCCTCAGGAGGGGACTTTGGAGCAGTTCATTACTGAACACTACTGGGGCTATTCGACTCAACGAAGCGGCGGTTGCCTCGAATATCACGTCTCGCACGCCCCTTGGCAAGTGTGGGCTACCACTACCGCTAGATTTGAAGGAGAAGCCAGCGCTCTTTATGGTAGCGAACTCGGAGCCGTTATCCAACGAAGCCCTGACTGCGCATTCCTGGCCGATGGCTCGTCTGTCACCGTCTTCAAGGGCGACAGAGTCCAATGAGATTCGCGACTATACATCGGAATTGGCTCTCCCGCGAGGGCCGGATACTTTCCGACGGCGGATGCGAGTTTGCTTTTGTTCAACAGGCGCGGAAAATCGCTAAGGTCGCAATTGGCCGCGGACTACTTCTTGGGATTTGCCAGCATATCCAGCAGGGAGGTGGGGAGATGCGACACCGTGAAAGGCGATATGTGGAGAGATACATGAAAAGGTTGGGTGAGATAACGATGTTTGGCACCGTCATTCTCGTCGTCGCCACTACCCTTGGTCTCGGAACTCAGACTGCTGCTCCAGACGCTGGCAAGCCTGAAGACACGGAACTCTGGCAGCCGGAGCCAAAAGTGGTAGCGCCGGGCGCCGACCGCGGCACAGCTCCCTCCGACGCAATCATCCTATTCGACGGCAAGAGCCTGAAGCAGTGGGTGTCTGCGCAAGACCGGTCTGCCCCGGCCAAATGGATCGTTGCCAACGGCGTGGTCACAGTGGATAAGTCAGCCGGCAATATTGAGACCAAGCGCACCTTCAAGAACTATCAACTCCACATGGAGTGGAGAATTCCCGAGAACATCACCGGTTCAGGTCAGTTGCGCGGCAACAGTGGATTGTTCCTGGCTTCGACGGGCCCCGGCGACGCCGGATATGAGTTACAGGTCCTCGACTCGTACAACAACAAGACCTACGTCAATGGCATGGCCGGCAGCATTTACAAGCAGAGCATTCCGCTGGCAAACTCGATGCGCAAGCCCGGGGCGTGGCAAGTCTACGACGTGGTATGGACCGCTCCCATCTTCAATCCGGACGGCTCGCTGAAGAGTCCCGCCTTTGTCACCGTCTTCCTTAACGGGGTGCTGGTGCAGAACCACTTCGAGTTGAAGGGCGAGACGCGATACATCGGCCGGCCCTTTTACAAGAAGTTCGACGGTGCACCCATCAAGCTTCAAGCCCACAGCGATCCGAGCCCGCCCATCAGCTTCAGGAATATTTGGGTAAGGGAGCTGGATTAGGGGCTGGGTGGTGGCACGAGATGTAGAAATTCTTAGCTGACGAAATCAGCGGAGAATGCGCAGTGGTTTGCATATCCCTGGCGCATCCAAAATCCGCCACAGATCGAACGATTTGCGCTGACTTACTGGCCATCTCAGTGCCGTCGATGCACCGCTATCGTCAGATTCGTTACGGGGCCGAGCAACGAATAGATCATTTGCGTCGAGAGTCTCGCGCAATTACTGCAAGGTGGTTTTCTGAGAGTGGAACGGCGCTCCCGTCATCGCTATTATCAGTTGGCCGGAAACCAGATCGCATACGCAATTGAGTCCCTGGGTTCGATCTCGACTCCAGAGCCGTATCGGCCCTCCGGCGCGACTCAGGCGCTCTGCTGCGCCCGCGCCTGCTGTGACCATCTTGCCGGCACTTTGGCGGTCCGTCTCGCGGCAGCATTTGAGCTAAAACGGCTCATCGTAGCCCAAGGCAAGCGAGACTATGAGCTAACCGCAAACGGAGAATCTTTCTTGCGAGAGTGGCACGTCGATGTCGATGAACTGCGTCGTGCACGCAGAAGCTTCGCCCGTCGATGCCTTGACTGGACCGAGCGAAAAGACCATCTGGCAGGTGTCGTTGGAGCTGCAATTTGCGAGAGATTATTCAAGTTCCGCCGGATCAGGCGAGACCACCGGACCCGCGCAGTCCACGTATCCCGGACCGGCCAACGTGAATTGGCTTCCATCTTGGAATGAGAACCGTCGGCCATATCGCGATGTTCGAAAACCGCACTTTGGAGTGTGTTTGAAAACATCACTCCCACGCAGTCCTGGATTTGTTTTGAGAAAAGGAGGGAAGGAAATGCCTGCGGGCGATATCGATTTTGAAGTAATTACCCCGAAGATTCTCTACTTGGGTACTCCTGTGGCGATTGTCTCGTCGGCGAATGACGACGGCACGCCCA
>Ga0302182_10001587_pt1 | contig 11809 bp, 15 predicted proteins | sample I_Palsa_N3_1_FD_198781 | JGI IMG/M metagenome (GOLD analysis project Ga0302182, IMG submission 198781) | Peat permafrost microbial communities from Stordalen Mire near Abisko, Sweden - I_Palsa_N3_1 | ecosystem: Environmental > Terrestrial > Soil > Palsa > Peat permafrost | place: Sweden...
CTGAAGCACCTACGTTAAAAGACAAGTTGTACCTGGCCATGGATATTGCGGTGGGCTTGGATCATCTACTCAAGTGCGGCTATCATCATGGGGACCTCCATCCAAAGAACATTTTGATTGATCTTCGGCCAAACCCTCAAGCGAACCAAGGACGATACCAGGCCAGGCTCACCGACTTTGGTCTCCGCCGAATTCGCGACAATAAGAATCAGTTCTCGAGTCAGCAATTTGGAGGGGTATGGCAGTTCATGGCTCCGGAGCGCATGTCTAAAACCCGACCTCGTTACGATGTCCGTTGCGACATCTTTGCGTTGGGCGTGTTATATTGGTTCATCCTCGCTGGCCGATATCCATTCAAGGATCCATCCACATTCAGTCCAGGCATGCGTGAGGATCGAGTCGATGGCACGCCCGACTGGTATTTTCAAATTTACACGCAAGCCTGGAGCGAAGACCCGAATGACCGACAGCAGACGTTTGAGGAGATTATACCAGTGTTCCGCTATAACCTAGGAATTGCATCTCCCTCAACACATCGTCTGGATCCCAATCATCCTTACTCGTACCCAACCCCGGCTTTCGGGTACGAGAGTTCAACATTCCCTCCATACCCGACTCTGGATGGTCACGGGCTCTTCTCCTCTGCAAGTTCAGGTGCCGCGTCCACTCTTCGTGGCTCTCCGCTCATGACGCCAGCTTCCATGTTGACGCCCACCTCTCTCAACAGCAGGGTCTCGAACCTTCCACCCTCACCCTCTTTAGGCCAAACAGGCCTGACGTCCGTTGTTAACCAGAGGCCGGGTCATCAGCAGCCCTGGCACCAGCAGAGCGCCTACCCCAATGTTGGTCATCCATAACTCTCCACAGCATGAGCATCGACCTAATCCTCCTATACCCACAACATTAACCCTACACTCCCCTACCGTAGCGTGCCTTGTCTCTGGGTCATCATCATGTAAATAAACAAGCGTCCCCTTTCTTTTCGTCTTGTCTTTCCTGTCTTTATTTCTCGATGGATTGTTCTATGCTCCCTGAATCGGACTCGCTATCTGTGCCATAGTCATTTTGCGGTCTTTCCCAAGAAATGGATGAAAGCTTTCGCGACAGTTCCTGACCAAAGAAGTCTTCAAATGCGGGGCTGAGAGCCATGAGGAGAGCCTCAATAGATTCATAGATCATTCCCGAAAACGCTTCCTGTTGCCTCGCGCTGTGGGGCTCTGGCGTCTCTTTTTCTTCTGAAGTAGACGTATGGATCGTCAGGACCTTGAACCCACGTTCGTCCAGCAAGAGCTCCGTCGCGAGTTTCTCCAGCGTGACAACCTTGAATTGAACGGCTTGGCCCTTGCTGTCCATACCACTCGGACCTTCCGACACCTTGAGAGGAAAGGTCGCAGAGTCCAGTCCCTGGGCGTAGTGCGTCAGATCGGGGATCATGTGCTCCATGGCAGAGTGGTTGCTGATGTGCACCCCAATCAAGTCGGAGGAAAGAACTTCGCATCCGTCTTCGACTTCGCCGCCCATCACGTGTTGCTTAGTCACGTTTTTTTTGCTCAGCCTCCTTGGGTTGTTCATAAAGAGGAACTTGTCCGCATTCGGATTCGCATTCAACGTTGACTCGCTTCCTCTTCGTTCCTTTCCGTCCCCCCTCCTTCCTCCCTCCGGCCAACGGACGCGACTACTTTCTAGAAACAATAAACAAGGGGCGTTTGCACAAGGCATTTGTTTGCAATGATCAAGACACAGGCACTCCAGGACACAGAGGTGCGAGCCGCATTCATAAAGCTACATGCTGCTGAAAGATGACCACTCGACGCTCACCTCGCACGGTATTCTTTACGCTATCTCCCTTTCTTGACTCTCTAGGTAAACCACCCTCCATCTGATGGTATCTCTGAAATCCAGTTCTCTCCCCAGGCAGATCTGCTGGCAGCCTCATCCTGGGATAACAATGTAAGAACAGCTCATTTATTTTGATACCTTGAGATCTCTATTCAGTATCTTGACTTGTTCCCTCTCCATCGTGCAATTATCTAGGTCCGAATCTACGAGATCCAAGCAAATGGATCCAGCGTCGCCAAGGCCATGTACTCGCATACAGGACCCGCTCTCAGTGTTGCATGGAGCAAGGTATGTTGTCTGGTTTGGGCGCAGCTTTTTTTTATTTTTTTTATTGCTCATTTATTTACAATACTCTCTCGATCTCTTCCATGTTCTCGTAGGATGGATCCAAGTTGGCCTCAGGTGGAACCGATAAAGTCGCTATGCTTTTTGACATCACCACTGGACAATCCTCACAAGTAGCACAACATGACGCTCCTATCAAAGCCGTTCGATGGGTGGAGCAACCAGGAACCAGCCCTATTCTCGCCACCGGAAGTTGGGACAAGTCTGTCAAGTACTGGGATCTTCGCCAACAGACTCCCATTTCGACAGTGGCACTCCCAGAACGTCTCTATGCCATGGACAGCGTATTCCCCTTGCTGGTCGTTGGTACTGCAGATCGCCATGTGCATGTGTACAACCTAAACAACCCCACCGTGCCCGTCAAGGTCACCAGCAGTCCTTTGAAATGGCAAACGCGTACAGTGTCCTGTTTCCCCACTGGCAATGGATATGCAATTGGCAGCATTGAGGGAAGAGTGGCGATTCAGTATGCAGACGATCGGGACGCAGCCAAGAACTTTTCATTCAAATGCCACCGTGAAGGAGGTACGACAAATACTCGAGAGCCAACCTCAGTTTACTCTGTCAACAGCATCAACTGGCACCCGATTCATCACACGTTCACGACGGCAGGCGCAGATGGATCGTTCGCGTTCTGGGATAAGGATTCGCGTCAGAAGCTCAAATCATTCCCCAAGGTTGGAAGCCCCATCTCGTCAACATGTTACAACCGCAATGGAAGTATCTTTGCGTATGCGGTCAGTTATGACTGGAACAAGGTAATGAAAGGCTCTTTTTATTCATTGGTAATTGCAGCTGTCATCTGTGTCTTGACGTAGCTTTGACATTAACGACCTTTTTTTTCCATGCTTTAGGGACATGAGGGAGCATTGCCCCAGAGCCAGAACAAGATTATGCTTCATTCTGTAAGCGATGCCGACGTCAAGCCCAAAAAGCGCTAGGGTGGCCTTATACTCCATAAACAACATCCGGGACTCACCTTCCCAGCAAATATTTGGATGCTTCCTGTGCACGATACCATCTTCTTCTGGCCTGACGCTGCCCGTAGCGACCCTTCTGCGGCAGAAGATTCGGGTTACGCTGTTCAGACCAAATACCATCCCCTCCCAACCATGGCATTCAAACAATAAATTAGCAGACAATTTCAGCCTCATTATTTTAATTATACTTTCGGTTTTGTCTTTCTAGGATCGCCCTTGAGATATCTTTTCACAATAACATATGAGGCCATGAGGAAGGTGAAAGGTGGGAAATAAGCGAGAACGGTCCAAATGGGGTATGGTTTGATCCTGTTGATGACTTCGATCGTTGACTGTTTCAAACAGTCCAAGTCCGAGATGTTTTGGATGACATGATCGGCATAGTCGACCTTTTCAATCAGGGGTCTCTGGGCATTGATACGCGCCAAAGCATCCTCTTCAGAGAGTCCGTCTCTAGACTTGATCCTTGCCAACTGTGTTTCCGGCGGGCTACATTTTTAAGAAGTTCAAAGGTCAGATTCTCAGTCGATAGAAGGTAAGGGTTCCTAATGACGCGTGCTGCTTCCATCAAATCGATATGCGAGTGCTCTTCGTTACCAGTAGACAACAATGACCTCGCTAACGATCCTCCACAACTCGCCCTCGAGCAACAGAGGGACATCAATGACGACCAGGCTCGTTCCTTTGATCCAGAGTTTGAACAGCCTCTTCAAGATCTCGTCCCTGACGGCTGGGTGAATGATGGAATTGGCGACCCGTCTTTGGGCTGGGTCCGGAAAGATGATGGTACCAAATTTATACCGATCCAGGGGTTGACCCATTTCCTGATTTTGCAAGATTTCGACTCCAAAATGAGCTACGAGCTTCTTGTAAGCAGGATGTGTAGGCTCGACGACAATACGCGCCAGTTTGTCGCAGTCAATGACGGGGATGTCGAGGGAAACAATCGTGGACACGACCGTGGATTTTCCTGATAATTTTGTATTTTTTTTTTTTTTTTTGGAGAGAGAGACGTTTATAAATGGACGTTAGTATCTACAACAAATGCTAGGAGGGCCGCAGACATGGACACTTGAGGCGTAAAGTTTACCGGAGGCGATTCCGCCTGTGAGGCCGACGACTTTCATGATGAACTGAAGATGGAGATGACAAAGAGGAATGCGAACGCATGCGACAACTCGCTGGTTGTGCTCCTGTGCTCAGCCGAGATATTTGACCGATGCAAGATCATGTGATTTTGAAGATCATGTGACTATTTTTATTCACGCGCTTTTTCCGTTCTATCACTTCCCCAATGCCTTGGGCGGGGTGACCTCAGTGGCTGTGGCCTCGGATTCGGTGGCCGAGGAAGGGCGGGCACGAAAGTTGCGCGCATGCTTTGTAAAAAAATCGTGCGCGTCGACCCCCTTATGACCCGTAATCCTCTTCAAGTCGCCCGACTGGAACGTGGCCCGCTCCTCGTGCATGTACTCCAGCAATTGCAACATGAACTCCACCTCCGTATCGTTGGGTGCCTTCAACTCTGGGCCCTTCTCTTTGGGTGGGGGCTTCTTTCCCTGCGGATCCTTGCACGAGGGGCATTTGCATGAATCATCGCCGCAGCCGGGGCCTTTGCCCTCACTCTTGCATTCACCATCAGTTGAGCTGGATTGACCGGGAGTCGAACTGTGGCCCTTGCTCCAGTTCTCCCTCTGGAGGAATCCAGAGATTCGTCGGAAGATCGAGTGCGTGGGGGTGACTTCATCGTCCTCGATCTCTGCCATGAACTCGGAGTTATCCGAAGAAGTCATGATGGTGGACTTCTTGTCTCGCAATGAAACGAGATAGTCTCGAGTCTCGTCCTTCGACGTCTCTTTGTAAACGACAGGTGCAGGAACTTCTGGTGGCTGGCATTGTGCAATGGATAGAAGGATGAGTTTACATCCGTACGTAGAATTTCTCGTGCCAAAGATAAAGTGCAAATACTCTTCACTTACGTTTGTCGGCTTGCCCTTCTTGGGCGTGAGCGCCTTGTTCAATTCATCAGACAACTTGGGACCATTGACTGTCTCTGGACCCGTGAGGGTGTAGATCTGTCCATCATGGTGAGCTAAATAAAAAAAAGTCCATCAGTTCCGAATATCGGAATCAATTTCAACGCACTCGCCATTTCGTTAACTTTTCGGGCTTGTATTTACCTCCGCTGTCATTCTCAGGTGGGAAAACGACTGATATCAGTGCGTGACCCAGATCAATGATGTCCAAGGGCGAGTAAATTGCCTCCTTCTTGATGGGCATGCCCAGCACTCCCTGATCTTGGATCATGGGGGTCCAATAGAACAAAGTTTGAAAAGGGAACCCCTCTCTACGAGTGGTGAAGAGACAATGGTATCAAGATGACTGCGCAACGAGAAAGAGTAAAGAGTCACTGAGGAACCAAACATACCTCAAAACTGTCCAACGTTGGATGCTGCTAGCGACGGTTTCTTCCATACGCCGGAAAGCATCTAACTCACTCTTCTCGGAGGCATCCGTACCGATACAAGAGATGACAACGCACCGGATGACCTGTTCTTGCTTGAAAGTGTCGACCATAGCATTTACCCAGTCCAGTCGCTGTGGCTCCATCTCTGGGACAAGGATCACGGTGGTGATGCCACGAATCGCAAGAGAGAGCGAGGTTGGATCGTCGTACGAGATCTTGACGACCTTGACGTTGTCTCTCTGTTGAAGCAAAGCACATTTGTCGAGATCTCGAGCCAAACAGACCAGTTCTGAGGGGACATTGTCTTTTGCGTGGCCGTTGTTGGAGCGGCGGTGGTTCTTGCTGAGATACTCGGCCAGCTGGAGTGCCAGGCGCTGACCTTCATACGAGTCGCAGGCAGTGATAGCCAGGGTAGGCTCGACGGGCTGGGAAAGGGTCATGTTGGCGATGCGTGATGAAGCAAATGAGAGAGTGGTGTAGGTAGCTGTCAGGTGGGGGATGGGGGAGCAAAGAGAAAAAGAAAGGAAAGTAAGCTTAAGAAAGAAAAAAAATACGCGTCGCAGCCCGGGCGATTGCATCCTCTTTCGCGCACATGTGACCCCACAAATTTCTTCGCTCACTGAGCACATCACTGATCCAGGATCCAGTTCTACAGAAACTGTCATTGTACCTGCTGGCCGTGATATCCATATGGTGTTGACGCGAAGAACCGGCATCAACGCCGTAGTCAAATAGGCTATCCAAAGCTCGCTTAGTTTAGCCCCCTGCACTTGTTTTAGGGTCTCGACTCGCTTTGCATCGAGTATATCATTGCAATATCCATGATAAGGTCCTGTTGGCCTGCTCGAGAGTGCACTCTCATCGACCCTTCACAGTCGTCGGCAGTTCCTGTAGGTGTTCACCTTACCGTGGGAATGAGTTTCAATGCAAGAATGTTGTTCACCTGGTGGTACTGCAAAATGTATTTGTCCTCGACCTGCTTATGGCGACAGTCTTTGGCTTTTTCGAATTGCAGGCGCTGCCCTGGACTTGCCATTCGACTTGGCGCTTCCTTTGGATTTCAGGACAGACGTTGACCTGCTGAAAAGGGTCAAGGAGGGATCGAAGGATTGGCAAGCAAGGTCAAAAGTATGGGGCAGGTTGTGAACATACGGAGGAGCAAGACTTACGGAACTCCTTACGGAACTCCTTGCAAGACATGCAAGTCATCGACATAATTTTTGCTGTCTTTCTTCCCTGGGTGGTCTTGTGGAAGAGAATCGGAGAAGGCGAAGAGGGTGAGTCAGTGGAGGAGAGTGTGGGAAAGTGGGAGGGTGAGGGGTGGAGAGAGGCAGGAACAAGGGGTGGCCTCATATCTGAAAAGACCTGATCGCGGATCAGTGTCTCAATGTTTTTGGCCAGTTCGGTTGCCCGATCAGCAATAAAATTTCTCTAATAAAAACCTCTGATATATTATTGAAGAAAACAAAGAAAAAGAAAAAACAAGAAACCATTGCCGCCATTGCTGCAAATGGGCGTCATTATTATTTTCTTTTTTCGTGTTCCTCTTTTCATTCTTCTTGACCGTTCCTCCTCTCTCCCTGCTGCCACCTTTCATTGCATCCATCCCCCTCCGACATCTTTCTCTGCTGCCATCAGCCTCGCCTGCTGTGCCATCGAGCCACATTCAAACAATCACCGTGTCTCGGCTGCATTTCCGCCTGGCCACCCATCCTTCGGTCTCATGTCATCCTCCGCAGGCGATCCCGCCTTCCAGCGCTGGCGACAAGTCCAGACAGACTCGCCCATCAAATCCAAGACGCCGCAGCGCCAGGCGTACCAGTACCGGCAGCACCCATATAACCAACAACAACAACAACAGCATCACTTTGGCCCCGCCTCTCCCTCGTCGTCTGTCACGTCGCCGCCAGAATTTGCGCCGTATATCCCCAAGGCCAGCCGCCAACTCTCATTACAAACATACCTGGCCACCCTTCCTGAATGGTCCAGTGCCACTCGCATCGTCTCCCTGTACTCAGAATTCGACAAACTCAAGGAAACCAACCCGTTCGGATACGAAGCTAACATCAACTGGTGGAGAACCGTAATCCTAGGTTCTGCCAGAAATGGTTTACTCTCAATGTACCAGCCGTTATCGCCACCTTTGTCGCCGTCTGGGAGTCCCCTACCACCATCAGAGCAGTTCGAACCGACGGGATCGTCCATTGGGATCCTTGAACTGGACCTGGACTATCTTGCACACAAGTTCTCAAAAAATGGCAGTCGCCCGCATTCTCTGGCCGCGGTTCTGACGGAAATGAACAGGATGGGCGACGTGGTACTGAGGTCCGAGTTCTTGCCCTGGGCAGGTGTGGGGTGGAAAGGATGGATCTTCCACAAGGTGGTGAAGGCACCGTTACTCTGGAGTCTGAAGCAGCTGAGTTTGTCCGACTCGTCCACGTCACCCTCAGCCTCCTATTCTTCATCGCCGACACTGGCGTCCACAGGATTAGGGCAAACTGGAAGCCCCCACTCTGGGTCCAGCAGCGGTATTATAGGATCAGGAGGAATGGGGGTGGGTTCAATGTCGGGCGCCAATGGAGGATTGGGTCTCGGATTGGGATCGTCTTCTCCTTCGACCTCACATGGACGTGACACCTATGTGGTGGTACCCTTTGTTCAGGAAGCCGCAGCCAGGATTTTGAAGCTGCAGCAGGATTCGACCAACTTCAGGGCCTCTGATAATCTATTGACGTTTGCGGAATTCAGGGAAAAGTTTTCGAGGACGGCGCTGCTACCGATAAGAGGCAAACTTGTGGGCGAAGGTGCCGTGATTGTGTTGACGGACCGGGATTTGGAGATCGTGATTCGGTACATGCAACATGAACTTAGAGTCCTTGTCACGGGCAAGTTGGACCCTTCCAAGTACGACAACGAATTACAGGATCATGAACTGGTGAGTTTTAGTTTGCTTTGTTTGGGGGCTCCCTGGATCGAGAGTACTCGTGATACCTGTGCACATAAGGAGCGGGTATGCTGGTCTTTAACAAATAGCTCAAAAAACATTGATTGTTGGTAAAACAGGTCATAAAATTCGCAACCAAGGATGCCGTCCGGGATAGGACACGACAGGAAATCACCCAAGTGGACCGTGGCATCATTGAATTGCGGGAAACATGCAGACGACTTGACAGCCAAGTACTTGATCTCGAAGAGAGGATATCAGAGTGAGTCCTGATGAAAATGCATTGACTTTGTTTTTGTTAAACCCCTCCCCTAACCCATAGCGGTCCTAATTCGCGTGTAGACTGACAGAAAAGGCCAGGGCATGTGTGAAACGTAGTCAACGACTGCAAGCCTCCTATGCACTCAAAAGGCGCAAGAACCTGGAGGATGTTTTGAACAAGAGGATCAAGTCATTGGAAACAATCTCGTCCATTCTGTTCCGGATTCAATCTTCAGAGACGGATGCTGAAGTGCTTCAGTCGTACAGACTCGGTACTAACACGCTGGCGGCGGTGATGTCTACCAAAAACCAGGATGGAGCCCAACTCCTTAGCAGGGACAATGTGGAATCGACCATGGATCGACTTGCAGACGTTTTTGCGGACCAGGAGGAGGTGGACGAGGCTTTGAGCGCAGGAACAGAGGGCTTGTTGGAGAGTTCAGTACCGGGAGGCATTGATGAGGACGAATTGATGGCGGAGCTCGACGCTCTGACAGAGTCCACTGTACCGCCCTCGCCCAGCCGACAGCCGCCTGGCAAGATCAAGTCCTCACCACCACCCGCCCGCGACCAAATGAGCGAGCCAACGCCTTTGGCATCATCACCTACAGAGAACAGGAGCTCAACAGGGAAGAGGGTTGCCGAGATACCAGAGCAGGCTGCGTTTGTCAAGCAGAGAAAAGTCAGCCAGGCGACCATTCATTCCCAACGGAGCTCGGGCAGTGTAAATTCGGTCTCTCCTACGCCCAGCTTTCACTCGGAAACAGCACAGGAGGATTCAATGGCTCTTGATCAGCCCGAAACCCTGGGCGACCAACAGAGTTCAAAGGACACCGCTATGGTGACCGACTCTTCCCATACCGACGCCAGTGAAGCCAAAGAGATGTCAGTGACCTCAGAGGAAGAGGAACATGAGCAGGAAGTGGAGGGACTGTCGACGCAGGAAGAGCGCGATCTCCAAGCAATGTTGACGGAATTGGAGGATATCGGTGTCCCTGAAAGTTCTTTACCTTCTGGTCCATCTGCGGATCCCAAAGTCCAAAGTTCTTCCACCGTAGGCTCTGAGAAACCCCACAAAGAGAGTCGAATGATGGAGGCCTGAGAAGGATGATTTCTCTCACCCAGTATCCCATACCTGTACACCACTCTTTAGTTCTACCACATCATTTTCTGTGCTGTGGATGTATTCTGTCTTGTCCTTTTATTTGCAGCCGTCTTGTATTTTCTGTCGTTCTCACCTCATTTTATCTAATAAAGGGTATTAATATTCATTCACTGAGACTAACATTTGCTTTTTTTCATTGACATTCTGGTATAACTGATCTGAAAACATGACTGAGGGTGATGGTGGTCCTCCCCTCTTCTATCCCTCTTCACCCGTACTGCTCTTTAGACGAGTGGAACTAGCTCTCTTCCTCGTCCTCCTTTGTCCCTTCGCCATCTCCATGTTCTCTCACAGGTGTGGTCGAACTCAAATTGGAAATCAAAGTCGGAGAGCGCTCCAAGGTCATGGGGGACAAACTCATGACGGATCGACGTCGTAGTCCACTCGGAGATCGCATCATGGTCTTGAATTTCTGAGAGGCCGAATGAGTGAACGTTTGAAGGGCCGAGAGTGATCTTCTGCGCTCCTGAACCCCTGTCGTCGAAGAGGCTGTCGTGCTCGTAGCCACTGTCAGCGACTCTTTCGAAGGCGATCCGCCGGCTGTGGTTTTGGCAGCTGAATCCATCACTGAAGTCGGCGATGGGAAAGGTAGGGCGGTGTTGCTGTTATTAGTATTGATAGGGGCAGTGGGCAATCTCGACCGCTCAATAGGCAACAGTTCCGGCTGATACACGTCTGAAGATCGAGGCTGTATCGGTGTCAACGGCGCAGGGTAATCATTCATGTGTGCCAATGAATGAGGTTGGTCCGTGATCGACAGCGTATTCGAATAAAGGGACGAACCATCCGTAGATGAAGTCGAAGCACAACTTGTGACCGAGAGCGAGGGCGTCAACGTCAATCTCGGACCTGCGACCGAACCCCCAGGTGAGGACGATGGGGAGGAGGAGAAAAACAAGTGTTGGCTCACCATATGCCGCGGTCTAGTAAAATTCGAGCTCGAATCAGAGTCTGTAGACTGACTTGAGCTCACTGAAATACTTCTTGAAAGGGTGGCGGAAATAGTAGACGCCACCGCGGAACTGCTGCCATTGCTGCCAACACATGAATCTGACGATGCGGCGTTAGAGGGGGCGACATTGGCAGCGGGAGAAAATGGGATGGGTGCCATCTTAGGAGAGTAATCAATCGATGGGCTTGAGGCAGCGCGCCTTGGAGTAGAAGAGCCGGATGGTTCTTGACGCCACGGAGTCGCCCTTGAAGAATGAGGGGTTGACAGCGGCGTAGTCGTATCCCACGGGTGCTGTTGCTGGCCATGATCGTAACCCGTGGAATTTTGAGACGATACTGAAGAATCTGCTGTGAGATGCTGCGGATGCAAGGGCTGGGAAGAATGTCCCATACTGGACAAGCGACTGCTGCTGTGACTTTTTCCCAAGTGAGTGAATCTACCCACGGCGGTCCAAATCTTTTCAATGTTGTTGTCTCCTGACTCTGCTGCTCCAGCTAGGGTTCGCGTTCGGGTTGATTCCAAATCGCTGGCGGCCGTTGAAGGTAATGATGGACCCCTGGCGGCAGCACCAACTAGGGCCGGAGAATGAAAGAATGATGAGGGGGATGCGACGCCTAACTGAACCGATCGTCGCAATGATCCTCGTCGCGACTGAGCCGCCTCAGCTGCACTGCTCAAGGTCTGCAGGGTATCGGCGTTGGTTTGCTGTTGCTGGATTGAAGATGACCTTCGAACATTCGGGGTCATCTGGAGTGAACTCACATCTTGGTGACTCTGACTTGTTTTGATCTTGTGTCCAGGGCCTGTGCGCGGCTTGGATGACAGTGGCGACGAAGAGATGGGTGCAGTATTGATGCTG
>Ga0302182_10001593_pt1 | contig 11766 bp, 12 predicted proteins | sample I_Palsa_N3_1_FD_198781 | JGI IMG/M metagenome (GOLD analysis project Ga0302182, IMG submission 198781) | Peat permafrost microbial communities from Stordalen Mire near Abisko, Sweden - I_Palsa_N3_1 | ecosystem: Environmental > Terrestrial > Soil > Palsa > Peat permafrost | place: Sweden...
TGCATGCGTTCGTGGCGGCCGTTTTGTTGCGGGTGACCGGGCTTGATCCGCTCGATGCCGATGCCCAGCCGTAGCCACCAGACGGCCAGCTTGCTCAAGTTGAACAACGCATGCGCGGATGCGAAAGACCGTTATCACTGCGAATGCCGGCGGGCAAGCCGCGTTCTTTAAAAAGCCTTTCAAACACAGTGAAAGCGTAGTTTTCTCTGGTGGAGGAAAGGCCTTCGCAGGTCAGCAAATACCGGCTGGCATGATCGGTGACCGTCAGCGGGTAGCAGTATTGATGATTCCCCAGCAAGAATTCGCCCTTGTAATCGGTGCACCACAACTCATTGGGCCGCTGGCCCAACGATAAAGCGGTTCCCTGAGCGCGCCGACGCAAGCGGCCGCGGCGCTCCACCAGTCCATGACGATCCAGAACCGCATGGACGGTGCTTTTGGCCGGCATCGGAATATCAGCGAACCGGCGCAGCAAGCGCTCACGGATTTTGCGCGCACCCCAGCTGGGGTGCTCACGCTTCACGTTCAGGATGTAGTTCTCTACCTGGAAAGCTGTTGCGGTGTTGACCGCCGGATGTCCAATCGCGCGAAGGAAGCGCCCGCAAGAGCCGCAGCGATTGTCTCGGATCCACTGACTACTAAAACATTGAGGACGAACCGGCATGGCAGCGAGCGCCAGTTAGGTGGCCTTGAGTCCCGGGCGTTCATTCCGTTGAGCGCCAAAGAGTTCTAACGGTGATGACAGAGTGGAAGTTCCCGCTCATGGGTGCAACGCAACGAGTGCATGGGTTTGTAACCCTTCTGCCTGATCTCAGCGGCGTTACGCGGGCCGAAACGACCCTCGAAATCACTGACGAATTGCAGAAACCTAGGGCGTATTTTTAGGCTAGAAACTGAATCCCATGAGACAAGACCCCATGGACACCGCTCGGCATCAAAGAACTATTTTCATAGTTGGGCTGGCCGTACCCTCGGGAAGTGGTAAATCTACAGTAGCCAAGCGGCTGGCCTCTGGTCTGAACGGGCACGTTCTCTCGATGGAAATCTATTCGGCGGATATGAATCATCTTCCACTGGATAAACGATCGAAGCTGGACTACGACGTACCGGAAGCGATCGACACAAAGCTTCTGGAGTCATATCCGCGAATACGCGGCAGGGAAAGCCACCGAGGCTCTCATCTACGACTTCGCACAACACTTGCGGGTTAAGGAACGGCGCGAACACATTCCATCAAACTCACTGCTGATCGTGGGAGATATCCTGGCTTTACACTTTGCCCAATTGCGCCCGCACTTCGACTTTTCCATCTACCTGGACGCGCCCGAAGGAGTCTGTTTCCATCGCCGAAAAGTGAGAGACATCACTGAGCGTCAACGCCCTATGGAGTTGATTTTATGGCAATACGAAAATACGGTGTTACCGGCAGCGCGCAGGTACTTACTGCCTAGCAAGATACACGCGAATCCCGTGCAGGAAAGCACGGCAGACCTGGCTAGCGTCGAGAAAGCTCTGAATCAAGCCATCACGGAGAAGCAGGCTCTAGCAGGATCGGGACACAAAGGCGGCGTTTAGTTTGGTAATTCTCGCATCACCAAATAGAATTCCCGAGCGCTTCCGACTCGGATTTACGGCTCCGACCGGCAGAACCCGCAAATTCACCCCAAGTCACCTGGAAACTTCTAGAATTACCCTGTCGCATTTCTCGTACCCTTATTGAACCGAGGGCTAGCTCACGTGCAATGGATTCAGCGGCCAGCGGCATAGAACATCATCCAAGGAGTCTCCTTTGCGATGCAAAATTTCCATTCTTCTACTTCTGTTCGTACTTTGTGGGTCAGTGGCTTTTCCTCAAAATGCACAATGGGTACCGAACGATGAGTCTCGGCCCGTTCCGCAGACTATCACTCCGGGATCCCAGCCTGGGAGTGCGCCGTCAGACGCAATTATTCTTTTTGATGGCACGAGTCTTTCCGCTTGGGAAGGCCGCGATGGGGGAGCGCCCAAATGGCAGGTCCGGAAGGACACGTTTGAAATCGCGCCGGGTACCGGCAATATCCACACGAAACAAAGCTTTGGGGATTGTCAGCTCCATGTGGAATGGATGGAGCCGGCTGAGGCTCGGGGAAACGGTCAGAGCCGCGGCAACAGCGGAGTAATGCTAATGAGTCGGTACGAGGTCCAAGTACTGGATTCCTGGCAGAACCCTACCTACGCGGACGGAGCGGTAGGAGGAATCTATGGTCAGTATCCACCGCTTGTGATCGCGGGGCGTAAGCCCGGCGAGTGGCAAACCTACGATATCGTTTTCCGCCGCCCGCTGTTTGATGCAAATGGCCAGCTTACGCGCCCTGCCCGGATTACCGTAGTTCAGAATGGCGTGGTGGTTCAGGACAACACGCGTCCTACCGGGCCAACGGCTTTTCACGATAGGCCTCCGTATGTGAAGGGGCCCGACAAGCTTCCACTTACTTTACAAGAACATGGTTCGCCCGTGCAGTTTCGCAATATCTGGATTCGAGAATTGCCAGATAAGGAACCTGATCTGCCACTCACTACGATCGTTCCCGTCCGTGTCGACCCCCAAGATATGGCACTTTATACCGGCCACTATGAAGAGAGAACGAAGCTAAGCATCAACTTTGCAGTTGGAACCAATGGATTGACAGCTCGGATACAGCCGCGGCCTGCACCAGCGGCCGAAGCAGCCGGTGTTGGAACCAGTACAGCCCCGGCCAGTGCTATGCCTGGCGGTCCAGCCCGCACACCGGCTCCGCCTGTGGAACTTGTATCCACCGCACACGACGTCTTCGTTGGGGAGTGGGAAGGAAGTTCGATGCGCGTCACTTTCACGAGAGACAGCCAAAACCGGGTCGTAGGTGCCGTTGTCCAGCAGGCCGCGACCTATACCTATGCGGAAAAAATGCAGTAAGTGCGTTCTGGAAGGTTTCCCGATCTGACCGCAGGCACAGTCAGCATTCGGGCCTCGCGAACTTCAGCAATTGCCAATACACGCCTGAAGTGGAAAAGCCTATAAATGGACCAACGATCCGAATCCGCCCCCGGCTTTAAGGTTGGATTCCAACCGTTAACTTCTGATATAGCAACCTGCCCGAAAGATCAGGTGCCTAAAGGAAACGGCGGTACCTAAGAACTATTTCACTGGCCCGCCCACCTCTTGTATTTTCCAGGAAGGTGAAAGGTTCGTGGCGATTCTATTGAAGCGGTCTCCGCGAGGTATGATTCGGGCGCTGCTCTCGACGTTCGTTTTTACGACCCTTTTGGTTGCGCAGCCTGAAAGAACTCCTGTCGCGCAACCCGCCTTTTTTGGTGTGGCGAAAATCAAAGCCCTCGTAGGTGCGGATGGCCAGGTCACACCGACGGAAGTCATCGGCGGACACCTCTGCTTGCTGAAGCCACGTTGGAGGAACTAAAAAGGGTGGCGGAACGCGTCATCGAAGTCCGAAACACCGGTTACTCTGGAGTTTCACTTCCACCCTTCACCAGCTCTGCGATTTCCGAAAATATTCAGGTTTGCGTCTTGAAAACCATAGTAGCCAGACTAAGGACCTAGCCATCGAATCATCGCCCAACAATCGACGTAATCATCCCCGCATCCATTCGCCGCGGGGGATGTCAGTCGCTTGGCGCTCCGGCGGCCAGCAAGGTGTCTCCCGCTTGGGCGTTGTCGGACTTGGTGGATTATTCTTGAAAACTCCCAACCCGCTAGCCGTGGGATCCACAGTCGAATTGCTATTTGATGTTGCGAAGAGTAATGAGGTTCGCGCCCGCGGTATTGTTCGCAACGTGAAGCCCGGCAAGGGCATGGGCCTGAAGTTTGTTCACATGGCCACGGAAGACCGCTCCCGTCTTAATCAGTTCTTAAAGGCGCAGCTCGAAGCCGGAAGAATCCAGGGCGATCCTAGCGGCAAAGCTGTAGCAAACGCTTCCCCTAGAGTCCCACTTCGCACTCCGCCCGTCCCTCCCATTGCACCTCCGCCGCACTCCTCGGTTTCAGCTGGAGAGCCGGCCATCCGGGGATCGGGAGCACCGGCAGAGCCGCCGGTATCTGAACCGGTATCTGAAGAAGAACTCAAGGTCTATGTGGCGATGGCTATAAAGAGCAACTACTATGAGTTTCTTGGCGTAACTACAGATTCTTCTAAAGATCAAATCAAGCAAAGTTTTTATGCCCTGGCCAGGAAATTCCATCCTGATCACCACGTAGGCAGAGCCGAATGGGCGGAATCACTCCAACAAGTGATGGGCGCGGTCAACCAGGCCTACAACATACTCAGCGATGAACAGAAACGTGCCGCTTACGACGAGCGTCGGACGGTGTCTGAAAGATGGACGGCGGAGGACGAGACCATCACAGAAAGCCTCAAGCTTGCTGCGGCCTGCCGGCACGATAAGAATTTCGCTGGGTCGGTTGTCTGGATGCGAAAATGCGTTGTTCTAGCGCCGGAGGTTGCGAAATATCGGGTGTTGCTGGCCGTCAGTCTGGCTGCCGTGGGCCATCACCAGCACGAAGCCATCGAACATTTCCAGAAGGCGATCGAGATCGATCCGTGGAACGTCCCAGCCTATTTTCACTTCGGCAAACTATACGAACAAATGCAACTACCGTGGCGCGCCCGCCCGCTTTATTCCAAAGTTCTAGAAATTGCCCCGAAGCACGCCGGCGCAAATGAACGCCTGGCCCAACTCGACGCTGGTGAAGAGAAAAAGTCATCACCGCGGATATTTACGAACCCGTTCCGGGCAAGCAGGACACCCTGACTTCCCATGCGCGGATTACCCGAATTGGTAATCCTTTCCAGGAGCGCACTCTTTTGGAAGAGCGACCCGGTCGGGACGGGTAAGCCGGCATCTGGTCGGCCCAGAGGTGGAAATCCCGGAGGGTATAGAAAACCACACACTCGTTCGTACGTCTTTTTACTCGTCTTTCGACTCTCCAGCAGTCTCCTGCTCCTCTTCAACTTTTTGCCAACCGGAACTGGGGTCGTATTCCTTCATGGCTTTGGCAAGGACATCGGTCTTCTTGCCGAGATTTTTCTGATACACCACGCCATCCTCACTGACGATGAAGGTCATTACGCCCGATGATTTGTATTCCGCTGGATAGGCCAACAAAGCGAAACCCTCCGTCATTTTGCCATTGGCGACGTAGCTCTTCGGACCGCCCGGGCTACCTTTTCCCTGACGCGTCAAAATCTGGAAATAGTAACCGCGGTAAGGAGTCGGGCCGCCTCCCTGCTCTTTGGTATAGCCTTCTGCAACGGCCGCTGCCACCAGGGGTCCGATAGGACTCGGGGGTTCGCCATCCGCAGCTTTCCAGTAGAGACCATTGTGCTGTCCTTCATCACTGAAGATTTGTTTGGCATACTCGTCATGCTGTACGGAGTGGTATTCCTTCTCCGCCGCGACCAGTTCCTTACAAACGCGAATGGCCGACATTTCATTTCGGCCCACTCGGCGGTACAAAATTTCCCTCTTGCCAGCCTCGGTGTCGAAATACCACAGCTTGCCATTGGTCATAAGTGGGATGGGGGTGGGCCAGTTCTCCGGTCCGACGTACAAGGTCGTAGTGCCATCCGGTTCTTTCACCAAACGGTGCATTTCCTGATATTTCTGCGCGAAATTAGCGCGGTTCTGGGCGTCCTCCTCGTCGTCGCCCGACGAGACGATTTCTTTTCCCTTCGGTCCGAGAATACTGAGCATCGCTTTTTCGTCGTTACTTTGTGCGGCCGTTGCCAGTGCGTTGCTCGCCTCTTCCGCCGACGAAAATGTCTTCTGGCCCTGCTGCTGGCCTAGCGAACGGGTCGCAAAGAAGCCCGTCAAAAGGATGGCGCCGACGGCCAATTTAGGAAGGTTGGCCCAAGCAAATTCGCGGAAGTTTAAATTCGTCCGATCCATATGGCTTTCTCCATTTTTTGAATTTTGGGTTCCATCGGGGAAATGACGATTCTTCGATTAGTGATGCCGGCCGCCGCCGCCGCCGCCCCCACCACCGCCGCCGCGAGGTGCTCCGCCGCCGAAGCTGGAACTTCCGCGTGATGAAAAGCTCCTTGTTTGTCCGCCCTTGTCGTAGCCGCTGAAAGCCCCCGAGCGAGTGCCGCTCTGACCGCGGGGTTGCGCGTATCCCCGAGCTGCCCGGTCATCGCCGTTGAATGGTCGCGTCGTTGCGCCAGGACGGTTGTACACTCCGCCGCGCCCGCCGATATTCCCCCGGTTATTTGCGTAGGCGCCGCCACGAACTCCGCCCCTTACGCCCCCGCGGTAGTAATTGCTCCGGTTATAAAACGTATTGCTCCGGGAGTAGTACCGGTTGTGGTTGTAGATTGCGTATCGGTTGTGCCAATCGAATCCCCACCCGCCCCAACCCCATCCAAACCCGCTATAGAAGCCGATTCCGAAGCCGACCCCGAACGAAAGGTACGGGCCGCCATACCAAATTCCGGGATACTGATACCATCCCGGCCATGGCCCGATGGGTCCTCCGTAAGCCAGCCACGGATCATACGCGGGGACGTAAACGACCTCGGGGTTGGCAGGTTGAATGACCACCGTCGAGCCTTGCGACGTTACCGTTTGCTGCGGCGTGGACTTAAGATTGCCCGCCTGTTCGGCCCGGTGGCGCATCACCTGTACCGCATCCATTACATCTTGTTGCTGGTTGTAATAGGCATCCCCTAGCGACGACGTCCAAGAAAGATTCTTATCCATATTTCCAAGGATGGATGGAAACGCGGCCAGCGCCTTCACGCTTGGGTCCCACGGTTGTTGGTTGATAGCTTGGGCCAAAGCATCGCCCTTCAGATCGGGATGCGCTTGCACCCATCTGTCTGCCTCCACCACTTGCTCGGGAAACGTGGAGGCCGCCAGGATTTGGGCTACCAGGGAATCTGGATACAGGGCAATTGGCGCTACCAACTGTTGAATCTGTTCGGGAGTCTGGGTGGTGTATGGCGGCGCCTGCCCGTCCTGTGGCGCAGCCTGCGCCGGGGCTGGTGCGTCTTGTGCGTCTTGATAGGCCCGAAGATTCTGAGGCCAGGTCGCGAACAGTAGAGCCGACGACAGCAGGGCAGCCAACATTGACTTGCCCAAACTAGACTTTGCGACACCCGCGATGCGTCCAAAAATGCTCATGTTCTTGAATCTCCTGTGCATCTTCAATTGAGGGCTCCAACGGATAAGATGAGCGCCAGATGATTTAGGTTAGCGACAAATCCATTCATCGAGGTGCTCCGTTGAGACCTGCCCTGCAATTAAGTCCAAATGTTCCTGGGACAATTTTGGTCTGCAGACCTTCCTAGAGCATGTTCAGCGCGCAGATGGACCCATCTTCGGATCAGGAGCGGATAATCAAGATCAATCTTAGACACCGAAAAGAAGCGTAGCTGTACAATAAGGAACACATTTCAATTTAGCTCAAAAAGTGACAACCATCAGATTGATATCGGAATACGCTGAGTTTAACGGCGGTTCACCGCATTTCTGCTTAGAATTGTGCTGGGAGAATGGTAGCACTCAAAAAACCCGTTCTACAAGTATCTCGGTCGGTTCCATTTGGGAATATCGCACCCGAATTTCAGGGAGTGCCTATTGGCAATTCAAAGCTTCGAGCTGACTGCTGTCCGGTTAAAAAGTCGAAGAGAATCAGTTGGTTGACGTTTTCGGCGAAATTGACGCCTGGTTTGATGGCCTGAAGGACGCATAAAATGGCCGTTTTCTCGAAAAGCGTGAGGCTGAGAACCTGCAGAATCTGACACAGGCTGACCTTCAATCCCAGCCGTTTGCGCACGATTCGCCACGAGCAGGATACACCGATACCGCAATCCAGATTTGCGTCTTCACCGCGTTCTCACTGGTGCCGTAAAGGCCTTGATGCGCAAATGCTGCTTGATCTAATTGAAAAACAGCTCCACCTGCCACCGCTGTTTGTAGATGCTGGCGATGGTCAGTGCCGGAAGCGTGAAATGGTTGGTCAAAAACTTCAGTCGCCTATTGGTTTCGGCATGGTAGTAGCTCACCTTCCGCAGTGGGTCCGGATATACGGAAGCTGATTCGAACGAGGACAGAATCACGGTCTGATCTGAGCGCACGCCCGTGTTCTTGTCCACCGGATGCGAGTAGCGCCGCTGGAGTAGAACGTTCGACTTGGTGCGCACCACAAAGAACGCCGCGCTGAGCGTCAGCACGAACAATCGCTCAAAATCGATGTAGCCACGACCCATCACCTAGAACGCGCCGCTTCGGGCACAAGCTGATCTATCACGTTCACGTCGTGCACCTTGCCGTCGGTGATGTGAACGAACGCCGGAATATTGCCACGCAGGTCCAGCAGCGCGTGCCGCCTTGCGCAGCCGGAATCGGGCCCAGGGAAACAACGCCAGACACAGATCGATGATTGTCGAATCCAGAGCATACAGGCTCTGATCCAGATCGACGCCCATGGTATCGCCAGCATACAGCTGGCGCGCGGCCGCAATGAGTGTCTGCGCAAAGTTGGCATAGATGCGCCAGTCGCGCGATTCGTTGGCGTCGGCTAGCGTCGACCGCCCCACGCTGGTGCGGAAACCCATGTTGATACAGCTTGCCACCTACCGCGCCTAGGCGGGTCTCGATGTCCCGCAGGCTTTCACGGTAGGTAAGCTGGGCAAAGGCCATCGCCAGATACTCCAGCAGGAGGAGTTCTTCGCGTAACGGTTTCCACCATAGCGGGCCACGCATTTGTGAAACTCCTTGTGGGGTAGATGCTCGATCAACTGGGCAAACACGGTGCGGCCGGAGTTCATACCGCATTGTTGCCGCTTAGCCTGTTACCCCAAAAACAGTCGCGTTTCCTTCTGCCTCTACGCAGTATGATCCCTTAGAATTCGCGCTATTCCGGAACGGAGGCTAGAAAATGCGCCGATATCATCACATTGGAATTCCTACCAGCCAACCGAGGCCGGGAGAGCGCCACATCGAACATCTAAACACCTTTATTGTCGGACACGAAAACAGCGAGTATGGCGTGGAATGGATGCGGTTCGAAGCGAACGCACCTATTCCCGAGTTGGTCAGGCAAGTGCCACATGTTGCTTTTGAGGTGAGTGACCTTGCGTCCGAGCTGGTAGGCCGGGAAATTCTGATTGCGCCGAACAGCCCATCCGACGGCGTGCGCGTCGCGTTCATCGTCGAAAACGGCGCACCCATTGAGTTGCTCGAGTTCACCAACCCCAACCATCCGGATCGACGTTAAGACACGACTTGGAGTGCAAATCGTTCCCGCCGGCACCGCCGCGCATCTCCACGAAAATGCTCGTTCTTATCTTGCTAAGCCTGCCCGCCTGAAAAACGCAGACGTCGTTCATCAAGAGCCTGCACTAAAGGCGTCAACGATCCGAGGTCATGCACGACCCAAATGCTTGCCATAAACCGCCCGAACTCTGAAGGGCGTGACGAGGGCGTGTCCCTGGCTGGAAAGCGCGGTGGCGCGACTGAGGTCCTTGGATTGCACCATCAGCCATGGCTCCGTCGCAACTGCCTTCCAGGGCCGATGCAGCCCGATGGCATGGCGAATTTCGTTGGCGTCCAACTGCAGCGTAATGTGCTTCAGCTGGGCTGCATCTTTTGCGATCAGCAACCGTTTCCAGCGAACTGTTTCCACTTGGTAATCACCCCAAGTTATCTATCGGCTGCTTCCGCGAAGACTTTACGGCATTGAAGAAAAACCTTGGTGGATCACTTCGTGAGGTCCGACCTTGCGCCACGCTTCCCATATCGGTCCAACAGGCTGCAATCAATTGCAAAAACACAATCGCGACCCGAAGCCGCGTCCATGAGACTTGCAATCTGCGGTTGGAGCAAGATGCGGGCGCAAAGCATGTACACCATGGTGTGGTTCATGTGGGTTAAAGGAGGACGTTGCGGGTACCGGAGAACGCCGCAAATGGAGGTTCCACCCTCTTTATTACGGTACTTGGGTGCGAGTTCCACCTGCGGGTCATAGCGTCTGACGATCCGCTCTAGTATCCATCTCAACAGCAGTTATGGGGATGGCCCTTGGAGTTTCGTGTGATTTGGGAAATTGAGATTGAGGCCGAAAGCCCGGCGGAAGCGGCCCAGCAAGCACGGGCGATCCAACTAACACCCGGCATGTCGGCTACCGTCTTTGATGTTTGGGCACACGTAGCGGGGAAGATACACCGCATCGATCTGATCGAGGAGGCCAACAGACTAGATCATGACGAACTTTTCGCGGTCAGGACTGGTTTGCGATTGCTACTGTGCAAGCCAGATACACCCCCGAGCATCCAAGAGTTGGCAACGGCATTGCTCATCTTCCTGGATAGAGACAACATGATGTTCAACAGGATGCATCGTGGACCGTCGAGGTAGCGAAGCCCCTCACAAAGTGACCCGTGACTGCCAATCACCTCGTGCCCGGTCACACTTGAAGGGGAATTAATTCTGAGTTCAGGGCGCCGTAATAAGATGATTGCCAGAGGTAAACCATGCCGATTATTGCACCGTACAGAGATGATGACGGAGAGGAAGCGCGACCGTGTGAACGCGCTGTTTTGACATCGGGGACCAGATGCATCGCTGCAATTGTCTTACGCGACGACAACGACAAGCATCATTTTTTCTGCCTCGCCCATGCTGCCCAGCATCTGAGCGGCAATCCGGTGTTGCTCGCAAGCGCGGTTGTCGAGTTGGCTCTAGCTGCGGGCGTCCCTATGAACGCCTGGGAGTCTGCCGGTTAGTGGGTCGTCGTCAGTCCCGTCTCCACGAATTTCCGCAAGCCCACCATCCAGGTAAGTAAAAAGTGGCAATGGATGGCGTGTCATTGACTTTACTCGCCGTCGAGGGAGTAAAGTGAGGCGGAGACGCTCGTAATCTGTTAAAACTGCAGGTGTTCGGAAGGAGGCTTTGTGTACTTAGACCATTTTGCATTCACCCGGGCCAGGCGGGGCAGGCTTATTTCACAATTGTTGTGGTCGATGATGGCTCTCGGGTTAGCCCTTCTTTCGCGCCCTGCCGGATGGGGACAGGACGACGTTGCGCACACCGGGAGCGATGTCCCTCCGATTCTGAAGATCGGCTCGCAAGCGCCGGATTTTAATCTGCCCGGAGTCGATGGAAAACCGCACAGCCTCAAAGACTATGCGTCGAGCAAGGTCCTTGTGGTTATCTTCAGTTGTAATCATTGCCCGGTCGCCCAGATGTATGAAAAGCGAATCAAGCAGTTAGTGACGGACTATCAGGGCCGGGGAGTGGCCGTGGTCGTAATCATGGGAAATGATGCAAAGGCAGAGAGACTCAGCGAATTGGGATACACCGACGTAGGCGATTCTTTTGCGGATATGAAGGCACGGGCAGCCTATAGGAGCTTGAATTATCCATACCTATACGACGGCGTCACTCAGGCGGTTGCACTTAAATACGGGCCTACTGCGACTCCCCACGCGTTCATCTTTGACCAGCAGCGCATTCTGCGATACGAGGGACGCATCGATAGCAATCAACGTGAGCAGTTGGCGACGAAACACGAAGCGAGAGATGCCGTCGATGCTCTGCTGGCTGGCAAGCCGGTCGCCGTCACAGACACGCCGGCGGTTGGGTGCTCTACAAAGTGGGCCTACAAAGCGACCAGTGTAGAAAATGAGATTGCCCAGTTCAACGAGAGGCCGGTAACTCTGGATTTGATCTCCGCCGATCAGCTCAAGACATTGCGCCAGAATGCCGGCACAGACAAGCTTCTGCTGGTCAACG
>Ga0302182_10001595_pt1 | contig 11751 bp, 6 predicted proteins | sample I_Palsa_N3_1_FD_198781 | JGI IMG/M metagenome (GOLD analysis project Ga0302182, IMG submission 198781) | Peat permafrost microbial communities from Stordalen Mire near Abisko, Sweden - I_Palsa_N3_1 | ecosystem: Environmental > Terrestrial > Soil > Palsa > Peat permafrost | place: Sweden: Abisko...
CGTCGATATTCACGACGTTCGACTCCACGGCGATGGACACTTGCGGCGCCGCAGCCTGGCTCTGCCCTGCTTGCGACGGCTGTTGCTGCCCTGTCGGCGGATTGGGCGGAGCTGGTTGCTGCGAGGGCGCAGGCTTTTGCGGCCCCTCCTGTTGTTTCGCCCAAGCAGTCAAGGCGCCGGGAGGTATGCCCAAAGCTGCCACAAGTATTCCAAGCAAAACCGCGCGAACCCACATCTTCAAATTCATAAATTCCTCTCCACGCTTTGATGCTGCCAGAGCGCTTTGTGGATGGTCTATTGCCATCCAGAAAACCTCGCGCCCCAAGCGTCCGGTTACGTCGTGACGCCATGATAGTATAAATCGCTTTTGCGATTAGCCATGTAATTCACAAGTTACTCGGAGACAGAAGAATGGCGCGTCCGAACATTCGAGTTTTTGTCTTGGCACTCTGTACCCTCTGCTGCGCAGCCCACACCGGCGCACAAGGGTCTACGGGACAGTCGCAGCAGCCAGCGACGCCAAGCGCCGACATCGTGAGACTTCAAGGCGAAGCTATCGTCTGGCTCCAGGATTTGATCCGCATAAACACAACAAATCCGCCGGGCAACGAAATCGTAGCCGCAAAATATATTGCCGACGTCCTAAAGCGTGAAGGAATTCCTTCCGAAATTTTCGAGAGCACGCCGGGCCGTGGATTCTTGGTCGCGCGTCTTTCAGCCACCGCCGTTCCGGATCCGTCGCGCGCCCTGCTGCTGATGGCCCATCTTGATGTGGTTGGCGTGGACAAGAGCAAATGGTCTGTCGATCCATTCGCTGCGGTGATGAAAGATGGCTACCTTTACGGCCGCGGCACGATTGACGACAAAGGCAGCCTCGTTGCCAATCTCGCCGTCTTTATCTCGTTGAAACGCTCCAGCGTGCGTCTGAATCGAGACGTCATCTTCCTGGCCGAAGGCGATGAAGAAGCCGGCGGCGAGTTCGGAATGAAATTCGTCGTAGAAAAGCATTGGGACAAAATTGCCGCGGGTTTTGCCCTCAACGAAGGCGGCCATACCGTTTTGAAAGATGGAAAAGTTCAATACATCGGCGTGCAAGCCACGGAGAAAGTAGCCGTAAACGTGGACGTAATCGCCACGGGAACTTCCGGCCACGCCTCCATCCCGCGCAAAGATAATCCGGTGGTTCACCTCGCGGCTGCGATCGGCAAGATCGGAGACTACGAAGCGCCGGTGCAGTTCAATTCCGTCACCCGCGGATATTTTGAAGGAATCGCTCCGCTGGAAGACGAAGAAACCGGCAAGTGGCTGCAGGCACTCGAGAGTCCGGATCGCGCCGATCATGCAGCTCGATGGGTTTCCAACAATAACCCTATCTGGAACGCGATGCTGCGCGACACGGCTACTCCCACAATGCTGCAAGCCGGCATACGCCAAAATGTGGTGCCCTCGGAAGCGCGCGGCGTCCTTAACATTCGCTTGCTTCCCGGCAACCAACTCGCTCCGCTGCTTGCCAAACTAAAACAGCTCGTGGACGATCCGCAGATTCGCTTTGAAACACAGTCGAATGGCGGAGAAGCCGCGCCATCCTCATCCCTGGAGTCTGATTTGTACTCTGCGATCAAGACCGTGAGCGCCCAGGAATTTGCCGGCGCTCCCGTCGTTCCGTATATGTCTACCGGCGCTACGGACTCAGCGCGCCTGCGCATGCGCAGCGTGCAAGCTTATGGCCTGGATCCTTTTCCGCTTACGGAAGACGACTTGATGCGCATGCACGCGGACGATGAACGCATTTCAATCGATTCCTTCCGCAAGGGAATTCAATTTCTTTACGCCGTTGTCAACGCCTTTGCCGTGACCAAATAATCGTGCTGAATCTGCGTAGGGCCAAAATCGTCTGCACCCTGGGACCTGCTACTTCCTCCCAAAAAATGATTGACGAGCTGGTGCACGCCGGCATGGACGTTGCGCGGCTGAATTTTTCGCACGGCACGCCGGAAGAAAAAGTGCGGTTGGCGATTTACGTTCGCCGTGCCTCCGCCCGTTATAGCAAGCCTGTTGCGATTCTGGCCGATTTGCAGGGACCAAAAATCCGCACAGGCGCGCTGGAACAGGGCAAACCCGTCCGCTTGCGCTTCGGCCAGCGTTTCACGATTACCACGAAAAACCTGATCGGTACCGAGCAGGGAGTCAGCACCACTTTTCGCGCATTGCCGGAATCGGTTCGCAAGGGTGACCGGATTCTCTTGAACGACGGCGAAATCTCCCTCCGCGTCGTCTCCTCTCGCGGGCAAGAAGTTGTTTGCCAGGTTGAGAACGGCGGGGAACTGGGCGAACACAAGGGCATCAACCTACCCGGCGTGAAGTTGAAAATTCCTTCGCTCACGCCTAAGGACCGCCGCGACCTGAACTTCGCGCTGCAAATGGGCGCGAACTACATTGCTCAGAGCTTCGTTCGCACCGCAGCGGACGTTCGAGCCGCGAAGGCCGCCATCGCCCGCGACGGGAAAGACACGCCCATAATCGCGAAGCTCGAAAAACCCGAAGCCATGGACAACCTGAACGAAATTCTTGCCGTCGCTGACGGCGTGATGGTGGCGCGCGGCGATCTGGGCGTGGAAATGAGTCCGGAAAAAGTGCCGGTAGCGCAGAAGCGAATCATTTCCAGTGCGCGCGATGCGCTTGTTCCCGTTATCACCGCCACGCAAATGCTCGATTCAATGCAGAAAAATCCCCGCCCCACGCGCGCGGAAGCCTCCGACGTGGCCAACGCAATTTTCGATGGCAGCGACGCGCTGATGCTTTCCGGCGAGACCGCCGCAGGAAACTATCCGCTGGAATCCGTGGCTATGATGGACCGCATTATTCGCGAGGCGGAAGCCAGCATGACCATCCAGCCGCGTCCCGCGCGCTCGGGCGATTTGCTGATCAGCGAAGCCATCGCCGAAGCCATCTGCCACGCCGCGGAAGAGTTGCATATGAAGGTCATCGCCGTCTTCACGGAATCGGGATCTTCCGCGCGGCTCGTTTCAAAGTACCGTCCGCGTGCACCGATCGTAGCGTTTTCGCCGGTACAGGAAGCGCGCCGCCGCTTGAGCCTGCTCTGGGGAGTATTGCCGCGCACCATCGCGCGTGTCCACGATATCGACCAGCTGGCGAAAGCCGCGGAAGCGCGCTTGACGGAAGAGAAGTTAGTGAAGCAAGGCGACATCGTCGGTGTAATCGCCGGCACGCCCCTCGGCACTACCGGCTCCACAAACTTGATGCGCCTGATCCGCATCGGCGGCTAACGCGTTCTCATCTTCACGCGTGATCTGGTGAGTGAGTCGTTTCCGATCACCGCCTTGATCAAATACTGACCTTCTCGTTTAGTAGAGCTTCTATTAAACTGCGATTGAACTAGTCACCATACGCCTATGCGAAATAACGCTTGTCCGATAACAACGGGCTCGGTCTGGAAATGGATCGAGCTCGCCGCGATTTATTTGATTTTCAGCGCGGTTGCGTTCGGCGCAGACGCCGTGACGCTGAAAGGGAAAGTTACAGATGTAACTGGTAGGCCTATAGAACACGCTACTGTCATGGTCTATCACGCCGGTGTGAAGACGGGATACAGCACGTTCTGCCCGAGCTGTTACGCCGACTGTGGAAAGCGCACCTTTACTGACGCAGCCGGAACATATAGTTTTACAAATCTCAACCCAGACCTTTGGTTCGAGCTGTTGGTTGTCCGCGACGGGTTCGGGCCTGTTTCCATTAAGAACGTCGATCCTTCCGTCGGCCCCACCACCGCAGTCCTAAGTCCTCGATCGAATATTGAAGACCCTAGGCAAATTGTGCGAGGTCGCGTGGTAGATAGAAGTGGAAATCTGCTGCGTGATGTCGTCGTACAGCCGCAGGGTGTCGCGACTGATCTAGGAGCGATGATCGGCACAGTCCAAGGTCTCGATCTCCTTGTTGTGACTAACGATAAAGGCGAGTTTGAGGTCCGCTATGAAGGATCTGCCTCGAAGATGCTGCTTTTAGTGGAAGCTCGCAACATGGCGCCGAAGTTTGTTGTCATGGATACCGGAGCTGAACGTCGGACCGTCTCGTTATATGAAGGAGCGGTCATTCGTGGCCGTTTGATGGTAGATGGCAAAGCCGTCGGCGGTGCTGAAATCGGTCTGGTTCCCCGGGACAGGGGCGGATTCGGATCTGGTTTAAGCATAGTTGGGAACCCATACAGCGAGTTGAAAGTCGGCACGCAGGACGACGGATCATTCGCCATCACCAACGTTCCGGCGCCTGTGGAATGGTCTGTCTATGCCAAGATGGGATCACTGGTGGGCCGAGGCGCGACTGAGCCGGTGATGTGCGCGACGAGCGTGGACGGGCAGGTGGTAGATGTAGGTGAGATTGAGGTGAGGCCCGGTCATCGTCTTAAGGGGCAAATAGTCTTGAGCGATGGTAAGCCCATCGCCAAGGGTATGGAGATCGTCATAACCTCTGACCGCGGCTGGGACAGCCAAACGGCGACCTTGGGTCCGGATGGTCACTTTGAATTTGGAGATTTACCCGCGGGGAACTACTCAATCAGTCCGGCTGTAAGAGGCTACACTTTGCCGGGCGCGGTCGAGAACGTCGCCGTCTCTATTGATCACAATGTCGATAGTCGGAAGTTCGTTATGACACCAGTCGGAAGCACCCCAACTCAACGTTGAGTTAAAATTCCTTCGAAGAATTGTGCAAAGTTGGCCGCGCATGGCTGGTCCGTATTCGCGGAGAAGTAATTAGACAGTGGCGAGACTTGCGCTGTGAATTCTAGTTCACCCAGTTATCAGGATTTGATGGCGGCTTTTCGTTGTGGTCGCGGACGTACACTTCGAATTTCTTGCGCAGCCGCCGGCGTTTCCAATCCGTAAAAAAATTCCTGTAGTTGTAAAGGTAAGAGCCGCGCCGCAGATAAATGTACCCCACCAGCATCCCGCCCAGGTGGCAAACGTGGCTCACGCCATCGCCGGTAGAACCAATCGTGCTGAAAAATTCGATAGCGCCCATCACGATCACAAAAATTCGCATGGATACCGTGACCGGCAAGGGAAACACCCACACTTGCCGGTGCGGCATCACGATGGCCACCGCTAGCAGGACGCCGTAGATGGCCCCGGAAGCCCCAATCGTGGGCACCAACGCCGTGCCCCTGCCATGCCGATCCAACAGCAGCTTTACGATGATGTCGATGATCCCCGCGCCCACGCCGCACACGAAAAAATAAATATAGAACTTGCGCGCTCCCCAAGTGTGCTCCAGATCCGCGCCGAACATCGCCAGGTACAGCAGGTTGAAAAGAATGTGAAGGACGCCGCCATGCAGGAAAATATAGGTAAGCGGCTGCCAAATCCGGAACCCGTACACCGCGGCATAAGGCACCAAGCCGAACCAATCCAGCCAAAATTTCTGCCCGGCTTCGTGAAAAAGCAGCCCTGAAATTGTTTGCAGGAAGAAAACCGAGATGCACGCAATGCAAATCGTCTTTATAGCACGCGGAAAATAGCCGCTCAGGTCAAACCGATGCCCGTAGCCGCGCGAAAAGGATGGCACGAACCAAGTGTAAAGGCTGCGCACCGCCGAGTCAAAGAACAGACGGGTTAGCTGATAGGGGCGGGCGAACTGCCCTTTTCCCGTTCACTCGCCGCGTTCTGCTCGGCAGAATTTCGGGCTCGATCTGTATACAATCCAATGAATATGCCCGATCCCGTGTTTATGATGCGTCCCGGAGAGCGAGTCGAATCGTTGGAGGAGAAGGGGCCGGAACACGTTGCGACCGAACATGTGTTACCGGGCTGTTTTTTTCTGGGGAACTTCTAGGGCTTTGCTGACGTTTCATATCGCAGGTTGAATAAGATACTTGCGTGGTCAGGGAGGGTGAAATGCGGAAATTTTTCTGCCCTATTGCGTGCGCGGTTATAAGTGCGGTTTTCGTAGCGACAATTGTCATGGGAGCTGCGGAGAGTGGGCTATCGGCGGCGAGTTCTGGGCGGACGAATGACGCCGGCGCCACGAATCGGACCGAATCCAATGGCAACTCTGTAAGGCGACTGGACGGCAGCACGATCACGGGTGCGGAAATCGATGCGACTGTTACGCGGCTGATGAAAGCGGCCGAGGTGCCGGGAGCGGCAATCGTCATCCTGAATGGCGGGAAGATTGTGTTCGCGAAAGGCTATGGGCTGCGCGACAAGGAAAAAAATCTTCCACTGACGGAAAACTCGGTGATGAGCGGCGCGTCGTTCACCAAGGTGGTGTTCGCCTATCTGGCCATGAAGCTTGTGGAAGAGGGCGTGCTGGAGCTGGACAAACCGGTGTACGAATATTTTCCCAAGCCACTCCCGGAATATGATTTCTATAAAGACTTGGCAGGCGATGAGCGCTACAAATCGATCACGGCGCGCATGCTGTTGGACCATACCGCAGGATTTCCGAATTTCCGCTCGCTCAATAATGACCGCAAGTTGAACATCAATTTTCAGCCCGGGTCGCGGTTTGCGTATTCGGGCGAGGGAATCAACCTGCTCCAATTTGTCGTGGAGACGATTACGAAGAGGCCGTTGCAGGACTTGATGCAGGAAGATGTTTTTCAGCCGCTGGGCATGACGCGGAGCAGCGTGGTGTGGCAAGCGCAGTTTGAAGACGACTATGCCAACGGATACGACGAATATGGGCGTTCGCTGGGGCCGCTACGGTGGAAGAATGCGAATGCCGCCGGATCGCTATCTACCACCCCTCTGGATTTCGCGCGGTTTATACAGGCAATACTGGATGGCAAAGGGCTGCGCACACGAACGTGGGGAAACATGCTCAGCGCGCAGATTCCCATTCTAGCCAAGCACGAATTTCCGACCCTGGAGAATGAGCTCGCGGACGACAATAAATCGATACGGCTGAGTTACGGGCTGGGCTGGGGACTTTACTGGTCACCGCGCGGAGAGGTTTTCTTTAAAGAGGGCCATGACGAAGGGTGGCGCAACTACAGCGTGGGATTCCGAATGCCGAAGGACGGCATGATTATTATGACCAACAGTGGAAACGGCGAAGGAATTTACAAAGAGCTACTGGAAAAATTGCTGGCCGATACGTACACGCCGATCGAGTGGGAACGATTTACACCGTACGATCAGTTGCCTCCGCGTCCTGCGCTGAAGCAGCACACGAAAGTGAGCGTCGATTCACAAACGCTGGAGAAATATGTGGGGCGTTATGGGACGCCGCCGAAGGTGATTCTTGTTGTGCGGCGTGATGGCGACCACCTTACCGTGCAGGAAAACGACGAGCCCCTGCAGGAGTTAGACCCCGAAAGCGCCACGCAATTTTTTTCCACCGTGGCGGATGATGTGTACACGTTCGAAATGGATGCTAGCGGCCGGGCGACGCGCATGGTTCTGCGCTCCGGCGACGAGGCAATTCCCATCAATCGAATCGACTAGAATTTTAAGATGCCTGGACGATGTTCAGGGATTTATACCTAACGCCGAAAGACGAGCGTTGCATGTAAAGATCGCCGCATGTACATTACCGGACGGGTCGCCATGAAAACGAACGCCCCTGCATAGTGCGCGAGGCCAAGCTGGCGCCGAGAATGCGCCTCATTTCATTTTCTCCACCACCACTTGCGAGTTTTGTCGAGTGAAAGGAAAACCATGTCGCGTCTAAAACCTTTCCACGCCTTTCTATTGCTTCTCACTTCTCTATTTTTTGCTGCTTCTGCCGCTGCTCAAACCAAGCTTCTTCGCTTTCCGGATATTCATGGCGACAAAGTGGTCTTCACTTACGCCGGCGACCTCTGGCTCGCTTCCACTTCTGGTGGATTGGCCACGCGCCTCACCGCGCATCCTGGTGTGGAGCTCTTTGCCAAATTCTCACCGGACGGCAAATGGATCGCTTTCACCGGTCAATATGACGGCGACGAGCAGGTCTACGTGATTCCCGTCACCGGCGGCGTCCCGAAGCAGCTCACGTTTTATCCCGCTCGCGGACCGCTGCCTCCGCGCTGGGGCTACGACAATCAAGTCTACGGCTGGACTCCTGACGGCAAGTCAGTCGTCTTCCGCTCGCTGCGCGAATATTTCGATCTTGGAGACTCACGCCTATACACCGTTTCCATGGATGGCGGCCTGCCGCAGGCTCTCCCCATGCCGAAATCCGGCGCTGGCGATTTTTCTCCGGACGGTTCGGAAGTTGTCTATTCGCCTCTCTTCCGCGACTTCCGCACGTGGAAACGCTATTCCGGAGGCTGGGCTCAGCAGTTGTATATCTACGATCTCAAATCAAACGCGCAGGAAAAGATCACCGAAGATGTCCGCGCTCATCGCGATCCGATGTGGATCGGGGAAAAAATCTATTATTCCTCCGACAAGGACGACACGCTCAATCTCTACTCCTACGATCCCAAGACGAAAGTTACAAATGAGCTCACTCACAGCACCAAATGGGATGTCCGCTGGCCCAGCACCGATCACAAAGGCCGGATCGTTTACGAAATGGATGGCGAGCTGAACATTTTCGATATCGCCTCCGCTAAATCCATGTCCATCTCCGTCCAGGTTCCCACCGACGCTCTGGCCATGCGGCCTTCGCGCATCTCCGCGGCCAATCAAATCGAGTGGACTGAATTGAGCCCCAAGGGCGAGCGCGCTCTGTTCGTCGCTCGCGGCGACGTCTTTACCACTCCCATCGAGAAAGGCGCCACGCGTAATCTCACCAACTCCTCGAATGCTCACGACAAGTTCGCGCAATGGTCGCCCGACGGTTCAAAGATCGCGTTCGTTTCGGACATGGACGGTGAAGACGAGCTTTACCTAATCAACCAGGATGGTTCGGCCAAGCCCGAAGAATTGACGCACGGCTTCCACGCCATGCTCTATCAGCCGAGCTGGGCGCCGGACGGCAAGCGCATCGCCTTCAGCGACAAAGACGGAAAACTTTACGTTTTGACTCTCGACGACAAGAAGGTTACCCAAGTCGCCCAGAATCCTCGCGGACGCATCCCCGCGTATCCGTGGTCGGCGGACGGCGGCCATATCGCGTTCATCATGGGTGAACCGAGCGGCTTCTCCTGCGTTTATGTGTGGAGCGTCGCTGATGGTCAAGTCCATCGCGTAACCGACCCGCTTTACGATGCCGGCGATCCCGCCTGGGATCCCAACGGAAACTATCTCTATTACGTTGGGACCCGCGAATATGCTCCGCAGTTGAGCCGCATCGAATTCAACTTCGCCACCAATCGCGGCAATTTCATTCTTGCTCTCACTCTACGCAAGGACGGCAAGAATCCTTTTCCGCCCGAAAGCGACGAGGTCACCATCACCAAGCCCGGCGAGGAGTCGCCTGACAAAGACAAGACCGCGGAAAAAGCCGGCGACAAAAACGAAGACAAAAAGGAAGGCAAGAAAGACGGCAAGAAGGAAGACGACAAAAAAGAAGAGAAAAAGAAGGAATACATCCACATCGATTTCGACGGCCTTTCCGATCGCGTAACGCGCGTTCCCGTTGATGCCGACAACTTCAACGGCCTGGTGGTCACCAAGGACTATCTCGTTTACGGACGTGAGGGCGCTCCGTTCTACGGCCGCGACTCCTTCCCGCCTTCCTCTCTCGTTCTCTTCGCCTTCAAAGATCGCAAGGAAACTACTCTGGTCGACAAAGCGGACGGCTTCGACGTCTCGCAGGATGGCAAGAAAGTTTTGGTGCGCGAGGGACGCGGATTCAAGCTCTACGACCTCAAACCCGAAGGCAAATCGGGCGCCAAGAATGTTTCCACCGACGGCCTCATGGTCGACCGTGTTCCGCAGCAGGAGTGGGTGGAGATCTTCAACGAAGTCGTCCGCCGTTACCGTGATTTCTTCTACGTCCAAAATATGAACGGCTACGATTGGGACGCATTGCGCGATCAATATCGCCCGCTCGTCGATTACGTCGCCCACCGCTCCGATCTCAACTACGTTATCGGCGAGATGATCGCCGAGCTCAGCGTCTCTCACGCTTACATTGCCGGCGGCGATTTCGAAATTCCTCAACGCCCGCAAGTCGCGCTGCCCGGCGCTCGCATCGAATTGGACGCAGCCGCCGGCCGTTACCGCATCGTCAAAATTTACAAGGGCCAAAACGAAGAGGAGATTTATCGCTCTCCGCTCACCGAAGTCGGCGTCGACGTCAAGGAAGGGGACTACATCCTGGCCATCGATGGCCGCGACCTCACCGCCAAAGACAATCCGTACCAATTCTTGCGTGACAAGGCCAACCGCCCCGTCCAGCTCACGATCAACTCCAAGCCCACGATGGACGGCTCGCGTACCATCTCGTATCGCCCCATCACCAGCGAGACCAATCTAATTTACCTTGCGTGGATCACGCACAATCGCGAAGCCGTCTCGGCCGCCACCGGCGGCAAAGTTGGTTACATCTACCTGCCGGACATGGGCGCCGACGGCATTCGCGAATTCATCAAATATTTTTATCCCCAGATTCGCAAACAGGCTTTGATCGTCGACGTCCGCGGCAATGGCGGCGGCAACGTTTCTCAGATGCTCATCGAACGCCTCAGGCGCGATTTGCTCGGCACCGATTTCGATCGCGTGGACCAGCAGACCAACACCTATCCCGGCACGGTGTTCTATGGCCCGAAGGTTTGCCTGATCAACGAGACGTCCGCTTCCGACGGCGATATTTTCCCTTACATGTTTCGTCAGGCAGCTCTCGGCCCTCTCATCGGCAAGCGCACTTGGGGAGGCGTGGTCGGCATCAGCGGCCGCGGTCCGCTACTCGATGGCGGACAGGTTTTCGTTCCGGAATTCGCCACCGCCAGCATCGCAGGCCAGTACGTCATCGAAGGACACGGCGTCGATCCCGACATCATCGTAGAAAACGATCCGGCTTCGGTGATCGCAGGTAAAGACCCGCAGCTGGAGCGCGGCATCGCGGAAGTGATGAAAGCGCTGGAAGCCAACCCAAAGAATCTCCCGCCGCGCCCGCCCGACCCCGACAAGGCGCCCAAGCGCTAAATCGCCGCCTTGAACGGAGCGCTCGCAGCGGAAGCTTCTATGTTTTATCCAGCTTCTTGCGCGCAAAATAAAATAGCGAAGCCGCCAGCAGGATGAACATAAAAAGCCCGAAGAGGTTGCTGGTAGCCAGCGACCCAAGAATCTTCGGACCAAACGCAAACAGATCCGGCCGCCAAGGCAACCGGAACACCACGACAACCCAGTGTGGCACGTGTGTCGAAATCTCCGGGTCTTGCAGAAGATTAATGATAATGCCGAGCAGCCCAAACACTCCCCCCGCCGCAATCAACCCGCTCGAATAAAGCGCGCCAGGGCTAGCTTCGCCCTCTTCAGTTTTCTTCGACGAAATTTCCACCAGCCAGCGCACCAGCCCGCCCGCAAACATCGTTGCCGTAGTTCCAATCGAAAGATAAGCGCCCACCGCAAACGCCAGCGACCTCACGCCCAGAATTTCCACCGCCAGCACGAGCGCCACGCCCATCAACACCAGCCGCCACGGAAGCCGCTGCGTCAGGATGCCGTTGATCACCGTTGCCATCAGCCGCGCTTGCGGCGCCGGAGCTTTGTCGCCGCCGATGCCTTGCACCCACTGAATCTCAATTTCTTTTGTCGCCGGATCGTAGAGATATTCTCCATCCGCAATCTGCGCCGACCCCAGCGCATTTATCAGCACGTAATTCTTCCCCTGGTACGTGATCGAATTCCTCTCCACTTT
>Ga0302182_10001598_pt1 | contig 11729 bp, 8 predicted proteins | sample I_Palsa_N3_1_FD_198781 | JGI IMG/M metagenome (GOLD analysis project Ga0302182, IMG submission 198781) | Peat permafrost microbial communities from Stordalen Mire near Abisko, Sweden - I_Palsa_N3_1 | ecosystem: Environmental > Terrestrial > Soil > Palsa > Peat permafrost | place: Sweden: Abisko...
TGATGGGTGCCCGAAACGTCAGTCAATTGAGTGGCTTCAACGTAGAGCAAGACCCTGAGCGTGTGGTCTGGCAAGGCTATCTCCTCTACCTCTCTTCCAAAGGCGGAGTCCGCCGCTGGAAGGACCTCTGGGTCGTTCTCCGACCCAAGAACATCGTCCTATACAAGAACGACTCCGAATACTCGCCCATACTCATAATATCTCTCTCCTCTGTCATCAACGCTGTTGAAATCGACCCCCTCTCAAAATCCAAAGTACATTGCTTGCAATTAATCACCGAGGAGAAGAGCTACAAATTCTGCGCCCATAACGAGGATACTTTGGACAAGTCACTGGGTGCGATCAAAAGCTTGTTAGCGAAGAGGAAAGAGCAAGAGGGGAAGGGTGTGAGGAGGTGATAATGACTGAGAGCTGCGAATGGATGGTTGGGAAAAAGATTGGAATGAAAAACTACATATGAAAGGGTTGCTGGTCATGGAGTATATTTTGCTAGCAGCACTGGTCTTGAATATGATAATTGGACTCTTTCTTAATTAGGTAATCGTGGAAGTGTCATGTCTTTTGACTTTTCATCTGAACTGTGAACAAGCGTCGACGCGTTTTGTTGCAAGTCTCGCGATTTCTGTAGAAATTTTGTCGAATATATTTACTTTCATCTGAAATTTTAATAAAAAAATACTTCCTGCATGTCATTCCAACATAATCCCATTTATTTTCAACCTCAGCAATTTCCTTCCCGCCAAGGTGACGCAAAGCTCAACTCTTAGTACTCAAACAAGTTCATACCCCTCCTCCCCATCCTTCAACCCCGCCACCCCAAGAAAGAACTCACTCAGTCCCCACGCACCCGGATCAGGCACCTGCTCAAAGCCCTTGCCACCAACATACACCGTCCTCCCCAAACTAGCCTTCATACCCTTGGTGCCCTCAGCCCCCTTCCTTGATGCCTCAGCCGCCTTTTTCACATCTCCCGTCTCGGCAAGCGTTTCTACGAAAGGATGCAGTGCATCAACTAGCGTTCTATCACCAGGTTGGGCGGGTGTGTAGTTGGCGAGAGATTTGGATGCGGATTGAAGAGCGCTGCCCCAGATCTTGGGGGTGATGTTGGTGCTGGAGGAGGATTGCTGGCGCAGGGAGTGGACGAGGGAATTGAGGTAGATGGCGTAGATAGCGCCCGAAGTGCCGTCCATGGTATTTTCCACTACTTGGACTATTTTGCTGATGTCGAGGACTACGTCTCCAGTGAGTTGGGTGGAGGAGAGGAGTTTGAGAACGGCTGTTGTTAGTCAGTATATGGCGTTCAAGTTTTGATTGTATTAAAGGGGGTTGTACCCTCAGCTCCACGCTTCAATCCGATTCCACAGTCGCCGTCTCCCACTACTGTGTCGTATTTTGTGATATCTGCCTCAGCAGCAATTACTCTTTCAAGACCTCCCGTCAAAACAGTTTTGAACTCGTCCGGGTTGACCTTTAGCGCGCTAGGTTTTACTTCTTCAGCTCCAGAAGCTGCATCATCTCTTGTCCGACTTGATTTTGCTTCCCATGTTTCCTTCTTGATTGGTGCGGCCCATCCAGCTGCTTCAGAGGGAGCATCGAGCAGTTGTAACATGCTTGGTCCGCCAATATCTGTGTTGACAACGTTGAGAATTGAGATACTGAAACCGAGGCCATTCAAACTTGTCATGTATGTTCCAGCCAAGATTCGAACGGGCTTGATATTGTATGTCTTCTCCAGTTGACCAACAACTTCTGCTGTGATGCCACCAAGTTCGAGCACACTAACTCCACCAAGGTTGTTAACCAACAGGACAACTTCATTCGAGTTGACCTTTAAGAACGCACGATCTTCGTCCTTTCCATCCAGCATCTGTGCAAGAATTCTTGAAACCAACTCCGGGAGATCAACCACTGCTCTTCCACTTCCAGGCTCGTTGTGAATGCCCATTCCAATCTCAACCTCTTCCGTAGATAGGTTTTCATCCGATTTTGGATCCGGAGGGGCTCGTCCTGGAACATGAACATGATCCAAGCTTGCTCCAACACTGACAAGGTTATCAGCCGTCAGCTTAGCAACCTTGTATACATCCTCCAAGCTGGCCCCTCTTGCTGCCAGTGCTCCTGATATCTTGTGAACCAGTACCGTCCCGGCAATACCCCTTCGTCCAACTTTTCCGGCGGCCGCCCGTCCCACTCCCACATCATCTCCAACAACTAGCATCTCGACTTTCAAGCCCGCAGCCTTGGCCTTCTCAACTGCCATCCCGAAATTTAGGACATCTCCCGTGTAATTCATGACCGTGACCAGGATCCCCTTCTCACCCTCTACTCTCGACATGACAGCCTTGCGGATCTGCTCTGCGCTGGGTGACGCAAATATTGTGCCTGCAACAGCAGCAGAGAGCAATCCCTCTCCAACGAAAGCTCCGAAGCTGGGTTCATGACCACTTCCACCTCCTGAGATTATAGAAACTTGAGGTGCATGGCCTGGTCGTCTGTAGATGATCTTGTTTTCGGCATCGAGGGCAACGGATGGGTTCGTGATAGTGAGAGCTTGGAGAGCTGTATTGACAAGAAGCGTGGGATCGTTGATGAAGTGCTTGGCAGACATGATTGCTTTCGACAAGCTGAAGAGTAAGTGAACTGTGTAGTTACTTGAGAATGTCAGGAAATCCGTAGAGCCGAAGCACAGGAGGCCAGCTTTTGAAGAGCTGTTCGGCCCATTAGCACCGAGACCAGGGAAGCGGGGTGAGATAATGGATAGAGAGTACAGGGTTGGGATTGGAGTTATCCGAGTGACATTAGAGTTATCCGAAGAGGATTGGCGTTATCCGCTGCGGTCTGAGGTGAGGGGTTGCAGTGCAGCTACCCAACCATGTCCCCTGAAGCCCCACATGTCAAACGTGTGGAGCCTTGCAGAGAAGCCTGTACAGGGAAGTTTTAAGCACTGACAGTCGGCTAACTTTCCCTTAATGGTTTTCTTCAACCTCACCTCAATAATCCCCAACCATCTTCGTGCGAAGACTCCTGTTCAGATTCAGAATGGCTTCAATCGCGGTGCCTGGCCAGCTTCTCGGCCCGATCACCGAGTATCAACCAGGTCCTGGAACGCATGTGCATAACTCGAATCTGTATGCCTCCATTCTTGGCCCAGTCAGAAAAATCAACCCTCCGAAGCCAGTGGGCCCGCAGAAACGATTGACGAAGATTACTCCTGCTGCCCCTGCAGCACTGCCTACACTTTCAATCGAAAGGAATATATCTGCAGCATCGCAAGATGGAGGAAACAGGGGGAAGGCGGAGATCTTGCCAGAGGTGAACAGCACAGTGCTTTGTAGAGTTACAAGGATCACACCAAGGCAAGCTCAGGTCGCGATATTAGTGGTTGGAGAGACAGTATTGGACGGGGAGTGGCAGGGCTTAATACGGGTACAGGATGTGAGGGCTACGGAGAAGGACAAAGTGAAGATATTCGAGAGCTTTAGGCCAGGTGATATTGTGCGAGCTGTGGTGGTGAGTTATGCAGATACCCTAGAAAGAAGATATGCACTGACTATGTCTCGAGATCTCACTTGGTGATCAATCGAACTACTATCTGTCAACTGCGAGCAATAACCTGGGAGTCATCATGGCAACTAGCGAGGCGGGGAATGCCATGTATCCTGTAAGTTGGAAGGAGTATAAAGACCCTGAGACAGGAGCCAGTGAGAGCAGAAAGGTCGCCAAGCCTTTCTAGAGGTTTTCCTTTACACAGCCTCGAAGGTTGTTCCCATAAAACTGCATAGTGGAGGCGTTTTGGAGGTTTGGCAGCATCTTACTGGGATAAACAAAAATGGTGCAATTTGATGATAAAAGATCACAAGAGTGTTGAGTATTGCCTCAACTGCTTGACATGATTTCTTTTTTTAGACAATGGTTCTAAATCAAAGGGTCTGGTGGTGTTAACTCAAGGACAATTGTACCTGCCCCCGTTGAAGGACAGTCTCATTGGCTGAGGAATTCCCCGATGGTTCCACAACAGCCTCGTCTCTTTCCGTCCGAGCCTCGCTCCTTCCGTGACCATTTCGAAGCCTCGTAAAAATTTCGATTCTAAGGTAGATTCACCTTCGCTTTCGATGTGTCCCAATTCACTTGGACGTTCTCTCGAAGGAGCCCGGGGTGCTCGATCTACCACAGCGATACACATCTGCCATCCACCCCGACAACTCAGCCTTCATTGCTGTAGTCTCAGCGGCTAGCTACGTGCTCCTGATCTCCGGAAGGAGAGAATCAATAACCCAATCGCTCTGCTTGACAAAAGGTCTTAGTACATTCAAGTTACCGAACCTCCAATGCGACGAGAATGGAGAACGACGAAGACAACCAAGGCAGGTTCAAACCAGAGTGGACGGAAGAGCCTCACATTGAAGATGGTGTATATCTTCCTCTCTACGAAGAAAAACGATCACCACATCCAGAGACGGTCCCTCAACACATCTTAGACATCGCTCAGGCAACTTATGGCCGACTTCACAAGGTCAATCCACCGCCTAGTCCCCCGCTTTCTCCACTTGCTTGGATCCCTCGACGAAACGGCCATGGCTTTGTGTATGGACGAGAGGAAGATAACGAATGCGCCATAACCATGGAACTTCCTAGAGAAATAGTGCGTCCTTCTCTCAAGGAGTTCACACTGTTCCCGAGGCTACCCTTTGAGATACGACATATGATCTGGAGAGCGACATTACCTGGCCCAAGACTTGTAGAGCTTCTCTACAATGAAGACAAAGGAGCCTGTACTTCACGGTCACCTCTTCCAATCTGTCTTTGGATCTGTAGCGAATCTCGAAAGGAGGCGAAGCTATTCTACCGCCTTATGTTCGCTACACATAGAGCAGAGGCCAGTATTTATCTCGATCCACATATCGATGAGGTTTATCTGGGAGTTGGCAACTTTCATCCAGGACCTCGATCAGTGCTGGACCTGTTCCTCGCTCTAGATCCGAAGGATATCGGCCAAATCGAGAACCTTGCAATGGACAGTGATATTGCCAATTATCACGAAATGGACGAAGAAGCACCCCCGTGGGGTCTATGGTGGGCTTTGGCTATGACTACCGGCGATTATGCATTCACAAGTTTACGGAATTTGACGATACATCGAAATCCTTCACATAAGAGCTGCAACGACGCTCCATACATTGCATACCATGGCGACGTTCTCCTCACAGAAGTCGAGAGCAATCTAGGAGAATTCCAGGCTTGGGAAATGGAGATCAGCGGCTGTTATTGGAAACGGAAAGCCAAAGTACAACCTATTCCTTGGAAACTGCCCCTTCATGACGGGGTCACGTGGGAAGTTCCTTTCTCCTGCCTATGGAAGGATCTTGAAGAACGCAAAGATGAGATACCAAATCTGGCCCTGAAGACTGTTCGATTAGTGACCTTCGGCACGGGACCTACTCACTGGGGCCGCCGCCTTGAGTCTCTCATGAGGAAGAGATACGTGCAAGCATCTGGTTGTATCTACTTAGGTCACCAAACATTGGACACGCTCCTGGAGTGGAGGGAGGCAGATGACGATGGGACTGGGTGGTACACTTATCTAACGACGGAGCTTTCGGAAGCAGAGTTCGACCCTATCCATGTATACTTGTCGCAGACACCTTGCGACTGTGCTATCGGACACGCCCACAAAGCAGTATTCTACCACGAGTACGATTTGGAAGGGATTAACTTGCAAGAAGTATTCCAGGTTGTCAATGCGCAGAAAAAACATGGTGGAACGCCGCCCTGGGGGTAATATTACGAACCTTCCTGCCCCGGACCGAGGGGAGAGCTTTGCTAAAAACAGAAGATATCCTGCCAAATGGAGGAGACTCTGCGATGTATTTGCTGAAACTCTAGCGGTGAGCAAATAGAGCCTGACATTGTGTACATGACTTGCGCTTTTGACAGGGATACATTCAAGGTCCTGATATCAAGTGAATAATCAGGTTCCCCTCTTGTTCATACTTAAGGAATTTCGTCTGATGTTTTTCAAGTTAATGTGAACCGCACTTGCCCATTTCATGAAAATTTCCGACGACGCCTTTTGATAGCTCGATCCCTCAACCGTAACTGAACCTCGCGACCTCAACCCCTTGTTTGCGATCGCAAGCCCCCCACGTCTTCTCTAACAGGTCTCTGCAGGAGATAGGTAATGCTCTATCGATCACGGCCATCTAAATTGGTAAGCTTCCTCCTCTCATCGATATTGTACCTTATTCACTGAAACAGAGTCAGACCGCGACACCATGAGCGTTCGATTTGAGCCAAAGTGGCCAGAGGACCCCAATGAAGATGGCTTCTACATGCCCGAAGACGAAGATGCCCGGACGCTACCTCCAGATACCGCGCGAACGGAGGTCTACGATATTATCTCCAGGACCTACCTTCCCAAGCAAGTCGCCAATCAACAAACTTGCGAGGTTCACGTTGTTCCCTAAATTGCCATACGAGTTACGACACCTAATCTGGTGCTACAGCCTGCCCAGTCGACGTGTGGTGGATGTTCTTTACGACGACAAGACAGGCGAATGTAAATCGCCTTGCCCCATTCCAACGGCCCTCCATGTGAACTCAGAAGCACGAGGTGTGGCTCTTGAGTCCTATGAATTGGTATTTTCGACACAGAAGGCAAATGCAATGGTTTACTTCGATTTCAGCGTTGACGCACTTTACATTGGTGTGGGTAATTTCTCCCCATCCAGATCGGACCCAACTTGTGTCTTGTTCCGGGCAATGCAATACAATGATCTAAAACGCATCGAGAATCTCATCATAGACGACCAAATCTTCTTCCTTTACCCTAGTATCGAGGAAATCGACTACGACACCAGTGATGACGAGGCTCAGGACAGTTTCGATGCTGATCCCAACGAACCACAACGGGGCTTCAACAAGTATGTTGCATTAGAAAGACTTCGAGCAGTCACAATCATCAACAACTACGGCAACAACGATTTGGTGCTTCAAGAGTCCGAAAATAATAAGGGCGAGTTTCATGCCTGGTGCGTTTTAGATGATGGAAAACCTGTGCATTACTCGCCTCGCCTGATGCTCGAGAGCGTAGAGCTTGCCGCCCTGAGCCATTTTTCGAATCTATGGAGATTGGCCGAGTTAGTCAAGTGGGAGGGAAAGGAACCTAGTCTGACCACTTTGAGATTCGTGTCGCGAGAAAGATTAAGAGAAGATAACGCGTGGAATAAGAGAATCGGCTACCTCGACCAAGTGGTTCTTCCACGCGGCTATAACTGTTGCTTGTACCGAAAGGATGGGGTTATTGATCGGATCATGGGGATGGAAGAAGACCAGGACACAACAGATCTTTTCGATGCTCTGTACGACTACCTTGACGCGGATCCGGAGTTCATCTACATCTCTCAAAACCCATGCGTCTGCCCAATCGGACACAAATACCAAGAACCAGCCCCTTACCCCCATGGGATCTACAATCTGAGAGCGGCTCTGGCTTTTATAGACTCCTCATTCGAAGGAAAATTAGAGCCTCCTCCCGGCGCTTTTCCAGAGGAGCTTTCGTTTGGCGACTGGGAGACTTCGCTCGCTCTACAGAGCTCACCGGAGGCCGTCTTTACCGCTTCTCCGCAGGTCCAAAAGATTGATCTCGAACCGACACCGCCCACTGACCAGGAATTGTCTCCGGCTGGAATTGAGACTGGTGCTCCCCATAAGCACGGTCCCCAGACTGTTGCAATAAAGGTTTCATTCCTACTCCCATGGTTTGTTCAAGAGTGGTGCGCATTTTATGACCTGCTCAGCCTCGGAACAATGGTCTGCGCTTTGCTCATTTTCAATCTCAGCCAAGTCGTTGGAGGATTCCTTGTGTTTGTTGCATTCTTCTTTATAGCAAGACTCCGTCGTCAACAATACCTGACGCCTAACTTCGCACTTTTACTTTGTTACAAGGTTTGGTATGCCGCTTTCTCGGTATTCACATCTCTCATCAAGCAGTGTTCCCAACTTACGGCCTCATCAGCTGGGCAGCGACCTCTCAAACGATTTTACCCATCCAATCACAACCTTGAAGGAATTCATCGAAAAGCATACCAGGTTTATTGCATGTGCGTGATCCTTGGCGCGTGGCTTTTACTGTTTCTCGTCGGTCTTGCTCTGGCATTCAGCTTGATGAGATTTATAGTGGATTTGTTGAGTATTCTCATGCTTCTCATTGCGGCGTTGTGGTTGCTTGCTATTTGGTTGATGGTTCAAGAGATGCATGATAAGTAAAAGGTGCTTGCGGAGGATATGAGAAATGGACCCAGACAGTTATGTATACTGGAAGTGTCAAGATAATGCAACTACTTCTAAGTACCTCTTAGCTTGTTTGGTCTGTGAATATACCAAGTGCAATGTATTGCTTGTCCGCACTCTTGTGGGCTTCGGGGATTCATTATGTATATTTTCGGGAGCATAAGCCTACATCAACCATTCGTTCCCAGAAATATGACAAATTGAGATTGAGGCAAGATTGTCTATGCGGCGGCCGCAAAAATTGCCTAGATGTTCAAGCTTCATAGGATATTTTAAATGCCTCTTTTTCAACATGTCACGAAAGGCCTCGTACATTTTGTCCCTCCAGGATCTTGAAAAATCTAACAAGTAAAGTCTCACACTTCACGTCTATTTAGATATCTAAATTTAACTGGACGCATGGTGATTTTCGTGATGTTTTTTCATATTTACTGTGGGAAGACCGAAAGTTTATGATAGCAAGTTACACTCCTAATTTTGGGGGATGTAGCTGGATAAATTCCTCCAAAAGTGAATAGGGGGGGTAGTCGCGTCAATCAAAATACGCGAAACCGCTCCATCCAATTCTTCCTTTCGTTACTTCGTAATCTCAAATTCGGGTTTTAAAGACTATTTTGGACCCCCCCAAGGACCGTGAACATTCTCGTTTTCCCTTCAACTCCTTCGAGAAGCCGTCTTCGGCCTCGACTTGCGACTGCTAGAGTTCTGAGACGCGTCTGCGAAAACCACCTTCACCTTAAGAGTCAGACTTATTCGGTATGTGTGATTCCAGTCGCGACGAACAAATCCTCTTTCTCATCGAAGAGACTAACCTGCCCGAATAGGATAAAATGCAATACACCACGCGTTTCCAGCCTAATTGGTACGAGAAACAAATTGCTGCTGGTAGACAAATCGACTACATGCGAGCAAGCTCCTGCCCTCTCTCACCACCGAAAGACATCAAGGACCTGGTTTCCAGCCCCTACACATCAAAAGATCAACATGTGGCTGGCGACGCTACGTTTACATTGTTCCAAAAGCTTCCCGTGGAATTACGAAGAATGATCTGGCGTCGTTGCTTGCCTGGTTCTCGAATAGTTGAGATTATGTGGGATGAAATAACTGGCTTCTGTAGGTCGCCCTGTCCTCTACCAATCGCCCTCTCGGTAAACAAGGAATCCAGAGAGGTTGCTCTCGGTTGCTACAAGCTCTGCTTCGGGATTTTAGATACGCCAGCAAAGGTCTACTTTGACATGAAGGTCGATCAGCTCTATCTTGGCATTGGAAATATTGTTGCAACTAGTGGCAATCATCTGTTTGAAATTCTGAGAATTCTTCCAAAAGAAGAGCTTGCTCACATCAGGCACCTCATTTTTGACGAAGACATCGTTCAAGGATGGGGCTCGCTACCTGCTAAAGACATTCAACTAGTTGTCAACAATCTTCAATCTATTACGATGATTAAGAACGAGTCACGTAGCATGGACTGTATTCTAAATTTGGTTAACAGAAACCCGGTCGAACTTGACTTGTGGAGATTTGACGAGGATGGCAGAAGTCAGAGTTGGTCTTGCGATATATATGAGGAAGGAGAAGAACACACCTGGGCTTTCGAGGATGAATCAATGACAAGCGGTCTTGAACAGATGGTAAATGAAAACAAAGGCTCTCGGACACTGTCAAGATACGTAACGCAAGAAAGGCTGAAGCCGGAAGCGCGATGGACCAAGCGAATGGAGTTTCTCCAGTCAACAATTACCTGGGACAACGGCTGCCTTTATGTCAAGGATGGCTTGATCGAGAAGCTTGTCGACATGGAGGATCTTGAGCCTGACAAATACACCCGACTTTCAATATTAGTCTCTGAGGACTGTGAATGGGTCCTGGATCCACAACTTCTATATGCCAGTCAAGTCCCATGCGCCTGCCCCATTGGTCACAAGAAGAAATATCAGGTTCCTGATTGGTATCCCGATGTCTCAAGGGTGGATCTAAGAGCTCTTCTGGAGAAGTTATAAGACGCGACGTCTTTCTAAGCTGAAAATAGGCAGTAACGTAGTGTACGGAGTTTGGATGGGAAATTGTAGGAATTTATAGAGAAAGCGCGGCCCCTGTGGAGTATACTAATGTAAGAAACCTTGCTGTACATTTCATAGCCTGTCATCGAAAGTACATAAATTATAAATGTACATTACTCAAGGTTCAGCGATTGGTGCCTCACCAGGACATATGCAATTTCGGTACTGGTGAAGGTGTGTGCTCCAGGCTGACTGGATATGCTAATTAGCAAGCACAACCATAAGCAAAATTTTCGATTTCATAACGTCTTGTTTCCACTTGTTTCTTGTACATTTCGAGTTATTTGGGTCTTGATCACGTGAAGTGTTGAAGGTGAAAGGAGGTGGCTGAATTAACCGAGGACGATTACTCGTACCTACCCAAAGTCCTACGACAATTCCTTTCTTGAACCTCTGTCCACCCAAAGTCGCGCGTATCTGCTCACCCCTCTCTGTTGCGATGAGATTGCAACCTGGTCGCATCTTCAGATCGTGTTTCTCGATCTTCTGAAGGCGAAGTCCCTATTTCGACGCGGACTCTGATTGCTGAAGCTTTGTTGACTTCAGTTGCGCCTGCGCGAAGTCTGACAACGCGATCGCCTCCAACTAGAATTTCGCATTATCTGGTACAACACCGTTTTTTCTATCTCTACATACTTTCAGCAGTTCCTTGGACCCTCACAACACCTTCTGTAGGGACTGTCCTACCATTATCTACTAAAGATGTGTGCTAACGACCATTGACAGCCACTTATTCCCATTCCTGAGAGCACCGGGCTGATTGAAGACTCGAAAAAGATCAAGATATTTGAAGCCATGGCAGAACAACCTGTATTTGAGCCCAAGTGGCCTGACCAACCCAACGGCCCAAATGGATTATACTATCCCGATGATATCAAGGAAAGAACACCACACCCTGATGTCGTGCCCCATGAAGTCATCGACATTATTTCAAGGGGCAAGTTTAAAAAGTTCGTCATCAAGAAAGATCAAAGTTTTACCCTTTTTCCTAGACTGCCCCTTGAGCTACGTCGACTCATCTGGAGGCACAGTCTGCCAGGACCGCGTATAATTTACATATACTGCTGGGCTCCTCTCTGTGATTCGTGCTGCGCGATGCCAACAGCACTTCACGTCAACCGTGAAGCTCGAGGAATTGCACTTGAACGATACAAGGCGCGATTTGGCCTTTCATCAGCCCCGGAGAGTCCTCCAGAAATCTATTTCAACTCGGAGATTGATACAATTTACTTGGGAGTCGGCAACTTTGGCCTATCTGGTCCCGATACGGTCATATCTTTCTTAAGTCTACTTAATCCAACAGACCTTGAAAGTATCAAGCATCTTGCTATTGATGAAGTCCTGGAACCCCTCTATCCCGATGAGGAAGAAGAGATGGTG
>Ga0302182_10001603_pt1 | contig 11696 bp, 10 predicted proteins | sample I_Palsa_N3_1_FD_198781 | JGI IMG/M metagenome (GOLD analysis project Ga0302182, IMG submission 198781) | Peat permafrost microbial communities from Stordalen Mire near Abisko, Sweden - I_Palsa_N3_1 | ecosystem: Environmental > Terrestrial > Soil > Palsa > Peat permafrost | place: Sweden...
AAAACGGCCATCAAAGGTGGGCTCAGGGAAGGCCTGCCCCCAGGGGCCACCGTCGCGCAGCATTTCGGCGGTGTCGATAGTCAGCTCCTGGCCGGCCAGTTCACCATCAGACCAGATGACGCCTTCCAAATGCGAAGGGTCCAGCCATTCCCCCACCAACTCAGCAAAGCGGGCGCGGAATTCGTCAAATTTGGCCTCTTCCAGCGAGAGCCCGGCCGCCATGGCGTGTCCACCAAACTTCATCATCAGGCCAGGATTAAGCGTATCAATACGCTCCAGCGCATCGCGCATATGTAATCCGGCAATCGAACGGCCCGATCCTTTGAGAATGCCCTCTCCAGCAGGGGCAAAAGCGATCACAGGCCGGTTAAAACGCTCTTTCAGGCGCGAAGCCAAAATCCCAACCACGCCCTGATGCCACTCAGGATGGTACATTGCCAGCCCATAGGGCAGTGCGTCGCTGCTGCTTTCCAGCTTGTCACACAAAGCCAGTGCTTCGACCTGCATCCCCTGCTCGATTTCTCGGCGAGTTTGGTTCAGTGCATCCAAATCGCTGGCCAGCGCGCGGGCCTGCGCGATGTCATCACTGAGCAGTAATGCGACGCCGATAGACATATCGTCCAGCCGACCGGCAGCATTCAAACGCGGACCAAGCGCAAAGCCTAAATCACTGGCGCCCAGCGTCCGGGCTTCACGGTTAGCAACTTCCAGCAACGCACGGATACCCGGGCGGCATTTCCCCGCACGAATGCGGTTCAATCCCTGATAGACCAGAATTCGGTTATTGGCGTCCAGCGGCACGACGTCGGCTACGGTGCCGAGCGCTACTAAATCCAGCCATTCGGCCAGATTGGGAATAGGCAGGCCTTTCTCTTCGAACCAACCGCATTTATGCAGCGCAGCACGCAGCGCCAGCATCAGATAGAACGCCACGCCCACGCCTGCCAGAGACTTGGAGGGAAACTCGCAACCGTGCAGGTTCGGGTTGATGATGGCTTCGGCTGCGGGAAGCGTCTCCCCCGGCAGGTGGTGGTCAGTGACCAATACCTGGATACCTTTCTGATGAGCCAGATCGACACCGGCATGCGAGGAAATCCCGTTATCCACGGTCAAGATCAGCTCGGCACCCCGGGCAGCTGCCTGTTCGACTACCTCTGGGCTGAGGCCATAACCATCGTCAAAACGGTTCGGCACCAGATAATTAATTTCGCTGCATCCCATGCTGCGCAGGGAGAGAACGGTCAGCGCGGTACTGGTCGCGCCGTCAGCATCGAAGTCACCGACCACCATAATCCGCAGACGGTCCCGCAGCGCTTTTTGCAAGAGTTCGACCGCAGTATGAATGCCATCAAGCTGCTCATAACCCAGCAGCCCACGCACGCTGCGTTCCAGCTCTTGCGGGCCCTGAACACCGCGAGCCGCATAAAGCCGACGCAGTAAAGGTGAGAGTTCGGCCGGAAGAGAAGCGCCGTCAGCCGCTTTACGGCGGCGAAGTTGGGTCTGCAAAGTCACGTAAAATCAACCACCGGTTTTGTTGGAGACATCCTGAGCATCAAGCATCGCGGCCATCTCTTTCGGCGGCTGATAGCCTGGGATCATGGTGCCATTTTCTAGCACGATCGCGGGCGTACCGGTCACGCCAAACTGCACGCCCAGTTCAAAATGCTTGGCAATATCGGTTTTGCAACTGGCAGGGGAGATGTCGTCGCCACGCATGGCCGCATCAAACGACTGCTTACGGTTACCGGTACACCAGATGGACTGCATATCTTTTTCGGTTTTAGAATTCAGCCCCTGCCGAGGGAACGCCAGATAACGCACGGTAATACCGAGATCGTTATAGTCCTGCATCTGCTGGTGCAGCTTGTGGCAGTAGCCGCAGGTGATATCGGTAAACACGGTGATCACATGTTTTTCATTTTTAGCTTTGTAGATGATCATTTCGCTTTTCAGCGCATCAAGCTTAGTGATCAACATTTTGTTGGTGACGTTTACCGGCTGCGTGCCACTGACGTCATACATCGGGCCCTGCAATACATGCTTGCCATCTTCGGTGATATAAATGACACCGCTCTCCGTTGTCACAGCTTTCAGGCCAGCGACCGGAGAAGGCTGGACCTCAGCATTCTTCATGCCGAGTTTATTCAGGGTTCCCTGGAGCGCCGTATCGTCAGCCTGAACCGTGGAAGTCACACACGCGGCCAGTAACGTTAGCAGCATTAAACCTTTTTTCATCATTACGTCCTTTATCTCTCCGCGTTCAGGCGCGGGGATGATGTTGTTGATGCAGCACTTTGAGTCTTTCAGTCGCTACATGGGTATAAATTTGAGTGGTCGACAGGTCACTGTGACCTAATAACATTTGTACGACACGCAGGTCGGCCCCGTGGTTCAGTAAGTGGGTGGCGAAAGCGTGACGCAAGACGTGCGGGGAGAGCCGCTCCGCGTCAATATTGGCAAGGATCGCATAGTGTTTGATACGATGCCAGAAAGTCTGCCGGGTCATTTTCTGCGCCCGGCTGCTCGGAAACACGATATCCAGTGACACGCCATTAAGCAGCCAAGGGCGTCCATGCTCAAAATAGTACTCGATCCAATACACGGCCTCTTCACCGAGCGGTACCAGACGTTCTTTATCGCCTTTACCGATAACCCGCACTACGCCCTGACGCAAACTAAGATCGCTCAGCGTGAGTCCGACCAGTTCAGAGACACGTAATCCGGTGGCATACAACAATTCGAGCATAGCTTTGTCACGCAACTCTAGGGGAACATCAATGCTTGGCGATGCCAGAAGCGCATCGACTTGCGCCTCACTGAGATCCTTTGGTAATCGCTGCGGCAGTTTCGGCGAAGATAACAGTGCAGTAGGATCATCATGACGCAAAGACTCCCGATTCATATACTGAAAAAGGCGGCGCATGGCGCTCAGCAGGCGGGCGGAACTGGTGGCCTTGTAGCCGCCTTCCACTCTTTCTGCGAGAAAGGATTGCAGACCATCGGCCTGCACATGCATCAGGTCTGTTTCATGATGATGTAACCAACCCAACAGCGATTTTAAATCCAGGCGGTAGGATGCCAGCGTGTTTTCGGCGAGGTTTCGCTCGATCCATAGCGTATCCAGAAATTGCTCACACAGAGCCTGGTCATCATTGGCGTCGATCACGTTGCCTCCTTATTTCATTCAATCGCTGTTTCATTCGGTATACACTGCCCCCCATTCACATACTGATGACGTTACGGCAACAAGCATGAAAATTGGTCTTTTTCATTGCACTAGGAAATATCACTTTATTTTCAATGAATTAAATTAAAAATAAATTTCATTTGGCGACAAAATGGCGGCACCTGTTCCTACCATTGAATTCATTGTAACTCACTTTGTTGTGGGGATAATTGCTTTACAGGTTGCTGACATTGAGATGAAGAGGAAGTAACCTTAAACTCTTGCCATATGGAGAATCAATGATGACTGAATTGGATCAACCTTGTACTAGTAGAAATATCCCGCTTCCCATTCAAAGAGCAGTCCGCCAACGCTGTGGATTTGGATGCGTCATTTGTGGCATGCCCCTTTATGAATATGAACATATGTCTGAATGGGCCGTGGTAAAAAGGCATGACGCGGATGAAATAACACTTCTTTGCGATCAGCATCACCGAGAAAAAACAAACGGACTCTTACCTAAGCAAGATGTTTATGATGCAAACTCTAATCCGTTCAATTTAAGAAAGGGAGTTTCAAAACCTTATAACTTTCACTTTTCTGGAACCGAAGCAAGTGTAAATATTGGCAATAACCATTTTACTTGCGCAGACAATGGCTATGGAAGTCAATGTATTCCACTGATAATTGATTCAACACCATTGATTGCATTCATCTTGGCGGATGGGCATTTGCTTTTAAATTTAGTAATTTACAATGAATTCAATGTTCCTGTTTTGCACATAAAGAATAATCATCTACTTTATACAACTATCCCTTGGGATATCACATTGATAGGTACTACCCTAACAATTCGTGAAGCACATAAGAAAATATTAGTTGAAATTGAATTTAATCCGCCGAATAAGATAACAATTAACAGAGGGCGATTGCTTTTTAACGGAATTGAAATTCTAATAGGACCTAAACACTGCCTAATCACTAATAACAATACTTTTTTGAGCGGTAACAAGGCTTTTAATACAATTGCTGGCTTCGTTTTAGGCCATAATCCTAGTGCACCACCTGCTATGCTTAACATTTCCAATTTACCTCGTTACTTAGGTGATAATAAAGAATCACTCGCTTTCCAAAAAGAAGCTTTATCAAGACTAAATCTATGAAAGCTTATGGTAACACAGCAATAAAGACTCTTTTATTTTCCCCTAAAAGTGCTTGTAGTAATGCCCAATGGCGCAATCATATGCGCCTCGCTCAGTTCTCTGCGGCACGTATGACAGTGACGCCCACCTTTTGCCGTTGTGATATGCCACACCCCATTGCCTCCCTACTGGCCAGATCGCATAAACAGGATTGCCCTGCTGCCCAAAAACTTGCTGCTTATTTAGAGTTTCCCCTCTGGCCATGAAATAAATCACCGCGCTACAAATCCGCATAGAACGCATAAATACCTCTACTTTTTGCCAGGCAATAATTGCGCCGCTGGAAATAGAATACTGTATGTGCATCCAGTAAATCAATTTCACAGTTTTCAGTTTTACAAATCCTTTGCTATTCCCCCTCAACCCTTGCCGCACCTGGCTTCGCTTCTTTTGGCGCTCCCTTCAATTTGATCGTTAAGCTGATCGTCTCGAATGGCAAAAAGCAAATAAATCCCTTAATTTACATAGCGTTGTGTTTTTACTTCGATCCTAATTTGATCGTTGAAAATGAAAAATACTGAAATCCTTTTCAATCTTTTCAGTTTGGGATTGCGTGCAAAGGCTCAGGCGCGGCGCGGGCTGGCGCTATGGTTTGTAGAAAAATGAAACTGAAAAAAATAACTGACGCAAAAGCCGCAGGCGGGTGCGGTGTAGTGCAATTTTCGTCGCATCTTGCTTTGTTTCGTGGGGGTGTGGCTGCGCGTGCGGCATCAGGTTGGCTTGATCGTTTTGAATCGAACGGGGGCGGGTTTGGAATGGTGCGGCGCGTGGTGGCCGCTATAGCGTGGCATATGACGGGCAAAGAAAAGCCCGCACTCGGCGGGCTAATTTGGGCGGGGGTAATGCTATCCGATCACAGGGTTATATTTTGTGGCCAGCGCGGTGGCCGTGGTAGCGGTTCCTTTGATGGCCGCTGCGTTAAGCGGTGCGCCGGTATCCTGGTGCGTGTGCGCAGCCATTAACTCCGCCAGCTGCTTCACCACGTCCAGGGTTTCTAGCATCAGCTGACAGACGTTAATACTTTTGCTGCCAATCCATACAACCGGTGCGATCACTTCCTGGCGCACGGCCGCCACGCTGCTGCGAAGTTGCCCCACCTTCTCAACCAGTTGGCCCGCTACGTTCACCGCGCTATTGCCGGTCACGTCAGTAGTGGCATTGCCCTGAATGCTGGCCACATAGTTGGCTTGCGTGGCCAGGCTAAAATCCCCCTGGGCAACCTGCTGCACGGCACCGGCCAAAAGCTTATACGTACCCAGAACAATGGTTTTATCCGTGGCCTGAACTGTGGTTTCCCTGGCTACCAGCGTACGTGTTTCCTGATCGGCCTGGATAACCCTGCGCATAGAGGACTCGCTGATCGTCTGGTCTGTTTGGCGCTCCCAATCACCTGCAGTCGTCACGCGCTGCGATACACCATCGCGCTGCTGCTGTAGCTGCTCACCAGGTTTTACTGCAGGTAAACTATTACCCTGGGCCATGGTCTGGCGAACAAAGGGTTTATCCGGCCTCCCCTCGTTAAAGCCCACCTCTACCAACGTGCCAACGGGTGGAAAATGGAACATACCCGACTCACTCCCCGCCATCGGCAGCGGCAGGGGAACGGCGGAATAAATCGGCGTATCTTTAGCGGGTTTGCCGTCTGCGTCTAACAGCTGCAAATCAACCGCGTACCGGGGGCGATAGGGATCCGCAATATTTCCGTTACTCACATCCTCGCTGGCTGCCTCAACCCTGGCGAATTTCGGCAAATGCAAACCGCTGGCCAGTTCCGGAAATGCCCCCTCAATCTGGCGCTGAATCGGCGTTTTCTGTAGGGCCTGGCCGGTGGCCTTATTGCGCGGCGTCCAGGTGATGGCCATATCATCGTTATGCAACCGAACCGTGGTTAACCGCTGGCCGTTCACGTCCACGCCAGGGCGCAGGGTTTGGACAACCGGCACGGTCATGGTATTGCCCGCCGCCGTTCCCTGGCTAAATTCGCTGGGGATCTCCACCGGCTTACCCGCAAAAAGCGCATCCGCAGCACTGCCCACGAACACCCCGCCGTCAGGAAGCTGATACCAAATATAATCATTGATAGAGAATGCGTGGCCCAGGCTGGACAAAAGTTGATAACCGGTGCCGCTGTGCGTGAAGTGTGGGATCGGCTTGTCTACGTAGCTGGCCGATGCGGGAACGGTAAATTCTAGGCCGCTTTCTTCGGTCAGCCACTTGGCCACCTTACGCAGCGTCGGATGCTGGAACGAACACGGCCAGGCACGTTCGAATACGCCGACCAATTCCCGGACAAAAAGCCGCTGATAGCCGGTTTCCGCTGGCTGCGAACGCTCCACAAACCCGGTAAACCAGCGCAGCACCAGATCGGGATAACCAATGTCCAGGCGCACCAGTTTGCCGGTAAAATCTTCATCCGTTTGCGCGGTGATAAAACCCCGGCCGCACGCACTCAATTCCAGCACCAGGTTAACGTCTACCAGGTGCGCGTCAGTGTTTGAAAGGTACAATCTTTTGACCGGTTTCATGCTGGCCCCAATGCATCATTGACCGGCTTCAACACTTTGCGCTCAAACCAACTCAATTTCTCTTCATCCTCGGCCGCGCTGCTGCTACCGCCCGCGCCCCCCTTGCCGCCCTGCTTAGTCGCTGCCGTTTTGCCTCCGGCGCGGGCTTCGCGTTTTTCCGCCACGCTGCCTTTTTCCCGTAGGGTAAACGTCACCAGCCAGGCCATTTTCCCTTCCTGCGGCGGCGCATCCACGGCCCCGGTAAACGTACCTTCCCGAAAATTAACAGACTGGGCGGCCAGGTTGGCCACACGATAGGTTTGCAGCTGGCCGCTGCCGTCTTTGGCTTCTGCCAGCTCGAAAATACGTTTCAACACCTTCGCATCACGAAAAGCAATAACGCCGGAAATTCGCAGCTCTTTGGCTTTAATGCCCTGTTCCGCGCTGGCCGTGCTCGATGACTGCCCGGATTGGTCTTTTTCCTGAAATTGTAGCGTGGGCGTGACTTTAAGCCCCATCAGCGCAATGGCTTCCCCATTAAGCGCCAGTGTTGTGATCGTCATTTATCATGCCCTCCAATGGCGATAAATCCGGGCCGCTAAACAGCGTGGCCAGGGTAAAGATGGCATCCTGCTGCGGGATGTTTTTGCGCATTTCACTGGCGATAAACGCCGGGGAACCCTTCGCACTGAACACCCAGGCGGGGGCCGCTTTGCCCTGTAAATCTGCCAACGCCTGGCTGACTCCCGCCAGGGCCGAACTGCGGGCGCTGGCGAAATCTGACAATGCCGACACCAGGCCGCCAACGCTGGCCCCGGTGGCCGCCTCAATCTTTGCCTGGGCAATACGCTGTGCATTCATGGCCAGCCGGTTGGTGGCGGTTGAAAGCGGCACGGGGGCCGGTAATCCACCCAACGCCTTGCCAGGGATCTGCATTTTCGTGATGGCAAGTGTGGCCGCTTCCTGCGCCCTTCGCGTGACCTGGGAAAACACTGGCAGCGGCAGCACGGACGAAAACGCCGTCAGGCTCTTCATAAAATCAGCGTGCGTGGTGGCGCAGACCATCAACACCACGGCGCTAGTTTCCTCGCTAGCCCCTTCCAGCTTGCGGGCCAAATGCTCAGTGGCATTTTTTGGGCTTAAGTAGCTGCCCTCGCCCGCCTCCTGGCCAACGCCATACACCCAGGGATGGACCGGCAATACAGAGCACACCAGCGCCCCCATATTTTGGCCAATACTTAACGTCGCTTTGCGCCACATTACTGCGGCACCGATGGCCATGATGGATCATTGCTATCAACGCGAGTCAATGCGATGCGGTAAACTTTCCATGCTTTGAGGCGCTCTACCTCTTCGTCAGATGCTACCGCAAGTTCAACGGCATCCTGCAAAGGGTCGATCACCACGGTAGCGCGTGCTATGAGATCGGCACGCTTTGCATTCACCTGAGCGACAATCTCGGCCTTCGTTTCAATCCGTTTTTTAATCTTGATACCGTCAAAATACCAATTTCCATCAACCACAAAATCGGCAGGTATCTTAGTGGCTTTAATCTCAGTCACAGACAAGTTAATAGGCCAAAGCTTAGAAACATCGGTAAAAGCCGAACACACCGCACCATCGTCGTTGTAGGCAATTTTTAGCGTATCTTTTTCAAAGTCCTTTTGGCTTTCATACCAATCATTACCCTGATCGTCTTTGAGAAACAAAACACTTTCGCCAAAGTTATTTTCATCTGGCGTGTACTCTGTCAGCTTTTTCATGTGCATCATTTTATGCCGTTCCTATAGTTACCCACTTTCCGCCTGCTAAAATCTGGACTGCCGAATACGCGCCCCACGAACCGGGGGCATAGTTAGCTCCAGACATTCCGGTGTATACGCAGCCAGACGGCAAATCAATGCGCCCGCCAGTGTCTGCAATTACAGTACGTCCCGCCAATCGCATACTTTGAACAAAGTTCTGAATAACCCAGCTTTGCGTTGCAAGATATATGGACTGATTTGACCACACGTGCCGCATATAAGGCACGTTCACGTTACCCGCTTCAAACCCAGCGGCATCGCATACATCCCGTTGAATACAATTAACATCAGCCGGTGTGGGTTTGTTATATCCACAATAAATCGCCCCCATTCCCGTACTATCAACCTGTCCAATTAACTTTGAGCCATCCCAGCCGAAATATATGACGTTGTTAAACATTCCCTCGCCACCGCCCTGACGAACTGCACCAACGTCACCAGCATTCGGTTTGTTGTTTGGGCTATAAACTCGCACGTTTGGTGAGTCGTAAACCCCTTTAGCAGCCTGGATTATTCCAGAGCTGTGGATATTGCGGTCTGAATGAATGTCTCCTACAGCGGAAATGTCCCCGCTGGTCGTTACTGAACCCGTTAGGTGGCCGCCTTCAATAGGCAATGCGCCGGTATCCTGCGCTGTGGGTTTATTTTTCTCACAATAAAGTGCGCCCATCGATGTGGAATCAATCTGCGCCTTCAGCTTCTTGCCATCCCAGCCTAAAATCACTTTATTGGTGGTCATGCCAACGCCGCCGCCTTGTTGCACGGCCCCAACATCGCCCGACGTGATCGCAATATCTTTGGACCCATCAAAGGCAACACCGGCAATCTTTCGCGCCGTCGCCAGCTTGGTGGCCGCCGCTGCCGTACCGCCTGAAGGTAGCGCCCCTACGTTTTCCGGCGTCAGGTTAATATCTTTGGTCCCGTCGAATTCAACACCGGCAATCTTTCGCGGCGTGGCCAGTTTTGTGGCGGCCACGGCAGTGGCACCAGACGGCAGCGCCCCAACGTCATCCGGGGTCAGCGTGATATCTGCTGACAGGTCTTTATTATTAACCTTTCGCGTTTTCGGCACGCCGTTGAGCGCGTTAAGCGCCGCAGCCGGATCAGCAATCTCCTTCAAATTGTTATCTTTGCGCAAATAGAGGCTGCTGCCTTTTGGGCGCAAATCCGTGATAGCGCCGCTGGCGTCAATGCTGGCCAGCGCAAACACGTAGTGGGCCACGCCATTGGTGGTGTAGTTCGTAAGCGTTGGGGCCACGGTGAATTTAATGGCGGTCTGGTAAGCGCTGGTTAACGTGCCGCTGTAGCTCACATCCGCCCAAATCTTGGTAGAGACTGGGGCTACTGCGACGTTGGTATTTTCAGCCAGAACTGCCCGCAGGCCGCCGATATACCCCACGCCCTGGGTAACAAAATGCTGACTGCCCGCCTTGGCAACTAAGAAGCCCGCATCAAAAAATGCGCCGGTGCCGTAGCTGTCCAGATTGGCCAGGCGCAGGGCTTCATCCATCCCCGCCAGGCGGGCAGTAAAATCAATCTGCCAGCTGGCGGCCGGTGTGCTGATCAACGTTTGGCTGACAGCCCCGCTGTACTCCATCAGGAAAGAACGGGTTAAGACGTTGCCCTGCTGGCCGTTGGCGTTCTTTACTTTGCTTTGAACTGGGGCGTGCACAATCATGGCCAACGTGCCGGTGGCCTTGTTAACCAGGCCGATCCAGTTGAAATCAAAATCGCCCACGTCCGCGCCAATCGTCACGGAATAGACCACTGAATTATCATTCACTACGCCGGTTTTACTCACCGCCTGGCGGTAAACAATTTGCGCGGCTGCTGGGATACTTTCCTTACGGTCAATCGGCTTGGACGGATCCAGCCCTGGCACGTTGGCCAACACAAATTCATCCAGGATAACGGGCTGATTATCGGCAGCTTGCTGCGCTTTCCATTGCTCAAAGGCTTCGGTAATTACGGTCTGAGACATTTCGCGTCCTTACGATAATGTTGCGCCAAACGTGGCGGTAGTTGATTCAGTGCCAAGGGTCGCCGGGTAACAGACGTATTCTCCCTGGTTCCATCCTGCCCGGATATTCAGCCCCGAGGTGGTGATCACTTCAAACTGATAGCGGCGGCAGGTGCGCCCGTACTGGCCGATGATCTCCATCAGTAATTCGGTGTTATCGGCTACCTGACTATCACTTACCCGCACCACAATCACATCCCAATCCAGGTCTGGCTGGCGCTCCAACAACTCAACGTAACCAATCCCCAGGCGGGCAAAGATGGCGATAAACCCCGCCACCGAACCGGCGTCATGGGCATTGATAAAGGCGTAGGCCACGCGCTTACGAAACAGCGTGAGCGGCTCACCGTTGAACCGGGTTATGTCACGGTCATATGCCAGCAGCCTTAGCAGCGGTTCGGCGCAGGTCAGCGGATCAAACTGGCGTAGCGGCCAGGTCACCCACTCATAAACCCCCTGCCAAAACGTCCGGGCAGCCTGCAACAATTTCGCCGGTTCGCCCTGACTCATCCAGGACGGCAATTTAAGGCTTCTTAATTTGGTCTGAAAATCAGGCACTTTTAATCTCCACCGTCAGGGATGCCAGGCGCGGCACGGTCAGCTCACTGACGATATCGCCCAGGGAAAAGGTGATGGAATCCACCGCATCAAATTGGCGGTGCATTTCCTTCGCCAGGTTAGAGAAAGAGAAGCGCGAATAAGGCCAGGTCTTTTTCACATCGTATTCAGCATTTTCCCGAAAGGCAGAGCGGATAAGGTTGCTGGCGCTGCCAATCAGTCCGGCCTGCTCTTCGTCCGTCATGTTGTCCGGGTTAGTCACAAACAGGCTGACGCTTAGCGCGTGCCGCGTTTCCGGCATCGCCATGCACTGCATATCATCGCCATGGCCGTGGTGGCCCTGGGTGTTGATGTGATCATTAACCGCATCAATAAACGGCTGGGAGGTAACGCCGCTGTCCAGCAGCAAATACGCATTGGCCGTGCCTGGCCCGCGTGGCG
>Ga0302182_10001619_pt1 | contig 11610 bp, 8 predicted proteins | sample I_Palsa_N3_1_FD_198781 | JGI IMG/M metagenome (GOLD analysis project Ga0302182, IMG submission 198781) | Peat permafrost microbial communities from Stordalen Mire near Abisko, Sweden - I_Palsa_N3_1 | ecosystem: Environmental > Terrestrial > Soil > Palsa > Peat permafrost | place: Sweden: Abisko...
CAGAAGTGGCGGCCGCTGCGGCTGGCGCTGCCGGCGGCGGAACTCGACGCGCTGGGCATCGCACGCGGGCCGAAATTCGACAAGATCATCGAGCAATTCTTCGAGATGCAGCTGCGAGGGAAAGGCAAGACCCCGGAGGACCGCACAAAGATCCTGCGCAACCTGGGTGGAATAAAGGACGAGCCGAAGAAAGTGGAAAAGCCGGAGAAGAAACGCAAGGGCGAGAAGGGCGAAAGCAAAGCTGCAACCGCGCCGGCAGAGGGCAAGGCGCCCGACAAGCAGAAGCAGACCGTGGCGGCAGCACCCGCAGGAGCAGCAGCGCCGAGCGCGACGAAAGCACCGCAGGGAGCAGCCGCGGCCATCGGCGCGAAGGCGCAGGCCAAACATGCCGAAGCGGCGGACAAGTCAAAAGCAGCGAAGGCCAAGGCGCACAAACCAAAAGCGCACCCGGCGAAGAAATCTGGGCGCCGCAAGTGAGTTTGTGACTTGCGGGCGGCGCCGGAACGCGAGACCCCGCGGGATTTCGCAAACCGATCCGGAGCGCGCGGATTGGGCGTACCTGAATCCGCGAAGCTGGTTTAGAATACCTTACGCATGACCTCCTCGAACTTTGTTCACCTTCATCTGCACACGGATTACTCTCTCCTGGATGGCGCCTGCGAAATCGGTGAGCTGACGGCGGAGGCGGCGCGCCGGGGAATGCCCGCGGTGGCGGTCACCGATCACGGAAACATGTTCGCGGCGGCGAATTTTTATCACGAAGCCACGACGAGGGGCGTGAAGCCGATCATCGGCTGCGAAATGTACGTCGCGCCGGACAACCACAAGAGCCGGGGCGCGGAAGCGGAGCGCTCGAACCATCTGGTGCTGCTGTGCGAGAACGACGAAGGCTACCGCAACCTGATTCAGCTGGTTTCAACGGGATACCTGGACGGGTTTTATTATAAGCCGCGCGTGGACCACGAGCTTCTGGCCAAGCACAGCCGAGGACTCATCGCGCTTTCGGCATGCCTGCGCGGAGAAGTGGCCGACGCGCTGCTGGCGGAAAAATACGAGCAGGCCAAAACCAGCGCCTACCGGCTGCGCGATATTTTCGGCAAGGGAAATTTCTTTCTGGAAGTGCAGGACCAGGGGCTGGAGCAGGATGTGCGCGTGAATCGCGACCTGGTAAAACTCTCGCGCGAAAGCGGAATCCCGCTCGTGGCCACAAACGACTGCCACTATCTGACGCAATCCGATTCGCACGCCCAAGAAGTGCTGATGTGCATTCAAACCGGCAAAACCATGAGCGACGGGCAGCGCATGAAGTTTGCGACCGATCAATTTTATTTCAAGACGGCGGAGGAAATGGCGCAGGTGTTCCGCGAGATTCCCGACGCGGTGACCCGGACGGTGGCTATCGCCGAGCGCTGCAACGTTAAAATCCAGCGCGTGGACAATCCGTTCCCCGAGTTCAAGGTGCCGGAAGGGCACACGACCGATTCGTATTTCGAGAAAGTTGTGCGGGAAGGGTTCGAATCTCGCACGCCGCAGATTGAACGGCTGGCCAAGGAAAATCGCCTACGCCATTCGCTTTCGGATTACGAGCGGCGGCTGACAGACGAAATCGAGATGATCAAGAAGATGCGCTTCGCGGGCTACTTTTTGATCGTCTGGGATTTCATGCATTACGCGCGAGCGCAGGGCGTGCCGGTGGGGCCGGGACGCGGCTCGGCAGCCGGGAGCCTGGTGAGCTACTCGCTGCACATCACCGACGTGGACCCGCTGCAATACGAGTTGATTTTTGAACGGTTCCTGAACCCGGAGCGAATTTCACTGCCGGATATCGACATCGATTTCTGCATGAGGCGACGCGGGGAAGTGATCGATTACGTGCGCCAGAAATACGGCGAAAAGAACGTGGCGCAGATCATTACGTTTGGAACCATGGCGGCGAAAGCGGTGCTGAAGGATGCCGGGCGCGCGCTGGACATGCCCTACGGCGACGTGGATCGGCTGGCGAAACTCGTTCCGCTGACGCTGAACATTTCACTCGAAGAGGCGCTGAAACAATCGCCGCAACTGGACGCGGCGCGCAAGGACGAGAAGGTCAAGGAACTGATCGAGGTAGCGCTGCGGCTGGAGGGGCTGGCGCGCCATGCTTCGACGCACGCCGCCGGAGTGGTGATTTCTCCGCAGCCGCTGACGGAAATCGTGCCGCTGTACAAGTCGAGCAAGGATGAAATCACGACGCAGTACGACATGAATGCGCTGGGGCGCATCGGCCTGCTGAAAATGGATTTCCTGGGGCTGACCACGCTGACCGTGCTCGAAGATACCGTGCGGATGATCAAGCAGAATCGCGAATTGGACCTGGATTTGACCACGCTGCCTCTCGATGATGCGGCGACCTACGCGCTTTTCACGCGCGGCGACACCACGGGAATTTTTCAGTTTGAATCGCACGGCATGCGCGACATTTTGAAGCGTTACCTGCCCACGCGCATTGAAGATTTGACCGCGCTCAACGCGCTGTACCGCCCGGGCCCGATTCAGGGCGGCATGATTGATGATTTCATCGCGCACAAGCACGGCAAGAAGAAGGTCACCTACGACCTTCCGGAGCTGGAGGAAGTGCTTTCAGAGACCTGGGGCGTGATCGTGTTCCAGGAGCAGGTGATGAAGATTGCGAACCGCATCGCCGGATTCACGCTGGGCGAGGCGGACATTCTGCGCAGCGCCATGGGCAAGAAGAAAGTGGAAGTGATGGCGGCGCAGCGCGAGAAATTTCTGGCGGGATGCGCGGCGCGCAAAGTTCCAGCGAAGAAGGCGGAAAAACTATTCGGGCTGATGGAAGAATTCGCGCTGTACGGGTTCCCCAAGGCGCATGCGTGCGCCTATGCATTGCTGGCGTATCAGACGGCGTATTTGAAGGTCCACTTTTCGGTGGAGTTCATGGCTTCGATGCTGAGTTCGGATGCGGGGAACACGGAGAAGGTGGTGAAGTACATCAACGAAGCGCGCGGAATGGGAATCCGCGTGCTGCCGCCGGACGTGCACGAGAGCGGGCTTTACTTCACACCGGTGGGCGACGATATTCGGTTTGGGCTGGCCGCGATCAAGAACGTGGGCGAGAACACGGCCAAGGCCATTTGCGAGGCGCGCGAAACGGGCGGAAGATTTCAGAGCATTTTCGGATTCTGCGAAGCGATTGAGCCGCGATGCTTGAATAAACGCGTGCTGGAGAGTTTGGTGAAGGCGGGGGCGCTGGACTGCCTGGGAGCTTCGCGCGGCGCGCTTTTCGCGGCCATCGATCAGGCAATTGCGCGCGGGCAGAAAAAATCGCAGGAGAAAGCGGTCGGGCAGGGCGGGTTGTTCCTCGGCGGAGCCACCAGCGCACGCGCGGAGACCGAATCGTGGAATGCGAGTTCGTTGCCGGAAGTGGAAGAGTGGACCGAGGAACAGCTGCTGTCCGGAGAATATGCCACGCTCGGATTCTATATTTCCGGGCATCCGCTCGATAAATACGCGGGACGCCTGAAGGATTTGAATGCCATCGAACTCTCCACCATGGACGCACGGAGGAACGGGGAAGACATCGTGGTCGCGGGAATCATCGTGCAGTCGCGGCCGATGCGTTCGAGGCGAGGGGCGCGCTGGGCGATTTTGACTTTGCAGGATCGCACGGGCGTGGTGGAGGCGCTGGTTTTTCCGGAGGCGTTTCAAAAGCTGGAGCCGATTCTGAAGGCGAACACGCCGCTGCTGGCGAAGGGGCGCGTGGCGATTGAGGATGTGGGCACGCGGTTGATTGTGGCGGACGCGCGGCTGCTCGATCAGGTGACCGATCGCGCGCCGAGCTTGTTGCGTGTGCGCGTGGACTTGAGCGCGGTCGATATGGGCGCGCTGGACCAACTGCAGACATTGTTTTCGAGCCGGCCGGGCCGCTGCCGCGTCGCGTTCGAGCTGGTGAACGTGGATGGGACGGAAGCGACACTCGAAGCCGGCAGCGCGGTGCAAGCGGACCGCGAACTGGTGGAACGCGTGCGGGCGATCTGCGGCACGGATTCGGTCGCGGTGGTGCCGTGACCAAACGCGCGCGAATACGAGAGCGGCTGCGGCGGAGGCGCGCACTCGCCGAAGCCCGCAAAGAAGCGGCACGCGCGGGCGGACCGGAGCCGGCGAAGACGGGCGCGGCGTTCGGGAGGCCTGGCCAGACGGTGGCGGCGAAAGAAGCTGAGAAGGACAAGGAACGCCAGCTCACCATCGACGCGCTCGAGCGCGACGTGGAGGAATTAAGCCGGCTGTCGGTGCCCACGGGGGAAACGGCCGAGGAAATCGAGCGCATCCGGCGGGAAGTGGAAGAACTCAAGCGCGAGTTCTATGCGCATTTGGGCGCGTGGCAGCGATTGCAGCTTGCGCGGCATCCGCAGCGGCCTTATACGGACGATTACATCCGGCTGCTTTTCGAAAACTTCAGCGAAATCCACGGCGACCGCAATGTTTCAGACGATCCCGCGCTGATCACCGGCATGGCCACGTTTCAAGGCAAATCGGTGATGATCGTGGGAAACCAAAAAGGCCGCGACACGAAGCAGCGCCTGGCGCGGAATTTTGGGCAGGCCAAGCCGGAAGGTTATCGCAAGGCTTTGCGCGCGATGCAACTGGCGGCAAAGTTTCGCCGGCCGATTTTTGTGTTTGTGGATACGCCCGGCGCTTATCCCGGCGTGGATGCCGAAGAGCGCGGACAGGCGGAGGCCATTGCGTTTAATTTGCGGGAGATGTCGCGGCTGCCGGTTCCGATCGTGGTGACGATTACGGGCGAGGGCGGGTCCGGCGGGGCGCTCGCGATTGCGGTGGGCGACCGCGTGTACATGCTGGAGAATTCGGTTTACTCCGTGATCTCCCCGGAAGGCTGCGCTTCGATCATGTGGCGCGACGCGAGCAAAGCGGAGTTGGCAGCGGAAGCGTTGAAAATCACGGCTCCCGATCTGCTCGAGATGAAGCTGGTTGACGCCATCATACCGGAGCCCGAAGGCGGAGCGCATAACGATCATGAAGCGGCGGCGAAACTCCTCGGCCCGGTGCTGGCGCAGTCCCTCGACGAACTCTCGCAACTCTCTCCGCAACAACTGCTGGAGCAGCGCTATCAGAAATTCCGGCGCATGGGCCAGTTTTTCGCATAACATTCGGCGGGATCGGCCATCGGGAGGCGACCGATGTATTGTCAGCAATGCGGCGCGCAGCTGGATGGGGGCGCCGGATTCTGCGTCCGTTGCGGAACGCCCGCGCCGAGCCGTCCCGTTATACCTTCCGGCCCTGATCCCGCGGCGGTATTGAAAAACCATTTGCACGTTCTGGGCATCTTGTGGCTGGTTTACAGCATTTTCCACATAATCACGGGCGCCTGGTCGCTGGTGTTCAGTCATTATTTCCTGCCCACGGTAGCGCAGTTTTTTCCGCAGAACGTAAATCAGGATGCCATGCTGCACCTTTTTGGTCTTTTCCGAGTTTTCTATGCTTATACGTTTATATATTCCGTCGCTACGGGCGCGCTTGGGCTGTGGACCGGATGGGCGCTTCTTCGGCGCGAGCGAAATGGAAGAATACTCGCGCTGGTCGCGGCGTTTTTCTCGCTGCTGAGCATTCCATTTGGAACGGCGCTTGCGGCTTACACGCTGGTGATCCTGCTTCCGGAACGCTCGGGCCCAGCGTACGAACAACTCTCGCAAGCTGTAACCTTATAAGGCAGCGCAAGCTCTAAGGACGTAGGTTGAATTTCGGAACACGGAGACAGGCGGATCACATGCAAAATGCAAACAATTCCGGCGGGGCCTATCGAACGCTGGGCGTGCTGTGGTTGTTTTATGGGATATTTCGAATCGCGGGAGCGGCGGCGGTGGTGATCTGGAGCGGCACGCTGACGGTGATGTGGGGCGCGATTATCACGCGCGTGCCGGACCCTTTCACGCTGATGACGATGTTCCATGTCTTCTGGGTGTTCTTCGTGATTCTGGGCGTGGTGGCGGGAATCATCTCGCTGCTTGCCGGCGCGGCTTTATTGTCGAGAGGGGAATCGGCCAGGACGCTCGCGCTCGTGGCGAGTTTCTTCGGGCTGACCGACGGCCCGCTGGGCATCGCGCTGGGCGCCTTCACGCTCTTCGCTTTTAGTTCCACGCGATCGAGCGCTTCGTAGCACGGCTTGCAATTCCGGATGCCATTGGAGCATTGAACACGCTCGGGAGCGTTTTCATTGCTCCGCGCCTCGCGGTGAATTAATTTCATGGGCGGGGATTCGACTCCAATGGCAGACGGGATACCACTCATGTCGGATGTTTTTCGGCCGTACGAGAAGCTCGTGGAAATCACGATCATGGGCAAGACCTTTCTCGTGCCGGAGAGAAACTCCGTGCTGCGGGCGTTTCAGTTCATCAGCCCGGAAACGATTCCTTACGGGCGCTTCTGCTGGAACCAGGAATGCCAGTATTGCAAAGTGAATTGCCAACTTTCCGATGACGACCAGTCGCGGCCGATTCTGAGCTGCAAATTTCTGGTTTCCGAGGGCATGAATATTTCCGAGCTGGCTCCGGAGCTGGTCGGATGCTTGCGCACGAAGCTCGGGCAGGTGGCGCAGAATTTTGCGGATGCGCCCAGCATCCCCACCGCGCCGCGGGACGAAGAAGGCCACTGAGCGGAAGGCGGGTCTGCTGTTCAGTTTCAGTTTCTTCCGCGAGGGAGCGCAGGCGGTTGCGGGCGCTTCGTACTTCGAGTGAATTTTCGAGATTACGAGAATTGTTCCAGGAGTGGGCGCCATGGCTAGTTGCGATGGTTGCGGGACGCAAGCCGATGACGCGCACATCCGCCAGCGAATCGAGCGATTGGAACTCGCCACGCGCTTTCGCCCCATCCACATTCAGGTGCTGCTGATCGACGCCGTCCCGCCCACGCGGCCCCATGACTATTTCTACCGCGCGGCGCCCAAACGCAATGAGAGGTCGGTGGCGTCGCGGATGTACTTCGACGAGATCGCGAAGTGCGCGGGTTTTTCTCCGGGCGCGGATATCAACGAGGAAGAGGCGCTCGCGGAATTCCAGCGGCGGGGATTTTTTTTGGCGCACGCGGTGGAGTGCCCGGTGCGGACGCCGCGGGAACTGAGCGACGCGCTGGACCGTCTGGGGCCGACGGTAGTGAGACGCGTGGACGCATCCTACAAACCAAAATACATCATGCCGATTTCGCAACCGATGGAACGCCTGGTGCCGTTATTCCAGCTGAGCGGTTGGGGCGAGCGGCTCCTGCTCAATGAGGGCGGCCCGTTCGTGGATCCGTTCCTGGGCGACCCGCAGAATCAAGCCGAATTCGAAACCGCACTAGGAGACCGGCTCACACGCGCGCTGGCGCGGCTGGCGTAATCTTCTTCGTCCGTTGCAGAGCGGACGTCCCCGGCTTTGCCCCACAGAGCAATTGGGTTCGAAGGGAACTGCTATAATTCCGCGCCTGCTCGAGCAGAGTCGCGGCGCGCTCGACCCCGGATGATAGGAGACAGCCTTGGAAAAAAGTTTTCATATGACCTCCGGTGAATTTCGCGCGGCCGGGAAGCAGCTGATCGATTGGCTGGCGGACTATTACGAGCAGGTGCAGCGCTATCCGGTGCTGGCGCAGGTGGCTCCGGGAGAGATTCGCGCGGCATTGCCGCCGGAACCGCCGCAGGCGCGCACGGATTTTCAGCAGATATTGCAGAGCGTGGACGCGAAGATTATGCCGGGGATAACGCACTGGCAGTCGCCGAACTTTTTTGCGTATTTCCCGGCGAATGCTTCGGAGGCGTCCGTTTTGGGAGATCTGCTTTCGTCGGGCTTGGGAGTGCAGGGAATGCTGTGGGCCACTAGCCCGGCTTGCACCGAGGTGGAAACGCACCTGCTCGACTGGCTGGCGAAAATGTTGGGGCTGCCGGAATCATTTTTGTCGAGCGGAAGCGGAGGAGGCGTGATCCAGGACTCGGCTTCGAGCGCCTCGCTCTGCGCGATTTTGGCCGCGCGCGAGCGGGCTACAGATTTTCAGAGTAACGAAAGCGGGTGCCGCGAAGAGTTGGTCGCGTACACCTCGACGCAGGCGCATTCTTCGATCGAGAAGGATGTGAAGGTGGCGGGAATCGGGCGGCGCAATCTGCGGATGATTGAGGTGGACAGGGAATTTGCGATGCGCCCCGAGCTGCTGGAGAAGGCCATCGAGGAGGACCAGAAGGCCGGGCGCGTTCCGTTTTTTGTGTGCGCGACGGTGGGCACGACTTCCTCGCTGGCGTTCGATCCGCTGGAGGCCATTGGAGCGATTTGCAAGAAGCACAAAGTGTGGCTGCATGTGGATGCGGCGATGGCGGGTACGGCGGCGCTGTGCCCCGAGTTTCGCTACATTCAAAAGGGACTGGAGTTCGCCGACAGCTACTGCTTCGACGCGCACAAATGGATGTTCACAAATTTTGATTGCACCTGCTTTTATGTAGCCGATCGGCAGACGCTGGTGCGCACGCTGAGCGTGGTGCCGGAGTATCTGCGCAACAAGGCGACGGAATCGGGTGCGGTGTTTGATTATCGCGATTGGCACGTGCCGCTCGGGCGCAGGTTTCGGGCGCTGAAGCTGTGGTTCGTGATCCAGCATTACGGCGTCGAGGGATTGCAATTCCACGTCCGGCAGCACGTGCAACTGGCGCAGGAATTTTTGCGCTGGGTGAATGAGGACACGCGGTTTGAAATCATGGCGCCGGCGCCGCTGAATCTGATTTGCTTCCGGCTCAAAGGCGACGATGCGCTGAACGAAGAGCTGTTACAACGGCTGAATCACAGCGGCAAGCTGTACCTTTCGCACACGCGGCTGCAGGGGAAGTACACGCTGCGCCTTTGCGTGGGGCAGACACGCACAAAACTCGAGCACGTGGAAAACGCCTGGAAGGCCATTCGCGCCGAAGCAGATGCGTTGCCGGGCCGAGCACAGCGCCAGGATTGACGAAGGGACTCTCGGAGCGGCGCGAGCGATTGTGCTAGAATCCCGCTGTCGGCTGCTTCAACCCCTGCCCGCCGGCTGTTTGCAATGGGGAGTGAACGGATGAACGTGCGCACAAAGTTCCTCATCGGGTCGGGAATTATCGTAGTGACGCTGATTTCGCTGGCCTACGTCGGCTTCACCCAAAGCAAAACCTACTATCACACCATTACGGAGCTTTCCACTTTGCAAGGGGCTTCGCTGCATCAGCGCATGCGCGTTTCGGGGAACGTGCGTAACGGAACGATTCAACATCTGCCGGGGCGGGTGGATTTTGTGCTGACCGAGCAGGGCAAGGATATGATGGTGAGTTACGTTGGCCGGGACCCGTTGCCGGACACGTTCAAGGACGGGGCGCAGGCGCTGGTGGAAGGCCGCATGATGCCGGACAACCGCTTTGTGGCCGAGCAGGTGCAAGCGAAGTGCGCTTCGAAGTACGAGGCGGCGCCGAACCAAACGCCGGCGACGGCCCAGCCGGGGCAGACTTCGAGCGGTTCTGCAGCGCGTCCTTCCGGGAGCTAGGGTTCCGGGACAGCAGGGAAACATCGTCGGGGAGTCTTCGTGGATATCTGGGGATCGTTTGCTCTTTTGCTCGCGCTGGTGGCGGCGGTATATGCGGTCGTCGCGGGCATCGCGGGAATTATCACTCGCCGCACGTTGCTGACCAAGAGCGCGCGAAACGCGGGCATGGCGGTGGGCGTACTGGTTACGCTGGCGGTGGGCGCGCTCGAGTACTTCTTCTTCACCAACAATTTTTCGATGGCCTATGTGGCGGAGCACAGCAACCGCGCGCTGCCTCCCTTTTACAAGTTCGCGGCTCTGTGGGCCGGGCAGGAAGGTTCGCTGCTCTTCTGGAGCTGGCTGCTTTCGATTTACGCCTTCCTCGTCCTTTTCGTAAATCGAAATAAGCATCCGGAATTGATGCCGTATGTGGGCGTGGTGCTCGCGGGCGTCCAAACTTTTTTCCTGACGCTGAATAATTTCGTGGCCAGCCCCTTTAGTGTAATGGCCGGCGGGGATGCCGCGGGCGTGATGCATGTGGCGAAATTGGCCGAGGGCCACGGGCTGAATCCGCTGTTGCAGTATCCGGAGATGGTGATTCATCCGCCGATGCTGTATTTGGGTTACACCGGCTTCACCGTGCCGTTTGCGTTTGCCTTGGCCGCGCTTCTGGGGCGCTATCCCGGCGAAAAATGGATTCACATCACGCGGCGCTGGACCATGATCGCGTGGTGCTTTCAGAGCGTGGGGATTCTGCTGGGCGCGCACTGGGCTTACGCGGTGCTGGGTTGGGGCGGCTATTGGGCCTGGGACCCGGTGGAAAATGCGTCGCTGCTGCCGTGGATTACGGGGACCGCGTTTCTGCATTCGGTGATGATGCAGGAAAAGCGCGGAATGCTGAAGGTGTGGAACATCTGGCTCGTCTTCACCACGTTCATGCTGTGCATTCTGGGCACGCTGCTGACGCGATCGGGCGTGGTGAGTTCCGTGCATGCCTTCGCGCAGTCTTCGATTGGCGACTGGTTCGTGGGATTTCTGGCGCTGACGTTTATCGTGTGCTTCTGGGCCTACTGGAAGAATCGCGATTATCTGCGCAGCGACAATCAGCTCGACTCGCTCGTTTCGCGGGAATCGAGTTTTCTGTTCAACAATCTGATTCTGCTGGCGGCTTGCTTCGCGGTGCTGTGGGGCACACTTTTCCCGGTTCTTTCGGAGTGGGTTTCGGGAAGCAAGATCAGCGTGGGGCCGCCATTCTTCAACAAGGTGAACATTCCCATTGCGCTGTTCCTTTTGTTGCTGACCGGCATCGGGCCGCTGCTGGCTTGGCGGAAGACTTCGTTTGACGCGCTGCGGCGAAATTTTGCCTGGCCGCTGGGGGGCGGAGTGCTCGCGGGCATCATCGCCTTCGTCTTCGGCTTCCGCGATATTTATTCGGTTATTTGCCTGATTCTCGGCGTGTTCGTCACCTTGACGATTTTCTCCGAATTTTTCCGGGGAGCGCGGGTGATCGCGGCGCGCGACGGCACAAACCTGATCTCCGCGGTGGGCGAACTGACCATGCGCAACACGCGGCGCTACGGCGGATACGTGGTGCACTTCGGCATGGTTCTGATTTTCATCGGCATCGCCGGCGTGCCGTTCAACCGGGACATTCAATCGGAATTGTCGCCGGGACAATCGCTCAAGATCGGGCCCTACACCATTCTGTGCCAGAATTTCGACCAGTTGGCCAACGGCAATTACGAATCCGAGCGCGCCACACTGGAAGTTTTCCGCAACGGCAAATCCGAGATGATGCTCTATCCCGAGCGGAGATTTTTCCTGGCCAGCCAGGTGACGGAGACGATGGTGGCGATTCAGACTTCGCCGCTGCGGGATCTTTACGTGGTGTATGCGGGGCGCAGCCCGGAGAACAACAAGCCGGTCATTCATGCGTATCTGAATCCGCTGGTGAAATGGATATGGTTCGGCGGGCTGGTGGTGGTGCTGGGCACGGGGCTCGCGCTCTTCCCGAACCGGCGTACGGCGCTCGTGCTGCGGCCGGCGACGGAGAAATCCTGGAGCGACGCGGTGACCGCTAGCGCTTCGCGGATGGGG
>Ga0302182_10001623_pt1 | contig 11588 bp, 5 predicted proteins | sample I_Palsa_N3_1_FD_198781 | JGI IMG/M metagenome (GOLD analysis project Ga0302182, IMG submission 198781) | Peat permafrost microbial communities from Stordalen Mire near Abisko, Sweden - I_Palsa_N3_1 | ecosystem: Environmental > Terrestrial > Soil > Palsa > Peat permafrost | place: Sweden: Abisko...
AAGGATCCCACCTTCGCCACCTGTAGCGCCCGATCCGCGAGGCATGCTGCACAATTCTCTTACGTTTGCGTGGTGGCTCATCGAATTCCTGCCACATTCTTACTATGACTCGGACCAAAGAAAGGTGAAGTGGCGGATTCCCTTGGGGGCACGGCGCTTTATTCCTGAGGACTCGGTTCTTCATGCGACGGTCCAGCAGAAGCTACAGACCGACCAGAGCTATAAACCGCCGAACCTCCCGGCTCAGTTTGGCACCGAACCCAGAAATCCCTGCTTACTCGGAAAGTCAACGAGCGCAAGCTAAAGAAGCGGAAACGCATCTCTCGATCCTGGGCCCGGAAGAGCTGACACAGCTATCCTTGACACCGCCGCGGGGGCTTCACTGCTGAGCCATCAGCCGTAACGGTAATCTCCGGACCGTGCCTCGCCTTCGATCGGCGCGAACCGTCTGCAAGATCTCTTGCTCGAAGAGCTCATCAATCTCTTGTGCCTTAGCTTCAGCAACTCGAGGGATCCCAACCTACCTTGGGTCTCGAAGCCCTAAAGGGTTCTCGCGGGCGAATTCGTTCTCTTAAATTGCAGAGCAACAGGTCGGCGAACATGACGGAGTCAGAGTTGTTAGCTTGAAGCGCGTGAGCACAAAGCTTTGACGTTCTCCATGGTTTCGCCTGCCTGTCTTCGGCTCCCTGGATAGAAACGGTAGCCGTAGCAAAGGAGATCCCATGAAAGACCAAGTTCCAAATAATCAAATAGATATCGCTATCCCCGGTAGCGCTCGGCCCGCGGTGCCCCAGGCGAAGTTGATAGAAAAGTCCAATGAAGCAACGCAAATCAAGGTGAGCATCTATGCCCGGCGCAATCCGGCTGTGCCAGGAAAAAGTCCCGTGGTGCCCGATGCGGCGAATAGCAGTCTTCCGGGCGAACGACATTACATGAGTAACGAACAATTTAACTCGACCTTCGGTGCCGCTCCGGCGGATCTCGACAAGATCGCAGCATGGGCGCAAGCCAACAAACTGAAAGTGCTGGATACCAGCGTCCCGAAACGGCGGGTGCTCGTGGAGGGTAGGATTGGGGACATCAGTAAGGCCTTCGGTGTGCAGCTCAATGAATACGACCACCCCAAAAGGGGGCGTTTCCGCGGGCGTGTCGGCGAGATTCACGTGCCCGCAGATTTGTTTGGAATCGTGCAGGGGGTTTTCGGACTTGACACGCGTCCAGTGGGTAGGTCTCGCCGCAGAAGGGGCAACTTCCAGCCGATAGACTTTGAGACCCTGCAACGGCAGGTAAAGGAGAAAGTTAGCGGAGTGACACACACTGTACCCGCCAATCCCTTCCCAGGCACCTTTTTTCCGGGAGATTTGGCGGAGTTATACAATTATCCCGATGAGCTCACGGGAGCTGGACAGAATGTAGCCATCTTCGCTTTTAACGGCGACAGCCCCGATCCGCGTGGCGGCTATAAACTACCGGCCCTGCAAAACTACTTCGAGAAGTTTCTCGGAGGTAAGAACCCCCAAATCAAGGATGTTGTTGTGCAGGGTCCCGGGAATGATCCGGGTCCGGACACACAAGCATCTTCCGCGCGTGGAGATTCTACGGGTGAAGTCATGCTGGACATGTGCGTGGTCGGCTCGGTAGCGCCGGGGGCGAACATTTTCATGTACTTTACCGAATTTACCAGTCAGGGCTGGGTCGACGCACTAAACGAGGCGATCACGGACAACAACGACATCGCGATCATCTCGATCAGCTACGGCAATCCCGAAGACGATCCAGACGGTGCATGGACGTCCATGGGCGTCCAGGTCGTAAGTCAGACCTTCGAGGCGGCCGTAGCCAAGGGAATCACCATTTGTTGCGCGTCGGGAGATGATGGCTCGAGCGATGGTGTGCCGAACGAAGTGCACGTCGATTTCCCTGCTTCTAGCCCGTTCGTCCTTGGAGTCGGGGGAACGAAGCTGGTGGCATCGAACGTCGCGCCAGCCACGATTGCGTCGGAGACGGTCTGGAACGAGGTTCTGCAAAACGAAGGAGCAACAGGGGGCGGGGTGAGCGCGGTGTTCACTAAACCCTCGTACCAAGACAACGTGAACGTGCCGCTATCGGCCAGTGCATCACACAAAATTGGACGAGGCGTGCCCGATGTCGCTGCTGACGCCGATCCCGTGACTGGCGTAGTGGTCATGCACGTCGATGGCAAACACCTCGAGCCGATTGGTGGCACTAGCGCTTCGACGCCGCTCTGGGCATCTCTCATCGCCCGGCTAAACCAAGGTCTCAAGACACGCTGCGGCTTCCTGAATCCCGTCCTCTACGGCAGATTTTCGTCTGGCGTACTGCGGGATATCACGGCCGGCAACAACGGAGCGTACTCGGCACAACCGGGGTGGGATGCTTGTACAGGCCTAGGCACTCCGAATGGCAATCAATTATTGCACGCTCTTTCTGGCTCTGCCGCGAAAGCCAAATCGGCGGCCGGCGGATAGGTGTTGTCTTGCCGTTCTGGGTTCGACCAGTGTCAGACGGGAGATCTCCGTGAACACGAAGGCTACCTTGTGAGCTTTTCTGGCAATCACGTCTCGCAAGCCTCCACCCGCCTATCAACAATCTAGATTTTTTCTGCCTTCTCTCACGCTCTTTGGAGTACGGCGGGAACAGCTGAAGCGTCATTCGTCGACGGCGTCTAGAAGAACTCAGTGATCTACCTCTCAAGAGCATGGAACCAGAGGAAACCGAGAATTGAGGTGCTGTGGCACCAACAGAAGATAAAAACTGGGGCAACAATTAGATTACGACGTAGCCTTGCGGCGCTTAGTGTACTTGAGTGCCGCCGGCGGCTTCATCATCGTTATCTATGGCGTATGGCCTGGGCAGGGGAAGACCTCTAATTTTGGCAGCATTGTGAAGGGAGTTCGAAGGCGTTCTCGTTATCTGCAGTTAAGAGGCTATATCGATCCGTTTCAGACACGCGACCAATGAATCCCGGCAACGAAAAGGTCACTCGGACCATCGCCCATGTTGTCGCGTTCGTTTGACGGAATTGCAAGAAGGGAATTCCAGTTCAATGGAACGGGAGCAGACGGTCAGGAGGATGAAAAGTGAGCGACACAAAAACCAGGGCATCCATCACACTTCCCAGCGACTTTATATTTGGGCAACTTCGCCCAGATCATAAACAGCCACTCCCTCCCGCAGCGCCTCCAACCCTCGGCCCACTCGCCGCTTTTGTTGGCGACTGGGTTGGCAACGGCTTCAACACCATCTTCCGGCCGGATAGTACTGCTACTCCGACGAAACTCCCGAATCCAGTTCCACCGCCCCCTCCTCCGCAAGACAACATCCTCGAACTGAATCTCACCTCCGAGACTCTCTCGTTCTCAAAGAGCCTCGGTTCGGTTCCGAATCGCGGCACCGGGACGCAGCCGGACGCCTTCCTCAACGGCGTGCCGTATGTGCAGAGCATCAACGACATTACGATCCACGGGGAGAGTGTCGGGATCCACTTCGAGCCTGGCATTTGGATTCATGTGCCCCGGACCACCATCCCACAACTCGGGGAAACCGTCACGCGCATGGCCTCCATCCCCCACGGGACGACCATCGAGGCTCAGGGTCTTGTCACGGCTGCAAAGCCGGGACCACCAACAATCGCCCCAGTGGACATTACGCCCATCATTAACGCCACGGGCAAGCCCTTCAGGTTCCTCAGCCAGACCGCAGCGAACGCCAGCACTCTCAGAATTCCGCAAGATCTGGGACCGTTTATCACGCGTGGCACCATTACTCAGGCCATGTTGGACGATCCCAATTTGCTGCTGCGAGATCACCTCCAAGGTCAAAACATCATCAGCACAACCACTATCTTCATTTCCACCGCACCGCCTCCGCCTGCGGGCCTTTTCGGCGGCGGAACCGACAACATCGCGTTTCTACTTGGTCAGGCCGCCGTTCCACCGCCCGCGCCTAACGCGCAGGCCACGCAGATGACGGCAGTATTCTGGATTGAAACCGTCGAGGACACCATTTTGCTCCCGCCTTTGAAAATTGGTCAGCAGTTCGCCCTCAAACCTGCCAGGAACGTTCAGGGACGGCGCATGCCAATGTTCTCCGGCATCGCACCGGTTGACTCGCCTGAGGAGCGTAAGATTACGGTGAGATTTACGCAGATTCAGTACACTCAAACCGTCTTCCTGAATTTCGCGGGTCTGACTTGGCCGCATGTCTCGGTGAACACGCTTGTACCTGCCGACGACATCGTTGTTCCTCCCTCGCTATGGAAGTGAGTCAACTGGCGGCGCATTAGGCAATCTGCCATCAGCTCGCGCGCATTTGGAACTCACTCCGGCTGACCTTAGCCGCCATGTGTCCGAAAATGGAGGGAACTGAGTTTGGCAGGTAATCCGCATCACTCTGCCCTTGTCCTACCTCGCGAGATGGCTCTTGATTCGATGGCTGGTCCTTTATATACGTTCGTTCTGTGCGGCTCCGGTAGCGTGCGTCTATCCCTTCGAAACGGCCTGAGGTCTTCGTCCCGTGGCTTCTTCTTTGAATTCGGCGCCGGTTTTGTGGCGTGGTTGCAGCGCCGATGTTTAGCAGGTGGAAGGATCTACTTCAGTGAGGAGAGGCCCGGTTGTAGCCAAGCAAACAAAAAGTCAGTCATGCCGGGAAATACCCTTGCCAGCAAACCGAGAAGGGGAGGCAATACAAAGACAACGAGCTTCATCCAGAATTCGGAACCTAGTTCCCCCGGAGTCGTATTCGTAACATGGCTTAATGTGGCATCTCGATGCATACCAGCGTAGACAAACACAATCGCGGCACTGGAGATGACGAACAGTGCGATCAGAACGGCGCTCAGGGCCTGGCGTGGGTCGAATGGATAGCTCGAAATCGCAATACAGCAAGAGACGAACAGGGCCACGATGGAGATGGCCATAGTGCGCAATCGTCCAAGGATGTTCTGAACAAACCCCATGTAGGTCAGGCACACAAACTCTTCCGCGTTGCGTACGCACTCTTCCTTCGCAAGCGGAGCAACCTGTCTCGAAGCTTCCTTCGCATCAGCTTCGACAAGAACGAGGGACTGGCCCTCGGCTCTCCAAGCCGGCGCTAAAAGATTCTTGAACAAGCTTCCACAAACTTCCGCAATGTACTCCTGGAAGGTCTCAAATGCGCTCAGGTCGCGGGCATTTTCATCGGTGTAGTTCTGGAGATACCAGCGGGTGAAACTGTGTCCGACGATGCTCATACCATTGAGGCAGTTTATCGCGGCTTCGACTGAAGCTGGCGCAACCGGGCTATCCTTTGACGATTTGAGTTTCTCGAGACTGGCGAGGTTATGGTTCATTGATTCTAGTTGCCGGGAGATCAGCTTGTAACGCACTTCCAATACGTTGCCACTCATCTTCCAGACGCTTCCCCAGGAGAAACCCCGCAGTGCTTCCATGGTTCGCCGCAGCGGCGTGCGGTCCAGGTATTCGAGCAGCAGCCGCAGCTCGCCCCAGGTCTTGTACATCCTCCAGCAGATGGCGAGCATCAGGCTGGCAGTGAGCAGGAGCCAAAATAGAAATACAATCGCATAGTACTCGTGACTCAGACTACGAACCGGGACTCCTCCGGCAAGAAGGGTGCTGACAACCGCGAAAAGCAAGAAGAGAAAGACAGAAAGTGGAGTTTTGGTTTCGGGGGGATTGCCGCCTTGGGATCGCGCCCAGGTTAGCGGCATTGCCGCGAATTCGATGTCGTCAGCGGCATTCTGGCTAAACATCCGAAGGACCTGTTTCTGATTCGTTTGTATTGTAGCTGGCGGTTGTTTGCAGGGAGCAGCCGTGGATTCTTCTTCTGGTTTCTTCTCTTCTGGAATCTCGAATCCGAGCTGATCCGCCGTTGGAAGACGAGGGCGATCCGGGCCGAATATCGCCAGACCGTGCAGAGCGTACCAGAAGGCGATATATAGGCCAATGAACAGTGAAAAAAAGGGCACGATCGGGGAAAGGCCGCTCCCAAGATTCATGGAACGCCAATAGGTCAGCACTCGGTTCGCCGGTCGGAGCGCTAGTTCGAGCGGAACTACAAAAACACAGACAAAGAGAAGAATACCAAGAAGAGGAAAAAGCCAGGCGAAGAGTGTGCGATCAACTGGCGTACTCGGGAACTCGCGCAATCGCAGATAGATCGGAGTGCTTTTGGTTTTGCTGGGCGGCGGGTTCGCCGGCGAAGTTTCGGGCTGTGTCGGTGTGCTGTTGCCTTGACTCGTTGTGGTATTTTCCGGCTTGGGTGGGTCGATGCGGTAGTTGTGGACGATGCATGCGCCCCCCGCCAGAAGCCCGGTAACGAAGAGGCAAAAAAAGGCGAACCAAGAATAGGGCATTGCCACGGAAGCCGCGGCAAACACGCCACAGCTCCAAGCGGCAACGATTCCGAGATAAGCCACCAGGCTGCTTCCGAGGGCGATAAGCGTGATCTGCCTCGGATCCCCAGAGGTTGCAAAGTAGGCTCGGAAGGACGGTTTCGCCATATAGGACCCTTGCGCGCAGCAGAAGAAGTGAAAGATAGCGAATCCGAGCAAACCCAGCAGACACAGCTTCATGACCAAGGGCGGGGCAAGTAGTCCTTGCGACGGCGTATTTTTTCCGCCTGGAACTGACTCTGTGAGCGACACCTTGTGAGAGACGAGCGGTGCCAAGGGCCAGAACCGATTCATCCCGATCACCGAAAGCCATACGGCCGGCTCGGGATAGGAACAATGGAGAATGTTCGCCTTCTCCTCGCAAGAGCTGGGACTGATCCATAGCGGAGGTGCATAGTCGTCAATGGGAGCACTGGAGCAAGAGACCAGAGGGAGGAATAGGCTAGTCTCGCCCAGAGCACCAGTGGGATCAGACAACCTGCACCTCTTCGAAGGCTCTTGGTCGGCAGGATCTGCGTTAATTAGCAACCGAAGGGCATTGTAAAGACCCTCGGATCCGTCCGAACTGAAGACTCGATCGTTGGCTTGCAAAGGAGGGCGTTCCGTCCAGTGCCGGGCAAGGGAGGAGTGGGGATAGGTACTGAGGGTCATGACCCCGCTCAGTCCTGTTGCGCCACGCTCTCGAATAAACATCAGATCGGAAGTCACGATCACGATGCGTGCATCCGGATAGAGGCGGCGCAGGAAATTGGTCAGAAATAACTGGTCGAGTGGATTGCTACCCCGAAGCAGAATATATCTCACGCCGCGTTCGCGAAGGGCAGTGACGATTTGCAGGAGGAAAGCCTCCTGGAGCAGGGGAGTTTGATTGCCCGCGTAGCTGCGAACGGAATCGTGCACAATGCCCGTCGGGTCGGCGAGATCGGTAGGGAGATTTCTTTTCTGTTGGTTTTGCGATTCTTCGGAAGGGGCACTGTCGAAGATCGATTTGTTCTGGTAGGCCCCGCGCAATGCCGAGATGTCCCGCGGATAATAAAGTTTCAACACTCGAGAACGCCCAAGAAACGGTTCATTGCCGTAGGCGGTTTCATCCTCTGACAGGATAGCCAGCTTGCCGTCGTCGAAGCCGGATTGCCCTTCATGTATATAGTTCGAGAATCGATCGAGAATCTCGTCGTCATCCGCAACAAAGCTGTGGAAGATGACTCGCGGAGGCGTGTTGCCATACCTCCTGTCCATGCGCTGTTGGAACCACATGGCAGACTCCCGACCACTAACGCCACCGCTATAAATGAGGAGCGGTCGAGAGTCCGTCGTACTTAGCAAGTGGAGAGGATCTGCAATACCTGGCTCAGAGAGAAGTTCCGCGAGAGAGGGAAAAGAACCGGAAAAGGTCGGCCCGAGAATCATAACCCGGTCAATACGCCCCGGACCTTTGGCGCTGAGTATTTTGATCCATTCCAGCGCATTGCGAAATTGATGTTCGTGGATTCCGTGGGTCGCGTCTTCTCCTACAACAAAAACCACCAAGCCCTTCTGATAACTCGCGATGAACGGGGTTTGTTTCTGAGGGTCCGGTTGACTCTCATTCGTTGGGTTCTTCTGCCTTCCCTTAGTGGGCGGAGTGTTTGGCGTTTTTGGAAGGGTAGGGGTTGCGGCCGCTTCGACCTTTTCCCCTTTGTCCACAGTCTTTCGAAACAGGAGCACCCCAGGTTGCCTCTCCTGATCGTCTCGTTCTTGGTCCGCCTGTTTTTGGTCGTTCAGGTGCGTGTAGGTTTGTTCCTCTTGTTGCTCCCACGGCAGCCAGGAACTATCGAAATCATAGCCCTCGTCCTGCGCCGCTTCCTGAATTGTGGCGGTGGACTCGTCGAAGGAGACCGATAAATGGGTATGACGTGGATCGGGAAGAGTGGCGATCACGAACCTCAGGTCGGCTTTACTTTGGGCATTGGGCGGCGGCGGTGCACTTAGGTCGCAGGGTGTCGGAAGCGGCTCTTTCTCCGCGTCGAGGAAATCCTGGAGGTAGTCGCGAAGGTCGTCGCAGGAGGTGGTTTTATGCAGCAGATTCCCCGAGCGCCGAGCGACGGCAGGCCTGCTCTGCGAACCTCCAAAGCCCCCCTGCCTGGATGCGGGTTGAATGGAAATGCCCACCCCCGCCGCGATGGCGAGCAGAGCGGCGACGCCTATGGTCCCTTCTCGATTCATTCACTCGTTCCAGCAGGGCGCCACAGCGGTGGCCCATCACTGGGGCTTGGACTTGAGCCCCTGTACTATTCGAAACGCAATCTGGAAGCGTTTCCCTTTGGGTTGTTTTTGTGATTTTGCGCGGCCCGGGAGGGCCGACAGTGCCTCACTTTTTCGGGAGATTAACCCTCCAATCGCCGAGGCTGTCGAGCCTGCAACATGTCATTACGGATAGCTCGCCGCTATTGCTCGGGGCTCTTCAAGCCAGAAGTGTTCGCAAGTCGCCGATTCTTCCTTGGTCACCGTCGGTACTTTGGCTGCAATGCCTCAAAAATGATGATTGGATTTAAAGCCATGTCTGCTCGCGGTACCGGCGGTACTCCTCACCGAAGTGCTGTTCGCCGCCCGTATTTGCCGCACTTTACTTTGGGCTTCATTGGAAAACAATGAACTCCACGATTGTTCCTTCGCGGTGGGCGCTCTTGTCCTAGGTCACCTACGGCGAGAACTGGTTCCGCTCATGCTTACCAGCGCAGTGAGTTTCACTGTTTTTTATTTTGTGCTGTTCTTGTGCGTCGAGGAGTCTCTGTTTGCGGCAAGGGAAGACGCCATCGGGAGTGTGGCTTATGAGTAGGTGTTGGATATCGTCTTGAGGCTGCCGCGGGGCCCATCTGATGATTCCAGCCTTAGGGAAGTGATTTACCGTGTTGGCAGAGCATCAACGTAACGGGGCAGCGAGGTCAAATCGTGGGTCTATCTCGAAATTTCGCGGTTGTTCTGGTGATTATCGCCATTGTCGGGCTCGTTCTGTATTTTCTCGACTTAGCGCCTGGAAAGTTGTTTGAAATGCGCTTTAGGTAAGCAGGAATTCGGGCTGCAAGAAATCGACAATCACAGTGCAAAGGAATCTGGGTTGTTTTGTCGTTCTACGACATAACGTCCTGGTGTCGGAACATGAGGAAGCCGCCCGTGTCGATGGCGTCGCAAGACGTTCGAAGCGCAAAATCCAGGCGATCCTGGCAGGAGGACCAATGAAGCTCTCCCGTGCATGTCTGCTCACCTGCACGTCGCTGCTCGCGCTTACCCACGAATGCATGGCCCAATCGACTATGGTGCCGTGGCTCACGCGCTCGGCCGATAACGCAAGAACCGGGTGGAACGAACATGAGACGCAACTTACGCAAGCATCCGTTGAAACGAAGGGGATCGTCCGGGCGGCCATCATTCCTGTGATCGGCGATGCGCGGGGCATGGAGGCGCAACCGCTCATCTTGCCCAACGTGCAGACGGCGCGAGGAATGCGCGACGTGATGGTGCTTCCATCGATGGCTGATATCGTTCGAGGAGTTGACGCTCATGATGGTACCGGCATCTGGCAGGTGACTCTCGGGATGCCGATCACCGGATCGCAAAGCATCGATAGCCACCAAATCAATCAATTTTGGGGTTGCCTCTCTACCGGCGTGATCGACCCCGATACGAAGCGGCTTTATCAGGTTTGCTGGGCTTCACCAGACAAAACCGGCAACCCGCAAACGGGGCGCTACTTCATGTTCGTGCTAAACGTGGCAGACGGCAACCAAGTAGCTCCTGCCGTACTGATCGAAGGGAAGAGCGGCACACAAGACTTCAATGCAGCGATGCGCAAGCAGCGCTCTTCTCTTGTGGAGACGAATATCAATGGCGTTAAGACCGTCTTCGGTTGTTCGGGAACGATCAACGAAACGCAAGCGGAAGTTGCTTCCGGATATTGCTTTGCGTTTGATGTGGCCAGCAACACTGTGAGCGCTATGCTGGCAATGACGGCAGGCGAAGGCGCGGGTGTTTGGATGGCGGGACAAGGCGCCCCTGCAGATGCACAAGGCTTCCTCTACGTCCTTACTGGAAACGGGGATTTTGACGGCGTGAGTCAGTGGGGTGAGTCGTTCCTCAAATTGAAGTACACGCCTCCTTCCGGGGGAGCTGCGGCCAAGCTCGAGGTGGTAGGCCACTGGACACCCTGGACGGACTTTGCCAGAACCGGCCAGAAGGCCAAGCTCGCCACCAAACTTGCAGGCGTGAGTAGTCCATCGGAAGCGATCAAGCCCGTGGGCGGCGGAATGAGTATGTCCCTTAGAAATGCAAAATTGGTGCCGATGGTCAACGAACGAGGCAAACCCGTCCTCCTCGTTTTTCCGGACATGGCCTCTGGCAACTGGTCGGACGAGGATTGGGGATCAGCTGGTCCGGCGTGCATTTTCGCGATTGGTGTTTGCGTTGCGACCGGGAAGGACGGAATTGCTTACCCGATGAAAACGGACAAGCTGGGCGGGACGACTCTCGCAGACCTCAAGGAACCGAAAACGAACTGCGCTAAACTCGCAGCGCCTCCCGTTTGGCTGACCATGAGTCCGGGGCCGGTCGATCCGTGCCCAGCGGACCCGCGCAAATTGAACTTCTTTCCAAACGGCGACACGGCGCATCTGCACATGACGCCCGTACAGTTCTTTGACCCAGTGCTGAAATCGTGGACGATTTTTGTCTGGGGCGAGAATTCGCAACTGCATAAATGGTCGGTCAGTTCGGCCGGAAAACTTACCTATATTGCACAAAGCAACGAATTCGCGAGCGTCGATATGCGGGGGAATCCTCCGGGAGGAATGCCGGGCGGATTTTGTTCCGGCTCGAGCAATGGAGGAGATCCCGACTCAGCGATTCTCGTTTGCACAATTCCGTACGGCAATGCAAACGCGAACGTCGTGAACGGGCGATTGCTCGTGTACGATGCGGTGCATCTGGCTACAGATGGATCTCTAAAGGTTCTTTGGGACTCGCAACGTTTCGCCGTGACGTTTTTGTTTAACAAGTTTGATCCACCCGTGATTGACGGAGGCCAGATCTACGTGCCGAATTACAACGGCGGCGTGGATCTTTACCGGCTCGTCGAGTAGCCATGCTATCTGGCGGTCCGTTCCCGCCAGAAAAGGGATTCTGTTGCCCAGCTCGTTCTTCT
>Ga0302182_10001632_pt1 | contig 11544 bp, 9 predicted proteins | sample I_Palsa_N3_1_FD_198781 | JGI IMG/M metagenome (GOLD analysis project Ga0302182, IMG submission 198781) | Peat permafrost microbial communities from Stordalen Mire near Abisko, Sweden - I_Palsa_N3_1 | ecosystem: Environmental > Terrestrial > Soil > Palsa > Peat permafrost | place: Sweden: Abisko...
TAGTGTTGGTGGTGGTCAAGACCACACCTCCGTGCATCATGCGTCGTTGAGCCATTTCTTCCTGGATTTCATACGACGATCCGCCTGCGTCCATCACGGCGAGTACGTTGTACCCTTCCTGCACGGCGCTGATGCTTGGGAAGACGAGGCAGATGTCGGTGGTCACGCCGCCCATGATGATGTTCTTGCGGCCAGTCGCTGCGATCGCTGCACTGAAATTCGGATCGCCCCACGCGTTCACGATCCCCTGGCGCTTCACGCGGGCTTTGAATGCGTCGGGAAGAACCTTCTCCAAAGCCGGCGAGATGGGGCCTTGGATCCTGTCTTCCTGGCTGGAGGTAAGCACGACCGGCATTTTCAACGTCTTGGCGGCGGTAGCCAGCGTGACAGCGTTGCGCAGACAAAGGTCAGAACTCGAAGTGCGGATCAGTTGCAGAGTGCCGACTTGATAGTCGATCAGGACAAGCGCGCTGTTTTCCGGAGTGAACTGCCCCTTCATTGTGTAGCCGTTCTTTGTGTCAGACATGAAATTCTCCTTTACTGATTTGAAGTTGCTCGATGCCGCTTCTTCTCGCGTTTGCCGAATATTGGTTGGAAAAAAATCACAGCAGTTCAATCCTGATACCCGACGGGATGCCCGCGCGTTTCAGAAGCGTTCGCTCTTACGCGGCCTTAGGGATCTCTTGCCACTTCGAGAAGGTCTCCCTGGCGAAATCTTCATATCGGCGAGGAGCGTGCCCCAGCAACTTCGTCAACGTCTCAAGGTCTCCGTCCTCCGCAACGAAGCCGCGTTCGAGATACCCTTGAAACATCATGCGGATGTCGAAGGCGGACCAAGAAGGGGCCCTTTTGCGCATCTGCTCCTCAAAGGCATCCATGTCGTCACCGGAGTAACGAATCTCTTTGCCGAGCACTTTGCTCCAGATCGCTGCCGCTTTAGGGCCACTCACAACCTCTGGACCGTTGAGGTTGTAGGTTTTTCCGAAATGTCCGTCGGAGGTGAGCGCAATCGCGGCGGCTTCGGCGATATCCCGGACGTCGACTGCGGAGATGCCCGCTTGGCCGAGAGGCATGGGGTAGATGCCAGCCTTCGTAAGCGCATCTTTCAACGTGACGTCGTTCTGCATGAAATAGTTTGGGCGGATAATCGTGAACGGAACATCGAATTCGCGCAGGGCGCTTTCTATCGCCAGCTTGGAAGCGAAGTGGGGAACATCTTTGAAGCGCTCCACGCGGAAAACAGAGTGATACACGACATGGCGTAGCTTCAATTTCTTCGCCAGATCGTAGGCGATGAGTCCTTGCGTCAGTTCATCGGGAAGGACTGCGTTCAGCAGGTAAAGCTTATCCACTCCGGCCATCGCCTTCTCGACGGAGACCGGATCGATGAGATCGCCGATGACTGCCTCAACACCCGTCGGAGTAGGCGCGTCGTTCTTTCGTACCAGAAGGCGAATATCCGCCTTGCGCTTCTGTAGCTCCTTCACAACTTCGGAGCCAACGCGGCCGGTGCCGCCTGTCACTAATATTTTCATGGTGCAAATCTCCTGTAAACAACGTGCCTGGTTGAACTCGCTCCATGCCAGACAGCTTCAGCAAAGAGCTTGCTGAAACCTTGCCATGAATGCGGAGCGGACTCTGTTCCTTTTGACACACGCGGACTGAATTATTTTCAGCTTGTTAAATCGAAGAGGGGCAACGCCGGGATAGGTACGCGGGCGGCGCCGCGACACCTAGGAGCGCCGATTCTTGGCAGGTTTGTTCGGAGCCAGTGCGTCCTGCTCGAACGGCTGGTCGTGGAGCACCACATTGAGCAGCGACTTGTTCACCCGAATGCGGCCGTTGTACTCGATGAAACCCAGTTTACGGAAACGGTTCATAAAGCCGCTCACCTTGGAGCGACTTGCGCCGATCATCTCCGCCAGGGTCTCCTGCGTAATATCCGGCAGGAGCGTCTGAGGCTCCTTCGCTTTGCCGAATTCGGCCATAAGCAACAGGACCCGCGCCAATCGTTTCTCGCTCGAATTGAAAAGCTGGTCCACAAGATCGGCTTGCGTGCGCATGCTGCGGGCGAGCAAAAAGGCGAGGAACAAGTCGGAGAAGTCGCGCTCCTGGTGGATCACGCGAATCGTCTCCTTTCTGTCTATCTTCAGCGCTGTGCAGGCCGTAATTGCGATTGCCGTCGCCATGCGATTGCCTACAATCGCCCCGACGGCTTCTTCGCCGATGAAGTCGCCCGGAACCAGAAGCGCGATGGTTGCCTCTTTTCCGGTATTCGAGACGACAGTCAGCTTCGCGCGGCCTTTTTGAAGATAAAACACGGAATCGGCGAGATTTCCCTGGAGGAAAAACGTTTCCTTGGACTTTAGTTGAACGAGTTTTTTCCCCAGTCCGGCGTTGAGCAGGAAGGCGTGCGGATCGAATGCCGGTTGCTTCGAATCAGTCATGCGCTAGCCGCCTGGGGAACCCTGCGTTCGTGTGTGAATTTGTTTCACCCCTGTCCGGCACAAATGTTGACATGTATATATGCTTGACCGAAAGACTTTGGTACATTCTTTGGCGCAATACAGGATTGCATCAGCGCAATACTGTGGTAGGGTCAACGGAGGTGAGGAAATGGCCGCCGATGAATGACTTCGATCTGAACGATGTGCGTACGTTCGTTGCAATTGCGCAGGCAGGAACGTTGACAGCTGCGGCTACCGAGCTACATGTTCCTACTTCTACAGTAAGCCGGGCTTTGACCCGGCTTGAAAAACACCTTGGTCTGCTTCTGGTGCGGCGCAGTTCCAGAGGTCTGGTCATGACCGACTCGGGGAAGGAGTACTTGCAATCGTGCAGACGCGCGTTGCGGACTCTTAAGGATGGCGGCGAGTTACTGGAAGGCCGCCGCGCGAGTCCAAGCGGGCTCATTAAGGTGGCTTGTCCCGTCACCATGGGCAGCGAGGTATTCGCGCCTTTGCTGAAGGAGTTCCTCGGACGTTACCCGGATCTCCGCATTGAGATCCAACCTTTCGCACCGGGTTGGGATCAGGAGCCCAGGGAAGACGTGGACGTTTTCTTCAAATTGCGGGCTCCGAAGGATTCCTTGCAGCGGGTGCGGCCATATCCGGGCATCGTTCGAGGACTTTTCGCGAGCCCCGGCTATACGCGGGCGGCAGGTAACCCGGCTGTTCCGGATGACCTCGCCGCTCACAGCTGCGTCGGTTCCGGAGTCTGGAAGCTGAGGCGAGGCAAAAAGATCGCGACTCCGAGCGTCCTTTTTCGAGTGGCTTCCGGCGATCCGACGGTTGGTCTAAAGCTCGCCATGAACGGGTTTGGCATCACGATGCTGCCCCTATGGATGGCAAAAAGTCCGGACGTTCGCCACGCTTTGACGCCCATTCTGCCCCAGTGGACCCCTGAGCCTCTCACCCTATGTGCACTTTTCTCCGGCCCATCACGCCTGACGCCTAAAGTCCAAGTTCTGCTGGACTTTCTCGACGAATACATCGGGACTGACCGGGACCCCAGGCTCAAAAAGGATCTCGCGAAAGGGTATTTCACAGACCGAACGCTTCCGCCCATATCGGGCCCGACAGCACCCTCATGAATTGACAAGCACCACCGTTGCACGATATCCGTCCGGTCATGACCGCGGATATCGATGCACTTCTGAAAGACCGCTCGAAGACCGCAAAGGGCCCGTTTGTTTTTCCTTCAAGGAACTGCACCGATAAACCGATCGGTAGCGTGAGGAAGGCGCACGATAAGGCTGTAGAAGACGCGGGTATCGGCGATCACTTTCCACTCTACGATCTTCGCCACACATTTGCAACGCGGGCAGTCGCTGGCGGTGTTGACCTTCCAACGCTTTCCGCGATGTTGGGGCACACCAGCATTCAGATGACGATGCGGTACTATTGAGCTAGTTTCCCGCTCGTTGCCCAGCGCCCTGGATTGTCACAGAGGCAACTTCCAGCGCGCCTTGCCCGCGGGTTAGCTCTCTAGCCATGCGCCAGGCGCATACCGTCGCAATCAGAACCAGAAATATCCCCAGCAGCCGATGGTGCAGCAGCAATTTACCAACGCCAAATAGAGCGCTGTAGATCATCACACAGCCCAGAATCCAGCACCAAAGATTCCGCCCAATGTCGTGCGTTCTCGGGATTTCCGGGGCCAGCGTGGCGATGGCGTTCCAGCCCGTGACGTCCGGCCGTACTTTTCGATAGAACGACAGCAAAATGCTGTCAGGCTCTCTCTTCGTCAGCATAGTGACGACTACCCACACAATCGTTGTTAACAGCGTTGTAACCAGAACATTTTTCGCGAACAGCACTGTATCGGACCCGGTGAAAATTGTCGGGCGTCCGACCATCGCCTCAGCCAGCACTTCCCAATGCAAAGCGAGTGTCAAAACGAGCGCCGTAATCATCGCGGAAATCTCGCTCCAGGCGTTGATGCGCCACCAATACCAGCGCAGCATATATACGCTGCCGGTTCCCGCACCGACTTGCAACACGACTTGCCATCCAGAACGGATCGAAGCTAGCTGCGCCGATACGTATCCCGTGAGAACCACCAGCAGTACCGTCACGAGTTGCGAAATATGAACGTAATGGCGCTCCGAAGCGTGCCGAACCAGAAAACGCCGGTAAAAATCCTCCACGATGTAAGACGTTCCCCAGTTTAGCTGCGTCGCGATTGTGGACATGAACGCGGCCAGGAAACCCGCCACGATGATGCCTCGGAGCGCATGCGGGACATGATCGTTTACGATCATCATATAACTCGTCTCCGGATGCTGAAGGCCGGGGTAGAGAACGATGGCCGCAAGGGCCGTAAGAATCCAGGGCCAAGGACGAAGCGCATAATGCGCAATGTTGAACCACAGCACTGAAAATAATCCCTGACGTTCGTCACGCGCGCTGAAAATGCGCTGCGCGACGTATCCGCCGCCGCCCGGCTCGGCTCCGGGATACCAGAAAGCCCACCACTGCACCCCCAGGTATACGGCGAAGGTGATAACAGGCAGCGTCCACAAAGTGTCGCTCGCAAAACCGCGCGAAAAGTCCGGAAGAAACGCCAGCGGATCGGACGCTCCATTAGTCGAGCGCAGCGCGCCAATCTGATCGATCATCGATTGCATGCCGCCCACGGCTCGCACGGAGTAGTACGCAATAGCTATCACAATCCCCATTTTCAGGACGAACTGAAACATGTCGGTCCACAACACACCGGAAAGGCCGCCTAAAGAAACGTAGAATCCGGTGAAAGGAATCAGAAAGAAAATGCAGATAATCAGAGCTTGCCCGTCCGTCCCGGAGAATACTGGACCAAAAACTCGGCTGAGCGCGCCGGAAAAAACTTCGAGAAAGCGCCAACCTTGCATGGTTGGACCGAGAGTCGTCCCCACGATGTTGATCATAGCTTTGGTGACCCATCCGAGAATGAGGCAGTTCATCAACAGTCCCAGATAGATGGCGCGGAACCCGCGAAGAAACGCGGCGGGCTTGCCGGAATATCGCATCTCCGCGAACTGCACGTCCGTCATCAATCCCGAGCGGCGCCACAAGCGGGCGAACAGAAACACAGTCATCATCCCGGAAGGCAAAAAAGCCCACCAGATCCAATTCCCTGCTATTCCTTGGGTGTAAACGAGGCCTGCGACAAGCAGTGGCGTGTCCGCGGCGAACGTCGTGGCCACCATGGACGTTCCGGCCAGCCACCACGACGCTTTCCGTCCGGACACGAAGTAATCTTCCGAACTTCTGGTAGAACTGCGCCGAAAATAGAGCCCGAGAATAAGAGTAATTGCGAGATAAGCGATAATCGCGGACCAATCGAGCAGCGTAAACGCCATTGGCCGAGCTTTATTGCACATCGCCTCGGCGGGAAGCAACATGAAATCGAATGAAGTGCATTAACACGGGTCGCCGGCGCCACTCTCAAAAGCTATTGTATGCGGCTCGAGAAATATTCCTAAGTGATCCTGCAGACTAGCTCTCCGCAGGGGCGAAAAAAACCAGCACGATCAATTCCTCTTTAATCTCATGGAAGTAGTGTTGTACTCCCGCTGCAACGAAAATTACGCTGCCTTCAGTCACAGTGTGCTCCTCGGCCGCGACGCGCATGCGAGCCCGCCCTCGAACCACATAATACAATTCATCTTCTTTATGAGGGCTTTGAGAATCTTTCCCGTCCGTTGGCAGAGCGTAGATACCGGCACTCATGGCAGGGACACGCAGGAATTCCAAATAGGGCTTTCCGCCTTGTTCGCGCCGTTTCTGTACTTCAGCGATATTGAAGAAATCTGCCAACATTTAACGGTCGCCTCTCTGCCGGAGTGTAGCGAAACAAATTAGAAAGACTTTTGGTGACTTACGTCGAACGGCAGGAACTCATGCTGCTTTTCAAGGTAAAGTAGCGCCTTCTTGTTCGAAAGGCCGCCGCCGTAACCCACCAAGCTGCCGTTGCTCCCGATGACGCGATGACAAGGAACAATGATGGGGATCGGATTAGACCCATTGGCTAAGCCTACGGCGCGCGCCGCCTTCGGATTTCCAACACGGCACGCCAACTGACCGTAAGAAATTGTTTGCCCGTAAGGAATCTCGCACAGGCTATGCCAAACCCGGAGTTGAAACTCGGTACCCTCAAGCGATAGTGGCAGATCGAAATTTTTTAACTCCCCTTGAAAGTAAGACTGCAGCTGGCGGATCGTCTCAGCGAAGGGCGCGCCATCCTTGTGCCAGGCGGATGGCGGGCGCTCAGGCCGCTTTCCCGACGCGAAACTGATCAGCCGCAACCCGCGATCATCTGCCGCAAGCAGCATCATGCCTATGGGACTCTCGAAGTTTGTGTAACAGATCCGGCTCATCGCTGACGAATATCCTTTATTCTCATGGCCTCGAATAACCGTAGCAATTTCAAATCCTCTACTGCGACGCTTTCGCGGAAGCCGCGCCGAGAATTTTACGGCTCTTTTTTTCTTGTACAAAAGCTACCACATGCAGATTCTCCGGCTTCCAGCGTGACTCGAATTTCACTCGAGAATCACCCTTAAACGACACCGATGGGGCGTTTACATCCGCGGTCCCGATCTTGTGCAGCGACCGCAGAGTCGCAGTGTGATGCAGGACGTGTCCGGCGTTCTCTCCTCGATTCACCGTCGATTGCAGGCCATCTTCCGTAACTGCCACCCAGACCTCCGCAACATCTCCGGTTGTGTTTCCCGCAAGCTTCCCAACCGATACCGTGAACCGTTGCGAGCCGTGCGCGTCCGACTTTTCGGAATTTATCGCGACGTCCGTTTGCACTCTGTGTGCCGCTTTTTCGATTTCCGCGAGCGCTTGCCGTCCATTGCTCCCCACGAATTGGCTCTGCCCATCCACGATCATCTGCGGCGTATATTCCGTCTGGTTAAAGATGGTCCGATAAACGGCCTGTCTCTCCGTCCATTCCGCTGAAGAATACGGATCGTTCCACCCGTCATGATTCCAATAATCCACGTGCACTTCCAGCGGAACGATCTCGGCTCCGGCGACGGGCTGATGCGCTTCCAACTTCTGCAATAGCTCATCGGCGGGCGGGCACGTGGAACATCCCTCGGAGGTGAACAACTCAACGATCACCGGCTTGCGCTCCGCCTCCCCTGCAGGCGTTTGTGCTTTCATGTTTGAAACGGGGGCGTTGCACAAAATAAGGAGCGCTACAGGCAGCCTGAACACTATCTTTGCAAACATTCGCATCCCCTTCTTTATTCCCATGCTTGGAAGGCCTAGTCTGCCGCGGGGTTGCTCATGACTGCTGGCGCGCGGGGCTAAAGGGCGAAAAAAACTGTCCGAGAGTGAATGTCACTGATGCGCCGTAGGCATCACGAGTTTCTCCACCACTGGGACGGGCAGCGGGCCCTGATCAAGCACGAGGTCGTGAAACTTCAGCATATCGAAATTCTTACCCGCTTCCGCCTGATACTTTTTGCGGAATGCAAGCCATTCGCGCAAGCCCACAAAATAAGTCGGCAACTGAGTCGAGCTGAGCTTCGCGCGCACGAGCTTGCCTTCCGCTTCCGCTTTCGTCTGAAAGGCATCCTTGGTCATTAAATCCATGGCCTGCTCGTCGGTCATCCCCATGGTCTGCATCTTGACGTCGAGAATCGCATTGGCCAACAATCGCAGGCGGATTTTTCGCATCACCATTCTGAATCGCGGATCGTTGTTCAGAAAGCCTTCGTCCATCATCACCTGCGCGATGTACTCGGCCCAGCCTTCCACGTAAGCGCCGTTGGCGAATAGCGAGCGCAGCAGCCTGCGCCTTTCGGGCTGAATATTGTTCAGATGCTCGAATTGAACGTAATGGCCGGGCAGCGCTTCGTGGATGCTCAGCCAATAAAGCGTGTAATTGTTGTACTCGCGCAGCTTGGATTCCACTTTGTCCGCGGGCATTTTCGGATCGATGGGAGTGACCCAGTATTCCGCTTCGGCTTGAGGCTCCAGCGGCGGCGCGCTGTGGAATCCCGCCACCGAATAAATGCCGCGCTCGAAGGGCGGCGTCGGAATAACTTTCAAATTGTCCCGAGTACCCAACGACACGATCTTCTTATCGCGGATGAACTGCTTGATGCTTTCGAGATCGGCTTCGATGGTCCGTTGCAACTGGTCGGGACGCGGATGTTCGTCGGAAATCTTGCGCAGCACCTCGGTAATGATCAAATTCTGGCGCTCGTGTATAGCAAGGTCGGAGTGATCGGTGTGATCCGGATACATCTTCGCGTGCATGGGCAGCGCCAGATCGAGCATTTCGGCGCGCACCGATCTCAAGCCCTCTTCGGCGTCCGCGAGCACCTGTTCGGGAGTAACGTCGGTCTCCATCACCAGCCTGAATTTCTGATCGTAGAATTCCTTGCCTAGCCGCCAAGTCATATGCGAAGGCCGCTTGGCTAAATCGTTTTGCAGCCACTGAGAGAAATCCTTCAGAGCGGCAATGGCCGGCGGCGCAACCTTGTCATACTCCTTTTTCAGAGGCGAGCCGGCCGGGATTTCCGCGGCAATCGTGTTTTGGATCATGTCGATATTGCCGTTGTTTTCTTCAATCGCTGTCGTGATGAAAATGGGATCGGAATCGCTGAGGTATTTCTTCACCTGCGCTAAAAGACGCGGAATCGCGTCCACCCGGGAAAGAACGTGGCCCACGCGGACGTCGTGTGACGCGTAATCCTGCGTCAGCGGCAGAAAGAGCGCGTTTCCAATTAGCTCCACCGGAACCGTTGGATTGTGGCGATAGTTCTGAATCTTGTCGAATTCGAGCAAGTTGAGCCCGATCTGGTCGTCGATCAGTTGCCAGTCGGCGGCATCCTGAGGGTCCAGCGCAGAAACCGGCGTCTCGTTGCGAAATCGCTCGCGCCAGTTCGCATAAAACGCGCGCTGCTCCGCCATGGCTTCCAAACTCATATCATCGAGCAAAGCGTCGAGTTCGATTGTCTTGCCGGTTTTTGCGTCCACGTGCTTGTGGTAGCCGGCCGCGGAAGCACTCGTGGGAGAGAGCGCCAGAGAATCCTTCATGAATTGATCGCTCAGTTCCGCAAATTTCTGCGCAGGCAAAGCGCCGGTGGGTTGCGCAGCCGAATTTACCTTTTGCGGATTGGAAAACATTGCAAACGTCACCAGCCACAGAGTAGCGCAAACTGACAAAGTCATCACACGTGTCATAGCATTCCTTTCAAGGGAGTGACTGCATGCAACTAGCTGGGGCGTCGGAAGGGTATGGGCATGGCGTTTTTTCGGCGCGCTGAATACCGCTTGAGTCGCGCGCGGGCTTGTTCCGCCCAGGTGCCGTTTGGCGCGTAACGAAGATAAAGCGTCCAATGATCGCGGGCCGCGCGACGCTCACCCCTCTTCTCGTAAGCCAATGCGAGGTTGAAATGTACATCCGCATGGGCCGGCATCGCCCGGGCAGCCCGCAGTAGATGCTCGATGGCCGCGTCATACTCGCCCATTTCCTCGAGAGTGCAGCCGAGGTTGTAACGTGAGATGCCATTCAAAGGATCGAGCGCGACCGCCGCTGCAAATGCCGCACGGGCATCGGAAAGCTGGCCCATCTGGTAGTACGCGACTCCCAGGTTGATGTGCGCTTCAATCCAATCCGGCGCGAGTTCCACCACGCGCTGATAATTCTCGATCGCTTGTGGGAGCAAGTCTTGCTTCGTCTCGCAACTCAGAGCGGTCTCGAAGAATTCTTCCGGCGTCGGGCCGGCCATCGAATGCAATTTCGCGGGCCGCGCCGGAATATCGAATGGAAAAGCCCACTGCTGCAGGAAGGGATTAAAAGGTCTCTCGGCGCCGGGGGGAACTACGAGAACATCGCGCCCCAGTTCCACGAGACGAAGTTGCTGCAAAGGCAGAGAATAGCCGCCAAATTGCTGCTCGATGAGCGCAACAGTGCGCCGCAATTTCCGCGCGGGAACTCGATTTAGCGTGATCCGTTGGATCGACCGCAGAGCAACCAGGTCGCCAAAACTATAGAACCGCTGGCCCCATCGCACTTCGGGCCGCACAAGCCGCAGCCGCTCCCAATAGCGAAGACGCCCCTCCTCAAGCCCCAAGATTCGCCCAACTTCATTTCGAGTATATCGGTCTGCCAAGCCGGCGTCCCTCGCCTCGCTTCCACTTTCTCGAACGATTATGCACCAATTGTCAAATCGTGTGTGGCCGAGTTTCCTGTGAGCATTCATTCAGTCCCTGCCATTCGCTCGTGTTAGCGCGATTACCATAAGCATACAGGCGCGTGCGCGCTCTGTCCGGCTTGCAACGTCCGCTTGTTAAACTTGATTGGAGAATCGCCCGCCACGATGCCTCTCGATAGCGCCGAACGATTGTATCTGGAGCGCCAGGTCACCCTGGCTCGATCCATCCTCGTAGCGCTTGCGCTCGTGGCTCTGCTCGAAATGCCTGGCAGAACGCAACGGCCTGCCTCGGTTCTGTTTCTTGCTGTTTATCTTGGCATCGCGTTGGCGGTCGTGCTCTATCAGAGAATCGTCAGCGAGGCGCATTTTCAGATTCCGCTCGCCGCCGATGTTGCAGTTCTGGCCATTTTTTTGATCCTCACTCCGTCGGTTTCCGCTTCCTGGTTTCTGTTCCTATTCGTGGTTTTTGCTCTGGCCACCCGGGGAAACATGCGCGCAATGCTCGGCCTGGTGAGCGCGGCGTCGATAGCTATTATTTTGCGCGTAGCTGCAACCGAGACGTTTAGTTGGCGCGGGCTTTGGCATTGGCTTTCGATCGGATTAGTTACTCTGGTTTCGGGATTGGGAATGGGTTTTCTAGGCGCGCGAGAAAGAAATCACCTCGAACGTCGCCAGTTCCTGGAAAAGGTGACGCAGTTATTGCAGTTCGATCGCGGCTTAACCGAGTCGATTCGCCAGGCACTGGGCGAGTTAATTCTCGAATTTGGATGCGAGCAGGCCTGCCTGGCAATTCGCGATGATGAACTTGAACGGATCTTTGTGTGGAAAGTTCGCGCTGCGGAAAGAGAGCCGGCCGGTCCGGAAACTGTATCGCCCTCGCG
>Ga0302182_10001634_pt1 | contig 11538 bp, 9 predicted proteins | sample I_Palsa_N3_1_FD_198781 | JGI IMG/M metagenome (GOLD analysis project Ga0302182, IMG submission 198781) | Peat permafrost microbial communities from Stordalen Mire near Abisko, Sweden - I_Palsa_N3_1 | ecosystem: Environmental > Terrestrial > Soil > Palsa > Peat permafrost | place: Sweden: Abisko...
AAGCCAGCTAATCAAGGCTCTTCCGAAGATGGCCAAAGCCGCCACCTCCGAAAACCTCCGGGCTGGATTCGAACACCATCTGGAGCAGACCAAAGAGCACGCTCGCCGACTCGAAGAAATCTGCACTGAGCTTGGCGAAAAACCGACCGGCAAAAAATGCGGTGGAATGGAAGGACTTATCGGAGAAGGGAAAGAAATGATGGACGAATTCGACGGCGATGTGTTGGATGCGGCCTTGATCTCCGCGGCCCAACGCGTCGAGCACTACGAAATCGCCGGTTACGGCACCGTTCGTACCTATGCTGAACTTCTCGGCAACGATCGGGCCGTAGAACTCCTTGAGGAAACTCTCACGGAAGAGAAGGAAACGGACCAGAAATTGACGGAGCTTGCTGTCACGATCAACGTCGAAGCCATCAACCCCGAAGGTTCCGACGAGGAAGAAGAAGTTCCCGTTGCGAGTAAGCCCAAGTCCAAGGCTGCGCGCGCCTAACTAGATTGGTCTGGGGCAGGCGGGAAGATGCTTCGATAGCTATTAATTCGATCTTCCTGCTTGCCCTAATTTTCTGGTCGCGCGAGCAGTCCTTCAGCTCGCCTTCTGTCGTCCGATTCCTGCCTATAACGCACCTTACGTGCTTCTCGCTAACTAATTGCATGCCCCGGCAGTCTATGAAATAAGAACAGTCGCTCATGGAGAAACAAATGTCGATGCGAACGCTGCTCTTGTCATGCTGTTTCGGTGTAGTCGCGCTCTCTGTTCACCATGATGCCAGAGGAGTGGTAATACCTCAACAGGCTGCCGCTATTTCCCCGGGGAAGTTACAGAAACAAATAGAACCCCTTTCGCCTTTCACAGGCAAATGGTCTTGCGACGGAATATTTCCGAAAAGCGGTAAACGCATCGCTTCGCAGATCGTTTTTGTGCCCGATCTAGAGGGAGCATGGCTTACTGTGCGTCACGACGACATGCCGCCTGACCGGTTCCACGCTCTGGAACTCTGGGGTTTCGATTCGGCGGCTAAGAACTTCGTAGCGTTCATTTACGACAATTTTGGAGGTGTTCGCAAATTCACTTCCGATGGTCTGGCCGCCGATCAGCTCATTTGGAAAGGCGAAAGCACGAGAGCGGACCCGCCCATCACCGAACGGTTTGTCTTCAAACTTAAAGATGCGAGCCAATTGATCGTGAATTATGAAGTTCAGCGAGGCGCCGCGGATTGGATAATTGGCGATATCCTCACCTGCAAAAAATAAGGCAAATTCCGTTTGGCCGGTCAATACTTGGACCCTACTGCACCGTAGGCACATCCAATGAGAGAGAGAGGCCAGCAGAATGGCGGATCGGCATCGAGTGGTGGTTCTCGGCGGCGGGTTTGGGGGACTCAGCGCCACCCTCAAGCTGAAGCACGCTCCGGTCGAAGTCACGCTTCTCGATCGCTGCAATTACCATCTATTTCAGCCTCTGCTCTATCAAGTGGCTACTGGTTCGCTGTCCCCAGCCAATATTGCCGCTCCCTTGCGGCAAATTCTACGGCGCCAGAAAAACGCGAAAGTTTTGCTGGCCGAAGCTGTGCACATCGACGCCGCGAATCGCCGCGTCATTTTGAGCGACGGCACACTCCGGTATGACACGCTGGTTGTCGCTACGGGATCGACACATCAATATTTCGGCCACGACGAATGGGAGCAGTTTGCCCCTGGTCTGAAAACCGTGGAAGACGCCACGGCCATGCGTCGCCGCATCCTCCTCGCTTTCGAAGCTGCTGAACGCGAGTCTGATCCGGCGAAACAGAAAGCGTGGATGACGTTCGTAATAGTCGGCGGAGGACCCACCGGCGCGGAACTAGCCGGCGCGCTGGGTGAGATTGCTCACGACACGCTCACGCACGATTTTCGCGATATCGATCCGTCGCAAACGCGAATTATTCTGGTTGAAGGAGCGGACCGCGCTCTTCCTTCCTATCCCCCAAAACTTTCAGAAGCAGCACGCAAAATGCTCGTCAAGCTGGGAGTTATGGTCCGCACGGGTGCGATGGTCACGGATATTCAAACCGACTCCGTGACAATCAAAGAGGGCGATCACACCGAATCGATTCCCACGCGCACCGTGCTGTGGGCCGCCGGAGTTCTGGCTTCCCCGCTAGGACGTGTTCTTTCGAAAGAAGCGGGCGCACCGCTCGATAAGGCGGGACGCGTGCTTGTGAATCCGGATTTGACGATTCCAGAACATCCGGAGATTTTTGTTATCGGCGATCTGGCAAATTTCAGCCATCAAACCGGCAAACCGCTTCCAGGAGTGGCGCAACCCGCTATTCAGCAGGGCCATTACGTTGGCAAATTGATTCAGGCGCGCTTGCGAAACAAACAACTCCCGCCGTTTCACTATTTCGATAAGGGAAACCTTGCGACCATCGGACGCGGTGCGGCCGTGGCTGATCTAAACTGGCTGCAAATCTCGGGCCTGCCGGCTTGGCTGATCTGGATTTTTATCCATCTGCTTTACATCGTGCAGTTTCAAAACCGCCTTCTCATCCTACTGCAATGGGCTTGGCTTTACCTTACCTTCGATCGTTCGGCGCGTTTGATAACCGGCGAGAATCCTCTTCCTCTGGATTTGTAAATCATAAGAGTGCGTCGCTGCCGGCTTCCACCCGTCCCGCCATGATTGGCTCGGCGAACGTCGAGCCGCGACAAGGCAAGCCGGCGTTTCCTTGTCTTCTCCATCGAGGATGGCGCGGGGATGAGCATGCAGGCCGTAGGAAAATCAGAGCGCCGCGAAGATGTGATAGCCCGCGAAACCAAGCGCCGCTCCTATCGCCGAGCCCGCCAGGACATCGCTAAGAAAATGCATTCCGAGGATGATTCGCGAGGTGGCGATCAAGAATGCCACCGCGAGCAGGCAGCCCTGTAAATCAGGGTAGAAAAGCCCAATCGACAGCGCTAGCGCAAAAGCGGTGATGGAATGTCCGGATGGAAAAGAATACTTGTCGGGCGGCAAGATCGAGGCCCAGCAGTGCGGTTCAATTTCACAGGGGCGTTGCCTCCGACTCGTTCGCTTGAGCGTTCGGAAGAGCAGGATGCCTGCCGCGGCGGCCGACGTACCGGCGCCAATCGCCAGAAACCTCTGATTGCCGCCATAAAGCACCAGTATCATCCCGAGCGCGTACCACAGCCAGCCGTCCCCAAGCCGCGTCGTCACGATCATAAAAATGCGAAACCATCTCGGCGCGCGCCAGCGGTGCACCCGGCGCATCAGGCGATGATCGTTCGATTGGATCTGGTTCCAGACCGCTTTACCTACCGTCATATGAATTCCTCCGCCGCGGGCTGCGGCATCGAGATCCAACGGGGATATTTTCGAGCGTTCGATTCGCCAAGGATTTCTTCAGCCCAGTGGCGGCCGAATCTCTTTTCCTGGTAATAGTTCAGGCAGGTTATGGCCGGTATCAGCACCGCAAGCGGCGACAGGATGGCTGTCCAGGATTTTTCGCGCATCATTTCGGCGGCGATCACGAATACGTCGCGCGTAAGCTTTTTGAAGCTACCCGATTCTCCGGCTACCCGTCCCATTCCGCTGCGCAACCCTGCAAAGAATTCTTCTTTGTCGCGCGCGCCGGCAACTTCTGTGTAAGCGGTTCCGGCAGACGGCAGAGCGTGAGCGTCGCTTCCGCCGATAGCGATCTTGTTCCAGCGCCTGGCTAAATGCGCGGCGTGCTGGTTCGCGCTTTCGAGCATGTGGCTGTTGTGCGTTTCAACGGCCGGAAAGTATCTTCGGAACCACTCAAAATCCTCGGACTCGCGCCTTCCGGTGACGCTCGAAAAAACATGATTGATGCTGAAGAAAAGTCTGCGCTCGGTGAGATACATCAGCAGGGAGACCAGGTCGTCGCGCCGCCTTAGTAGCTGCGTATGCTGTCGCTCGCTCAAGTCGTAAACGCCAATGTGAGCTTCGGTTCCGCTCGGCATCCGGCAAGTGAGCTCTTCGCTCACGAAGAAATCCGGATGATGCCGCAATTTTTCCCCACCTTCTATCGAGTCGTGGTCCGTCAGAGTGAAGAGGCTCATGCCGCGCCGGCGCAGCACAGCGTATAGCTCGACTGGATCGCTATAGCATTCCCGGCAGAATTTTCGGGCAAAGGGGGTTGTACAGGCTCCGGAAAAGTACGAGTGGACATGAAGATCGCACTTCACAACGACAAGGGTAGAAGAAGCGCGTTACAGGCAGATGACACCCGTGCTAATCTTAAGATAATACAGCTACTTAACTACTTGGACACTCAAATCGGAACATTAACATTCCCGTAGCGAACCTCTGCAAATCGCCTGTGAAACTGCCGGGATGGAGCCAATAGAGTTCTGCTTTTTCGATGCTGGCGGGGGCCATCGTGCGGCGGCGACTGCGCTCGAAATGTCCGTTCGGGCGCAGGGGCTTCCTTGGGATGTTCGCTTGACGAACCTGCAGGAGTTACTCGACGAACTGGATATCCTGAAAAAGCACGCAGGCATACGAATTCAGGATTTCTATAACACCATGCTTCGGACAGGCTGGACTTTAGGCAGCACCCAGCTTATGAGGGTGCTGCAACTCGTAATCCGAGGCTATCATCGGGCCACCGTCCGCCTTCTCGAAAGACATTGGAAGGAGACGCAGCCAAGGATGGTTGTGTCATTCGTGCCGCATTTTAACCGGGCGCTTTACGAAAGTTTTCATCGCGCCTACCCAGAACGACCATTCGTCACGGTGCTTACGGACGTTGCCGATTTTCCGGAGCATTTTTGGATCGAACGCGACCAGCAGCAGTATTTCGTTTGCGGCTCGAAACGCGCTGTTGCACAGGCGCACGAGCGCGGTTATGCGGACGACCGTATTTTTCGCGCTTCCGGGATGATTCTTCATCCGCGCTTTTATGAAGCACCGGTGGAAGATCGCATCGGAGAGCGAAAGCGTTTGGGACTTCGCTCCGACCTGCCGACCGGTCTGGTTCTATTTGGCGGACATGGCTCCAAGGCCATTTTGGAAATCGCGGAGCGGCTGGACCGTTCTCCTCTTGAGCTTCAATTGATCGTCATCTGCGGAAAGAACGACAAGCTTGCCGCTGCCCTGCGCGCTCGGAAGTTTCGATTTCCGATTTTTGTCGAAGGGTTCACCACGCGAGTGAATTACTACATGCAACTTGCGGATTTTTTTATCGGCAAGCCCGGCCCCGGAAGCTTAAGCGAAGCTCTAGCGATGCGGCTTCCTGTGATCGTCGAACGAAATGCATGGACGCTGCCGCAGGAGCGTTACAACGCGGATTGGGTTCTCGAAAACGAAGTCGGCGTAGTGCTGCATAGCTTCCGCGACATCGAAAAGGCCGTTGCGCAGATCATTGAACCGGCAGCTCTAGCACGACATCGCGGCAATACGGCGGCGATGAAGAATCAGGCTGTCTTCGAAATCCCCGGTTTCCTGAATAAAATTCTCGAACAGAGCCGCGCTGAAGCCGTCGTGAACGAGAGCATGGTGTTCGCTGACCGGCCTATCTAACGCCGGACGAGCACTTCCAATCAGTTTCAAACGTCCTTGCATCGACTGCTATAGAAGACGCATCGAATGTTCAGTGATGCCGATCAATTGTTGTGGCGCTCGACACGTGACGCACTCGACCGCAATCGCGCAATATGGCAACATAGGTATTCGAATTTCGTCAGAATCGAATGAAGGGAGCTGAAACTATGGCCAAGGCTACGTTCGCGGCAGGATGTTTCTGGGGTGTGGAGGACGCGTTCCGCCAAGTGGAAGGCGTTACCTCGGTAACCTCCGGCTACACCGGCGGGACCACGAAGAATCCCACCTACAAAGATGTCTGCGGCGGACGCACGGGGCACGCCGAAGCTGTGCAGGTGGAATTTGATCCGGCCAGAGTCTCCTACCTCGAGCTTCTCGCCGTCTTCTGGAAGAGCCATGACCCGACCACGATGAACCGCCAAGGGCCGGACGTGGGCTCACAGTATCGCTCGGCAATCTTTTTCCACGACCCGCAGCAGGAAGCCGCGGCTCGCGCGTCAAAGGACGTGCTGATTAAAGAGGGAGTCTTCAAGAAGCCGATCGTGACGGAAATTACTCCAGCTTCGGAGTTTTTCCGCGCCGAGGAATACCACCAGCAATACTTTGAAAAACAGGGAATCAAATCCTGCCACATTCAATAAACCGACGAGCGCGCTAGAACCGTTCCATCAAATTTCGAAGGCTCCGAAAAACGACTGACTATTGCTTTCAGAAGCAGCCGGGGTGTATGTTGGCGCTTGGCAGCAGCTCAGAATCGGCGTTTAAGCTGAATACAGCCTGCCTGGAACGGAGGAAATTATCCATATGCTTCGCCAAATGAGTTTGCGAATCCTTGCAGGGGCCGCGCTGTTGCTGGCATCACCGGTTCTCTTTCCGAGTCACACGCAGTTAGTGGCTCAAGACAACTCGAAAACAATAGAGAGGACCACTGTGCTGGCGCATCTGCCAGTACCTGGATCAGCGGTAAGACAGATTTTCTTGCAACAAGAAAACGGCACTCAGTATCTCTATTTGCAACAGAACGTGCACTTCACCGTGGTAAATGTCACCGATCCGAAAAATCCGCGCATCGTTGAACGCATCGCGTCGGGCAGCAAATTGAGCGAGGTTGGCTCGGGACTTGCCATTGCGATTCAGTCCGATAAGTCGGGACAAGGCAGCGTGCCCACGCAGAGCGTAAGGCTGCTGGATCTCACCGATCCAAAGAATCCGCGCACAGTAAAGACGTTCGACGGCGTCACCAGCATATATTCCGAGGATGGGCGGAAGTTGATCTACCTGACGAACAGCGACGGATTGTGGATCGTCAAGCACTCCGAAACGCACCCGTTGCCGATGTGCGATTCGGAATCATGGGAGAAAGCCGTCGCCCAGTGCCAGTAAACGCGATTAGTCATAGCCTGGATGCATCGGCTGCCCTCGCGTAACTCTCCGCGAGACTCTTTACCTCAACCACCATTTATGACATTTGGCAGGATTGGTAGCGATACCGGGACTCGAACCCGGATTTGAGCCTTGAGAGGGCTCCGTCCTAACCTTTAGACGATATCGCCAGAGTTGGGGATGGAACGCAATTTTCGCATGAGTGAATTATCGGTGCAAGTGCCCGCGCCCGAATCCTCGCCTGTCGGCTGGTTTTAGAGTTCGAGCTTTCCCAATGCTCGTTACGATTGTTCCGCTTCAAACTATTCCGCACCGCCTGTATGCGATCCTGACGCCAATACCGCCAGAAAACGCTCAGTAACGCACAATTAACATTCCTGTCACAGAGGATTCAAAGAGGGCGCTTAAGGTTCGTGCGCTGTGACTTGTGTCTCTGGTTCGTGCCGAATGCCAAGATGTCCCAGACACGAGCGACGTTTGCCCGACGGGGTACTACGATAGTTAAGTGTAAGTAATCAGTGACAGAAGCGAGGATTTTCTGTATTCATATCGTGTATCGGGGGGGCTAGAAAGCTCCAGGAGTGAACTTCCTGGTGCGCGCAGCGTATGCCGCCTTTAGGTATGGCAACAGGAAGATCTTCCAGAACTAAAAATTTCGATTGAGAAGTGAAATTCAAGGAGGAAGGAATGCGATTCTTTTTGACGTGGCTTTTAGCGTTCGGCATGATTGTATCGCCGGCGTTGGCAGGAACGGATGGGGCAGGGGACGCAAAGAATACACCGTCCAACACAACTAACACTACAACCGCTGCGGACAAAGATAAGACTGGAGACTCCACGGCGCCGGCATCAAAGACGGAGGCGGCAAAGCCTGCAGCTTCAAGTGTGGAGAGCGAGCTTCAGCAACTTCGCGACCTTATCGAAGCTCAGACCAAATTGCTGCAGTCGCAGAGCGAACAGTTGAAGGAACAACAGCAGAGAATGCAGGTGCTGGAAAGCGAAGTGAATTCCAGCAGCGCACGGGGCGGCTTCGTGGCCACTTCGGACAGCGCGGATCCCGATAGTCACACCGCTGGTGTTGCATCCACGCCAGTAGCTGGCATACCGCCGGGCAGAGCCAGCGGGTCGCAGGGAGGGAACGAATCGCCAGCATCCCTTCATTACAAGGGCGTCAGCATTACGCCGGGTGGTTTCATGGCGGCAGAAACGGTTTTCCGCAACAAAGCCGAGGCTTCAGACATCAGCAGCTCATTCAACAGCATTCCCTTCTCCGGTAACTCGGGAGGCCAGACGACGGAATTCAACGCCAGCGGCCGTCAGTCGCGCCTCAACTTGACGATCGAGGGAAAACTCGCCTCCGTCAAGCTCACCAGCTTCACCGAGATAGACTTCCTCGGGGCAGGCATCACTTCGAACAACAATGAGAGCAACAGCTACGTTCCTCGACTCCGTCAGGCATGGGGCCAAGCCAAATTCGACAATGGCTGGACCATTACGGGCGGCCAACAGTGGAGCTTAATCACAGAAAACAGGCACGCCATCGATAACCTCCTCGGTCCGGGAAGAATCGGGGAAGCCGTTCCTTTGGACATCGACCCGCAATACACGGCCGGTTTCAGCTGGGCGCGCCAAGAGAGTTTCCGCGTAACTAAGAGCGTTGGGAGTATGTTAACGCTCGGGGCTTCGGTGGAAGGATCTGCGACCACAGCAACGGTTCACGGAAATCCAACGATCACAACTCTCACCTTGACCGACGGGAATCAGTCAGGTGTGACAACCCCTGTTCTGGGTACCACAACCTTTAACAATTTCCTCATCGGCGCTCCGGGTCTCAGTTCCGGACTTTTCAATCCGACCGCGACGTACGCATACAACAAGACGCCGGACTTCGTTTTCAAGGCTGCTTTGGATCCAGGCGCCTGGGGACACTTCGAAGTTTTCGGATTGGTTTCGGAATTCCGAGACCGAGCCTACCCATGCTATTTCGCGAACGGTGGATTTAACAACGGCGCCACGCCCAATCCCGATTTCCCGACGATTGCGGCCACGGTTTGCCCGTTAACAGGTTCCACAAGCCCAACGGGCGGTGCCTTTAACGACTCACGGACCGGCGGCGGAATTGGCGCAAACGGACGTTTGCATCTGCTCAGCAATAAAGTCGAAGCCGGCATTCACGTCCTAGGAGGAAACGGTATCGGCCGCTACGGCACTTCGGGCTTGCCGGATTCGACTGTACGTCCGGACGGCACGCTTGCGCTGCTGAGGAACTATCAGGCTCTCGGCACGCTCGATTTGCACCCCACGCCAAAGATGGACGTTTACATGTACGTTGGCGGGGAATACTCGGGCCGAGACTTCTTTACGTTTACAAATCAAGTCACTGGTGCCACTGGCCACGCAGGATACGGCTCGCCCTCCATTCGAAATGACGGGTGTTCCGTTGAACCGCTGCCTGTGGCAACTCCAGGTAACCCTCCTAACACGACAGCTGTCCTGGGATCCACCGGGTTTATCCCCGGCTCCCTGGCCAACTGCGCTGGAGATGCTCGGGTCATCATCGAAGGTACGCTGGGGTTCTGGTACCGCGTCTACAACGGCGAAAAGGGTCGCGTTCAGTGGGGAGCGCAGTACTCCTACATAACTCGTGAAACTTGGGCCGGCTCTAGTGGTACAGCAGGCGTTTCATCGCAGCCACACGGTATCGACAATATGGTGTACACGTCGTTCCGTTATTACCTGCCTTAGATCGATTGGGCGAGGGGAGGCTACTAAGTTACCTCCCCTCGTTCACTTCTCTTTAGCCTGTAGATTGATAGAGCCTGAAGCCAGCCTTCCTCTCAGCTTGTAAATCCGGCGAAACGTTCGAGCGTACAGACTCGTGCACTTGCATGTACTCCCGGCGATTCAAGAAAGGAAACCTAGCTCGCGACGGAGGGCTCGTGGGAACTCGAGATCATTGAGGGACGGATGCGGCGGAACAGGCGTACGCTGAAGAATCTCTCTCTACACGGGTCGCAGCGGTAAGCGGGAAAATGCAGCCAGCGCTTCAAACCAAGCAAGGATCCGCGATCCACGCGTTCGCGAGAAATGTGTTCGAGATCGAAATTTCCACACTTGGGGCAGTGGGTAAAACGCTGAAAAGCGGCCGCCACTCGCCAAGCATAAAATCGGCGCTCGCAGGTGTGGCATCGCCAGGGACGAAGGCTGATTGCCGAAAGAGAGTAATCCAGCACGCCGTCGCGATGCGATTGAAAGCAATTAGCGCTGCGGCATTGCGGACAAATCATCGCGTGAAGTCGCTCCGTGTTTCGTCCGCAGAATACCTAAAACCATGTCGCGGAGCAAGTTTAAGCGATTCGGCAGTGGTTGGTTTCGGACTAGCGCGTCGATCAGGCGCCAGCCAATCAATGTGATCGGGTATTGATGGATTGACACTTCGGCGGCCGGAGCTTAGCATCGCTGTTCGCTTGCTTCGTATCGGCGGGCCATAATCCTGATCAAAGAATCCAAGTAAATCGCTATGCCCACAGCCAAACTGTTCACGCCTCGCGATGCAGCACAGGTACTGGGAATCAGCTACGCCACCCTTAAGCAATGGATTTATAAGAAACAAATTCGCACGGTGAAGACGGCGGGCGGCCACCACCGAATTCCGGAGAAGGAAGTCGATCGGTTTCTGTATCGCGCGACCGAAGGTAAAGAAGTTGCGGAGCGTCGCACGAACTTTCGACGCATCAGCGGCCGGAACCAGCTTGTCGGGCGTGTTACCGACATCAAGGTCAGCGGCCTGATCGCCCAGATTACGCTTTCCATCGGCGGCCAGCGGATTACGTCCATCATCACCGCCGATGCGGTCCGCGAAATGCGCTTGAAAAACGGCCAGACCGTCGCGGCCCTTGTAAAATCAACCGAGGTCATGATCGTCCGGCCGTAACGCAACCCTTCGCTGCTCTCCGCGCTTGCTCCTAGAGCCCTGCCATAGTCTTCGACGCTGCGTCCGGCAAACACTCGCCTAACCGCACTAAATCGGTTTGACATCTCTTTACGAATCGTATAGATTCGCGCGTCGTTGCCATCTTTCGATTGGTAATCAAATCTCCGCAGCACCAAACGCAAGGAGAACTTCATGAAACGCTCTGACCGCTCGCAGATCCTCTTCCAGTACCCGAGGCGATGGAAAACTTTGACGCGCGCCGGCTACGTTCCAACGGCTGCCTCACTACCGCTGACCCAATCGTTCCTGCTGCTTTTGTGGCTTGCGATGGGGGCGTCCCCGGCGTGGGCCCAAACGAGAGCGAGCCTTTCCGCCGTGGTTACGGACGAAACCGGCGCAGCCCTTGCCGGCGTGGTCACGGACAAAACCGGCGCAGCCCTTGCCGATGTCACGGTGACAATCAAAAACGTCGACAAAGCTGAAACGCGCACGATCGAAACGGACGGCGGAGGGCGCTACCAAGAGTCTGGCCTACCTCCCGGCCGCTTTGAGATTCGAGCGGCAAAACATGGTTTCGCCGATGAAACGCGCGCGAAAATCAGCTTGTCGGTTGGCCAGAGCGCCACGGTCGATATCAAGATGCAGAAGAACGCGAGCGACCCTTGCACGAGCG
>Ga0302182_10001654_pt1 | contig 11450 bp, 10 predicted proteins | sample I_Palsa_N3_1_FD_198781 | JGI IMG/M metagenome (GOLD analysis project Ga0302182, IMG submission 198781) | Peat permafrost microbial communities from Stordalen Mire near Abisko, Sweden - I_Palsa_N3_1 | ecosystem: Environmental > Terrestrial > Soil > Palsa > Peat permafrost | place: Sweden...
GGGTGCTTAGCATTTAAAGCATTTTCAATCATTTTGACGTGCAAATTGCTCTTATCTCCATCAGTATAACTAAGATCTGAAAGCCATTTCTGGAAATAAAGCCGTGATGAAAAAGTTTTGTAATGTGATCCAGCTGACCACCAAAGAATATTTATTATTAATATCATCTTGTTCTTTTTTTGTTAAACCCAAATATTTCCTACCTGAGAATAGTATCAGGCTTCTTGAAAGGTCTCAGGCTGCAAAAGCAGTGGTGTCAGGTTCCTTTCGCCAATAGACTAGACCAGCTACTACTACTACTACGAAAAGTAAGAGCTCAAACTCCTAAGCACCACTACCACTAAATAAAAAGCTTGCTTATTCTCTTCTTCTGGATGTGCTCAAAATGGAATTCGCTTGAATAATTTCACTGACAATTTTGTGTGGTTGATAAGAGGGGGGAATTTTTAATTTGGCAATGAGAATCGGGGAGGAATTCGGGATCGGTCATCGAGAGGGTAGTGGATGGAGATGACGACTAGTAGGAGATTCAAACTTATGGAGATAGCTTTCTTCTTTCTGCTTACTAATCACAGAGTCAGAGCTTAACAACTATGACTCGTATGAATTTAGAAAAGAAGGGAAAGTTTCGAAATCTTTCTCGCCGGGTTCTGGCACTGTCCCCCGAGTTCGCCCGCTGAATCTGCTGCTCGCTGAACAAGATCCCTTCTCAGCAACCAGTTCCAGTCCCTTGTCTTTCATCATTATGAATTCCACGCTTTCGAATGAGTCGGTTCAAGCAACTAAAAAACCCAATCAAAAAAGTTTCACCCAGGTTTCAAGCAGACAAACGATAGGAAGCACTTCTTCTCAAGAAGAAGGAGTCTAACAATATGGCTTTTTGGTCCTTTGATCACATCTCCCAGGGGAAAAAGAGGGGAGATATACTTTATGACCCAAAGATACGGTGTTTTGGTATTTGGCTCACATCTCAATGTCTCCATAAAGGGTAAATATAAAATTATTCGCCCCGGCCTCAGGAGAAAAGAAGTTGACTGGCATTTAGATAGACAAATTCTATCCTAGCTCGTCGTAGGTGGACAACCCTGAAAGCATTCCACGAGACAGAACCATTCCTGGATTTGGGCAATGGAAGAAGTGAACCCCAGAAGAAGAAAAGCACGTACAGGACTATAGGCAGAAGCTGGTAGTTTAACCTATCCTAGTAAAAAACGCCACCGTGGAAAGATTACCCTCTTTCTTCACCGCGGATGCGACCACTTACAGAAATCACTGGAAGGACCCCCCTACGGTTTGCCCGGAACCTACTGAGACCAGATCATGAGCTACTAGAGTTCGAAAAGCATGTCTTTACAACACAGCGCCTAGAAGAATGCTGATCCAATGCATTTCCTTTTCTTACCCACACCACAAAGCTATATTCAAGATGAAACTCCCCTCCCCATCACTTAATCCACTTTCATATAGGTATCCTTCCTCATCTCAGAGTTCCCTTGCCATTGACAAGCACCCTCTCGACCAGGTTCCAAGACTACAAGACCCCACTCCTGGATAGCCAAAAAGTATAAGGTCTTCTCGACTGAGCATCATCCAGGATCCACTCCCAAAAGCACAGCCTACTCGACTGAACCATCTAGGATCCATAAGAAGGTTGGTCAGGAGGAGGAATGGGTACTTTTACGCAACGATACCCGCTAGAGCTAAGAAGGCGCGCAGCGATGAAAAAGGTAAAGACAAATGATAAGATAAGAGAGTGAGACAGAAGGATATAAAATGCCGTTTTAATGACATTACTTACTTACAGAATATAGATCGTCTTAAAGAAAAAATGAAAGATTTAATGCTTCAAATACCCATAAACTAGATTGGTTATCTTCGGATCCAAGATGACGGACATAGAACTCCCTTTACTTCCCCGTATACGCATCCTTCCCTTTATATCGAATTGCTTAGGGATCAAAGAGATCGTCTTATCCCACTTAGGTATTAGGGTTTAGATGACCTCCTCATCCTCTTGAGTATGATGCAATTACATCGGCCCTCATGTATTATTGCATCAATACCCCATCACAGGCAAGCTTACACACTGGGACAACATAGGGTGGGCCCCACCAGAGAGTAGCCAACAGAACCAAGAACAAGATATAGCAGATGGTGGGAGATTCTCGCTCGTGATGAAACGAGCATCTCCTACGAGAATATGCACTACATCGGCATCAATCAACCTGGCTTCGCGTTCTATTCTTACGATAGGGGCCCGTCTCTAATATATTCCTTCGATTCTAACTTCTGCCTCACTTCCCCCATAAGTTCGGGTATCTCTTTGACTAGAGTTTTAATTAAACTCGAGCGGAGGCTTTTCAACCCAGTTCTCCCCCCCGTACCAGGATTCCACTTTTCCTCTCTCTTTGAGTGTAAACCCTATCCTCTCTATTTGAGTAGGAATTTTAGGTGTGTAGTTGGAGGCAACGAGCGGGTTTTCCACACAACAATAGAATTGAAGCCAATCTATAAAGCTGACAACCATGTTGTGTTTGGGCAAATTGGATTTGAGGTTGGCCAGGTTTCCTTTCTCATAAGGGAATAGAGAAAGTGGGTGGGCTTTCCTACTTTCAAAACCACCAACCTATCATGGTGCCATTCAGTATGCAAGAACGAGGGGGTCCTTTGGAGAGCGAGTCAGTGGAGGAGCGAATCTTACTAAGAAAGTCTTGTTCGATCGAGTGGAAGGTTCCTTGAAGTGCGAAAGGATCGTCATCTCTGAAGAGCTTGATCAAAAAAAAAGGCATTTTCATCTCTTGCATCTCTTTTATACTCACTTGACTTTACTCGACTATCCCGTGCATATGCCTCTCTTGCCTGTTTCGCTTATTAATATTAAAAAACACCGCGCTCTTCCTTTCAATAAGTTTGTCATAGTTAGGCTTTCTTAGATCAAATTGTTTATGACAGATGAGTAAATCAAAATCCAAAAATCCAAAATATAGTGCTAAGAAATTCAAATGTATGGAAATTTGGGAAAAGAAAGTACAATTGCTTCTACTGGTACATACAAATAACCAGACTCATTCCAATTTGCCATTTTATACTATACGATACGGGAGAGTAAAAAACTATGTTGGAAACAATCAAAAGTCAAGAAAAAAAGAAGGCAAATTCTGCTATGGATTACATATGGTCCGTTCATTTTTTTATGATCGGATGGCTGAGATTCAACCCGCACTCTGTCGAGTCTCCGTTCCATTTTTACGGAAGATTTCTGGTCAAACTGTAATTTCCATAATGCGTCCCTCTCGAATAAAGCCCTATCACTTCTGTTTCCCTTCTCCTCCTTTCAATCAGGTCTCCTTCACTTTCCAGAAATTGAAGAAATTGAACGAGAGAAGCCAGGATCTAGGTTAGGATTCGAACCATGGTCGCATCTTGCGACATCTGATCTCCATTTAGGAATCTCCAAATCCCAAGCATGGACGTGGATTTTACCATGGTGACAGAGCTCGAATGAAATCAGGAGGCATCGCGCCGTAGCGGAGCCGAGACCTGCATCGAATTACTCTACTGTGAATGTGATGTTTGAGGAAGAGGACGGGTCCAGCCGTCAGTGTGGCCGTACGCTCGCCGGCAGTTAAAGAGGAGGAGACGCCAGGTTATATCGAGCCCCGCCTTGTACTCTTCGTTGGGGCCACAGCACCTGATGGAAAATAAGCTGCGCCTCCATCTTCGACTTGCCAGTGCGAGGATCCGTAAGTAGTTCTATATGACGGTGAAATGACTATGTGTTTGAGCTGAGTAGTAATTGTTCTAAGGGAATGCAATTGAGATTTCATTGCACAAACCAAATAGAAGGAGCAATACAAAATTAGGCGGAATAGTGGAAAGTTAAGCCATATGATTGTGCTTTGCCTTAGCTGATACTTTATTAGAGAAGCGTTAATAAGTTCATTAAAAGTGAAAGTCAACCCAGACCAGCATGCCTAAATTCACTTCCAATTCTCCTCTGAGGAACCAAGTTTGGTGGGTTAAGTAACACTCGATTGGTCAATTAAGGTTCAACTTAACCCAACTATGTCCTTGTTTACCTCAATTGTGCATATAAATACTTAAAAATCAACATAAAATCATAGAAAGTGAAGTTGAGCTTATGTTAATGGTGACTAGAATTTTCATTCTATATCCACATGAGCTTAAACTATGACAATATAATGGAAAGCTGAATATCTTTCAGGAGCGGAAAAGGGCAAAATTTTGATGTGAAGAAGGCTTTGTCGGCTGTGACTCTGTCCAAGAATACTATACTAAGATTAGCACGGGGCAATCCATTCAGAATGTCCAAATTCCAGTACGAATTGTGGAGGTATTTTGCTTTTTTTTTATCTGAGCTCCTATGGTTTCATATAATCCAATAAATACCATTTGGAAAAGATCAAAATGAAAAATGGTCATGAAATTTCATGATTCAAGTTAAGATGCGATTTATTCAGTATTTTAAGGCATTGGTTCCGTATAGTGCCTATACTCGAATTAATTAAAAAGGGGAGATAATACATGTATATTCATGTCAGCTTCTTCTTCGACCTTCTTTGGATAAAGGAAGGTTGGAAGGTATTTTCTAACATTAGACTACTTCCTTATTCGTTAGGGATTTAACTCTGACATTATTTCCTTATTCCGTGACGGACTACACCACCTCTCTCATTACCACGGTTAAGGATTGTTTTTCTCGTCTCCCTTATTGGGATTTTCTTTACACCTTGTTTGGAAGCACTCTCTCTCTTTACCACTATAATGGATGGGGACCAGGGTTGGGCCCGAACACTTGGGAGTAAAGTACAAAAACCGAACTACTATATAAGAAAATTGAACTACTACTATTTCCAATAATATGTTCAGAACATAATTATCTTTCTTATTTTTATTTCTTTAATTCTAATAATAATCCAAAAAGTGGTGACTACTAGAGTGACTTGATTAGATGGTTCGTGCTCTTTCTCCCCTCCTAATCATCTTTCTTGTCTTCCCGGTCTTCTGGGCAAACGAATTCTTCTTGCCTCTTTCTTCTTGCCTTGACTTCCAGGATCATTAAAGAAAGCTCCCCCACGAAGAGGTTCACTCTTCTCTTTATTAGGTACCTAGACCCCGGGCTCAAATACCTTGGTTTATTGCCTAGGAATCCAGAAGCAATACTGCGTACCAAGTTCTGGAAGAACCGGGAAATCTTTCTTTCTTCTCTTTGTGTAGGACCGGCTTGCAAAACATCAAATAGGTGGGTCCTTATTCCTCGGTTGACCTCTTCGAGTAGGTTGATGAGGTATGGACCAAGCTCCTCAACTTTATGTACGCACGTCAATAGTCAAGATAGTTGCAGCCGCTTCTTCCATCTTTCATAAGGTGCGCAAATTACCCCTAAACATTCAAAGAGAATAATAATACCAGTACTTTTCTTTGCTGGTAGGAGGAAGACCAGATAGAGAGTCCTGCTTGGCTCCAGTCATTTCATTTTTCTCGCTATTCTCCTTTCTTTAGTGGTTTGGAATCCTCTCTCCCGCTTGCTTCGCTTTCCATCCTGCTTCATTTCTTCGTATAGTGATAATTCTCTTTCGTAACAAGCGCTCCGTCCCCCCGTTGGCTTTCTCTTTTTTTTCTCTTTTTTCTGAGTTTACTCAGCTTTACCTACTTGACTCAGCGGTTAGAGTATCGCTTTCATACGGCGGGAGTCATTGGTTCAAATCCAATAGTAGGTAGGAAAGAAAAGCCATGCTTTTTCCAGCATTCGAAGCAAGCCCTTACTCTTCCTCACCCAGCGAGTGTAAGGATGGAACGAGCAAAGAGTCACCAGTGCTTCTTCGGAATGGGCAAATCTGGCGCGGTGTGGGGATAAAAGACACGCAAAACCACTGCGCAAATACCTTACCTTAGGTCGACGATCCGCGAAGGTGGACCGAACAAGCAGGTTATATCACAACAATAAGGTTTGAAGCTCTTAGTGGTCTAGATTTTAAGGAATTAATTCCCGAGCGAACCTAACTTGACTTAGCAATCCCACCCAACAAACAAACTCATGCGTACGAACTTGCATCATCCAAAATTGACTGAGGATCATCTATCTATATACGTTTTGCTTATGTTCTTTTAAGATGAGCTCTACGATCCTTCCCCTTGTTGACTTCTTCCTTGGCTGTAGGCTTATAGAAAGAAAGTTTGCTGGGGTCAGGAATGTGGCGCAATTGTGGAAGCTCCAAAGAAGCAGTTTAAAAGATTCTAATATTCCTTGCTTTCTAATAGAAATTCTTCTTTATTTAGCCGCTACGTCCTATGATTTTTTTCTTACTTAGGCGGGGCACGTGCCAAACCTGAGTAGAAGAATACCTTGGGCCTGCTTTGATTAGGACATGGACGCATTTCATCAAAAAGAGGAGGACTTTTCTTGGCCAATGGATCTTTCTCCTGGGGAACTCTGTGAAACAAAAGCTCGATGGATATATATGAAGAAGGGGAAATGCGTAACATCCAGGGCCAGGTATTTTACATACTTGTTTCAAGAATTACCAAATGGGTCTATTCATTCTCTCCCACGAGCAGTATTTTGGGGTTTCTACTTTCTACTTTCAACAAGTAGGGATGGTGTATAGGCTTTGAAAGAACGGAAATGCAAATCTTAGTTGCGGTAGGTTGTGGGTACTCTTCCCGGCTATCTAGGTCCATCTGTGCTTGATGCATACATAGTTTTTGATTGAAATCAAAGTATGGGCTTTTTTGTTGGTGCTTTATCCACTAATGATGATGATTCTACCGCTGTTGGGTTTAGACTAGTCCTCTTCTTGCTTGGGTGCTTTACCAATCTATACATCTGGTGAGGGATCAGCTGTGATGAAGCTAGAAAAAAAAGCCAGATGAGGCTGGTGACAAGTTCAATTTTTACTGTGACCCATATCTGACCGAGAAATGATTGGCTTCCCCTTCCGCCAACCAAAGGGCGATCCTAACCAATGGGCCAGAGGTGGGTTTGTCAATCAGTAAGTAAGTAAGTAAATTAGGGTCACGGCTTTATAACCATGTGTTTACAGGCCGCGGGAATATCTCGCACTTTCAAAATAGGGGTGGGGGCGCTGACGCTTAAGTCGATGGAAACTTAAGGTTTCGATAACACTGGGAGTCTGCAGCTCATTCTACTGCAAAACCAACCCGGAGATCGACTCGTGGGAAAAGACAGAATGATCCGGAAGAAAGTCTGATGGAAAGAAATTATTATTCGCTAACTCACTTCCGAGATCAAGCTCAGGAGAAATAGCATCCATTTCACTCCGGGAAATAACATCCATCCCTAGGCACTTAACCCCCGGTAAAGTCGCTTTCATTCTCATGTTAATGATCCCGGAGCTTGTGCTTATGATTGAAACTTCTGCTGTTTCTCAATATGAGACCCTTAATGTTGCTCCATTGTTGCCAAAAAAATCCAAAAGAAAGAAACTTGACCAGTCATATATCGATATAATTTGGAAATATGACATAAAGAATCTTTCTCTTGGTAATTGTCCAAATCCTCCACCAATTTATCCTTGTCTTATTTTTCAATTAAGATCTTTTATTTATTTATAAGTACCCATTATTGTACATTCCTTTGTTAGGCATTATCTCCTGGATCCACTACCTATTCGATCAATATTGTTACTTTTCCTAATGGTTTTTCTTTTTTTTAAGGATTTTGATCCATCCATTTGAGACAGACAAGTTACGTCCGCTATTTCTTCAAAGAAAGAGGTTTCACTCCTACCATGGGATCTAGCGGCTCCAGCCGCATTGACGAGAGTCTTTCATTGCGACAACGATTGCACGATAAAGATCAAAGTGTTCGTTCGGTAAGTAAGCCCGTCGCTTTCTTATCTTGCACGAGCATCGTCGTCCCCATCACTTCCTCATTCTCAACCTTTAGAGGAGGAGTGTAAGATACTTTTTTCTTTGTCCTTAGTGTTCTAACTTTAGCTCTTATTTCTTCTCATCGTTGCATTTGCTTCGGCCTACAAAAGCTCGGCCGAGCGTTCGGGGAATATAATAAACTCGAACAAGACCAGGGTCGGCCGACCCATAATAAGACACAGATAAAGATAGGTAAACTTATTAAGAGGTCCATTTGAAAAGCAAGACAGAGACAGGTAAATAAGGACTCACATCTTAAAATGGGAATTTTGAGATCACGTCGATTTTTTATCTTCCAAAATTCTTCTGAAAAATAAGTAGAAAAGGAAGTTGTCCAATACAATAGAAAAAAGTCTATCAGCAAACGTACGTATTTTCAAATGAGATTCAGATGCCTCTCAAAACGTTTTCTACAAATGTGAGCCATCGCTTGTGAACTTTCAAACCTTCATTCTATCATATCCCTAAACCTTTACCCCGGCACTATTGTCATTTTGAATCTCGGCTTATTCTAGGCCCAGGAACCTACCTTTATAACCATAAAGTAAAGCCCGCCTATAATTACTTGGGAGTAGGAAAAGCAGCACCTCTCTATCGCGATTTATCGAGCCTCGCATATCTCGCACAGCCGAACTAGGAATAACTTTCTACGCCCTGTAATGTCAACAGCAAGCTCCGTGAGTGTGCTAAGATCATGTTCTTGGACAGGAATCGGACTGATGAGCCCTTGAGTGTGAGTGTTAGTACGAAGGGGGAGAGGGACGGGCTCAGACAACTATTTTTTTATATTTACTTTTCTTCTGTCTACTCATTCCGTAGGAGATCCGCCGAGTGGAGTTGGTGATATAACTCCTGAAGATCTATCTTTCGAGTTTACCTTCCTCATGTGTTGATCCTCAGGCAGGAAAAATCTCTTAATTAATGGATTGGAGATGCCTTACCATAAAAAAGAGCAAGCACCGAAAGGACATTTCTGAAGCTTGTATATGCCCTTAAAGTAATGGCCAACAACTTGACTTTCTCTACTCATCATATCGAGAATGCTACAAAGTCTTTGCATAAGAGGACATCGAGATGGAAAGAATGAGTGATAGGTCTTGTGCTTGGCCCGAAGCGAATCAATCCCGTACGGGGCTCCTTGTTCATGCCAGCGGATCTACTTTGGTCCACTACGGAAGAAAGACTCACATAAACAGACAAAGTACCATACGGAGCGAGCGCTCTAAACAGCTGCACTCCGCTTCCTTCAAACTACCCGTCAGATCGTAGGTCAGCATACAGATTCGAATTGGATGATCAAGTATGTATGTATGTTAAAAGCTATGCTCTGAAGTGTGCTCAGTAATTGACTGGAAATAAGTAGTTTTTTACAGGAAAGAAAAGGATATGTGTATATTTACTGAAATGTATGTATATCCGCGCAAGGAAAAAAAAAAGGAGAAAGGAGAAGAAAGAGAACGCAGCCAATGGGAGGAATTCTCAACTTTTTGCAATAGAAAGGAAACAGAGTTGTCTTGTTTGACAGTTCGAGGAGATAATATATATACTGGGATAACGAGAAAAAAAGGAAATCAAGGGCGCTAGCTCGTCAAAGTTACCAACTGAATATGGTTTTTCGGTTTATTAATTCCTATTCTACATTTCCTACAAACTTCAGATCAACATTGACTGACCTTTTAATGTTTTTTGATATAGAAGACGGGTTGGGATCACTTGACAACGGATTTGACTTTAAAATCTACATGAAACTATTTTAGACTGATCAATTTGCAAAAAAACAAATATAAGACACAACCTCCAAATGGCTCAAACAAACCATCAGATATGTGTTACACTGCCATTTCATAATTCTTTAAACCCAAGAACCACAGGTCGACAACAATGACAATTCCAGACTGGTGCCACTGGAGGGACTAGATTGGAAAAAAAAAGATACCAAATGCTTCTTATGATCTCTCAGAACTCCATTTCACATTTCCAATCTCACACAAAGTGCCATGCTAGCTGCTGAGGCTAGATGTTGTTGAGAAACGTTCTTCATATTGTGAATTAGCTTCTTTTGCTCCTAGTTTTAGTTACGTTTTGGAGAAACTTATGTGCATAATTGCGTTGGCTACAAATAGAAATCTCCTTTGTCATCTTCTTTACGTTGTTATCAAGAACTTTTCTAGATTGCATAAGCATGGATTGGTACAAATAGTGACTCTAGAGAGCATGTGTGTGAGGGGCTATTCCTATCTTTAATTTGGTTTTGATTTTTTTTGATTGAAGACACCCACTGTTACTTCTCTTTTTTAGCAACTATCCGACCTTCTCAAAAAAATCTCTTACTTAATAGAAGAACTGCACCTGTACACTTGGCTACGCCCTTGGGTCATGTGCCCTCGAAGTGACCTCCTTTCAAAGACCCATAAGTCTTCGACTACCTTGACTTTCAAGAAGAATCTTATTTCGCCATGGGTTTGGCTACCACTCTAGTGGAGCACTGTGAGAAGGCGCTTTTTTTTGACTTCTTTTTCCGGATCTCAAGACGACTTAAGCAAACCTATTCAAAATAACAAAGGCGCGCAGCGGTCGGTCTTGGGGTGTTTACTCATACGCTCGACCAAGAGCAAATGGGGGGGGAGGAGGTGAAGAGGCGAATGTCATGAAAGAAAAGAAGGCGCGGTTCCAAGGTAGCCCTTTTGTTTTGAATTCCTTCCAAACCAAAATCAAAGCGGAGAATAGACTTCAGTCTTTAGAACTACAACCTTACACCGCTCGATCTACTATGAAAGAAGCTGGAAAAGATCTTCTCGGGGGCACTCACTTTCACATTAAAGCGGGTATTCCCACAGTAAACAGTCGAGGGACTGAGTCAATGCGGCCAGTAAGCAAGGGGATTCTTGAACGACAGAAGCGCGTCTCAACGAGGAAGAAAAAGCGGTTTCAAACTAGAATAAAGATTGAATCTCAACGGGAGAATTTGCTAGCGTTGTCCCAGCCCCCTAGTCTTCAAGTTTTTTATGCCCCTCCGTGCGTATGTCCCGAGAAAGAGTATGCCTTTTACAAGGAAATAGGCTACCTGAAGAACGGTTAGTTAGGAGAAGACATCCGTTGAACCCAGAATGGAAGTTTTATGACGGTAGAATGTGATAGATCGGATGCAGCGCCAAAGCAAAGGATTCCTTTATCCACAGGCGTAGCTCACTCGTTACTACCGTCATCAGTCTACTTACGAGAAACTAAACCAATGAAAAGCCGTTAGGAATATCGTAATATGAGGTTTATTGTGTAAATAGAAGAAGCTTTCAAAGCGAAAGGGTCTGCTTCATTAGATATGTTTTTTGAAGTTAGTTTCAAGGGTGTGTGGTCTGAGGTCCTTGCTGGCAGATCGTTGAGTATAGGTAAAAAGGAGTGGAGTGGTTCGGAGTTCCAGTGTGAAGAGAGGAGGACTCGGTCAAGTTTGGAAAGCGTAGTATTTGCTCCGGGTATAGGTGTATTGCTTGCCCAGTAGTGGGACTGAAGATGAAGACCATGGATTAGAGTGTTGAAAT
>Ga0302182_10001657_pt1 | contig 11442 bp, 9 predicted proteins | sample I_Palsa_N3_1_FD_198781 | JGI IMG/M metagenome (GOLD analysis project Ga0302182, IMG submission 198781) | Peat permafrost microbial communities from Stordalen Mire near Abisko, Sweden - I_Palsa_N3_1 | ecosystem: Environmental > Terrestrial > Soil > Palsa > Peat permafrost | place: Sweden: Abisko...
GCCGAAAACGTCGTTCGAATTTGGCATTGGCATGGCGTAGCGCGGCGGAAAAATCGACGCCGGCATGTCGCGCCAGATTGACCACGACGAACAATACGTCGCCGATTTCATCCTGCAAACGCGTCCGGTCAGCGCCGTTGGCGAACTCGGCCCGCACCTCTTCCATTTCTTCGGTCAGCTTGGCCAGCACCGGCTGCGGATCAGGCCAGTCGAAGCCTACACCGGCCGCACGCTGCTGCAGCTTCAGCGCACGTTTCCATTCGGGCAGCCCCGACGAGATGCCCGCCAACGCACTGTCGTCAGCCGGCTCGCCCTTGTCCGCACGCTCAGCCGTCTTGATGTCTTCCCACGCCTGCTTCTGCGCGGCGGGATTGGCGTAGCGCACGTCGGCAAACACATGCGGATGGCGACGACGCATCTTGCTGCTGATCGAGTGCGCGACATCGGAAAAATCAAACAGTCCCGCTTCCTGCGCCATCTGCGAGTGAAATACGACCTGCAGCAACAGATCGCCCAGTTCGTCGCGCAAGTCGTGCCAATCCTGGCGATCGATGGCGTCGGCGACCTCGTAGGCTTCCTCGATGGTATACGCCGCGATGGAAGCAAAATCCTGCTGCACATCCCATGGGCAACCGCGCTGCGGATCGCGCAATCTCGCCATGATGGCGAGCAGATCATCGAGGCTGTACCTGGTCGCGTCAGTCATGCCGCACAAAATCCCATCAATACACGATCACCTTCTCCCCTTCGGGGAGCAGGCCGGGATGAGGGGCCACTCTCGCGGCACCCCTCATCGAAATCAGCTCTGCTTAGCCACCCGCAACCGCGCCGCCCAATCAACCGTCGGATCACCGACCGCGATGAATTCAGGATTGAGCAGCGATTCGCCGCGGTTGTAACTGAAGGGCTGCCCCTGCAGATCGAGCACCGCGCCGCCAGCTTCCTGCAATACGCATTGCGCGGCGGCGGTATCCCATTCGCTGGTAAGGCCGAGACGCAAATAGACGTCCGCAGCACCACGCGCGATCAGGCAAAACTTCAGCGACGAACCGAGTGACACGAGCTGATGCTCAGGGCCGAGCAGCGCCTGCAACATGGACTCCTGCAGATGGCCGTGTGAGCGGCTTCCGGCCATCACGGGTGGCTGCGCCAAGGGGCGCGCATGCAGCCGCGTCCAGTCACCGCCGGCCTGCGTCTGCAGCCACGCACCTTGACCGTGCTCAGCGATATACAACTCACCGGTGACCGGGGCCAGCACCACGCCGAGTACGGATTGGCGATCGTCGATAAGCGCGATGTTCACGGTGAATTCGCCGTTGCGCTTGACGAACTCGCGGGTGCCATCGAGCGGGTCGACCAGCCAGTAGCGCGACCAGTGCTGACGCTCGGACCATGCCAGCGCCTTGGCCTCTTCGGACAACACCGGCAACACCGGTTCGAGCCCGGCCAGGGCAGTCAGGATGATTTGCTGAGCGGCCAGATCGGCGGCAGTCAGCGGCGAGGCATCTTCCTTGGTCTGCACCGCAAAATCACTGTGATAGATCGCCAGGATCGCCTCGCCAGCGGCGCGCGCGATGTCGCCAATCTGCTGCGCAAAGGCGGGCGCGCTATCCACGGACGCTGAGCTGGGCGCCGTCATGTGCGCTGGAAGCGCCCGGCGAGATATTCGCGGGCCATGAACAGCGCGGCAATCGAACGCCCTTCAGTCACATCGTCGCGGCCGAGCAAGGTGTGCAATTCAGACATCTTCCATGGCACCACGTCGAGCTCCTCCGGCTCATCGCCGACCAGTCGCTCCGGATAAAGATCCTGTGCCAGTACCACGTGCGCCATATGCGTCATGTACGATGGTGACAGCGACAGGTTGTGCAGGATCTTCAGCCGGCGCGCACCGTAGCCGATCTCTTCCTTCAGTTCGCGCTCGGCACCCTGCTCGGCAGTTTCGTCCTGATCCAGCCGGCCCTTCGGCAGGCCAAGTTCATAGCGGCCGACACCGGCCCCGTATTCGCGCACCAGCAGCACGGTTTCATCGTCAAGCATGGGCACGATGATCACCGCACCGAGTCCACCGCCTTTCAGCCGCTCGTAGGTGCGGCGCTCGCCGTTGGAAAACTCCAGATCGAGCTGCTCGACGTGCAGAAAGTGGCTGTTGTCGACGTCTCGCGTGGCATGGACGATAGGTGGTTTGCGCATCAGGGGATTCTAGCGCGTCATGTGTCGGCACGCAGGCGTTGCAGCGCCTGCCGGTGAATCGCTGGCGTACCGGCCAGCACACTGCGGGTATCCAGGGTGAGCGGCGCGCCGTCCAGCTCGGTAAACACGCCACCGGCCTCGCGCACGATGACGGCCAGTGCGGCGATGTCGAGAATGTTCACATCCGATTCGATCACCAGATCCAGGCCACCGCGCGCCAGCAGGTGGTAGTGGCAGAAATCGCCATAACCGCGGATGCGGTTGCTGTCGCGGATCAGCGCACCGAGTGCATCCCAGCGGCTATCGGTAGTGAGCGTCTTGATATTGCCGGTCGAAATGGATGCCTCGCCCATCAGCGCGGTGTCCGCCACCTGCACGCGCTCGCCGTCGAGCCAGGCACCGCGGCCGACGGTCGCCCACATTGTTTCGCCGTAGATCGGCGCACTGGATACGCCAAGCACCAGTTCAGCGCCATCCATCAACGCAATCTGGGTGGAAAAAAACGGTGTGCGTCGCACGAAACTCTTGGTGCCATCCAGCGGATCGACCAGCCACAACAACCCGCCGCTCTCGCCCTCCAGTCCAAATTCCTCGCCATGGATCGCCGCCAGCGGCAAGGCCGCCTGCAGGATCTTTCGGATCGCACGCTCGGCCTCCCGGTCGGCCACCGTTACCGGTGTGGCATCCGCCTTCCACTCCACCTCAACACCACGTCGCCAATAGTGCCTGATCACTTCGGCGGCAGCGGCGGCGGCTTCACGCGCGGCCGCCAGAGCGGGTGAGGTGATATCCGGTACGGTGATATTGGAGTTCATGATGATGTCTATTTTCCCTGGTTCGCGGCAGGCACCGGCAAGCTGGCGCCCAGGCCACCGCTGCGTTGAATATGCACCATGCCGTCGACATCCGGTTGTCCCAGTGCGGCCAGCCAACGGCGCAATGCCAGGTCAGTCTGTCGGGCGCGCAGCTTCGCGTCCAGTCGCCAGCCGAGCGGACTCAGTTGCAGTTGGCCATCCGCTTGCAGCGGGCCGTGACCGTCATCATGCAACTGCGCCCCGATCACTCCACCTTGCGCCTGCGCCTGCCACTGCAGGTTGCCCAGTGCGACATCGCCGTTGCGTGTGCGTATGGCTGCATGCAGCCATTGCGCATGGGCGTGCAACTGCAGCGGCCAACCTGCTTGCAGCAACGCATCATCGACGGTCAGCTGCAGCTCGCCGCGCGGCTGGCCCAACGGCAGCTTTACCTGTGGAAGCAAACCGTCCAGCTCGGCGCGCATGTTCACCCCACGCCATGCAACCAGGTTTCCGGGCAGCCGTTGCATCGAACCGGAAAAATCGAGTTGCGGTCCATGGAAATCCACTTGCAGTTGCACTTGCCCGATCAGCGCGCGGCGCGACAACTGCCATCGCAGTTGACCCAGCGCATGTCCATCGATGGCCACCACCTGCCCTGCCTGTCCATCCCACAACGAGCCCTGCACCTGTTGCAGGCGCAGCCCGTGCAGCTGCGGCCCGACCCACGTCAACGCCCAGCGCGCCGGCAAAAACCACGCCGGCAACGCTGCAGCCAACACCAGTACGCCCAGGCCAATCAGGCATTTCCACAGGTACTTCAACCGTCGATTCCCGAGCTGTCCGTGGTTGGACCAGAACGTCCATTTTGCATGATTGGACTTGAGCGTCCATGACAGAGCCACGATGATAGCCGGATGACTAACCCCACCATCAGCAATGCCGTGCTCGCCAGGCGCGATCTGAAACACCTGTGGCATCCGTGCACGCAGATGCAGGACCACGAAACGGTGCCGATGGTGCCCATCGTGCGTGGCGACGGCGCGTGGCTGATCGATGCCGATGGGCGCCGCTATCTCGATGGCATCAGTTCGTGGTGGACCAATCTGTTCGGCCACGCCAATCCGCGCATCGCTGCAGCGCTCGCCGCACAGGCGCACACGCTGGAGCACGTGATCTTTGCCGGCTTCACGCATGAGCCGGCAATCGAACTGGCGGAAGAACTGGTCCGCATCACGCCAGCGGGACTCGATCGCGTGTTCCTCGCCGATAACGGTTCGGCAGCGATCGAAGTGGCGTTGAAGATGAGCTTCCACTACTGGCTTAACCAGGGCCACGGCGAGAAGACGCGCTTCATCGCACTTACCGGCAGCTACCACGGCGAGACGCTGGGCGCGTTATCGGTGAGCGATGTGGCGCTGTACCGCAAGACCTATGCGCCGCTGCTGCTGACGCCGTTCCTGGCGCCCTCGGCGGATACCTACGAGGGCGAACCGGGCGAGTCACCCGAGCAGATTGCCACCCGCCGCCTCGGCGAACTGCGTACGCTGCTGGAACAGCACGCCCACGAGACCTGCGCGGTGATCGTCGAGCCGCTGGTGCAATGCGCCGGTGGCATGCGCATGTATCACGCCAGCTACCTGAGGGGGTTGCGGGCGCTGTGCGATGAGTTTGATGTGCACTTCATCGCCGACGAGATCGCGGTGGGCTTTGGTCGCACCGGCACGCTGTTTGCGTGCGAACAGGCCGACGTGAGTGCGGACTTTCTGTGCCTGTCCAAGGGGCTCACCGGCGGCTTCCTGCCGCTGTCGGCCGTACTCACGACGGAGCGCATCTACCAGGCGTTCTATGCGGAATACAACGCCGGCAAGGCTTTCCTGCATTCGCACAGCTATACCGGCAACCCGCTGGCCTGCCGCGTGGCGCTGGAAACACTGGCGATCTTCCGCGATGAGCCGGTACTCGAACGCAACCGTGTACTTGCAGCGCATCTGGCGAAACGGCTGGCGCCGCTACGCGGACATCCGCATGTCGCCGATGTGCGTCAGACCGGCATGATCGCGGCCGTCGAACTGGTCGCCGACAAGGCCAGCCGGCGCCCTTTCCCGCCAACCGAACGACGCGGCCTGCGCGTATATCTGCACGGGCTGCAACACGGGGTGCTGCTGCGCCCACTTGGCGACGTGGTGTATTTCATGCCGCCATACGTGGTGACGGAACAGGAAATCGATCAGCTCGTTGATGCAGCTATCGCCGGCATCGAACATGCCGTGCGAAGCTGAGACTTCACGCGATAGAGCGATCTGCCGCCGCTCACGCGACAGCAGATCAGCGGTTTAACTATTCAACTGTCAGTGCCCGACGTTTACGCTGGGATCGAGCATTTGCAGTGCACGCGCGTTATCTCCATTGGTGCCCTGACCGCGTATCTCATCGCCGGTGTAGCTGCGTCCCGGCACCGCCAGGCATTCGCCTTTCTTGGCCGGTATCAGGCTGCCGGTGTCGTGTATGCAATTGCGATCGCCCGGCTTGGGGCCGTGGTTGACAGCCTTCTGACTGTCCTGGCTGGCTTGGTTGGCCTGGGCTGTAGTCATTGGGGTCGAGCTCTGGGCAAAGGCCAGCGCGTTGACGGCGAGGCTGGTGATCAGCGCGAGCGTAACGATGGATTGCTTGGACATGGCGGAGTACCTCGGTTGTACCGGTATCTGGCCCCTCCCATGCTGCACCCAGCGCTTGCGCCAGGCAATCCATGGCGCGTGGCCATCTCGCTGAGATTCAGCTTTCCGCGCCAGCAGAGTGATCCCGGGTCGGCCTGCAAAAGCTCGGCTATCCTAGGCGTTTAGCCAGTCCGCCGCTCCATGAGAAATATCCGTATTCATGTTGATCTGCCACTAGCCGTCGGCACCGAATTGCCGTTGCCGGCACAGGCGGGCGAGCATGTCGCACGGGTGCTGCGGCTGGTGGCCGGCGATCCGCTAATCCTGTTCAACGGGGACGGCTGCGATTATCCAGCCATCATCCTGGCGCTCGGCAAACGCGAAGTCATCGTGTGGGTGGAGTCGATGCAGACCCTGCAAAACGAATCCCCGCTGTCGCTGACCCTGGCGCAAGGTGTCGCGCGTGGCGACAAGATGGACCTGATCGTGCAAAAGGCCACCGAGCTGGGCGTTGTGCGCATTGTGCCGCTGCTGACCGAACGTTCGGAGGTGAAGCTCGATGCCAGCCGTGCCGAAAAACGTCTGGCGCACTGGCGCGCGGTGGCGGCAAGTGCTGGCGAACAGAGTGGCCGTGCGCGGCTACCGGAGATAACCCCGGCGTTGCCGTTGCCGATGTGGCTGGATGGTCTCACCGACGATGGCGCACTGCGCCTGGCCCTGCTGCCGGAGGCGACGCGGTCATCGCGCGATTTGCGCTTTGCCGCCGCCGGCGGCCTGCTGGTCGTGGGCCCGGAAGGCGGCCTGGGCGAACGTGACATCCGCGCACTGACCACCGCGGGCTTCGACGGACTTCGGCTCGGACCGCGTATCCTGCGCACGGAAACCGCCGGGCTGGCAGCCCTGGCGGCGCTACAGGCCCTGCACGGCGACGGTTGATTCGACGCCGTGGCTTGGGGCCCGACTTCAGCTTGCCGTGTCGACCGGCTCTGCCGGTTCCGGCGATTCCGTCAAATCGGCTTCACTGAGCAAACCCAGCAGCTCCGCTTCGATCCATTCCAGATCGGGAATCACCGCGACGTCATCGCGCACCAGCACCTTGGCACGCAACCCCGGCGGCAGCGCGCTGCCGTCATGGGTGGGAATGATCAGCTCGGCATTCAGCGTGATCAGGCGTGGGAAGCCCTGCGTCACCACCGCAATGAATGGCAACTTGGGGTTGCCACCGAGCGCCTTGAGCACGGCAACACGCACGCTCAGTTCGGCATCGCCTTCTTCGGCGCCGGCCAGCTGCGTGAACGACACCAGCGGCACGCGCCAGCCACGCCATGCGATACGTCCCAGCAGCCATTCCGGGGCGCCGACTACTGGTTCGGGCTTGGTCTGGGTTATCACTTCGGCGACGGTGGCATTGGGCAACAGCAGACGCAGGTTGCCTACCGGCACCAGTACGCAGCGGATTTCGCGCGGCAGTGGATCACTCATGGAAACACCTCGATCAGATGCGCCGCCAGCTCATGCGGCGTACCGGAAAAACTGACTAATCGTTCGGCGAACAATCCGCTGACCATATCGGCAGAATGCGTCTCGGACGATGACTCTACCCAGACCCGGCCGCCACGGTCGTGGATCGCCTGTGAACCGGCAACCGCATCGTTCGCCCGCCCGGAGAACACGATGGCCAACGCATCGCGACCAAAGATATTGGCGGCCATGGTCAGGCTGCCATCGACGGACGGAGCTTGCGTCGCGCCGGCGCCATCCACCTGAAGTTCGATGCTGCCGTTGCGATTCAAACGTATCTGCTGTCCCGTGGGCACCACCAATACCTCGCCGACGCGGGCGTTGCCGCCACGCTCAGCCAGGCGCACTGGCAACGCGCAATGCTCAGCTAGTTTTTCCACCAGCGTCGCTGCCGATTGCGAGCCCAGATGCTGGGTATGCAAAAAGGTCAGCCGCGTGGTGGCCGGCAGCGCAGCCAGAAAGGCACAAACGGAGTCCGTGCTATCGGCCGCCGCTCCCAACAGCACCAGGCGGCTCAAGGCAAGGCCAAGGTCGTCAAGCAGCATTTCGCTCTCGGCTGAAACATAGGCCTGGGGTGCAACCGCTTCTTCCATCGATATCAGCTGCAGCGTCATCACCGCCTCCGCTCCCGGCGCGGCCTGCTCGACATCGGGCGCCAGGAAATCGGCAGCACTCAATTTCTCGATACCGAACACAGCAGCATCGACTCTTTCCGCATTTGCCGCTGCCGATGCGACAGGCGGGGTTTCATCATCCAGCAGCGCCCATTCAGCGGGCGCCCGCGCAGTCGCCGCAAGGCTATCGCTCGGGATATGTGCTATCGCTGCGGCAGGTATCGTCGCAACGTCGGCATCGACTATCGGTGACAGCTCCAGGTGATCAAGCTGGAACACCCGTGAGGTCGCGCTGGACGGCTTTTCATCGGTTTCGCTGGCGGCGAGGCGCGTGCTTTCGTCGAGATGATCGAAGCCCTCGACGGCATCGGTCCCATCCGGCGAATGCACATCTGCCGGCGCACCAAAGTTGCCATCGTGCAACGGTGGCAGTTCCTCATCATGGGAATAACGCAAACCGGACCCGAGCTCATCTTCATCGGCAGGCAGTTCGTCGGAAGCCAGCAGCGCTTCCAGTTCGGCAGCCAGGTTTTCCGATTCGGCAGTAGCCGTCTGCTCGTATTGCTCACTGACGGCTTCGTGTACTGGCAGATCTGACTGCGGCAACGCCGACTCTGCGGCCAATGCAGGCTCCGCCACCCATGGCGAGGTCGCGTCCGCGTGGCTGACCACGGCCGAAACTTCCTCCGCCGGAGCCTCGACACTTCCGGCCTCGACAGCAACCGGTTCAACCGATGGAGCGAGCAGCATCTCGATGTTGCGGGCGTCCTGTGGACGTGGCGGGTCGATGTCCCCAGCCTCCAGTACCTTGACCGCCAGATGACGGGCCCAACGTGCGCGATCCCAGCCAACCAGCGCCCGGCTGGCCTGCGCATCGTTGAAAACAAGTCGTGGTTGCTGATCGCCATCGATCACTTCATACAGCTGATCGAGTGCGTCGTCGGCAGCGTTGTCCAGATTGACCACCACGACCTGTGCACCTACTTGCTGCAGCAGCTCACGGCTGAGACTGGATACCCCACCCTCGTGAACAATCCGCGCGCCGCGCTCATGCAGTGCCTCGCGCAGATGTCCGCCCAGCTCAGTGTCGTCAAACAACAAGGCAACGGCAGGTGCCGGTTCAATCATGACTCGACTCCGACGCACGCAGCTCCAGTACTTCGCTGATCTGCGCCAGCAACTCGGCCTCCTGGTAGGGTTTGCCGAGGTAACGATCGACGCCGAGATCGAATGCCCGCTGGCGGTGTTTGTCGCCGCTGCGCGAGGTGATCATGATGATCGGCACGTTGCGCAAGCGCGGATCGGCCTTCATGTGGGTCGCCAGCTCATAGCCGTCCATACGCGGCATTTCGATATCGAGCAGCATCAGATCCGGCACACGCTCGTGCAATTTCTCCACCGCATCGACACCGTCCTTGGCCGTGCTGACTTCGTATTCGTGACGTTCCAGCACGCGGCCGGTGACCTTGCGCATGGTGATCGAATCATCCACCACCATCACCAGCGGCCGTATCCGCGTCTCTTCGATGATCGGCGCCTGTACCGCGCTTAGCCCATCGGACAGACGCTGCAGGCGACGAGTGATGCCATGGCGAACCAGCGGCGCCAGATCCAGAATGATCAGCACCGAACCGTCGCCCATGATGGTCGCGCCGAGCAGGCCGGGTACCGAGCTGATCTGCGGACCGACCGACTTGACCACGATTTCGCGCGAGCCGAGCACGGCATCGATGCGAATCGCCGCGCGCAAATCACCGGCGCGGGTCAGCAGCAGCGGCTGCTGTTCGCCTTCGGCCGGTAGACCCGGCGGCAGGCCCAGCAGTTCGGCGAGATCGTGGATACCGTATTGCTCATTGCCGTACTGGAACGAGGGCTCGTCTTCGGCCAATCGCTCGGCCAGATCTTCCGGGCTCACCCGTGCCACGCCCTGCACCGAGGTCATCGGGATGGCAAAGGTCGCCTCACCGATGCGGACCAGGATGGCCTGGGTTACCGCGAGGGTGAACGGCAAGCGCAGTACGAAAACGCTGCCCTTTTTTTCTTCGGACTCGATCGAGAGCGAACCACCAAGCTGCTTGATCTCGTTTGCCACCACGTCCATGCCGACGCCGCGGCCAGCCAGCTGAGTGACTTTGGAAGCCGTGGAGAAGCCGGTCTGGGTGATCAGCGAGAGCAGCTGGTCGTCGGTAGGTTTGATGTTGGCGCGCAGCAGCCCGCGTTCGATACCACGCTTGCGGATCGCCTCGCGATCCAGCCCGCGGCCATCATCGCTGACCCGGATCACCACCTCGGTAGCTTCGCGAGCAACCTGGATATGCACCGAACCTTCAGCCGGCTTACCCGCCTTGCGACGCTCGGCCGGGGTTTCGATGCCGTGCGCAATCGCGTTGCGCAACATGTGCTCGAACGGCGCCTTGATGCGGTCGAGCAGGTTGCGATCCATTTCGCCGTGCGCACCATCCACATACAACTGCGCGTTCTTACCCTGCTCCTGCGCCGCCTGACGCAGCGTACGACGCAGATTGGGCACCATCGTGTCGAACGGCAGCATGCGCGTGCGCAGCAGACCGTCCTGCAACTCAGTACTGACACGCGACTGCTGGATCAGCAGAGTTTCGGCCTGTCGGGTCAGCTCATCGAGCATGTTCTGGATGGACACCAGATCGGATACCGACTCGGCCAGCGCACGCGAATACTGCTGCAGCTGCGAGTAACGATCGAGTTCGAGCGGATCGAACGCGGTCAGACCCGCTTCGCGATGCTCGCGCTGGAAGCGCGCGATGATCTGCGCCTCGGTCTCGATCTCCAGCATGCGCAGCTGGCTGCGCAGACGCGCCACGGTCTGCTCGAGTTCCACCAGATTGAAGCGGTAGCCGGCGACTTGCTGTTCCAGTCGCGAACGGTAGATCGCCACTTCGCCGGCATGGTTGACCAGGTTGTCGAGCAGGTCGGCGCGAACACGGATCTGCTCTTGCGATGAGCGAACTTCCTCCTCCATCTCCGGTAGCAACTCGGGCAAGTCGAGCGCGGGCGATGTGCTCGGCACCACTTGCAGTTTCGGTGTCCGCGACGGCTTGGGGGCTGGCAGGGCAACGACGGCCGCCAGTACCGCATCGTCTGCCAAGGTCTTTTCGCCGGCGAATGCCAACAGGCGATCGATCATGGCCTGCGGATATTCTGTGGCCTGGCCTAGCGATACATGCTGCACCAGCGCATGCATCTGATCGAACGCGGCTTCCAGCACCGCAATCAACGGGCCGGTCTTGTTCGCGTAGCGAGCGGGCTTTTCGAGCACGGTCTCGATGGCATGGGCGAGATCGCCTACGTCCATCAATCCGGCAATGCGCGCGCCACCCTTGAGCGTATGCAGATCGCGCTGCAGCTCAGCCACATACTTCAGTTCGGTTGGCTCGTCGTGCCATTGCGCCAGTACGCCATCGGCGTGATCGAGAATTTCGCGCGCCTCGTCAATGAACACTTCAAGCAGATCGGCGTCGATATGGCTCGCCCCTGCCGAAACGAGGGCAGGCTCTTCCTCCGACCCAGTCTTGGTCTCGGCAGGCTCATCGGTGATGGAGACCTGCTCGGCGGCAGCCTGCTCTGCTGCAGCCTGCTCTGCTGCAGCTTGCTCTGCTGCGGCTTGCTCCGCTGCAGCGTGCTCAA
>Ga0302182_10001661_pt1 | contig 11427 bp, 7 predicted proteins | sample I_Palsa_N3_1_FD_198781 | JGI IMG/M metagenome (GOLD analysis project Ga0302182, IMG submission 198781) | Peat permafrost microbial communities from Stordalen Mire near Abisko, Sweden - I_Palsa_N3_1 | ecosystem: Environmental > Terrestrial > Soil > Palsa > Peat permafrost | place: Sweden: Abisko...
ATGCCCGAGGTAACATCGATGGGCGCTTCCGTATCCATCGTTGACTTCGACCGTGACGGTTGGCCCGATCTGTATGTCACCAACAGCAAAACCGGCAGTCTGAATGCTCTTTACCGCAACATGCACGACGGCACATTCAAAGATGTTGCCGGGCCGATGGGGCTGGCGGATGTCAACCAGTCAGGCACTGGCGTCTCCATGGGAGCGGTCTGGGGAGACTACGACAATGACGGCTACGAAGATCTGTTTTTGATCAAGTGGGGCAGGCCCGAGCTCTTCCACAACGACCACGGGCAAGGCTTTACCCGGGTCTCTGAGTCTGCAGGCCTGCCGCCCTGGATCAACGCCAACACCGCAATCTGGTTCGACTACGACGGCGATGGACTCCTCGATTTGTTCGTAGGGGGCTACTACTCTGAAAATTTGGACTTATGGCATTTGCGTGACACGCGCATGATGCCGGAGAGTTTTGAGTACGCAAAAAACGGCGGTCGAAAGTTCTTGTTTCACAACCTTGGCAATGGCAGGTTTGAGGAGGTCAGCGAGAAGGTAGGGATTAAAAGCAACCGTTGGGCCCTTGCCGCCTCCGCGGCGGACTTGCGTGGCACCGGGCGCCCCGATCTCTTTATCGCCAATGATTACGGAGTCTCCGAGTTGTTCCTCAACCAGGGCGGACATTTTCAGGAAGCGGGGCAGGCGACGGGCGTCGGGTTTGCGCCCAAGAGCGGCATGAACGTTGCTTATGGCGACATCTTGAATCAAGGGAAATACGCCATCTACGTCTCCAATATCTCCGAAGAGGGTGTGCTGATCCAGGGCAACAATCTCTGGGTTCCTCAAGAGGGAAATGCCGGCCTGAAGTATGAGAACCTGGCGCGGGATATGGGCGTGGAACTGGGGGGATGGAGCTTCGGCGCCCAATTTGGAGACCTGAATAACGACGGCTATCTCGACCTCTACCTCACCAACGGATACATATCCCTTAACCGGAACAAGAGCTATTGGTACGACTTTTCTCGCGTGGCGGGCGGCAACAGCAAGATTATTGGCGATGCAGCCAACTGGCCGGCGTTCGATGGCCGCAGCTTATCCGGCTACCAGCAAAAGAAGGTTTGGATCAACGATGGAGCAGCCAAATTTGTTGACGTAGCCCAGGCGGTCGGTGCGACCGATATCTATGATGGGCGATCGGTGGCCATGGCTGACTTGTGGAATCGCGGGGTTCTCGATGTAGTGGTGGCCAACCAGCGCGGCCCGCTGCTGATCTACAAGAACACGGTGACTCCAGGGAACGAGTGGCTGGAATTTGCGCTCGCCGGCGCCGCCAGCAACCGCAGTGCGATCGGTGCGCAGGTCACTCTTTACTGGAATGGCCAGCACCAACTGCAAGAGGTTTCCGGTGGAAGCGGATTTGCCGCTCAGAACGATCGCCGGCTGCATTTCGGACTGGGGAAGAATCCGCAAATTGAGAAGGCGGTGATCCATTGGCCCTCGGGGAAAACCCAGACAGTTGAGAATCTCGTGCCCGGAAAGCTCTACAATGTCACGGAGGCTGAATGAGTTCCCAGGTCAGTATCGGGCAACCGGCGAAGCATGAGGCGGCATGGAAGCGATTCTTCAGCCCATCCAATCGCTATCTTTCCCCGCTCCTCATCTCCTGCGTTTTGCTGGTCGGCCAGCTCTCTTACGGCATTTTGGAAAGCTACACCCGCACCTTGTTAGCCATTGTGACCAGCCTGGTCGCAGAGATCATTTTGTCGCGCGTTTACTTTGGCAAATGGCCCATCCTGGCCAGCGCCTACATCAGCGGCATCAGCGTGGGCATCCTGGTTCGCTCCCCGGCCTTCTGGCCCTATGTGCTTTGCGCATTGATTTCCATCACTTCCAAGTACGTGCTCCGCGTCCACGACCGGCACATTTGGAACCCGTCCAACTTCGGCATCGTCGCCATGTTCATTCTTGCTTCTGGCACGGTAGCCGGGTTGAGCATTCAGTGGGGCAACTTTATCTGGCCGATGATTGTGATCTGGACGTTGGGCTCGGCTATCATCTGGCGCTTGCGGCGGTTTCATATAAGCGCCACTTATGTCGCGTCCTTTCTCGTGTTCGCCTTACTGCGCAGCTGGATCACGGGGGATCCGTGGCGGTCGGAAATTTCTCCCATCACTGGGCCGATGTATCAGCTGTTCATCTTCTTCATGATCACCGATCCCAAGACGACAGTGCGCTCGAAGACCGGCCAGATCGTGACCGTGATTGTAGTAGCTGCGGTCGAGATGGTTCTGCGTCTTCACCAGGCGGTCTATGCGCCGTTCTACGCCCTATTCATTGTGGGTCCAGCGGCCATGCTTTTGGAGATGTGGTTGGAATCACGTCGCGCCCGCCTTCTGGTAGCGCATGCCTGAACGTAAGTTAGGGCTCTCCGTTGTTGTTTTCATGCTGTGCATCTTTTCTGCCCGAGCCGCTTCGCCACCGCGTCCTTCCGGGCCAATTCGTTTTGTCGATGCCACGGCAGCGTCCGGCATTTCCTTTCGTCACCACAGCGGCGCCTTTGGCAAGAAATACCTTCCCGAGACCATGGGCAGCGGCGTCTGCGTGCTGGACTACGACAACGACGGATTCCAGGACATTCTGTTCGTAAATTCCATGGACTGGCCGGGCCATGTCTCCGGCAAGTACTACCCCGCCCTCTACCACAACAACGGAGACGGAACCTTCACCGACCGCACCCGCCAGGCAGGCCTGGCCGTGGAGATGTACGGCATGGGCTGCGCTGTCGGCGATTATGACAACGACGGCAAAGAAGACATCTACATCACCGCGGTAGGTTCCAGCCACTTGTTCCGAAATCTTGGCAACGGCCGCTTCGCCGATGTGACGGCCCGGGCCAAGCTGGCAGGCACCGGCTTTCCCAGCGGTGCCGTATGGTTCGACTACGACAACGATGGCAAGCTGGACTTGTTCGTGGCCCACTACGTGGAGTGGTCGCTTGAGAAAGATCAATACTGTTCCCTCGATACCAAAAACAAATCCTACTGCACGCCGCAAGTTTACAAGGGGGAGACTGCCAGGCTTTACCACAACCGGGGCGACGGCACCTTTGAAGATGTCACCAAACGTGCAGGGCTAGTCGACGCGACCAGCAAATCGCTAGGCATAGCGCTGCTTGATTATGACGACGATGGCTGGCTCGATTTGTTAGTGACCAATGACACGCAGCCGAACAAGCTTTATCGCAACAATCACAATGGCACCTTCACCGATGTTGCGGTGCAGGCGGGCGTAGCTTACAGCGATGCGGGTGCCGTTCGTGCGGGTATGGGCGTAGACAACGGCGACTATGAGAACTCCGGTCATCCCGGCCTGGTGATTGGCAACTTTACCAACGAGGGCATGGCGTTATACCGCACTGACGGCTCAGGTTTGTACTCTTCCATTTCCGAGGCGACTGGGATTGATCGCTGGTCGTTACAGTCGCTCACCTTCAGCACTTTTTTCTTCGATTACGATTTAGACGGACTGCTTGATGTGTTCGCGGTCAACGGGCATGTAGCGGACGATATCAGCGTGACGCAACCGCATTTGAAGTATGCGGAGCCGGCGTTGCTATTCCGCAACCAGGGAAAGGGCCTGTTTGAAAACATGTCAACGAAGGTAGGTCCAGCCTTGGAGCGGCCAATCGTAGGTCGGGGCGCTGCTTACGGGGACTTTGACAACGACGGAGATCTGGACCTGGTAATCACGGAAGGCAATGGCACTGCCCGTCTGCTACGCAACGACAACGGCAACCAGAACGACATGTTGCGTATTAAGCTGGTGGGCACCACTGCAAACCGCGACGGCATAGGCGCGAAGCTGACGCTAAGGGTCGACAAAAATCTCCAACTGCTTCGCATGGTAAAGACCGGCTCCGGCTATTTTTCGCAAAGCGAGTTGCCGGTTACCTTTGGCTTAGGCAAGCCCGATCCATCCAGAAAAATGCGGCTCACCATCGACTGGCCCGGCGGCCACAAAGACACCGTAGAAAACATCGCGCCCGATCAAGCCATCACCGTGCAGCAAGGCAAAGGAATCATCGCCGCCCACGCGATCGTCTTCCAGAGAGCAAGAACCTCTCCATGAAGCGAACACTTCACGCTGCAAGCTGCGAGGCGGATACATCTAAATCCGCGGAACGCGCGATTTTCCGCTAGTCTGGGCTAAGAGAGGTGTGTGAGTCCCCGGAAAGAAACCGCAGGTCCCTCCACTACGCTTCGCTCCGGTCGGGATGACAATTCTATCGCGGGGCAAGTATTTCTTGGTGAAACTCTTGCGGGCACAACAGAATTGTCATCCCGACCGGAGCGAAGCGTAGTGGAGGGACCTGCGGTTTCTTTCCTGATAATCCACTCTTCCACTCACACCAACTGGAAAAAGTGTTCTGATAATCCACTCTTTCACTCACACCAACTCTGAACGGGTGCCCCATGTTCGCACCAGCGTACGTGGGTTAAGAAAGCTGGGGCGAAGCCCCATCAAAGGTCTGTCTTTTTCTCTTTCCCGCGGCAACTAACATTCGGGTGCCCCATCCTTCGCGCTCTTTGCGAAGGGTGGGATAAGCAAATCTTTCTATCACGTTCCGCGACAGCAGACATCACGGAAGTAGGTTCCTTACACCAAGAACCCAGACCTCTCGAGCATCGCAACAATTTCCGCCCTACCCGCCCCCAATTTAAAACCCGCCTCCAGCAGGTCCTCAGCGTGCACGGGATACTGATTATGAAGAGCAGGGTCACCGAATCGGCCCAGGTTGAAAGGCTCAATCACACGCAGCACTTCCTCCGTAAACACCTGCGTCTCCGCACCATCCCCCAGCGTATGCGCACGTTCGAGCAAGACTACAGCAGATGGCAACAGAAGCCCGGGCGCCAATTCCGGCTTGCCCAGCCTGAACGCGGCCTCAGAGAAGCTGACAGCAGCAAAATACAAAAGCGATACAGCAGTAAAAGCCGAAAAATTATCCATGGTTGCGTACAAGGCGCCAATTAACTGGCTCGCAGACATCAAGTCACAGTCCGTCTGCTCCGCGTAACCCTGCAATCGCACAGAAAGCTCAGCCGAATCAAAATCCTTCTGGAGAATCAGAGCAAGTCGTTCGATACCCTGCAACGTAAGAGTAAAGCCGGTAGAAAGTAGAGGGTCAACAAATCCAGCGGCTGAGGGCAGCATAGCCCATCGTTTGCCGGCGATCGTACCGCTACGAAAACTCATGGCCGGCATATGCCGAAACGGCTGGCAAGGCACTGCATGTTCAAACTGTGATCGCAGCGCGGGCAAGCGGTCCAAGATCCGCCGCCAAGCAGGTTCTCCTTCGCTAAGCTTCAACTCTAGAGCCACAGCCTGAGTGGCTGCCACCCCAGCACTGGTAACCCCATTATTGAATCGAAGCACCCAAACCCATCCGCCATCAAACATGTGGTGCACAGCCGCATCATCGACAGGGTAGGGAACTGTATCTTCGGAGCAATCCGTACGCCCGACCCCTGTGAAGTGGCTAAACAAGCTTTCCGTCACCGGCATTCCGGGCAAAGCACATTCCGGAAGCCGCAAGCTACGGTGCAAAAAACCACGCGGCCCGGTGGCATCAATCAGCATCCTGGCCCTCAGCCGGAACGGCACATCGCCTGCCCGCCCAACAAGGGTTGCGCAATCGTTCGTAAAAACCAGATCCTCAATGCGTACACAGTCGTAATACTCGACACCAAGCACCTGTGCTTCCGTAACCAGAAAGTGGTCCACTTCTTCCCGGTACCAATGGGTATCCGCAATCTCATCCCGCGGGCTAGCGGCCACGAGCAACCGTTCCCCTTGGCAAAAAAAACTAAACCCGCGCTTCAACCCGCAAGCAATCTGCGGGTAAGCCCGTTGCCAGTTTCCCCATTTAGCAAGCGGGGCCAGCCGTGGTAGATCATAGGTAGCGCTAATTCTCTCCAACAAGAGATTGCTAAGCGGAGTCGTAGATTCCCCAATCGCCATCCGAGGATGCCTGCCCTGTTCGAGCAGAACAACCGACAGCCCAAGTCGGCGAGCAACCATCGCCATCATGCTCCCGCCGAAGCCGGAGCCAACGATCACCAGGTCAACTTGCACCGAAGCACCGCGCGCACGAAATTTTATCCAGGAACACCTGCTGCAGGTTCATCTGACGCAACCGGGCCAACCGCTGCGGGTGACAATAAGCGCACCGTTCACGCATTCCCCAAAGATCAGCGAAGACTCTACCCGCCTTGAGGCTCAAACCGTACTCCATTGCGGCCTCCAGAGTCCCGAGCGAGGGTGGTTCAAACTGGCCACTCGCCATCAGCGCTTCCATGGCGCCGTTCCCGCCCCGCGTGGGAATCAGCACGGCCGCCGTCGCACCCTGATCCATAGCGAAATCCAAAGAACGCTCTGCCCAGTGCAGCGCCTCTGCTGCCGGCAAGTAAGGAGGCTGCACCAGAATAAACACACGAAGTTCAATCCCATTCCGGAGAAGGAACCTGGCGGCAGTCGAGAACTGATCGAGGGTCATGCGCTTGTTCAACCTGCCCAAAACTTCAGGATGTGCTGTCTCCAAACCCATCGCAACCTCAAGCCTGCATGCAAGCAGGTCTCGGAATCGTAAGCACCCATCCCCGGTAAGCGCAGGGTGATTCTCCACAATCAGCCGATCGAACCGATTGGCGCGCTGTGCAATCGCGGCATAATCCCGCGTAGGAATCGCATGCGGATCGAAAAAACTGCCGCTGTTATAAAGCTTGAGTTGGGTCGCCGGAGGAAGCTTGAGAAGCGCGTGGTCGATCTGTGCCGGGATGGCGCCAACGGGCACACTTTCGGTGAGTGTGTTGCGCCACAAATCGCACATCACACAACGAAACGGGCACTCTTTATTAGTAATAAACACAGTGGCAATTGGCACCACGACCCCATCAGCCGACCGCTCATCTTCTACGAAATACTCATAAGGCAGATACGGATCAAGTTTTTCACGCGCCGGGCGACGGCTCACGATCCAGGCATCAACTTCAGAGCTCATGGATACAAAGACAGAAATTTCTGGCGATACTCCGCCTCGCGAAAAGGAAGCTTCGAGTGCAGTGTCCCCTCGGCAACGGCGCCATGTTGGAAGCGCCTCTTGGAGAACACTGGCATATTGAATCCGGTAACTGCCTTTACCCCACGCGATACGATTTCGCCCTTGAGCGGATACAACCGTTCAACCTCGTACTCGGTGAGAGCGATAAACGGAATAGCTTCCGCGACCGCAATCACGCGAGGCTGCGTATAAGGACTGAAGCCAGAAAAACCAAAGTGATGCGCCGGAGCGTAGGTTCTGCTATACGAGCGGCTAAGCCCGCCGCTATACGTCAACGAGTGCTTGATTTTGCCCACGCCCCAACCCTCCTGGTAGAGCAGAGGATTGTTAATAACACTGCGAATAGTGAGTTCAGGGTTCTGTTCAATAGGGTAGTCCTTGAGATTTTCGTCCCCGCCGTCCCCGTCCACCAGGTACCTCCAATCAGGATAGCGTTGACGCAATCCCCGGCATAAAGCCATAGCCATGGTTGCTGATTCAACGTCCAGCGCCTTATAGTCCTCGATCACGCGAATCGTCTCATCGACGTCCAGCGACGATGCATCCGCAGTGATCGGTTCCAGGAAGAGCCCCAGGCCCAGGGACTCCAGGAAGGCGCGAGCCTGCACAACATCCGGCCCATCTCCCACGTCGAGCACAAAGGCCTTCAGCCGCGAGGGATTCATCCCCAACTTGAGCATCACGTGGTAAGTAGTCAGGAAGACGCTGCCGCTATCAATGCCGCCAGAAAAGCACACACCGATGGGATCCTGTGCAGGCACGCTAGGTAGCCACTGCGCCAACTCGTCGGCGAGAGCGCCAATATACGCTGCGCCGATCTGATCGAGGTCGGTGCTCATCCCGCCCTGGGGAGGGGTGAAGAAGCGAATATAGACCGGGTCTGGATCGGGGCAACCGATCAGTTGCAGGGCAACCACGTAGTGAGCGGGAACCATCCTGGTATAGCTGGGATGGAACTGGCCTTCCAGTCCCTCCGCCTTCAGCCATTCGTAAATCGTATCGATGCGCGAAGCGACAATCAGCACCGGACCTTCCTGACGCTTAGCCAGAAAGTAGCGCAACGGGCGATCAAGCGAGCGCGCCATCTTGACGGTCTTGCCTGCACGGGCAACAAGAGCAAACGAACCTGCTATGCGGCCCACCGCCTCTGCAGATCCATGCAACACGATCTCTTTGGCTTCTTCGACCGAGAGGCGATAGATCTGGTTCGCTTCCGGTTCTGTGAGATCCACTACCCGCTCAATGTATTGATCGTGCATCGACTCCCAGAATAGCTCATATTCGAATCCCGCTCTCCTCAACCGAAAGGTTGAGATAGACTTCCTCCCTTGTGAGGTTGACCAACGTGCTCTACACAAGCAACCTTACTCAAACACCATGACAAGAAAAATTCTCGCATTTTTGTTTCTTTTGGCGGCCACCAACACCACTCTGTTTTCCCAGGACAATTTCTTTGCCAAATGGGAATCGCGCACCAGCGCGACCCAGGCCAGGCAGCCTTCATGGCCGCCGCCGCTGGTCTCACCCTATCCAATGCTGATCCAGGTTTTTCGCGCCGACTTTACTCGCCAGATCACCCCGGCGCTCACTTCCACCTGGAACTATGGGGCCGGTCGAGGGCTGAACCTGATCCCCGGCTTCAACAGCGAAGTTGACGTGTACTACGCCCCCTATATACAGCACAATACGCCCAAAGCCATAGACGGGTTCGGAGATGTCGGCTTTCTCTACAAGTACCGCATCCTCTCCAAAAACGAAAAGGATGGAAACTACATGTTGAGTGCGCAGCTCACCGCGACCATCCCCACGGGCAGCCATAGTAACGGCAGCCCTGATTCCTCGATCTCGCCGACGCTCCTCTCCGGCAAGGGATTCGGAAAATTCAATGTCATTTCCTGCCTTGGAGGCACTCTGCCCACGGAAGAAACCAACAAGGTCGGCCGTTCCGTCGCGTGGAACACCACGGCACAGTACCACATATCGAAATATGTCTGGCCTGAGCTGGAATCAAACGCCACCTGGTTCTTTGCCGGGAAGAACAACGGGAAAAAACAGAATTTCGTAACTCCAGGAATCGTCTTCAGCAAATTCAAGCTCCGTCCCGGCGACGAGACAAGCCGCATCGGCGTCGCGTTCGGCGCAGGCATGCAGATTGCGACTTCGCAGTTCCACACCTATAACCATGAGCTCGCTTTTACTACGCGATTTGTTTTCTAGGCGGTGCTTGCGAAGAGGGCTACTTGCAAAACTGGTAAAGCAGGTATTCCCCCGTACGCACCACATACAGCAAGCCGCCAAACAGAAGTGTCTTAACGGCTCCGCGCGGGCGGAAACGTGAATAGATTGCATTCAGGCTCCACGCCGGCACTGTGTAGACCTCGCCTGCTAGCAAAATGCCGATCCGGTTCCTGATGGGCGACTCGTAAATCACTCGCTCAATTCCAAGATTGAAAAACTTCGCCAGGCTCAGGATCCGCAGACTATACATGGCCGCTCCCAGGTAGGGGATCTTGCGCCGGTGGCGAGACTCGACAATGAGGCGAGACGCCTCGGAAGCATGCCTGAGCGCAGCCGTCACCCCGTTCGACGTCATCGGATCCACCATGGCCGCAGCTTCGCCGGCGATGAGCCAGTTTGGTCCGGCGACCCTGCCGTGCATGCGGCAAACGAAAGAGGTCACAGACGGAGCGATGGCCGGAACAGCCTCCAGAAGACTCGCGAAGCGAGGAAAGCGGCCTAGCTTCTCGCGCAGAATCTCTTCCACCGTTTGTCCCTCTTGACGCTGGGCCTTGATCGTTTCACCGGTAGCGACATATCCCACGCTGATGGTGGTGGGATTGATCGGTATTTCCCACACCCATTCCATGTAGGGCGGCTTCACGCCGTCGGCGTACAGCGTCGTCCCTTCGCTTGGAGTCGTAACCGGGAAGTAGCCCCAGATAGCGACCTTGCGCGGCCCAGACTCATAGGCCGGTAGATGGAATGCTCGCGCGAATAGGCTCGCCGCCGAGCCCGAAGCGTCGATAAACCACGGCGAGGAAATTCTGTGGCCATTCTGTGTGCTCACGGCCACCACTCGTCTGCCGTCGGTTTCAACTGTGACCACTCGATCGGGTAGAAAAGTAACTCCCTTGCTGACAACGATTTCTCTCAGAAGCCGATTCAGTTCGCTCCGGTCCACATGCAGGGTGCGCAGTTCGACATTGTAGGGAGGCTCCGCTAACCATGCACCGGGTTCGTAGCTGCGGTCGCACCCGTCGCCGAGCTTCAGCGTCACATGTCGCTTGTAAGTCGCTACTTTCTTGGCAATAAGCTCTTCCATGCCAAGCCCTAAAATGTTCAACAAGGCGGGTGCGGACCAGTCCAGTGACTCTCCGACCGAACTGTTATCGTCCACGTCCGGCTCGATGCACAAAACCCGCAGTCCTGCTGTGGAGAGATGAATCGATGCAGCCATGCCAGCCAGGCCGCCGCCTATGACGGTTACATCGTGCAACGTGCGCATGCAACAGCATACTGAGCACGCGGCTTCGAACGCCAGCCTTCTCCACCTTTTGATCGAGGTGGAGTTTGCCTGAGGGCGCTAGAATGCGACAGCTACCCTCGCAGCTCGATTCAAGGAAGGAACGATGTCGAAAGGCTTGATGGTCCGTCTCCGTCCCGTCGCGCTCGTCGCAGGTCTGCTGCTCCTGTGGCAATTTGCCGTTACCCGCAATCCCATCCATCTTTTGCCTACTCCCTGGGGCGTCGCCCGGGGAATCGGAGATCTTCTTGAACACGGGCTTTTGCTCAAGTACATAGTCGCCTCGCTTTTCCGCATCACCTGGGGCTTTGTTCTAGCCGTTGTTCTGGCTGTACCTTTGGGGCTCGTGATCGGGTGGAACCGCAGGGCAAACATGGCCTTCAACCCGTTGATTCAGGTCCTGCGGCCCATCTCGCCGTTGGCCTGGATACCGATTGCCATTCTCTGGTTCGGCGTCGGCGACCTCGCGGCCATCTTTCTCATCTTTCTCGGCTGCTTCTTTCCCCTCCTGCTAACCGCCATGAATGCGGTGCGCGGCATTCCCTCGGTTTACATCAATGCCGGCCGCAACTTCGGCCTGGGCCCCGTGGCCCTGGTCTCTCGTGTGCTCTTTCCCGCGGTCATTCCCCAGCTGATCATCGGTATGCGGATCACTTTGGGTGTCGGCTGGCTGGTGGTCGTCGCGGCGGAAATGATCGCCGTCAGCTCCGGGCTCGGGTTCCTGATTGTGGACGCTCGTAACGCCGGGAACCGTTATGACTTGGTCGTTGCAGGCATGGTGATCATTGGA
>Ga0302182_10001670_pt1 | contig 11388 bp, 9 predicted proteins | sample I_Palsa_N3_1_FD_198781 | JGI IMG/M metagenome (GOLD analysis project Ga0302182, IMG submission 198781) | Peat permafrost microbial communities from Stordalen Mire near Abisko, Sweden - I_Palsa_N3_1 | ecosystem: Environmental > Terrestrial > Soil > Palsa > Peat permafrost | place: Sweden: Abisko...
CATGGGTGTAGGTCTCCTTTTTCGGAATGGCTTTAGCTTGCGAGGCCAAAGCCAACTTACACCCTCTCGCTTTTTACACAATCGAATTTACGTCACCCCCACCGGCCTCCGCGATCAGGCGCTCATAATCCATCGGGCAGCCTCATCCCTGAATCCTCGCACCTAATCTTCGCAAGACGTCCAGCGCTCTTGCCGTAAACATTCTGGGTCACGTCGATATTCGCGTGACCCATGTTGTCCCGCGCAATCTCCGGCCTTGCGCCTTCGCGCAGCATATGGCTGGAATGCATGGTGCGGAAGCTCAGAAAATGCCTTTATCGTGGATTGAGCAGTGTGCGGACCTCGGCGAAAGCTGCTTGCCAACATTCGCCGCGGGCAAAGTGATTTCCGGATGCGTATGTACGACGTCTGCAACCGACTTGCCTAGGTCTTCGTCTACCGGGGTTGCCAGAAACGCGTGGACGATAGTTCCCGCGTGCGGCCCGGCCATCTCCACCGCCATACCCGCGATTTGTCCGCTCTCATTGATGTTGCTAGCCGAGACTACGTAGAGGTTGGAACTTGCGGGAAATACAGCGTTAAGGTCGATCATCATGCCGTTCTGCCAGAGGAGGCCGTGGGACCAGTTGGCTTTGGAGTCAAAGGAGCTTCCCACTACCTGGCCCCGGTTGTTGATGCTGGTGGCAAAAGAGGCGACATCTCCCGGCAGAAGGCGGCCGCCGCCGAGGGCTGTGACTGTATTGTTCTGCCAGAGAGCGGCCAAAGCTGTGCCATTAGAGTTAACGGCTTGCCCAACAACTTGGTTGTGGCTGTTAATGGCGTAAGCTATGCCGCCCGGATCTCCGAGGTCCGGAAGCTGAGTGGCAGTGCCGTTTTCCCACACTACGGCGTAATTCGCTGCGGTGCAGGTTCCCGAGTAGCCTACGGCTTGGCCTCGATTGTTGATGCCGAATGCGACCCCGTCTGGATCGCTACCGATCGTAGGAAGAGCTTGGGCTTTGCCTTTTGTCCACATCACCGGCAGGTCAACCATAAAATTCTCCGTGCCGGGCGGGCATGTGGAGTCCGCGGTACCATTTTCCGCATATCCTGCGACTTGTCCGCTGTTATTGATGGCGCTGGCCTGCCCGTTATTCCCGCCCGCCGTTGGCAGAGCGTTCATCACGCCGTTTCGCCACAGAAACGGACTACAGGTAAGGTGCGTGCCGAAACCGCAAAGGTCTTCGCCATTCGGATCTGGAACAGATGTTTCGGACATACCGACGGCTTCCCCGGGGTCGTTGATTCCGTTCCAATTGATCGAACTGTTCGTTCCTCCCAGCGTGCCGAGTTCGAGGTTGAGATCGCCGATGCTGATCCTCACGGTGCCTTGCACGGGCGGGTAGAGGGTGGAAAGGGTGAAATGATCCAGGAGCTGCTCCATGTTCTCCGTCCAGCCGTAATTATTGAGGCCCATGGCCATGCCGAGGTTGTCAGGGTGCTGAACGCCCAAATCCTGAACGGTGTAGCTCGCTTGCGCGACCGCATTGCTGAAGCAAGCCAGAACCATCGTCGTAACCCACAGTATCCAGAAATTCCGCAACTGTCTAAGCGTGCTCATATGTCCTCTTTTCCTCCGGTAAAGTCGTGGTGCCGGGATGACTGGCGATTTACGTCAGGTACCACTCGGCGCTCGGACAGAAGTGTGCAATTGAGAGCAGAATCAGCTCACAGCTTCACAAATTCCTGCTGAGTCAGAACTGAGGGAGCATGTGGTGTTCCACGTTCACAACGATTCCGTGACACAACAGGCACAACATTTCAGAGTTCGAAAACGAGTGGCGAACTAACGACATCATGGGACGAGCCCAAAACGACTAGAGCGACTGTTTCTCCGATTTTTCATACACACTGGCGAGAGGTTACGAAATTCGAGAACGTCAGCAGACAGAAGTCAGGCCGCTCAATTGTGATTGACTTTCCGATGATTTAACATACATACTGGTTGGTATGTTGGCGGCACGCAAGAGTCCGAAACGTAGAGCGACTGGGCTGCGCGATTCTGAGCGCACGCGGGAGCGCTTGCTGCAGGCGGCATCCCGCGAGATCTACAGATCGGGTTTCCAGAGCGCCAGCCTGGGCACCATTCTGGCCGTAGCTGGGGTCACCAAGGGCGCACTGTACTATCACTTCGACAGCAAGGAAGCCTTGGGACACGCCGTCGTCGATGAGGTCATCGCTCCCGACGTCCGCGGCAAGTGGGTGCGCCCCCTACAGAGCGGCAAGGACCCTATCGACGCTTTGATCGGCGCTGTTCAACGTATACCCATTCGGCCCGCGGATGTACGGGGCGGCTGCCATCTGAACAATCTGGCGCAGGAAATGTCTCCTCTTGACGCGGGATTCCGGAAGCGGCTGGCGATCATCTTCGATGCCTGGCGGGAGGCTGTTGCCTCCGTTTTGCGAGAGGGCCAGGCCCACGGAAGCGTTCGCCGCGACGTGGAACCCGCTGACGCCGCCGGCTTACTGATCGCGATGGTCGAAGGCTATGGGTCGCTGGCAAAGAATGCTCAGGATCCGAAAGTGATGAAAGCGGGGATCCGAAACATCGTGGGCTGGCTGCGGTCCCTGCGCGCGCCGGGCAACCGAAAGCGAGGTTGATCGCATCCGTGTCTCAAGAGCAGTTTGGCACTGTTACATACCGACCGGTTTGTATGCTCGGCGAGTTTGCATCGGCTGCAGGCACACCGAGGCGAGAGGGGACGAGGGGCTGATGGAAGGGAAAAAACGATCAGATCCGTCCCTCTGAATAATAACTGCGGTGAGATTCAGCCAACACAGGAGGAAGTGATGAACCGAAAGAGATTCCAGGCGATTGCCTCTTTAAGCTTCGCACTGATTCTTGTTCTTATCCTGGGCGCGACGTGGCAAGCCCAAGCCCAGGACGCCAAAGCACCTTATCCGAGTATGGCTCCGATCGAGCAATACCTTATGACGGATCGCAATGCTGAGATCGCCTTGGCACGAAGCGCGGCCCCAGAGGCCATATCGCGCGACGCAAAGATTCTGGTCCTCGGACGGCATGGCTACGAGACTGCCGTCGAAGGCAAGAACGGCTTCGTATGCGCTGTGGAGCGAGGGTGGATGGGCCCATTCAATGGCGACGATGCCGCTAATTTTTGGAACCCTAAAATTCGAGGTCCGATCTGCTTCAATCCGCCGGCTGCCCACTCCATCCTGCCACTGACCTACAAAAGGACGGAGATGATTCTGGCTGGGAAATCGAAAGCGCAGATCATTGATGCTCTCAAAGCCGCATACGAGAAAAAAGAACTGCCGCCCCTAGAGCCTGGAGGCATGAGCTACATGATGTCGAAAGACCAGTACCTTACCGATGGTGGCGACCACCACTGGATGGCTCACCTGATGTTCTACACTCCACTCATGGACGGTGCTGTCTGGGGTGCAGATCTGTCCAAGTCTCCCGTCATGCTGAATCCGCAGTTCAGTGGCGCTCCGGAACCAATCGACGTGTTCATGGTTTCTGCCGGCAGGTGGTCAGACGGATCCGTTGCCCCGGTGATGTAGGCCATTTCATTTAGAAGCAGTGCACTCGTCAATCTCTCTTCGGGTACCAGGAAGTCGAAACGAGAGAGCAAGGGGTTCCATCATGAGCGCCCGCGAAATTCAGGATCAGAAAGCCGTCGCACGTGAGGTGTTTGTTCAACAAGCTGCTCACGCTAATGCGGACGTTTCGGCTGGCCCACTGCGGGGAGCTGCGATTTGCTCCACCAAGAGTAGCCAGGATTGCGCTCTGGAATCGACAGCGGACGAGTTCTGCGAAGCTGCAGATACATCGCTGCTACCGGTAATCCGAGTTGATGCTGCAGACTTCATGCGAGTCTGGCGGCAGTTGGAGGTTATAGCAAAACGACAGGCCCCACGAATTGCGTTCAAGGCAAAGGGCAGCATCCTTCTCTTGGGTTTAGCTGACATCCTGGCCGTGCAAGCCGAAGGCAATTACGTTTCGTTGCGACACCGAACTAATCTCTATTTGGTGCACGAGTCCCTCTCGTCCATGGCGGAGAAGCTCAAACCCTACGGTTTTATTCGCATCCACCGCTCGGTCGTCGTGAATATTTCGGCCGTGGAGGAGATCCAACCTTTACCGACGGGGGAGTACAGGCTGCGCGTGAGAGGTGGGAAGGAATACTTGGTGACGCGTACATACAAAGACAGCCTCAGAGGCCTGGCTCAACTGTGGGTAGGCTCAGAGCGTAGGATCTAATGCTTCGCATCGTGGCTCACCGCCTGCAGGAGCAGGAGTTTGGTGGACTCAGCGACGCTGGCGACCGCCGGCTTCGACAACTGGCAACCATTCGAGGCCGACCCCAACGCAGTCGTTTCAAGCCGACCACCCATCAAACCCGGAACTCGCCTGGTGCGCCAGTGGAAAAGTTCAAGGCCTTTCGCGTGAACCGCGAGGCGCTTCTTAGATTTATTACCCAGGCGAACACCAGACGATCACAAACCGATCTCTGTAGTACGAGGTTCCTCCCGATTCGCGAGTGGGTTGAGGCAGTTGACTGTCGAGCAGTTTGTCGCGGACCTTCTAACGCGCCAGGTAAATTGGAGATTGAGGTAGAATAGCCTACTTTCCTAGCCATTTGGCGACAGCCTCGTACGAACTTTTCACACCGAAATCCTGCTTCACTTGGAAAACCATGCCCGCATCGTCTTTGATGTCGGTGTCGGCCGGGTCGCCACAGTGAAAGAGCGGGTGGGGATTGTATTGCATCGCTAACTGCCCCTGGCGTGCGGTGCGCACACCGTATAACAAAGAGACGATGTACATCGCCACATCGAGCCCCGATGAGATTCCGGCTCCGGTGATCCGGTTTCCGCTTTGAACGTAGCGCCGGTAGTCGTCCACCACGCTGCAGCGAAACAGTGCGAGCACTTCCTTCTATGCCCAGTGTGTTGTAGCGATGCAACCGTCGAGCAAACCTGCGCCAGCGAGGAGGAGCGCTCCGGTGCATACTGAACACACCAACTGCGCATTGGCGGCCTGCGTGATCAGGAAATCGAGAAAAGGATTGCCGCCTGGATGTCCCTTCAACAAGACCGCAGAAACGGGATCGGCGCCTCCCGGCACAAATAATACGTCGAGTTGCGGACAGCACGCGAAGGTTGAACGTGGCGAGAGGCGAACTCCCTCAAACGATTCGACCGGGGTCGAGTCGGCGGCCACGAGATAGCGATCCATGCCGGCGAAGGTGAAAGTCTGATACGGGCCGAATACGTCGAGCGAATCGAAGCCCGAATACAGTGGAATTCCAACTTTGAGCGCAGGTCGGCTCGTGCCGCTTGCCTGCACGCTCGCTTCCGGGTGTGCGAGGTTGATCTACCCGTCATCGCCGCATCCCAGCCATGCCCAGGCCGCCGCCGGGTGCGCTGATATCCGGCACGATGTTGATGTTCAGCATCATGCCGCCATCTTCGTGGTCGAGGATGTGACAGTGAAGAACAAACTCGCCGATGTAACGGTCATAGTACGTGCGAATGTGCACCTGGTAGTTGTCTTCGACAAAGACGGTGTCACGGAATGCATGAAACAGGCGGCAGTACTGAATCCCAAGTTTGCTGGTGATCACCTCGGGCTTACAGTTCCCGTTCGCGTCGAAGATCGACTGCTGGGTTTGATCCTTTGCCGTGTAAGTCACATCCATAATTTCAAATGGATTTACGTGGATGTGGAAGATGTGAGGCTCACCATTCGCGCTGAGAATCCAATCGTCCACTGTATTTACTTGCCGCGTAATGTTGACGATATCGGGGTTGTAGGAAAGACCGTTAACCTGAAAGTAGACACCTTGATTATCGGTGGTGATGTTGAAGCCGGCTTGCTGTACATGGCCCGGTGTAGGAGCCGGCAGTTCGGTAAATGGCGCCCAAGGAGTCAAATCGCCGCTCAACAAACCCTTGCGTACCGGTTCGGGGAGCTGCTTGTTACCGTCATAGAGATATTTGTCGACGTAGGTCTCAAGATCCGTGCCCTGGGCGATCGGAGTTCCGCCGACTACGTGTAGGTAGGCGAGCAGTTGAGGAATCGATGGTCCTTGACCGCCGCCGCCTCCGTTCTGAGGGCGCTCGCTCTTGGGAGCGGCCTGGTCGAGCAGGCAATAATCGCCGTCTTGAGGAAAGACAATCAGCACGTCACTGCGATAGCCGGGCTGCAGGTAATTCGAGCCGAGGGAACCGGGATCGGCAGTACCCCTCAACGCGTGCATGTGCGTTCGGGTAAGGCCATCTACCGCGATCTCGAATTGGGGAAGCAGGTCTTTGGCATCGCAATTCTGCAGCAATTGATCTTTTTGCTCTTGGCGGTCGCCGCTCAGGGCGGACAGCGCAATTAATTTTGCCGGCGCTCTGACTCCGGCGCGAACCACCTGAAGGTTGACGGTATCGTGAATGCCGGAGTGAACGAAGCGCCACCGCTGAATCTGTCCCGCGGGTAGCGTGATGGTGGGCTGCACTACGCCGTTGACGCTGGTGAATCGTCCGTTCGTATCCCAAATAGTGGGCGAGTCCAGTTGCAGGGCGAAGTTTTCGATCACACCATCGCTGGCATAATTTCCTATCGTTGGCTTTGGGCATTTCCAGGGCGCGCTTGCAGGCGCAGCGGGATTCGTTCCCACTCCGCTGTTGACCGTATAAAGGCCTTGTGTGGTGAATATCTGCTGCCACGGCCCGCCGGGCAGAGGGTTGTTTTGAAAACAGCCATAGGCGATTTGCTGAAGAATGAAAAGTTGTTCGGGCATGGGCACGCCATTGGTGTCGTGCAGAATCGTGTCGATGTCCGCAACGGGGTGGGGATTGTCTGGCGTGGGCGGAGTGTAGGGTCGATCGCCACGCACTACGAGGACCCCGGAAGCGCCGCTCGCCACCTGCACGGCGGTCGAACCGTGACGATGTGCGTGATACCAGAAAGTTCCGGAAGGATGATCGGAGGGGATATTGATTTCATAGGGCAGGCGGGTTTGAGGGCCTATGCTCAGCAACACGTTGTCGCTGTTGCCCGTGGGAGAAACGTGCAGGCCGTGAGTGTGAAGGTTCATGGTGTTGAAGCAACCTACTCCGGGCGGCAGGCTCAAGCCCGCCGGCGGATTGGCCAGACAAGAGGGATCGTTCTTGTCGAGTTGGTTCTTAAGGTCCATGCGAAGGGTGGTTCCGGGTGCAACTTCGATGAGAGGTCCGGTGGGACAACCGCCGAACGAGCGCAATCGCACGTGATCGATGCCGCCTTTGCTCGGATCCTTTGGATCAATCGGATCCTGCGAGTAGTCAGCGTTGGGATTGAACATGGTGAAGTTGGCGAGGACATAGTCGAGAGAGACGGAGGTGATGCTGCCGTCGCGAACCACCGAACCTTGCGGGTCGCAGGTTTGAGGCGCGCCGGCAGCGGCGAACGCGTATAACTTCTTCGCCCCGGCGGGAGGCCGATTCTCCTGTAATCTTGGCGGCGGCTGAAAGGGACGAACTTGAGCTTGAGCCCAAAGGGCGGCGGCGAATACGTTGGAAAGCACGAAGAAGGCGGCGATGTTTCTTTTCATTTCTCTCCTCGCGTGGATCCGGAAAATCGACTGAGACCTGGGTCGCAAAGCCGTTGTAGAATCCGCCTGGGATTGACTCGTAGCGAGTCGTAACTGCGCTGGCGATAAGTACTCATATCTTGTTCTACTCACCAATCGTTGCACCTAACTTAATCGGCGACACGACAATACACCTCTGTGCAGGCGCTGGCAACCACCTTCTCTCTATGAAAGTCTTTGGTTCTTCTGAGAGAAAGTGCACGACGGTGGGGCAATAATTGACTTGTATTTCCCGCAGTAAGCGTTTAGGATGCTCTCCGCTTTAACTGGGACCCGCCGCAGCACACGCATTACAGCCATAAGATAACGAGGTTCTTCCCGTGGCAGACGAAACAACCAAGCCAGAGCAGTGGAGTCGCCATCAGCGCGTCAAGGCGATTCTCAACGAGGCAGCCGGAGACGCCAGTCCGAGCTATCAAGGTTACGGGAAGTTCTGGGACCTTCCGCTGCCGCAACTACTGGAAGTTGTGATCTACGGCGTGCGCATGATCGCACCCGCACCGGCCGCTGGCCCAGCGCCGCCATCGAGTCCGCCTCCAACGTCTTCGTGCTGCCACGCGCCGGTGCCCGGGCAGGAGCCGACCGTGATTTTGACCAGTGCGGGCGCAACGAAGAAGACGCCGGGCCGGGGCGCGGCCTCAGGCCTGATTCGCGGATTGAAAGGTGAAAGCCCGTTTGACGAGACGCAATTCGCGCGGCTGCCTTGGGGTGGCAAAGCGGTTTCCGGCGCAGATATTCAGTTTATCGAGGACTGGATCGACGATCGCTGTCCAGAAACCGATACTACTGCGGTCGAGGTGAGTGAGTCGGTCGCGAAGGCCCGTGCGCGTGGCGACGAGGAGTATCCGCTGGCGCCGACCACGTCGAATCAGTTTCGCGATCAGCAGGGCAGCGTGAAGATGCGCAAGAACATCAACACGCTGACTTCCGATGAACTGAAGCGGTTCCGGACGGCTATCGCACAGATGAAGTCGCTTGATGCCTACTATCAGGACGAACGCAGCTTCGGTTATTGGGCCCGCTTGCACGCTAACTTATGTCAACATGCGTGGGAGGAGTTTCTCACCTGGCATCGCCTTTATCTGTATTTGTTCGAGCAACATTTGCAGGATTGTGACTCCTCGGTAACTCTTCCTTACTGGGACTGGACCGACAATGCTACTCCGGATGTTGGAGCGTCGCTGTTTGATGCGGCGGCGGCCGATCCTTCGATCAAGACCGACAACGGAGTGATCCCGAAAGCTTACCGGTGTTTTCTTACGCAGGAAGGTTGGGATCAACTGAAGGCTGGCCATGTTGTCCCGCCCGATGCGCTTGATAAGCTTCTTAAAATTGTGGAAGGCGGCAAGGACTACAATTCCGGACTGAGGTTATTCCGAGCGGCCGGAATAAATTACGGCGAGAACAAGAGCGGCGACAATGCCATCATTCAAAAGCTGGCAGAGGTAAACCCGCTCTGGCATCCGTTGCGATGGCCGGGCGGCGATCAGGGTCTGATTTTTGAAGCTTATCCCACGCCCGAGGATGTGCAAAACATCCTAAAAATTCCGAACTTCTTCAATTTCGGAAGCGGGCCGATGAACGATCACTTTTTTGGGGCGCTCGAGAATATTCACAACCTGATTCACAATTTTTCAGGTGGGGCCAATCCCAACTACAAAATCGGCAGCAATCCCTCCGATCGCGACCATGAACCGCAGTTCGGCGACATGGTGAATGCGGGCGTCACAGCCTACGATCCGATTTTTTGGGGGCATCACAGCAACGTCGACCGCTTGTGGGCGCAGTGGTCGTCCCTACATGCCGGGGCTGGACCAGATAATTTGAGCGCGGTTCTACCGCCGTTTTCGCTGACCGTGGAGGATACGCTGGATACCTCCAACTTTGGCTACGAATATGTGAAGGCCGAGCAGATGTATCCCGTAAACGCTGACTTGGCGGTCAGCAACTTTAGATCCGCTAAGACGCCGGTTCCCAGGAATATTTTGCTCGATCACAGCCGGGCAGAGGTGCGGCTGCACAAGGTACAGTACCGGACTCGCGGCGGATTCCATGTTCGCGTTTTCTTGAACTCCCCGCAAGCGGCGACTAGCACGCCTACGCGGGGCAACGATCACTACGTGGGCCAGTTCAATATGTTCAACGGATTCTGCATTGGGGGACCAGGGCACTGCGATCCGCCCCAGGAAACCCGCCGGAGATTTGACCGGCGTGCGCGTGGGCACAAGACTCCCAGCAACGTGCGCCTTGACGCCAGCGACGCGGTGCGAAAACTCATGGCACAAGGAGAAACCTCGTTTCAAGTAAACCTCGTCGTCATGAACACAGATGGAAGCGAGGCGCACGATGCCTTGCTCATGCACGGAGTCTCGCTGGTTTTTAAGGAGTAAGTCCCCGTAGAAAAATAGCTGGTCCAATGCTCCACGAGGAAAACTATGACAGCGATTTATAAGATTCACCCGGCCATCGGCCTTGCGCGTGTTGGCAATAGTTCTGAATTTTATCTGGCACCGGAGAAAACGGGTGGACTGCCGATTGAATGCAATCCCGATGGGACGGCAAAGCCAGGCCAGCCGCCAGTGACTGCTTTCAAAGATAAAGCGGGGGCGATCAAACGCCAGGCAGCGCGCTTCCGGATTTTTGCTTATGACGACAAGACGCCCGCTGGGCGCGAACTACAGATCGGCGAGCAAATCAAAGTACTGCGGCAAAAGTCCGGCCAGGTGATGGCAGGGACGCTGGCCGACGTGGTGTGGACGGTCTACCTGGCCAACAAAAAGGCGAGTTGGTACGAGTTCCACGAGACCTCGGGTGAACACGGATATGCGCCGGATGCGGCCTTGAGGAACCGCGATGTTACAGATTACGGCTTGCGGCAGAATCTCATTATCGATCCAGGACCTCAATCGGTAGCGCTCACTCCAGGCAATGCCCCTTCCGGCGCGAAGTTTGCGTTGGGGCAAAATCCCAATCAAACTTTCCCGCCTCCGCTGGTTCCGAATTCCATTACTACGCTGGGCGAGATCGTGGCCACGAAACAAGATCAGTGTGCGCGCCTCGTGGTGCTCGGTGGAAATGGAAATTCCGGATCGTCGAAACAAGGAGTCGGGGAGCCCCACATTCAAACATTTGCGAACAACGATGGCTGGTTCGACGACGTCTCCGACGGTCCGGTCACCGCGGCGTTAGTGGTCAATGTGACTGAAATCGATGGCAGAAAGATCGATCCCGGCGATGTGGCCTTTCAGTCGGTCAGCGTACCCGTGAACAGCCCGGCGTGGGTCATCGTGGGATATCCGCGTTATGCGCCGCAGTTGGTGGACGTGGTAACGCTGGACGACGTGGTCTACGACTTATCAGTACGAGAATTTGCTTTCGACACCTACATGTTCGGCCTTCCTCCGTTCGAGCGCAACGCGCCAGTCGGGAATCTTCATATGTGGCGCGAAGAAGCTCGTTGGAATACCAACTATTATCCGTATTTCTGGCAGGAAGTATGGCCAATTATTTCGCGTCCCTATTACTACCAGTTCGTGATGGACTTCGATCCTCTGACCGGAGGCGATCCGCATGAAAATGCGCGCGGAAGCAGCGGCAACATGGACCCGAACTATGTCTCCATACCTCCGTATGAAGGAGAGAATCCGGTGGAGCGCGAAACCCGGCGCCAGCGGCGGAGTTTCGTCTATCACATGCTGCGCAAACCCGGCGGCGAAAACCGGCTGACTGCGACTACAAGCACACTTGATCCCGATCC
>Ga0302182_10001676_pt1 | contig 11341 bp, 8 predicted proteins | sample I_Palsa_N3_1_FD_198781 | JGI IMG/M metagenome (GOLD analysis project Ga0302182, IMG submission 198781) | Peat permafrost microbial communities from Stordalen Mire near Abisko, Sweden - I_Palsa_N3_1 | ecosystem: Environmental > Terrestrial > Soil > Palsa > Peat permafrost | place: Sweden: Abisko...
ATGCTCATGGTTGCCATCGCCGGTCTTGCTGCCATCGTGGTCGCGATCCCCGCGGGCATCTGGCTTAGCCGGCCCGGACGCGGCCGCGCGGCGCATCTCGTGCTGCTCTCGCTCAACGCGGGACAAGCCGTGCCGAAACTCGCGCTGCTCGCGCTGGCCATGAGCCTGCTTGGAATTGGCGCAAAGCCGGCCATCTTCGGCTTGTGGGTCGCAACCCTGCTACCGATCGCGATGAATACCTACGAGGGCCTGCGCGCCGTGCCGCCGACGCTGATCGACGCCGCGACCGGCATTGGCATGACCCGGCGGCAGATCCTGTGGCGCGTGGAAATGCCCAACGCGATGTACGTCATTTTCGCGGGACTCAGAACCGCTCTGGCGATCACCGTCGGCACCGCGCCGCTCGCATTTCTCGTGGGTGGCGGCGGCCTGGGCGAGCTGATCTTTACAGGCATCGACCTGAGCGATTTTACGATGTTGCTTGCCGGTGCGATTCCAACTGCAGCACTCGCCATTGCTACGGACATGCTGGTCGCGCAGATGCAGTTCCGGCTCGTGCCGCGTGGCGTGAATCCGCAGCGTTGAGCGGTCTTTTCGTTTTCGTTTGCCAAATCAGTTTGTCCCTTAACCACATTTCGGACCTTCCATGCACACTCGGCTCTCCCGGCTCTCCCGGTTTCTTTCCCGCGCATTGATTTCCACGTTGACATGCGCGCTAGGCTTTAGCGTCGCCGCGGCTTTTGCATCGATGTCCGCCGGCGCGGCCACGATCACGGTCGGGGGCAAGAATTTCACCGAGCAAGTGCTGATGGCGCAGATTACGACCGCCTTGTTGGAGGCCAAGGGATTCACCGTCGTCAAGAAGGACGGAATGGGTAGCAGTGTGCTGCGCGAGGCGCAGGAAAACGGCCAGATCGATGTGTATTGGGAATACACGGGCACCTCGCTGATCACCTACAACAAGGTCACAGAACATTTGAATCCAGCGCAAACCTATCAGCGCGTGAAAGAACTGGATGCGAAGAAGGGACTCGTGTGGCTCGATCCGTCGAAGGCGAACAACACCTACGGCCTGGCGATGAATCGTGACGAAGCCGCGAAGCTTGGCATTGTCACGCTAAGCGACCTGTCGAAGGCGCTCAACGGCGGCAAGGAACTGACGTTTGCATGCAATTCAGAGTTCTACGCACGGCCTGACGGGCTCAAGCCGCTGCAGCAAGCCTATGGTTTCAGCTTCTCGCCGTCACAGGTCAAGCGGATGGATTCGGGCCTGACGTATCAGGCGCTTAAGGACCGGCAGGTCGATCTCGCGCTGGTGTTCATGACCGATGGCCGCGTGCCCGCGTTCAACTTCGTCGTGCTGCGCGACGACAAGGGTTTCTTCCCGGCCTACGCGCTGACACCGGTCATCCGCCGCGAAACACTCGACGCTAATCCGAAGCTCGCGGGCATTCTCAATGCACTTTCCGCGAAACTCGACGATCAGACCATGGCGCGTTTGAACGCTGAAGTGGATGTGTCGAAGAAGTCGGTGGACGACGTCGCGGCGCAGTTCCTGAAGTCATCGGGACTGATCTAAACCGAGGGCTCGGGCGCAAACATGAAACATGAACTCGTGGTGGCGGCCGCACAGATGGAAAGCGTGCCGGGATCGATTGCTTCGAATGTGGACAAACATCTGTCGATGCTGACAGCCGCCGCAGCGGCGAACGTACAACTGCTGGTGTTTCCGGAACTATCACTGGTGGGCCACGGCGCGGGTGCGGATGCGTTGCGTCTCGCCATGCCCGCCAACGACCCCGTGCTGTTGCAAATAGCGGCTGCGTGCAACGGCATGCATGCGGTGGTCGGTTTCATAGAAGAGGCGCCGGGAGCGCAGTTCTACAACAGCGTGGCCACGCTGGCGCACGGCCGCGTGGTCCACGTGCATCGGAAGATTTCCCTTGCAACGTACGGCAAGCTCGACGACGGCAAGTATTTCGGTCCTGGTGACGCGCTCGGTGGTTTCGATCTCGATGCGCACTGGCGCGTCGCTACGCCGATCTGCGCCGACCTGTGGAATCCGGCGCTCGTGCATGCATCGGCGTGTGCGGGCACGACCTTGTTCGCGGCGCCGGTCAGCTCGGCGCTTGAGGCCGTCGGCCTGGACTTTGACAACCCGCGCGGCTGGGATCTTGCGTTGCGTTTCTACGCGCTTGTCTACGGCACGCCGGTAGTCATGGCGAACCGCGTAGGCCAAGAGGGCAACCTCCATTTCTGGGGTGGTTCGCGCATCGTCGGCCCGGATGGTCACGTCATCGCTCAAAGCGAACAGGCCCGCGAAGAACTGGTGATCGCGACACTGGACTACGACGCCGTGCGCCGCGCACGTTTCGCATTGCCCACTATTCGCGACGCCTATGCGCTTAAGTTGAACCCGGATGTTGCATCGTGTCGGTTTCGTGATGGGCTTGGTCGTGAACCTGCGCTCACGCCGCAAAACGGTGGAACACAATAGCTTCACACCAATGCTTTTTTGGGCGGACATGACGATGTTGGACGCAGCACGGGTTCACGCACTACTGGCCAGCCGGCGCGAAGGATTCAGTCTGGCTCAGCCGTTTTATATCGACGAATCGTTTCACGCGCTGGATCTTGACGCTGTCTTTATGAACGACTGGCTGTTCGCGCTGAACGCTTGCGAGATTCCCCAGCCCGGCGACTATCAGACGCTGGAAGTTGGCGAGACGTCGGTTGTCGTGTTGCGCGATCCGCACGGCGAGATCAAGGCATTCTTCAATACCTGCCGGCATCGCGGATCGCGTATCTGCATGGAACCGCAGGGGCATGTGCACCGGTTGGTCTGTCCTTATCATCAGTGGGTCTATGACCTGGACGGCTCGTTGTTGCACGCACGCCAGATGCCGCCTGATTTCGAACGGGACGGTTATGGACTCGCGCCGGTGCAGGTGGAAGTGATCTGCGGCATGGTCTATATCTGTCTTGCCGATCCTTCCGATCCCCACTCGATCACGCCCGACCTGTCGCGCTTTCGCCATGCGGTGACGCCGTACATTGCGCCCCATCAGCCTGAACGGACGAAGGTGGCGTGCTCCATGACCATCGTGGAGAATGCGAACTGGAAGCTCGTGATAGAGAACAACCGCGAGTGTTATCACTGCTCCGGCAATCATCCCGAACTGCTCGCTACGCTGGTCGAATTTGCATTGCCCGACGATCCGCAGGGCTCGCAGGATTTTCGCCAGTTGATGGATGACAAAGCTCGCCAGTGGGACAGTTTGAGCCTTCCGCATCTGCCGGCAGACGGGGGCAACGAGTTCCGTTGCATTCGCTTGCCGTTTCATCGCGGCGCGGTGTCGTTCACGGCCGACGGGTCGCCGGCCTGTACCAAACTGCTCGGCGAGTTGACCGAGCCGGACCTGGGTTCGGTTAGGATGTTCCGGGTTCCGAACAACTGGAATCATTTCCTCTCCGATCACATCATCCACTTTCGCATCCTGCCGCGCTCCGCGAACCGGACCGAGTTGCGCACGACCTGGCTCGTTCATGAAGACGCGGTGGAAGGCGTGGACTACGACGTTGAAACGCTCACGTCGGTCTGGCGCGCGACCAACGACCAGGACGCGCGGCTGGCGGCAAACAACCATTTGGGTATTGCGTCGAAAGCTTATGTGCCGGGACCGTACGCACCCTCCGAGTTCATGTTGCGCAACTTCACGAACTGGTACGCGGACAAGCTTGCCGCGTATGTCGAGCGCGCGACTTTCAAGCCCCGGACGATTGCATTGCAGGTGTCCAATGGCTAACGGCCTTGGCGATATCGATGCGCTCGAAGCGCCATTCCCCGACACGCCGGATGCGCCTGTGGATCGCGTGCTGGAATGCGTCGCCGTGCGACGCGAATCGCCCGATGTGAAGACGTTTGTGTTCCGCGATGCGAGCGGCGAGGCACCTCGGTTCGTCGCCGGGCAGTCGATGCTGCTCATGCTCGATATCGACGGTGAACGCGTGGACCGGACGTTTTCGATAGCATCCGCGCCGGGTATTGTGTCCGATAGCGAGACACTCGAACTCACGCTCAAGCGACAACCTACAGGACACGCCACGCGCTGGTTGCATGATGAGCTGAAGCCCGGCATGCGCGTGCGTTCGCGTTACCCGCTAGGCGTTTTTCGACTGGACGCCATGCCGCAAGGACCGCTCGCGTTGATCTCGGCGGGCTCGGGCGCGTCGCCGTTGATGTCTATGCTGCGTACCCTCGCGCGCCACGCGCCCAAGCAGGATATTGCGTGGTTTCACGCGGCGCGTCGTGTGGAGGACATCTTGTTTGCCGACGAGATCGCTACGTTGCAAGCGCGCATGCCCAAGCTGCAAGCGACCGTCACGCTGAGCCTGCCCGGACCGGGGTGGTTCGGTTTGCGTGGGCGCGTATCGCGACCGCTGATTGCGGCAGCCATGCCCGATTTTTTCACGCGTGAAGTGTATTGCTGCGGCCCGACGTTGTTCATGGACGATGTTCGCCGTATTCATGCCGCCGATGGCGCCCGGCATGCGCGTTTTCATGTGGAGTATTTCGGCGCGATGACGGTATCGACTTCGCTGGCAGACAGGGCGGTTTCGGACACAGATACGAGCTTCTACGTCACGCTTGGTGACAAGCACTTCACTGCACGCGCTGGCGAAACGGTTTTGATGGCCGCTTCGCGGCAGCAGGTCGTCATTCCCTGCGGTTGCGCGAGCGGCATCTGCGGGACCTGCAAGCTGCACAAACGCTCGGGCGCGGTGGAGATGCATCATCAGGGCGGTCTCTCCCCACATGACGAGGCGAAGGGTTTCATTCTTGCCTGCTCGAGCCGGGCGTTATCCGATCTGGTGCTCGACTTCTAACCCTTCTCCGGTGGACCACGCGCAATGAACGATCACGTCGGACAATTCATCCACTCGCTTCGCTTCGAGGATCTGCCCGATGCCGTGATCGAGCAGGCGCAGTACTGCCTGCTCGATCTGCTCGGCGTCGCGGCGGCGGGCAGTAACACGCAACTCGCGCAGATAGCGTGCGATCACGCCGCCGATTTTTTCGGCGCGGGCAGCATGCGCACACGACTGCTGTTCGACGGACGTATTGCGAGTCCACTGGGTGCGGCATTGGCCGGCGCGATGACGATCGACAGCTTCGATGGTCACGACGGTCATTCGCTGACCAAGGGTCACGTCGGCGTGGCTGTGCTGCCTGCGTTGCTGGCGATGGCGGAACTGGACCCGTCCATGGACGGCCGTTCCTTCCTCACAAGCCTCGTGCTCGGCTATGAGATCGGGACGCGCGCCGGCATCGCGCTGCACGCAACCAGCAGCGAATATCACACGTCCGGCGCGTGGAACGCCCTGGCCGCGGCAGCAGTCATCGCGCGAGGGCTGAAGCTCGATAGTGAGCGAACGCGTCATGCGTTAGGTATCGCGGAGTATCACGGACCTCGCAGCGACATGATGCGCTGCATCGATTTTCCGACGATGCTCAAGGATGGCTCGGGCTGGGGTTGCATGGCGGGCGTGAGCGCCGCTTTACTCGCCGAGCGTCATTTCACCGGCGCGCCTGCGCTGACAGTCGAAGCTCATGATGAGGGTGCGTTGTGGTCCGATCTCGGGCAACGCTGGTTCATTCTCGATCAGTATTTCAAACCGTTTCCAGTGTGCCGCTGGGCACATCCGGCAATCGCTTGCGCACTGCGTTTGCGCGAGACTGAAGTGTTCGTGGCGGATGCCATTCAAAGCGTCGAGATCGAGACGTTTCACGAGGCCACCCGGCTGTGCGCATCGGTTCCGGTCACGACCGAGGAAGCACAGTACGGCGTTCTTTTTCCTGTCGCGGCGGCGCTTCTGGATGGACGTGTGGACGCGGAAACGATCGGGCCGACTGGTCTCGCCGAGGCGCGTTTGCGTTATCTGATTCCGCGCCTGAGCCTGCGGGATTCCGCTTCATTCAGCGCGCTGTTCCCCGCGCAACGTTGGGCACGCGTCATCGTGCATACACGCGATGGCAGGACGCTTGATTCCGGTCCGATGCAATCACAGGGCGACCCTGAACGGCCATTGCCGCGCGATGCGTTGCGTGCGAAATTTCGCGCGTTCGCCGATGCGCGCATAGGCCAGGACAGGGCGGCGGCCATGGAGCGGGAGGTGTTCAATCTGACTGAACCCGCGCACGCCCTAAGCCCGCTTCTCGATCTCGTGCTGAGCGTGCCGGAAACGTCGCCCGCGGAAGCGATCAGGTCGGTTTTGTGATCGGGAGGGCAGCGCTTGTCACCTGATAATCGGACAACCCTTCATCGATCGAGGACTACTCGTGGACCAACCCGTGCGGCAACCTGCCGAACCTTCCGGCCCTATGGAATACGATCCGGCGTCGGTCGCAGGCAAGCAACCACCCATCGCCGATGAAACTGATCTGCTCGTGATCGGCGCGGGGCCGGCGGGGCTTGCTGCTGCGCTGGCTGCATCAAATCGAGGTGTGCGGGTGACGTTGATCGACGAAAACCCCGTGCCCTTCGAAACGATGGGCGAAGAGATTCCACTGCACTTCGGCTGTCGCATGGGCACGGTCATGGCAAACCGCAACGCCATGCTCGAAGCGCTGCTGGAGAGCACGCCTGAACTTGCCGACGCGCTGGAAGCAGGAGTGGATGTGCGCCTCGGCACGGTTGCATGGGGCCTGTTTCCGCAACGTCCCACGGCTGCGTGGATCGACGGCTGCGTCGCGGGCCTCGCAGACGAAGACCGTGCTTATTTGCTGCGTTTCAAACAGGTGATTGTTGCGTCTGGCAGCCGTGACATGGGGCTCGCATTCCCGGGTTGGGAACGGCCGGGCGTGATGGGCGCGAGCGCGGCGTATCGGCTTGCAATGACTTATGACGCGCTTAGCACGCGCGTAGCCGTGGTGATGGGTAGTAGTACTGCTGCGTTGCAGATAGCGAATGAACTTTCCGATAAAGGTGTGCGTATCGCGGCTGTGATCGAGCAGGGTGAAACCGTGACAGGCGATGCCGCGCTGCTCGCACATCTGGTTGCAGGGGGGACGCAGGTGCTGACGCGCCATGTGATCGAGCGGGCCGAGGGCGCTACCGGATCGGGCGAGGTCGAGGCCGTGACGGTCGTGGCAGTGGACGCGAACGGGCGGCATTGGAAGGATGAGTTGAAGCGCCTCGCTTGCGACACGGTGCTTCTGGGAATCGCAACGGTATCCGCGATTGAATTGCTCGAGGCAGCCGGCTGCGATACCGCGTTTATCCCGGAGCGCGGCGGGCATGTTGCAAGGATCGACGAAGCACAGCGTACGTCGTTGCCGTTCATTCTTGCTGCGGGTGATTGCACCGGGACATGGGCGGCCAAAAGCGTAGCGCCATCGATCGCGAGACGCGAAGGGCGGATCGCAGCGGCGGCCGCATTGAGTGCTTTAGGCGTGAATGATCACGAGGTTGCCTATGAAGCGCCGGTGGTTCCTGATACGGCCTACACCGATCCCGCTGACGAGCGCTGCGCGTGGGTGCGTGCGTCGGTGATCGAAGCGGTTGGCGAACCTTATGTCTGCCAATGCGAGGAAGTTACGGCGGCCGAGATCCTGCTGGTCCGCCCGCCGCGTTACATCGGCTGGGATAGCAAGAAGGACGATGAGCACCCGCACACGCTTGCGCAACTTGCCGGCGACGGGCCGCCAAACCCTGACATCGTCAAACGTCTTACGCGCGCCTGCATGGGTCCATGTCAGGGACGACGGTGCCGCGAGCAGGTTGCTGCGCTAATGTCCATCGGCTCGGGAACTGAACTGGCGGCCATACCGCTCGCCACATTCCGTTCGCCGGTGCGCCCGCTGCCGCTGCGTCAGCTTGCCGTCCTGGAAGAAGTGCCCGAACTCGGCAAGCATTGGGATAGCTGGTTTGGAATGGCCTCGCAATGGGTGCCGTTCTGGCGGCCCGTGCCGCTTTATACGGCGGCAGGACGCGAGCGCGGCACAGCCGTAGCGAGCGAGTAGGTTTCAATAAACGCGCAAGTACGAGGACAAGCACACCATGACAGCGCAACAGCGCCAGACAGACCATCCCGGCCCCCACAACGGCGTGCCTAAGGGTGCCACGGCTGCCGCGGGTGCCGCGGTGATAATCGTTGGCGGAGGTGTCACCGGCCTGAGTGCCGGATGGTGGCTAGCCCGCGCCGGCGTAGACGTGCTTGTGCTCGATGCAGGCCTGATCGGCTGGGGTGCATCCGGCCGCAACGGCGGTGGCTGCTCGCATCATCACAGCCCGTTATTCCTGGAAGAGCAACGGCTCTGGCCGATGATGGACGAGTTACTCGGTTATCCTACTGAATTCCGGCCCAACCGTATTCGTATTGCGCTCGACGAGCATCAGTTCCTGCTGTATCGCCGGGCGCTCGATAACGGCGCGGTTCATGGTCTGCGTTCCGACATCCTCGATCCCAGGCAGGTTCGCGAACTCGTGCCGTTCGCGGGCGACAACGTCTTTGGCGGTTATTTCTATCACTTCGGCGGTCACGCGAATCCGCATCGGACGCTGCAAGCTTACGCATGGGCGATGCAGGATCATGGCGGGCGTTTGCTGCAGCACACGAACGTGACCGGCTTCACGACGAACGGCGAACATGTCACTGGCGTGAACACAAATCGCGGCCACATCGCCTGTGATCATCTGGTGCTTGCAGCCGGGCTGCACACGGGCGAACTTGCCGCGCAACTTGGCGTGGATGTCCCGCTTGCGAGCGCGCGCGCCGAGATGATCGTGACGGAACCGCTACCGCCCATGAACATAGGCGGCGTTGACGGCAACGGTCTGTATGGACGGCAGACGCTGCGCGGCAATCTTGCGTATGGCGGCGGTCCGCACGAGTGGATCGATCTCGCCGACGCGAACCGCCAGCGGCCTCATTCCACACCTTTGCAATGCAGCATCGCGGCACGCGTGGCGGGCTTGTTTCCGAAGGTCGCGCATGCACGTGTGATTCGGAGCTGGGCGGGTTTCATCGAGAATACGCCTGACGGACGGCCGATCATCGACCAGCCTGGTCAATTCGATAACCTCACCCTGGCGACGTTATCGAGCGTCGGATTCGGGTTGTCGCCGGCGAGTGGTCACGCTATCCGCGATCTCGTGATTGACGGCAGATGCAGCTTCGCGGACCTGTCGAGCTTTGCGCTTTCGCGATTTGCGAATCTTGAACCGGACTGGCGGGCGTTGCAGGGCTGGCTGCCGCTGGCTTCACAGCCCGCCTCACAGCCCGCCTCGCAAGACTCGCTCGCTCCGCTAGGAACGTGACTGCGCGCCGCGCAGGTCGGACGGGCTGGCCTGATAGACACGACGCACCCAGCGCGCCAGATGCGAGGGCGAAGCAAAGCCTGTAGCGAGCGCAACGTCGGCCACCGGAACGCTTGAGTAGGCCAGCAATTCGTGCGCGCGTTCAAGCCGCAACTGCACGTAATAGCGTGCGGGCGTGGCGTTCAGGTGACGCAGGAACAGGCGTTCGAGTTGTCGCGATGTCATGCCGATAGTCGTCCCGATCTGCGCAATCGGCAGCGGTGCTTCCACGTTCGCCCGCATCAGGTCGATCGCTCGCCGGATGCCTCTTGGCAGGCTGGCATGATTGTGGTCGCGCCAGCCGCGCTGATCGTCGCGGCCGTCGCGAATGCGTTCATGATGAAACTGGTTTGCCACGCGCACCGCGAGCTCGGCGCCGTGCTGCTCGGAGATCAGGTGCAGCATCATGTCCATTGCAGCGATGCCACCTGAGCAGGTCATCCGGTTTCTATCGATCTCGTAGATCTTTCCCGAGCACAGCAGGTCGCGAAACTCTTCCGTGAACGCCGGCAGATTTTCCCAGTGGATGGTGCATTGGTAACCATCGAGCAACCCTGCGCGGGCCAGCAGATAACTGCCTGTGGACAGGGACCCGATCACTGCCTTGCTGCGCGCCGCAGTGCGCAGTGCGCGCAGATAGCGGGGTTCGAGTTCGGGGTCGAGCCGCAGCCCACCGCACACGAACAGATAATCCGCGTGAAGCATGGCCTCAGCGAGCGGGCGAGCCTGGAGTTCAATTCCGTTCGACGCCTGTACTGGTGTTCCGTCGAGACTGGCCATGTCCCATGCATAGAGCGGCTGGGCGGCCAGGCGATTAGCCGAGCGCAAGGGTTCGATCGCGGATGACAGGCTCATCATGGACAGCCCTTCCACCAGCAGGAACACGAAGCGCTGCGTAATAACAACCGTCGGCGAGTCAGATAGGTGAAGCGTGCTTAGGGTATCGACGCTGTCAGGGTTCATGGTCCACCGAATGCATTTCTGCGAGTATTGCTCGCGCCGCTGGAACTGTGCGAGCCTGCCGGGATTATCCTACGCCTTCAAGAAAACGGCGGTTGTTTTCTGGCAAGGCGCGGCACCTTAGTTTCCCGCGGCGGAGCACGCGGCGCGCGTGCATTGAAGGGCTGCCGTTTGGAGCAAGCTGTGTGTGGAGTCGCCGCAGCACGAATTTTGCTGCAAAGCCTGGACCCCGCAGTTTTCTTCCGGAAACCCAGACAAATGAAAATAGCGACCTTCAATATCAATGGCATTCGTTGACGGCTGCCCGGATTGCTGGAGTGGCTGGCCAAGGAAGCGCCCGATGTAGTTTGCCTGCAGGAACTCAGGGCGCCGGATTCCGGATTTCCTGTAAGGGAAATCAATGCGGCCGGGTACGGTGCGATCTGGCACGGACAGACGTCTTGGAAAGGCGTCGCGATCCTGCAGAAGGGCGGAGATCCTATCGAAAGCCGCCGAGGCTTGCCTGGCGATAAAGACGATAAACAAAGGCGCTACATTGAGGCAGCCATCGAGGGCATGGTCATTGGCTGCCTTTATTTGCCGAATGGCAATCCGCAGCCGGGTCCCAAATTTCAGTACAAGCTCGCGTGGTTCGAGCGACTGATCGAGTACTCGGCGGCGTTGCTTGAGAGCGAGCATCCTGTGATCCCGGCAGGCGACTTCAATATCGTTCCCCCCGATGACGACATCTACAATCCGCGTTCCTGGTTAAAGGATGCGCTGTTGCAGCCGGAAAGCCGCGAATGTTTCGAGCGACTGTTGAGCCAGGGCTGGACCGACGCGCTTCGTCGCATCTACGGCGATGAACGGGTTTATACATTCTGGGATTATTTTCGACAGCATTGGCAGACCGACTCCGGTCTTCGCATCGATCATTTGTTATCGAGTCCCGATGTTGCGACGCGCCTGAAAACGGCTGACGTCAGCAAATGGGTGCGTGGACAACCGCATGCCAGCGATCATGCGCCAATGTGGGTTGAACT
>Ga0302182_10001680_pt1 | contig 11327 bp, 10 predicted proteins | sample I_Palsa_N3_1_FD_198781 | JGI IMG/M metagenome (GOLD analysis project Ga0302182, IMG submission 198781) | Peat permafrost microbial communities from Stordalen Mire near Abisko, Sweden - I_Palsa_N3_1 | ecosystem: Environmental > Terrestrial > Soil > Palsa > Peat permafrost | place: Sweden...
GCTGTTGCCGCATCTCTGGCAGCCTCAGCTTCAACAGTAGGCTGATGTCGGCTGCCGAACCCCTGGGATCGCCGGGTGCTTACGGTCAGCACTCCCAGCTACGAATTCGCAAGCCCAAAACGGGCGAACATGGATGCAGCACCTCTGACGAGGCGCTCGCGGTCGTTCGCAGCATGGCGAGCCGGTGGTCAGATCAGGACATCGCCGCATCGTTGAACCGGATGGGTCTACGCACAGGCCAGGGCAAGACCTGGACCGCGCATCGTGTCAGTTCAATACGACGAGTGCGGGACATCCATGCGTATAGGTCCGCTGACAAGGATGGAGAATGGCTGACGATGTTCGAAGCCGCAAAACTGCTCGGCGTCACTAGTCACGCGATCCGCCGGTTGATCAATGATCGGGTTCTGCCCGCCGAGCAGGTGATGCCCGACGCCCCTTGGCAAATTCGTGCGAGCGATCTGCGCAGCGATGCGGTTACAGCGGCCTTGTCGCGCAAACATCGCCCGTGTCGCAATGTTGGGGAAGGACAAATCCCAATGTTTGTCGAGGTCTCAGAAGGAGGTGCACAATGAACGCCCCGTTGCCCAGGGTCTGATCAGGTTCTCGATTCGGTTGTTGTCTATGGGTACATGAGGATCGTCGAGATAGCGCGTGAGCGCCTGCCAACGCTTGAGGTTGTAGTCCAGTGCTTTGGCGATCGGCGAGCCCTCGGAGACAAGCTTGCGCTGAGCGAGCATCCAGACGTGCAACGCCTGTGCAATTGGCCTGCCTCGCTCCTCACGAATTGCTCGTCGTTGCTCAGGATCCAAGTCGGCTGCTTCGCGCTCGACGTCGTAGAGCGCCACGAAGAATTTCAATGCCTGCTCGGCGATCTGGCTCTTCTTGCTCGCATGCAGATCGAAGAATTTTCTCCGCGCGTGTGCCATGCAGCCAATTTCCGTGATGCCCAGTTTGAATCCTGCTTTATAGCCGCTGTAATCGTCAACGACCAGCTTGCCACGCCAGTTGCCCAAGAAGGCGCGGGCATGTTCGCCAGATCTGCCGTCGGCGAACTCGTACACGACAGCGCGCACCTCTGCAAACTGAGTCGACGTGTAGGCCCATAAATAGGCGCTATGCGTCTTCCCTTTGCCGGGGCTCAACATCCGCACCGGCGTTTCGTCTGCATGTAAGACGCTATGGCGCAGCAGTTCCTCCCGAAGTGCGTCGACCAAGGGCTGCAAACGTACACCGCATACGCCCACCCAGCCGCCGAGCGTCGATTGTGGAATTGCTAGGCCAGCCCGGGCGAAGATGCGTTCCTGCCGGTACAGAGGAAGGTGGTCGCCGTATTTGGCAACCAACACCTGCGCGAGCAAGCCATTCGTCGGAATCCCTTTGTCGATCACATGCGGTGGCACCGGCGCCTGGATCAACGTCTCGCACGCTTTACATGCCCACTTCCCACGGATGTGCCGCTCAACAGTGAACACGCCCGGAGTGTAGTCAAGCTTCTCGCTGATATCCTCGCCGATGCGTACGCGCTGGCAGCCACAGGAGCAGCTTAACTCAGTCGGTTCGTGATGGATGTCGGTGCGGGGCAACTGGGGCGGCAACGGCAAGCGTTTGGCCCGCTTGCGAGGTTTCTCCTGCGGCGCGTCCGAGCGCAGTTCATCCAACTCGGCCTCAAGCGCTGCCAAATCCTCATCAATGGCCTCGTCGAGCAAGCTTAACTGCTCGGCAGTGAACTGTTCGCTACGTCTGCCGAATTGCAGGCGTTTGATGACCGAGAGCTCATGGGTGAGCTGGTCAATGCGCGTTTGGCGGTAGTGCGATTCACGCGTCTTCTCGTCGACCTGGGTCATCAACTGCCGCGCGAGTGCGCGCAGTTGATCGGGGTTCAGGGCGTCGAGATCGGTGGGTGAATTCATGCCCCCAAGTTTGCCAGCACTTGCACGCCGGGGGAATCGGAACTGTTTACGTCATTTGCTATACCACCGCGATTACGTGGTCGTGCGCCAACGTCTGCCAGGGCAGCCCGATCACGAGTGCGCGCAGTTGCTCGAGATTTAACGTCTCAGAAATATCACTATGACCATTGGCCCAAACGAAATGACCTTTGTTCAAGCGTCGTGCAGCGAGCCAGACGCCAAAACCGTCGTACACCAGGACCTTCATGCGCGTCGAGCGCTGATTGGCAAACAGATATGCATGATGTGGCCGTGCGGACCCAAATACCTTCACCACGCGAGCAAGGATGGTATCAGCGCCGGCACGCATATCGAGGGGTTCGGTCGCAAGCCAAATGGCGTCGATGCGGATCATCGCAGCACCTCCCGAACCCAAGCTGCGCTGTCACTCAAGCAAAGCTGCGGCCACAGCACTGACACCGTTGTGCCATTGCGCTGAATGTCGATACGCACGTTTGCTTGCGCCGCGTCGGGCGCTTGTGGTGTCGGCACGGTCATTGGCAACGCGACGAAGGCAGGCTTTACGTCGACAACAACCGATTTGAGTGCAGGCGGCGCAGCGTCGCTGGAATCGGCGGCATCTTTAATCCAACGCCGCAGCACATTGGGGTTCAGACCATGCGAAATCGCCACGGCTGAACATGAGACGCCGACCTGGCGACATTGTTCGATAAGCTCTGACTTGAACGAGGTGCTGTAGGTGCGCCGTGTGCGCCCGGTCGGAATGTCTTGGGAAATAGTGTGCACGTGTCCGCTTCCTGATCGTGGAAACGTATGCTCTTACGCCGAAGAATAGAAAACCAGATGAGATTGCCGGGTGCTTACGTACTTCGGGACTGTACATACACGCTTTAATGATCGCGCACTTCGCGTTGTCTATGATTACGCGCTCTGGGTGGCCACCAACCATTCAAAGGTACGACGGTGGCAAGCCAGCCAAGTCTCAACCGTCTGGTCGAACACAATCTCGGCATACTGATGCCGAGACCAGCACAACGTCGCCACATAGATCCACGTCTTGAGTGGAGCTCCGGATTCGTGAATCAATACGGGTCCGGCGCCGAAATCAACTTGCATCGCCTCGCCCGGAGCGAAATCCAGAATCGTCGTAGCGGCCACGCCGCGCTCGGCTTTCAAGTGGATCAGGAAACGACGCATCGCGGAGTAGCTGCCGGTGTAGCCGTGATTGCGTCTGAGCGCGCCGTACATGGTCGTGCCTTGCACACCGGCGTCGAACCAGCTGCGGATCAGGTCGCGAAATGGCTCGAGCGTTGAGATGCAACTGCGAGCTACGCCAGGATCGCGTCCGAATATGCCTGCGAGCTCCGCATCGTCCGGGAGCGGCCGGTCCAGCCCCAGCCAGCCCCGCTCGAGCGCCACCTTACGCACGCCCTTGAGTTTGCCGCGGCCCATAAGCCGTGCGCCGGCAATGTCGCGATCTGAATCACCTTGACGCATGCGCGTCAAAACTTGTCGATGTTCAAACACCTCGAATCTCCTGTTGCTCATCGGCCCTCCGGGGCAAAAACTCCGAAGATAGCCAGTTACGGAAATTCGAAACGCGTTTCGGCCTACACCGACACAAGACAACGAGCGAGCAAAGTGGCTCGATTACGTCGATCCTGAGGTGGCTTTATACGCCGATCATCGAGTGGCCTGAATATGCCGATCATTCACTGGCCCGATTACGGCGATCATCCGGTGGCTGGATTACGCCGATCATGAAATGGACCGATTACGCCGATCCGTGACAAGGGCAGACAAGCCGTAAGTCTGGCGAGAGCAGGTTGAACCCATGGAGACTGATGGAGTGGATCTGTTTTGATACGTGAAACGACACGCACCGTATTAGCCGAATACCGAATAACCGGCATCAGGTCCATAGCATTTATTAAATAGAAAAGCCGTTTCCATCAATCTGAGCAGCGCATAATTCCTTACGCAAAAATAGTTCGTCCCTTTGTATTGATGCTTTCGTTCCGTAAACCGTAACGTGTTGGCATGCGCTCTCAGCATTCGCCAGTCATGGGCAGAAATTCTTTCGAAACACCTGCGATTTTCTTTCGTTATCTGGAGACCGTTATGCCGTCATTCTTTGACCTTGAAGCTTTTTCCGGCAAAAAGAAATGGGAGTTCTTCCGCGACGTGGTGGCCACTACCTATGTTCCAGTCGATGTTAAGTGCGATGAGACGGACAAATTTGATGCCTGGATCGACCGGACTCAAATAGGCGTTGTCACAGTTGATCGGGCGTACTTGGCGCAAATGGATGTGGATAGAAATGCCCGCCACATCGCGCGGTCTGACGATGACCCGTTACTGATCGCAGTACCGCTGTCCGGCTCGATTTTCGTCAACCAAGACTCCAAGGATGCGCTGGTTGGCCCTGGCGAGTTTTATGTCATGGATCCGGCCAGGCCGTATCGGCTGACTGTTGTGGAAGACATGACCTTTTTGTCGATTCAACTTCCGCGCAAGCTGTTAACTTCAAACATCACGCAGATAGAACACGTTACGGGAACAAGCTTTAATCGCGAGCTCCCTTACGCGCGGCTTGCGATGGATTTTGCGTCCAGTCTCAATAGTGTCGCCGATGCCATCGAACCCATTTCAGCAAACCGGATTGGTGCAATAGCCGTCGATTTGTTCACCATGGCATTGTGGGAGCGCCTTGGGAAGGTGCGTACTCATAGTACGACGCATCGATCCGCGCAATTCCGCAAAGCAATATCCTTCATTGAAGAGCATCTTGCAGATGAAGACTTGAGTCTTGAAAAAGTTGCAATTTCGATGGGGATTTCGACCCGTTACTTGCATGGTCTTCTGTCAGAAGGGGGCACCGACTACCGCCGATACGTGCTTGAGCAGAGACTGGCACGATGTGCGCGAGAACTGGCGTCCGGCGGTGTTTTCGATATTTCCATTGCCGACATCGCCTACAAATGGGGATTTTCCGACAACGCGCACTTCAGCCGGACGTTCAAGAAACACTATGGGATGTCGCCTCGTGACTACCGTGCGTTGCATCAACTCCCGTAGGCTCGTGACCAGGGCTTGACTCCGCAAAGCTGCTTGGCTAACGCGTCCACAGCATCTATCCGAGTCGGTTAAAGGGCGCGCGGAATATACTAAGCTATCCAAAATAAGTAGATGGACCGCCTATGTCGGGTGTCAAGTCGACCGGATCATTATCGGACTCGGACTCGGACTCGGACTCGGACTCGGACTCGGACTCGGACTCGGACTCGGACTCGGACTCGGACTCGGACTCGGACTCGGACTCGGACTCGGACTCGGACTCGGACTCGGACTCGGCGATGGTGATCCAGCCAGGTTGCACAGTGACGGGGCGTTTGAGCAATCCTGCACAGACAATCCGAAGCGTATCCAAAGCACCGGCGAACCCGTTTGAACCAAGACTTTATTAAGAATTAATTCCGTATTAATCGCGGTCGTTTCGTTACGCCCTACACTTGTTGAGCCAGATTGATCAGGACCACCAGTTCTTATTTTCAATCTGAAAGATGGCCATCAGTCTTCCGGTATCGCCGATGCTCATCACTCTCGGGATTGCCTTGTCACCCGTCAGTGAAAGACCAGCGTATTCGTCAAATCTTTAAGAAAAGGCCAAGAGAACCATGCCAGATACCAACGCGCAAACACCGCTGATGGCAACGCGTCGAGCGCTCTTTAAACTCGCGGCTGCGGTTGGCGCGGCTGCCACCATGCCGTTCGCAGCTTCTGCGGCGGAGCGCGCCACGAAGATCCCGGTCCACAGCGACCATAGCAACGGAGAAAGGGCAATGAACACGGTAACAACCAAAGACGGCGTCCAGATTTTTTATAAAGACTGGGGAAGCGGACAGCCCATCGTTTTCTCGCACGGCTGGCCGCTAAGCGCAGACGACTGGGATACCCAGATGATGTTTTTCCTGAACCACGGATATCGTGTGATCGCGCACGACCGACGAGGTCACGGCCGCTCGACCCAGACCGCAGATGGTCATGACATGGATCATTATGCGGACGATCTCGCAACCGTCACCGCGCATCTGAACCTGAAGGACGCCATCCATGTGGGTCACTCGACAGGCGGCGGCGAGGTTGTGCGCTATCTTGCGAGACACGGCGAAAGCCGCGTTTCGAAGGCTGTATTGATCAGCTCGGTCCCGCCTCTGATGCTCCAGACTCCCGCGAATCCGGGCGGACTTCCCAAGTCTGTGTTCGATGGATTGCAGGAACAGGTGGCGAAGAACAGGGCGCAATTCTTCCGTGACCTGCCCGCAGGACCTTTTTATGGTTACAACCGCGAAGGCGCGAAACCGTCTGAAGGCATCATTCAGAATTGGTGGCGACAAGGCATGAATGGGGGTGCCAAAGCACACTACGACGGCATCGTTGCGTTTTCGCAGACGGACTTCACCGAGGACTTGAAGAAGATCAACGTCCCGACGTTGGTCATGCACGGAGATGACGACCAGATCGTGCCTTACGCAGACTCCGGTCCGCTGACAGCCAAGCTGGTGAAAAACGGCATCTTGAAAACCTACAAGGGTTATCCGCACGGGATGCCGACAACGGAAGCCGAGACGATCAACGCAGACCTGCTGGCGTTTATCAAAGGCTAAGGCGCTTAGGATTACGGTTTTCCAGCGGTGAATGTTTCGTCGCCGTCCTGGTCGACAGAGCACAAGCTCGATATGTGCTCTGTCCAGATCGCTTCGTTTTGAAGGTAGCGGGTCTCTCATCGGCAACTGAACGCTACCTTGAGGAACACAAACAGATAGCCTCCGCTTCGGGATCATCTTGCACGCCTGCGCTTCTGCTTACGATTCAAACGAGGAACTAACGCGATGAACGACTCGACCGTAACCCATACTCTCTTCCAGGTTTCCACGTCCGGTGCATTGGTCGCAGGCGTCTTTTCCGGCGCAGTCTCATGTCGAACGTTGCTGGACCACGGGGACTTCGGCGTCGGAACTTTTGCCAGGCTCGACGGCGAAATGGTCGTTCTCGAAGGGAAGATTTATCAGGTGAGAAGCGACGGCTCTGTATCGTTGGCGAGCGCTGACGAGGAGGCGCCCTTTGCAGTGGTCACACGGTTTAGTGCTAATGTCGACGTGGCGGATCTGGAGCTTCCTTCGTTGGAAGCGCTGACGAAACGCTGTGATGACACACGTCCCTCAAACAACATCTTCTATGCATACCGTGTGGACGGTGAGTTCGACATGCTTCGGGCGCGGGCTGTGAGTCCGCCGGCAGATGACGCGCGACTGGTCGATGCAGCGAAGCAGCAAGCGGAATTCAAACTCTCCAATATCTCCGGAACGCTGGTGGGCCTGTGGTCGCCCGGATTTTCCAGCGCTTTCAGCGTGCCTGGTTACCACTTCCACTTTATTTCCGATGATCGCAAGCATGGAGGACATCTGCTCGACTGTTCCATCCATTCAGCACGTCTTCGGATGGAGTGCCTCACGGACTTTCATCTCGCTTTGCCGCAAAACGAAGACTTCCTCAAGGCGGACCTAAGCCGGAACTCTGCCGACGAACTCGCGTATGCGGAAAAATCCCATTGACTTAAAAGGAGCGGGTCATGACCGATCATTCTGAAAATCCGGCGCTCACCGGTGCCGATATCGTCGTCAAAACCCTTGAAGCGCGTGGTGTTAAATACGTATTCGGCATTCCGGGTGCGAAAATCGATGCAGTGTTTAACGCGCTCATGGATTCAAGTATTGAAACTGTCGTATGCCGGCACGAGCAGAATGCGGCTTTCATAGCAGGCGGCATTGGACGATTGACGGGCAGAGCCGGCATAGCGATAGGAACGTCGGGGCCGGGCGTGTCCAACCTTGTAACCGGTATGGCGACAGCGACGTCCGAGGGCGACCCAATGGTCGCGTTAGGCGGAGCCGTAGCGACTTCGGAAACGCTGAAGCAAATCCACCAAACCATGGATTCGGTGCAACTTTGCAAGCCGGTCACGAAATTCAGTGCTGCAGTTGGGGCGAGAGAATCAGTGGGCGAAGTTCTGGCGAATGCATTCAGGATTGCTGAATCTGGACGGCCGGGCGCGACCTTTGTCAGCTTGCCAAAAGACATCATGTCAGCGCCCGCAGGTTGCAATGTACTGGTGCCTCCGATGCACGCCGGGCCCGGTCCTGCAGATGACGCTGCCATTAAAGAGGCGGCACGCTTGATTCACGAAGCGAGCACCCCGGTCGTTCTTCTGGGAATGCTGGCCAGTAAGCCGGCCAACGCTGAAGCGTTGCGCACGTTTATCGAACAGAACAAGCTGCCGGCGGTTGGAACGTTCCAGGCGGCGGGCGCGGTGTCTGCACATCTACTGGAGAGTTTTGGCGGACGCGTCGGGCAACTGGCGAATCAGCCTGCTGACCGCCTGCTCGAAGCGGCCGACCTGGTTATAACGGTGGGATACGATCCCGTGGAGTACGATCCGCAGATATGGAACAAAGGAAGAGATCGCAAGATCATTCACATTGACGTGTTGTCTGCCGACTTGGACAACTTCTATTGCCCGGCAGTCGAGCTGATGGGCGACATATCGCAGACCTTGCCTACGCTAAGCACGTTGATCGGCGGCCGAGAGTTTTCATCTATCACGACCGGAATCCTTCACTCTATCGCAGCGGAACGCAAGATCATCTCCGGAGAGTCCGCACACCGAACCGGCACTCCCGTCCATCCGCTACGCATTGTTCATGAACTCCAGAATATCTTGTCCGAGGACGTTACCCTCTGCCTGGATATGGGCTCGTTTCACCTCTGGATCGCCCGCCATCTATACAGCTTCAGAGCCCGGCAAATATTGATTTCGAACGGACAACAGACGCTTGGCGTGGCGCTGCCATGGGCCATAGCGGCAACACTTGTCCGGCCCAGCGAGAAGGTGCTGTCTATCTCCGGCGATGGAGGCTTTCTGTTTTCCGCGATGGAGCTGGAGACAGCGGTCCGGCTGAAATGCAATCTTGTGCATATGGTATGGATAGACGGAACATACGACATGGTGGGGGTGCAAGAGCAAGCGAAATACGGCCGCAAGTCCGGCGTCGAGCTGGGTCCCTACGATACCGTCAAATACGCCGAAGCATTCGGGGCTACCGGCTTGATGATCCGCACGGCCGACGAGATCTCAAAGGTGTTGAAAAGAGCGTTTGAAACACCAGGCCCGGTGGTAGTCGGCGTGCAAGTTGACTACAGTGATAATCACAAACTTTTCGAAATGATCGATGAGAACAGCCTTCATTGAACGCTGCAGCAAAGCAAAAATTGCTCGGTTGCGATAGCGATCGCCCTGCCGCTGCGGGTCCGACGGGAAAGACGTTCCTGGCGCTCCCGGTTGTAGCCGATTTATGGGTCGCTACCGAACGGATGCGATGAAGCAGAGAACCGGGCGTTTGTTTGTGAATTGCCCACGGGCCAGCGATGGTGGAAAAACCGTGGCTGATCGGTCACATTACAAGGTTACCTTCAGGAGAAATAGAAATGAGCAAGAAAGTTGCCGAAATTATTGTGGAAACGCTCGCTTCGGCTGGAGTTAAGCACTGCTACGGGATTGTTGGAGATACACTGAATCTCATCGCTCAACATATTGAAGAGAGCGAGATTGAATGGGTCCATATGCGGCACGAGGAGGCGGGCGCGTTCGCCGCCGAAGCCGAAGCCATGCTCACCGGCAACCTGACGGCGGTCGCAGGAAGTTGCGGCCCGGGCAGCCTTCACTTCATTAACGGCCTCGTGGATGCCAACCGTAACCGGGCTCCGGTTATCCTCATCGCGACCCAGGTAGCGAGCGAGGAACTCGGCTTTAACTTCCCGCAGGAAGTGGACTTCAAGGCGATCTACGGTTCGTGCAGCGTGTTCTGCGACATGATCATCACGCCCGAGCAGGCCCGGCGCAAGACCGTCATTGCTTGCCAGACCGCTATTGCAAAGGGTGGTGTCGCCGTGCTGATCGTTCCGGTCGACATTGCCCACGCCAGCGCAAGCGACAGCGTTCCGTATTCGATCCACACGAACGTGCCCATGGTCCGCCCAAATGATGCGGACCTTGACCGTATCGCTGACATCCTCAATTCGGGCGGCGACGAGATCACGATCTACGGAGGATCGGGATGTCGTGGCGCCCATGCCGAGGTCCTGGCCGTTGCCGAGCGGCTCAAGGCGCCTATTGCGCACACATCCCGCGCCAAAGACGCGCTTGAACACGAAAACCCGTATAACGTCGGAATGACCGGCATCATCGGCGGTGAAGCGGGTTATCTGGCGGTATCTGAATGCGAGACCTTGTTGTTGCTGGGTGCCGACTTCGCGTGGCGGCAGTTCTACCCGGAGAAAGCCAAAATCGTTCAAATCGACATCGCGCCGGATCATCTCGGCCGGCGGCATCCGGTGACGTTGGGACTGGTTGGCGATATCAAGTCCACCATGGAAGCGTTGCTTCCGCGTCTTAAGCCGCGGACGTCGACCGAGTTCCGCGACAAGCTCGTCGAGCGGCATGCCCGCGCAGTGGAAACTCACCGCGCCAAGGCCGTTCCGTCGAACCGCGGAACGATTCCCCCGATCTATCTGACCGAATTGATCAATCGGCACGCAGCGAGCGATGCTCTCTTCTGCGCCGACGATGGGACGCCCGTTGTCTGGCTTTATCGGCATATCGAGACGAACGGGAAACGTCGGGTGTTTTCGAGCCTGCTCCACGGCACGATGGCGGCGGCCATGCCTATGGCATTAGGACTGCAAAAGTGCCAGCCGGGACGCCAGGTGATTTCCATGTCCGGCGACGGCGGTCTCGCCATGATGTTCGGTGAGCTCATGACGGCCGTGCAGGAGAAGCTGCCAATCAAGGTGGTCGTGTTCGACAACGGGAAGCTTGGGTTTATCGACATAGAGCAGAAGTCCGAAGGCATGATTCCACTCTATACAGGCCTGTTAAACCCGGACTTCGGCAAGGTGGCAGAGGCGATTGGATTTTGGGGACGCACGGTGACGAAAGCCGACGAGCTCGAAGACGCAGTCATTGCATGGTTGAATGAACCCGGCCCCGCACTTCTGAATGTCAAGGTAGACACCATGACGCTTGTGACGCCGCCGAAGATCGAGCTGGGTCCTATGTATGGAATGGCTTTGTATTCGGCGAAAGCAATGCTGAAGGGGCAGTCTGCCGACGTGTTCGCCATGATCCGCGAAAACCTATAGGACGTGCGAGGTTTAGCAGGGTGGCATCCGCACCGAGAGCGCATTGGCCGTTTGCGGCCAATGCGTGCGCATGCTTACGAAGACACGTTATGGCTCGACCTAGGCACGCGTAAGGGCAAACGGAAGTACCTGTGCCGAAGAAGGTGACTATGAACG
>Ga0302182_10001685_pt1 | contig 11302 bp, 6 predicted proteins | sample I_Palsa_N3_1_FD_198781 | JGI IMG/M metagenome (GOLD analysis project Ga0302182, IMG submission 198781) | Peat permafrost microbial communities from Stordalen Mire near Abisko, Sweden - I_Palsa_N3_1 | ecosystem: Environmental > Terrestrial > Soil > Palsa > Peat permafrost | place: Sweden: Abisko...
CATCACGCGCCAACCTCCTCCTCGGGTCTTGTCTGGTCCCATCTTTATCCCCAACCCTCGCGGAATAGCTCCAACACCTTCACCGGATGCATCTCTGGAGCTGATCCGACAGCCACTGGAAAGCGAACTCTTGTCTCTGGCAGGCACGGGGACAAATTCACGTCTGATCCCAAAAGATCTCCTGTCGAGACAGGTTCAGGAGCGGATGCGGATCTATGAACAGCAATTGGATCAAAGGATTCAAGCCGTTCAGGCCAACAACCGCCGATTGCTGGAACTAAAGTCCATGATTCAAGAACACAATCTTGTTTTATCTCATCAGGATGGGATAGAAGACGACGACGAGCTGAGTCTAGACGAAGAAGAGGAAGAGATGGAGAGGGTGGATCGTTTGGAGCGTGAAAAGGAACGACTGGAACTGGAAGAAGCCCGGATTATGTTGGACCAGAGCAACCTCCTACAACAACAACTCCGTGAAGATCTGGACCGTGAACGAGCGACAACAGCGGAACACGCATCCAAGGTTCAGGAGCTTTCTGTCCAGGCACAGGCATTGTTGAGCAAATCGGAGAAGTATGCTCAGGATCTAGAGACGTCTAGACAACAGGCACAAGAGGCGGCGCAGGAGCGTTTGCGATTTGAAAAGGAGGTCGAGGAGGCTCAAAGGATGCAACGTGAGCTGCAGTCTACCCTGGATAGCGCGTTGACGGGACGGGAGCTAGACCAGGGCAATGACTCAAAGCTCTTGGTTTCCGAGAATACAGCGCTTCGTCGTCAACTCCAAGAGTTGAAACATCAAATGGCTCAACAGGAGGAGCAGAACAGGGCGGCGATCGGTCAGCATGTACATAGAAACCAAAAGTTGGAGCGAGATCTCCAGAAGGAGAAGGATCTGAATGCAGAGGATCAGGAGGCGCGGTCCAGAGTCCGGGCCAGGGTGGACGAGTTGGTACGTACGCTCGAGAGCAAAGAGGATCAGATTGCGCAACTGCAGACCACCCTTGAGAAACGGGACGATCTCCTGGACCGTCGACAACGGCAGTTGGATGCCTCTCAGGAGGAAGTCCATTCTTTACGCGTCCAGCTGGAAGTCCAAGAGGCCGACGGGGACCAGGATCTGCAGCAGATGAACGACCAACACAAGAAGGAGCTGAAACACCGACAGACGGAACTCAAAGAGATCATTCAAGAACTGACGTTGGAGAAGGAATCCAACCGGAAGCACCAGAACCGGATCCAGATCTTACTCGAGTCCCAACAAGAGTCCAGTCAATTGAGCGACGCCAAGATCCGACAGCTCCAGGAGGAACTAGACCAACAGAGGACGCAACTCACAAAGTCGGCCACGTCCTCTGTGGCCTCTGTGCAGGCACAAGCGGCCACGATTCATGAGTTGGAGTTGCAATTGGAGGATCAGCAACATTTGTTGGTGGAGAAGGATGATCGGATCCAGCAGGTGGAGCGGGAGCGGGACATGGCGCAGCAACAGGCACGGAGTGCGGTTGAGGATATGGATTTGGATATCAAGGATCTGCAGGCCGAGTTCTCAAAAATGTCCAAGGATCTTACCCGGGCGCGTCAGGCATTGGATGAGGAAAGGAACAAGGTCGTAGAGCTGGATAATCTTTTGAATCACAAGGAAGAAGATTTGATCCATCTGCAACAGCATCAGCAATGGTCCCGACAAAATGATGGACACCAGGTGGAGTTTGAGACAAACACTCTGCAGGATCTGTTGGTGGAAGTGGAGGAGATTGCGCATGCGGCTGCTCAAATGATGCAGGAACATGAAGAAGAAGACGGTCACGACCATGACCACGATCACGACGAGGGTCATCGTCCAGTGCCTCAGCCTCTGACCGCCGCGGATGTGGACGCGATTCGGGAGTTACCCTTGAACGAAGTCGTGACGAGGTTACAGGACAAGGTCCGAGGCTTGAAGCAGGAACATCTGGAACTGCTCGAGTCTCGATCGTACCAGGATGAGTATTTGGAACAACAACGGCGTCAATTGGAGCAGTGTGATGGTGATATGGAGACCATGCAAGACCAAATGCAGCGGATGGAGCAGGATCGACAAGCAATGGAGGATCAACAGCGACTGCTGCAACAAGATCTTGATCTGGCTTTGGAGCGGCAGCAACAGCTCACTCAACAAGTGCAGCAAAAAGATAAACGGATTGCAGAACTCTCTTCATCTGCCAGATCCAGTCGTCGTGATGATCTAGCCCAGTCTACGTCCACACGTCGACAGCAGCAAGAGCATCAACAACAGCTGGACAGCTTGTTGGCACAATTGGAGGAGATGGAGAGTGAACGCAACAGTTTGTTGGACAAGATGCAATTGAACGAAAACATGATCCAGGACCAGACCGAAGCCGCCAAGGCGATCCGAGCCCAGTATGCCACCAAAGTCGAGGCCATGAAGGCGCAGATCATCAAGCATCGCAAGACTGTCGTTCACCAGGAGGGTCAGCTGTTCTTGTACCTGTCTGTGATTGAAAAGCTGAAACTCCAGCTCCGGGAGGGAGAGAAGGCGGCCAAGGCGAATCATCAAGCGGCTGCCACGGCCATCAAGGAAGGTGAACAGGAACGTAACGCCAACCTTCAACAAACTAATAATACTAATACCGGCGCCCCTATTAATACCAGCAATACCAACAATACCAACAACGGGACCTCTGCCGCGATGACAGCAACTCCAGGAGCTCCGGCGCCCCTGTCAAAAGCCACTGCCGTGTAATCAAATAAAAAACTTTTTTCTAGAGTGTTTTTTCTTCAAACGTCTTCATTATTGGGGTGGGAAAATGGTTTATTTTCCAACCTCAACACTCAGATATTAATATCAACCGACAGCCTTGGTCCGACTTCATTCTGCAGCCTGGTGGCCAACCAGCCATAGACCGCGCCCAGCTGCAACACCTCCAATGCCTGCATCTGTTGCGCAAACTGTGTGAGTCTAACACGGGTGCACAGATGCGCCGGGGGGATAAAAAACAACCGCAGGCTCTTTTGCAAATAACTCGTCGGCTCTTGCTGCTGCTCCAGATCTTGTCCTGGTATCGCGACAGGGACGACGGGCTCGGTCAAGACTTGCAGGACGTTGTCATCGATATCCCAATGCGGTCCCCGCAGCTGCAGCTCTTCCAGTCGCTTCATATTGGTAAAGATGGAAAACCGTCTTCGTGCAGCCTCCAAAGCCGTGGGTGCAATCTCTGTTGTCGGCTCTTCTTCATCGTCTCCCATGGGAGCGGAATCCTGAGAGGCCAAAGAGGGGGATGTTGCTGTTGCAAGAAGGGGGCGATGGGGGATATCGAATGCATCGGCGTTATCACCAGCTAGGTACCGACCAGACGAGCTTCTGGGCGTGCTGACCTCAATCGTCAATCGAACAACACGCAACTCGGGAAACTGCCTTAGAGATTGGAGATCCATGTAACGAACAAAACGACCGCAGAGTTCCAAGACTATGAGCCTTGGGCAGAACCAATCAATCGTTAGTCGAATGTAGGCATCCCGCAGTTCGGACCCGTCCTCAAAACCAGTCAATTCCTCAATCGAATCTCTGAATGCATCCGCGGCATCTTCCAAAGACTGGACCAGATCCTGTCCTTCGCCATACAGTTTTATCTTTCTCAAGGATGGCACGATAACTGGTGAAAACGTGGTCGCATCGACTTCATTCAACAATGTTGTTGAGGTGCCTGCATCAGCCTGGGTAGCAGTGCCTGGGTTGGTGGTTGTAGGTGTGATCGGAATCGCAGCTCGACCAACACCTCTTCTCCTTTTTCGTGTCTCGCCAGCATACTGTCCAATGGGCCTTTCAAGATCAATGGCCCAGGTCAATGAATCTGGTCTCTGACATGGCATCCAGACTTCTTCCAGTCGATGAGCCTTTTGGAGAAACGAGGTCTCGACCTTGACCAAGTCCAATCGTCTCGAAATGTTGGTCCTTAGAGATTTGAGACGACGCGTAGGAATTTGATCAAAATTCGGCACGTCCGAGTTCCATGCCGAAAGATCCACCACTTCTAAAGGATGGATCTGTGATAATAAAAGCACTGGTGTCCATGTTCCATGTGAACCTCGGATCACAATCTCCTTGAGCGGAATCAAATCCTCTTCTCGTTCGATCCGCTGTTGTTCATGTTTCCGTCTTGCCGCCAGCTTTAAGGGCCCTTCTTCCGCTGCGATGGGCGGCAAAGTTGTATCCTCTTCCGAAACGAACAGAGTCCGATGCTGTCGAAGAAACTCGAGGGGAATATCCACTTCTTCCAATACCGGCTTTTTACTCCGTCCATGTCGCATATCCCGGGCAAGAGAAAAAGAGAGGGGGAAGGCCTGCATGGAAGGACTCTTGGACGCTCCATAGTCCAGTTCCAGCCGTCTTAGCATTCTCAAGTCGTCGACAATGCCTCGTCCCGTGCCAACGCCTAGGTCGCCGCTCTCTGGTCTGAGTAGTGAACCCAGTTGGGATGGGGTCACGGAGAGAACCTGGATCCGACTGGGGAAATGACTGACAAAGGCAAAGTTTAACTTTCGATTGATGTCGGCCATGATGACCAACTGGGTCTGCTTTTTACTACAGGACTTGAACAAGAGCTGGAAGGCTCGGTAGGTCTTTGGGATTTGGCCCTGGTGAGTAAAGTGGAAGAGGTAATCGGTCGAGAGCGGTAATGGGATCGTGTCATAGAAAGGAAAGATCTGAAGGGCAGGGTCTTCTTGCTGGAAGAGCATCTTGTCGACATCCGTGGCGGCGGCAGCCACGTCCGAGTGCTGGCTGGTGGCCGAAGAAACCTGGACCTGGTTTTGTTTGGAGAGGGTACAGAGGTAGAGCAGACGGACCAGCCGCGCGGTACGCTCAGCTTTGGAGGATTCGTTCCAGGTAAGGTGGGAATCGATGAGTTGGAAGGGACTCCTGTAAAGCAACGGCGCGGCGAGGCTGAAGAAGGAGCGGTTGCACAAGAGCAGCGCGTGGAGTGTGCGGACGTCGTCCCAGAGGTAAAGCGCGATGAGACCGATGCATTCGGGCGGGATTCGCGGCGATGGGATGGACGGAGGCATGTCCTGGAGGGCGAGGGTCATTAGGATGGAAGAAAATGAGAGGAGAGGTGGGGGGAAGGACAGGGGGGATGGAGAAGAGGAAAGCAAAGGAGAAGAAGCAACCTTTTGAACGAAACCCAATATGGATTGGGATTTTGGGGTGGGCGACAGTTCCCCTGTCTCAGGCTCGAGATTGAATCCCGTGACGCTTTTGCGTCTCTTCCTGCGTCTGTGCGAAGCAAATTTCTCTCGTGGTCACTCTCACTGATCAGCTCATTCATTGCATTGTCTTTGTCATCGAGGCGCGCGAATCTCCTTCTTGTTCTTCTTCTTCTTCTTCCTCTGCTTCTTCTCTCCTGAAGCACACCGCGCGTTGAAGCCCTATTTAATTCACTACTCGCCACCGCAACAGCCCGCAACAGCCCAGTCTCTCCTCATTCTCATTCAAAATGGACAACCCTGCCAACGACTCCACCCCCCGCAATGACCGCGCCTCCGCTCCCCCCAAACCACAACAGCCTCCTTCCATCTTTCTAAAGTCAAAGAAGCCGACCTCGGCTACGGTCGGGACACGTCCTCTCCTCAAGCCATTCAAGAACGACTCTATCGATTACAACAACCCAGGAAAGCATGATCCAAAGCCAAATCGACTCACCGCTTTTGCACCCGGTATTCCCATCAGTCTTCCTGGAGCAACCACCTCCACCTCCTCGACCGCTTCATCCACTGCCTCATCAACAGCGAAGGCACCATTTTCCTTTGATAACCATACGAATGATACCTGGAGAGAGCCAAAGGAATCAAAGGGGCGAGGTGCAAAGAGATCCATGTCGATCGCAGATGAGGCAGACAAGAACAAAATTACCGGTTCTGGATCAGCAGCAGACGCGAACGAGGGTCTGACAATTCTGAGAATTAAGCGCAGACGCAATGAGGAGCCGCTGGATACTCTTGGTAATTTGGAGAGAATAAGAGTGCTGATCTTGCTGTCGTGTGTCTGGATGCATGATCGATTTTAACTCACCCTCTAATTTATTTTTCAATACAGTTGTGCAACAACAACTGGACAAGTTGAGTGGAAAGAAGAAGAAGCGGATCGAAGATGAAGTTCTGCAGGAGATTGAGAATGCACTCTCAGGAAAGGCGTCGACGCCAAGTATGTTGCTCCTGTCTGAAAAAACAACCTATCTGCGACTCGGATTAGAGAATGAGGACTGACATTCTATTGTCAATCAACGTTTTTAGAGCCACCAGCCGTGTTCAGGCTTGCCACCACCGTCAACAAGGACAGTTTCAAAGATCCCACACAGTCACTCCAACTTCGAGTATGTGCTCGTGCACTGACTTGAATGGTCATGGTTACCTGTTTTTGATATAGCCTTTACTCACCATTGCTCTGTGAGCGCACCTTTAGAACAAAATTGCAAATATGGCCGAGTCTTCATCATCCTCTTCATCCCGTCCCAGATCGCGAATCGGAGAACGACATGGAACACCCACAGAGTTTGGAGAGCGTGTGCAGGAACGGAGAGGCGAGCTAGCAGAGGCCAAGCAAAAGGAGGCTCGATCTGCTCGTTACAGGGTCATCAATCAAAACAGAGCCGGCCTGAACTCTTCCAAGAAACTTCCACCTCAAGTCAAGTATGTTACGAAAGCCTCTATTTACCATATTCTTTGCTCGATCTTCCTTCACTAATGTATTTTTTTGCCTTTTGCTATAGATCGTCTGTGGAAGTAGAGGCGGAGGCAGCTCTTGATATGTTCAAGATGTATGACGCCGTCAAAGAGGACGAACCAAAGTCGAAAAAGCAGATGTAAGTGTCCTGCGCTTTACCATGAGAAGTTCAATAGTCAAGTCCGTTATGATCAAAATTTTAACTGAAAGCTCACTCTCCTGTTCTCTCTGATAATATAGTGAAAAGGAAGCAGAAGAGTCCGACATCATGTGCAATTTTCTACCCATGGTCCGCGAATATCTGTCTAGTAAGGATCTCCCGATGTCAGTTTGCAACCTGGATCCGGACATCGCCATTGCCCGTTGACTAACGCCAATCATTTACTACCTTGTGATAGTTTCGGACAACTCATCAGAGCCCAAGATCAGCGTTGACAAGGATGCGGAAGACTCCTCAGCAAGAAGTTCACTGATGGCGCAAACCAGTAAACCCAAGAAAGCAAACGGCGAGGAGGAAGACGAGGACTCAGACGATGAATACGTCTATGACATTTATTATCGGGATGTCCATGCTGACCATAACCATGAATCAAAGCATCGCGACATTGGATCACTGTAAGTTTTGCGATTTCTGGAAAACCTTTTTCTCCTTGCAGGGAAAACCATGGAGTCATTAACACCTCTTCTTCTATTCCCTCGACCTTTCTAGTCTGTGGTTCAGTGATGACGAAAACAACTTTATGAACGAGGATGACTCTAGCGATGATGACTATGAGGACTCGGACTCGAATGCCGAGGATTATTACCAGAACGATTACCCGGAAGATGAGCTCAGCGACGAAGACATTCCCTGTAAGCCAATACGCTGTCTGTTTCTCACTCTACTCTCTCTTTCTTTTTCATAGATGAACTGTCTGCTAGCGATGATGATGAAGACGACTACATGTACTAGTCAATAAACTGTTTGCTGCCCTGCATCAATTCGCGCAACCAGAGGGGTGGAATTTAAAGCGGGCTTTTTTTTTTAATAATGCTTGCTCGCCAAGATATAAAGTACAGGTTATCGGCTCCTTAAAAGATGGCGGGAAACTTTTGTGCCTTGATGATCTGTTCGTTGTAAATCTCCAAGTTGAAATCGTTTCCAAAGTTGGTTGAAGTGAGCTCTGAGATCGAGAGGTCCTCGTTGACGATTCCAATGACCTCCATGAACTTGGTGCCGTATTGTGATTCCTAACAAATGACATTCAGGCACAAGGGAGGAGGGGAGGGGCAGCAGAGTCAGTTTTCAAAAAAAGGAAGAGTTTCCAGCAGGTCTACCCATTTGGACAGAAAAGCAGAAAGGGTCCTGGCTTACAGGGGTCATGTGAACATGGACTTGACCGTTGTCACTGGCAGTAAAGACAGCCAAGGTTGTGTTTTGCTAATGATTCCATGGAGGCAAAAAAGATGGAAGGGTCAGCCAAATGGTCGTATTTGCCACCAAAAAAAACTCAAAAAAAAGGCGCATGCACTCGCTGCTCCTGGAATTCCGTCGAGATTTGAAGCAGGTGTCTGGACCTTCCAGTGCAATGTCGGAGGAAATGATATCCACCAAAGTTGAATGAAGTTCCAAGCAGAGCGGTCTTGTCGATGAATGATGCATCCTGATTTCCAGAGACTTCAAATCCAAAGCGCTTCCTTTTGCCACCATTTCCATTTCCATGTCCCTGGGAATTGAGCCGTTGAGGATGTCCAGACGTACAGATTCGACACGGCCGACGAGACGGACATGGCCTTTAAGGTGGTTTCCGAGCATGGCCGAGTTGACGCGAGGGGTGGATGGGAAGCTCATGGTGTGAGGTATGCTGAGGGGAGTGAATGTGTGGGTGTTGGAGAGTAAGCAGGAAAGTGAAAGGATGGGCGAAACGGACCAAAAGAAGAGGAGACTCACCCAGTCTGTGCTGTGGCTTTGATTTCATTTCATCGCGGTGGATGCGCGTTGTCTTTGTTTGTCCACAAAAACAGACAGAGCGAGGGACGCGTTGCGATTTCCACGTACGCCCGGTCTCTTTCTTTTTTCTTCCTTGTACGTGACATACCTGTCGCGCGTGCTCTGCCTCGGAAACGAGCGTGCATGCGTGCATGGTGAAAGAGTTGGAAGTCTGCATCAATCTGCTTTTGTTCCCTCAGCTCAACCCGATTCGACTCAGCACTACCTCGCACCCCGACTCGGGAGCAAGCCGCCATGGACAACTCTACACGGACCCTGACTGCGTCCCTGGCTGTCATCACCCTGGCCGCCATCATCACCACCATCTTGACATCACCCTCCTCTTCCTCAACCATCTCGCCCAGACTCGACTCCAATGGACGCAAGATTAAAGGCTCCGGCCGAACCAAACAAAAGCGCTCTGGGAATCATGAAGGTTAGGCGCGCGACGACATTCAGGCATGCATATTGCTCTCCCACCCTGGCTCTTCCTAACTTTGACTCTCCGCGTCTTACACCTGTTGCTCCTTCCTGCAGTCGACACAGAGACCCCGCAGTATGTCGTCGGTCTGGTCAATGTTGGCAATACATGCTTCGTCAATTCAGTATTACAAGCTCTGGCTTCTCTGCCTTCTTTACGAAGCTATTTGGAGGCACGCAGAGGGTTGGGCCACGACGAGGACTCGATCACGCTGACTTTGGGCGAAACAATAGAAAGTAAGACGAAACAGAGAGGAACGACACTTGACCAGGATAAGAACTCATAAGAGGCGACTCTTTACCTTTTTTTTGATTTCGCCGACAGTGTTGAATACGATACAGAAACGACGCAGTGCAAAGCGTCTAGTCCGTATCTTGAAGTCTCTAAAGGCCAAGGCATCTCAGGTTCTGACAAGCCAGCAACAGGTATAGGAAAGAAATCGCACCATTATATCCTCTTGGACCGGACATCATCCGTTAACCCTCATCGATTTACATCCCTTGCTCCAGGATGCACAGGAGCTCTTTCAGATTTTGTCGACACAACTTTCCGAGGAACGTGAGAAACTTGATCACTTCGGGACGCCGTCTCTTCTGGATCGGGTGGCCGTTAACGAGATTTTGAGCCCGACTTCTCCACCTCCATCTTTGTTGTCCTCGTCGGTGCTGTCATCCTCCACCTCCTTTTCGAGGATGCGCCGTTCATCGGTCTCGTCTGTTATGTCCACATCTCAGCTTCTACTTCCTGCAACCGTCAATGCGCGAAGAAATAGCTCTGGCAACTCACAGGAAGGAGAGCACGACGGAGGGCAAAGCGAATCAGCCAGCAATGAGAAAGCTCTTCAGGAATCTGCTGGAATGAGAGAAAGCGTCATTATAGATAAGCACGAACAGGAAAAACATGCCAGAGCCAAGAGTCCCTTCATGGGATTGCTGGCCAGTCGTGTGTCTTGCGTGGACTGTGGTTACACTGTATGTGAAAGATCGTCTTCATTTGCCTTTAGGATGACATCTTCAGATCTTGCGATGATTGTCTAACTCGAGGAACGGATTTACAATAGGCTGCTATTCGTCACTCGACCTTTGACAGCTTGTCGCTTACTGTCCCTATGCAGGTATGTAGCTGCCGTTGCTGACTGGACCGTCTCTTTCGATTATTTTTTAACCTCGGTTCGCCGATGATATCTTTTGTTATTCTGCCAGTACGCTTGCACACTGGAAGACTGTCTTGAGGCGTTCATTCACTTGGATACGATTCACGACTTTAACTGTCGGAAATGCACACTTTTGAGTGCCAGTCGGGACCTCGAGCTCATGATCGAACAAGGGAAACGAAAAATGGCTTTAAAAAAAGAAAAGGAGGATGGCAAGCAGGATGAAGATCATACCTCGACTTCAACCTCCAGTGAAGCACTAGAAAATGGAGATCCAGAGGAGAATGTCTCTCCCCTGGAGAACGACATTACAGGAAACAGGGATGGCGTAGATATGGACAAGAAGCTCTCGAAAGCAAAGGGGACGACGATCACGTTAGAGGAGATGCAGAGTCTCAAAGACAAAGTGGACGATTGTCTTGCCAATAACATAGAAATGGACTTGGTAAGTTTACCCTCTGATATCTTGGTTAAAATTCGCCAGAATGCCATCTGACCATGCTCTTTCCTTCATGCCGTTTATTCGCAGTCACCGATCGAATTGAAGGCTGTGCAATCAAAAAAGACAACCAAACACTCCATGATTGCCAAACCTCCACAGGCTCTGTGCCTTCATTTGAACCGGTCTATGTTTACACCCTCAGGTCAGATCGGCAAGAACCCGTGTAGGGTCCAGTTTGGAGCGGAGCTGGATTTCACAAGCTTCACGACTTCGGGCCATTTGACAACTGTACCGACCAGTTCCATGTCTAGACGAGGATCTCTCGCAAACGGATCGAGCACGAGTATACTGAATGGGGTGAGTCGACCACTCTTGCCGTCAGGATCAAAGTCCTGGATAGGATCACCCTTTAGCCATCAGGCAGGCTTGGGATTGAAGGTGGCTACAACGACGATGGCAGGTTCCACGGAAACAAGGACCGGGAAAGGAGACGACGACGTAGGCGATGATCCCCGGATCCTGTATCAACTCTGCGCTGT
>Ga0302182_10001686_pt1 | contig 11295 bp, 16 predicted proteins | sample I_Palsa_N3_1_FD_198781 | JGI IMG/M metagenome (GOLD analysis project Ga0302182, IMG submission 198781) | Peat permafrost microbial communities from Stordalen Mire near Abisko, Sweden - I_Palsa_N3_1 | ecosystem: Environmental > Terrestrial > Soil > Palsa > Peat permafrost | place: Sweden...
CGTTCCGTTGTCCTGCCATGCTATGACACTCTTTCGCAAGTACCCTCGCCACAGAAAATATTCTCAAGAACGTGCAGTGGAGCTGTCAATCATCACCATTTCGATTACAGTTATTAACATTGCAATTTATTTGTGAATCAACAGATGGAGATGCCTTCACCATACCTATTCGCGAACTACGAATTTATATCGGCAACAGGAAAGATTTTCAATGTAGACATGTACCTGCTTGTGTACCAAGCTACAAGTGTCCTACTTGAATGTAACAAGAGTAGTGCAGATCGAAGGCAGAATGGAGACTTTACTGCACTTGAGAAAGCTTTGAGGTGCCATGTAGGTGATGCATAGATGGCGCTGGGCAGATGTGAAGAGTAGCTTCTACATTGAGGTTGGCTTGAATCTCTTCCTTGCCCTTGCCCCCCTGTCCTTGAGCGACGGCCTTGTCCAGTTGCGATTGCTCCATCAGAATCTTTTTCCTCTCCACCTCCAACTTCAGTTTCTCCGTTTCCTGACGGTAACTTTCGTTTTCGAGGTCAAGCTTGCGACGCCTCTCCTCGTCTACCAGTTCTCTTTCAAGTTTGAGCACCTGCAGGCGTAAGAGCTCCCTCTGCATGCGTATGAGCGCCTGTTGCTCAGCCTGAGCGGTCTCCTCTAGCTCCAATTTACGACGTTTAAGATACAACCCCTCCCGTGCTTGCTCGTCGAGGTTCTCGAACACCGTCGATCCATGGTCTGGGATCTCGGGGCGTTTCTTTTGCTTTGTCGAAGCGCATGAGCTGTGCTGGTTGTCCCAAGTGACAGGTTCATCCCCAAGATCAGAAGCGCCTCCCTCCTCGATAGGTTCATTCATTCGAGACGAACCATCGTCTGCTGATGCTTTCTGCCTGTCGTCAGAGGCGCGTCCATCCGCGATGAGTTCGTTCAATGTAGACGAGCTATCGCCTGCTGCTGCCTCCTGCTCATCGTCCGAACCAACACCAATGCGGTCGTCAGCAGGCTCCTCTTCTTGCTGCTCCTCCCTCTCGTGCTCTTCCCTTTCGTGCTCGTCCCTTTCGTGTTCCTCCCTTTCGTGCTCGTCCCTTTCGTGTTCCTCCCTTTCGTGTTCCTCCCTTTCGTGCTCCGCCCTTTCACGCTCCTCCCTTTCGTGAACCTCCTCTTTCCCTTCCTCTCCCTCCTCCCTTTCTTGACCCTTCTCCTCTTCCACCTTATTCCCCGAACGATCAAGCCTCAGAGTGGTTTCCCCGTTTACCGTGGAGACACTTGATCCGTCTTGCGCCGTGGTAAAAACGGGCTGATCCGCTTCAGGTGGGTTCTGAGGGCCCGACCACTGATCACGGACTATGAAGAAGAAATGACATTCGGCCATGACCTTTTCCTCCTTGCTTTTATACAAGCCGAGCGGCACAAGTCCCTTCTCAATCCCATCGAGTATATCAAGACCACGTTTCCAACCCGCCTGCATCCATCGGAGCTTATTCTTCACCTGAGATTCAGTGAGCGATATGGTACGCCACTCGGTTGAAAATCGGTCGTTGAACCGTTTGACAATACTCTTGTGGACGGCCGCCCTGTTGGCGTAACAAGAGTTCCGATCTGCGGATCCTCTCAAGACCTCCAAAGCATTGGGTTCCGCAAAGAGTTCAGCAAGATATCGTTCATGTTTCAACTCATAGCTAAAGTTCCTTCTTCTCCTTAAAAGCTTCGGTTTGGCTATCGGGTTGGAAGAGGCCGAGGGTTTGTGGTTGTTTTTGTTGTTGTTTTTGTTTTTGTTGTTGAGATGGTGATGTTGGTGTTGGCTCGAGCCGGCTGTATTGGTGGACGGAGGAATGTGTGTTGTGAGTGGCCTAGCTTTTGAGTTGTGAGCGGCCGAGGTTTTGTTGTGGCTCGTGCCAGCTGTGTTGGTGGGTGGGGATACGTCGGGTTTACCAGGCAATGGCCGAGCTTCTGGTTTCTTCCTGTTGGCCGTCAATAGTTCATCGTCAGAGTCTATCTCTGTTATTGTTGCAAACTGGATGACATGCTCGGGGCCGATAGGCTTAGAAGGCGAGAAGGTACGTCTCCCCTCTGTTCCGGTCGGCGTGTGTCCGCGGGTCATTGTGTGTTGGCAGCGGTATTGGAGTTGGTGGAAGGGAAGGTGGAAAAAGGAGAGGAGAAGGGGGGAGGAACGATTTCTTGGGCAGCACCTCTCCCCCCATGGGGTGCACGGGTGCGTGGTTGCACAAAGCTCAATGTCGCCCCTTAAAGCGAAAAGTCGTGAGATCGATGCAATGATCTCGACGCCTATTTCTCGGTGCTTCCAGAGTCTGGCGTCACAACTAGTAGACGATTTTATTGATGCCAAAACCACGATCGACCCTGGAGGACCTCAGAAGCGTCCACTTTTTGTTTCCCGTCTCTGCTGCTCACGCGTCGTTAGCGCGCCTCTGTCTGCTCTGCAAGAGGTCTCTTCTGCTTCGTCAATATCAAAGGTTCTTTGTCTGAAATGAAAATTTACACTGTTTTTATTTGTGGTGTTTGCCTGTCAACGAAAGAGGCCTCCTTCCCCATGCTTAACGAATCGCGTTCTCCCATACCTAACCAAAAATTGTCTTCAAATCCTCCTTTACTCTGCGACAGAGGTGATGACATCGTCAATCTTCAAGATGTGCTTGACCAACTGCGTCGCCAACAAGATCTGCTGTCTCTTGGAAATTAGGGGATCGTACACAAACTGCTCCTTCATGTCGTTCGTGCCCTTGTACAGACAATCCACGCCCAATCGGCTGTTGTTCTCCGTCACCTGGCGAGCCTTGACGTCGGCCAAAGTCTCAATTGGGGGCAATCCAGAGTTCTCGGCCAAAGCCAAGGGGACGGCCTCCAAAGCCTCAGCGAAAGCGCGCATGGCGTATTGGTGAACACTGGCAACCTCATCAGCAGCCTTGGAAACGGCCAATGAACAGGAAATCTCGGCGGCTCCACCTCCGTAAACGACACGGTTATCACGGACCAAGTTACGGACCACGCAAATAGCATCGTGCAACGAACGCTTGGCCTCGTCAATGATCATCTTGTTGCCTCCACGAACAAAGACAGTGACGGCGCGGGTGTTGGCGCACTCTTCAATGACCAACATGCGATCCTTGGTCGTTCCAAAGCTCAACTCGCGAACAATACCGGCATGTCCAAGCTTGGCTTCCGACAAATCCTCGAAACGGGGAACGATACGTCCGTTGGTGGCAATGGCAATCAACTAAAGCAAGGCATGAAAATATCAGACGTTAGCAAAAGGCAAATCAACGCAAAGCAAAGAAAAAAAAAGGGGGTCCGTATGACCACGAAACTCCAATGATCCTTCTTCCTTACCTCAATCTCGGGACCTCCAACCCAGCGCACCGATGGGAGCTGGTTCTGCATCAACAAATGGTTGGCCTCGTCATCGAATCCCCACTGGCAGATAACCAAGTTGGCGCCAGTGTCCTTGACCTGCTTGATCATCAACTCGAACTTCTCCTTCTCGTACGTCTGCAACTTCTTGTACTCCTCCACGGATGTAATGTCCAACTTGTGCTTAGTCTTGGGCTTTGGGGGCTCAAACGCGCAGGTAAGAATGGCAATCTTGGCATTCTTGACCTCACGGGGCATCTGGGGGTGAGAAAAGTCCTTGTCGATAACAACTCCCTTGACCAAAACAGTGTCGGCCAAAGATCCTCCGACCTTTCCGTCAACCTTGATCAACTCGAAATCAACATCCTTGCGCTCCAAATCAGCAACCTGGAGAACAGCATCCACAGCAATCCTGGCGTATTGGTCGTGGCACTTGGACACACTGAGGAAACACAATGGCGAATATCAGAAAGGAGGGTTAGAAACATTTCGGCAACTTTAGCCATTTCCATCGCCCTTCCATGCACATGACCCGTTGACAATAAACATACATCTTGCTTCCCAAACTGGTCTTGGCAGTCTTGTACAAGTTCTCGGTGTTCTCGCGAGAGAACTCGACGACATCAGAGATGGTGTCAAGGTGAGCAACAGCAACCTTGCAGGCACGCTCGAAACCGTCAGCAATACGGATAGGGTGAATTCCACGATCCAACAAGTGCTCAGCCTGCTCCAAAAGGGAACCGGCCATGACTAAGAAACAAGGGAGAATGCAGGATGGAGAGTTAGGAATATATCCTGTGTACGCCTCAAAAAAACTCGGATGTGCAGGTGTTGGTCAACAGGACTAAAAGATCGAGTCCTGAAATATTATCCCAAGAAGAAGGGTAAAAAAAAAAGGCACGCCATGCAAACATACCAACGACACCGGTGGTACCGTCTCCGATCTCATCATCCTGCGACTTTGACAACTGAACCAAGAGCTTGGCGATCTGGTGGTGAACATCCATCTGGTCAAGAATAGTGGCTCCATCGTTGGTGACAGTGATATCGCCGTCAGGGGAGATTAAGATCTTGTCGAGACCTAATAAGGGAAAGAAAAACATCGAAGCATCGGATTCATGATTAGGACGCGATCTGTTTGGTTCCCGTTGCGACTCTTTATGGATCTACAGCCTGCCGTTGGCGCAGATCGGCGTGTCCTTTGGCTTACCGCGAGGTCCGAGAGAGGTCTTCAAGATGTTGGCAACAGTCTTGGCAGCAAGAATGTGGGCCTAGACACGCAGACCAGATCAAACGACACGAGAGAGTTAGTGTCGGTTATGGGTCCAAAAGCAAGAGATTCGCCTCCCTGAGTTGTTGCGTCGCGCATCGAGATTGCAAGGAAAAAAAAAGAGAAGAGTCGCAGCAAGGAATCTGGGAAGGTGAATCTCGGGCTGGTTTGCATTGACACGCCCTGCGAAGAAAGAAGGCATCCTGAGGTGATGCACCAGGAGCGGCAGATGCGCGGTTGTTTGTGTTGTGTTTTTGGGCCAGAGGTCGAGGGGGGCTGGCTGTACCTTTTGCGCCTCAAGACCGCTGAGTCTTGACTTCTTCTGCTGCTCTCTGAGGATGATGAAGGGTCGCCCATATTCGTCCTGGGCGTAGACTGCGTTCATGCCATCCATGCTGAAAGGGAGATGTGCGGGGGTGGAAGGGGGAGAATGGAGTGATGAGAAGAGATGATGGCGCCGTGTGTCTTTTCCCCCTTTTCGCACTCTCGTTCAATGACCGTTTGAATCTGTTCTTCGTTGTTCTTTCAGGAGGGGGCTTCTGTGCGGTGCAAAGTGGTGCTGCACAGCGTGGAGGGGTGGAGTTCCTGAAAATCACGTGAGGTCTGTACTTATTCTTTGTCACCGAATGGAATTCTGATCGCACTTGCTTCCTGTCGCTCATAGTCACATGACCCGCAGCGCTGTCCATATCAGTCCTCGCCACCGCCAGTGATTGAACCTCCTTTTCAAATTATTACAACATGGGTATGCGCTGATTGCACAAACTCATCCATCGGCGCACTTCATCGACGCGATACCATCCGTCGCCTTATCCTCCTCCAACGACCTGCTGGACCCGCCCAATCGACAATGCATCATCGACTCATCCGACCCAGGACCATCCATGTCCAAAAAATTGACATCGACCTATCTACACCGAACTTTGACTTTTTTTCCTTGCTCGTTTTTGAGATTGGAGACCCATGGGCCCATGCCGTGAATCGGTCAAAGACAACGAGTTTGACTTTTGCCGCTTACATATTTCAAAAAAACGGCTGGCAACAACAACAACTGGCACACCTCATCACGATCGTCATTCTTTGACCTCATCGGATCCATCAGCGAAATTCATCAAGGAGAGATCACCTTTGTAGCAGAGAAAGGACATCAGATGAACTGATTCCTCTTCTCTCTTTTCTTTACTTTCTGTTAACAGGTAAAGGAAAACCAAGAGGTCTTCAGGCCGCTCGCAAGCTCCGCACCACTCGCCGTGAGAACCGTTGGGCTGACAAGCACTACAAGAAGCAGGCCCTCGGAACTGCTTTCCGTTTCTCCCCCTTCGGTGGTTCCTCCCACGCTAAGGGCATCGTTCTCGAGAAGATGTACGTTTTTTTTTATCCCTCCCTCGGTGGCTTCTGTTATTTCAGCTGGGAAGGCAGTCAGGAAACCAAGGAAGCAGGAAGCGACTCAAGGAGGAAACAAAAAAACCCCCCGACCGTGAATCCAGAGACAGGACATCAGGTTGATGACTGATTAACCAGAGATTGCGGATGCGAAGGAGCTCTGATGCTGTGTCTGTGTTTTCAGCACCCGATCTACAGGAAGTCAAGTCTTCGAAACTCGAAATCAACTATAGACTGGAACGATGAATCATCTCGGACACGTCGAGACTCTTTTGGGACATACTCTTGGAAACAAAAACACTCATCCTGTCCTACAATCAACGGCTCTCTAACGCTTTCTCCTACTTTCATTATTTTTTTTTGCCACTCTATAGCGGTGTTGAGGCCAAGCAGCCTAACTCTGCCATTCGTAAGTGTGTCCGTGTCCAGCTCATCAAGAACGGCAAGAAGATCACTGCCTTCGTCCCCAACGATGGTTGTTTGAACTTTGTCGATGAGAACGACGAGGTCCTCATCGCCGGTTTCGGTCGTTCCGGCCACGCGTAAGTTATTTTTTCTGTCTTTCCCCACTGGGTAGCTACTCTGTCAGGATCGGATTTCAAATTGGAAAAGAAAACGTGCTGACTGTTTGTGATTTTATTTTTCTCTCCATAACAGCGTCGGAGATTTGCCCGGTGTCCGTTTCAAGGTCGTCAAGGTCTCCGGCGTCTCCCTCCTCGCTTTGTGGAAGGAGAAGAAGGAGAAGCCCCGCTCTTAAATATGCGATCGATTTTCGTCTGCTGTCTCGGATGGCTGTACAAATCTCTCCAATAAATCGATATCAAAGAGTTGCTTTGACACACTGGGCGCTGCCGAAGGGCATGTTTGAATGGGATTGCAAAGGGGAGCATGGGTGACAGACTGGACTGGACTGCAATGGGGGGTTCCTTTTTTTTTGTGGTTTATTTCAGGAAAATGATCGTCTACACATCTCGAGTTATAGCAAGCTTGCGAACGGTGCTGTATTGCCTAGAGAATTGGAAAAGGAAATGAACAGCACGTGTGAGTTCGTGTCTGCAAAGACGGTTTTCGATCGACAGCACTGTGGAGGCCTTTCCTATCCTTTCACTTACTCTTCGTTCTTCAGGACCCTGTAGTAGTAGTCCGCATAGTCCGATAGATTGATCATCTTCAGGAACTCCTCGTCGTGAGTAATGATGATGAGCTGGAAGTTGCTCTGCTGCCTGTGTTTGTTGATAATACTGATTTCGACAACACAATGGGGTTAGCTTCTGCACCATGGCACAAACGATGTCCAAGGGAAAAACCGTACGCGCAAAGGGCTTTGACAACTTACTCCTTCAAACTGTGAGCCAGCTGGACAATGTTGGCATGATCCAGGTTGGTCGTGGGCTCGTCCAGAGCGAGGATACCGCAACTCACAGAAAACGATTCTGCAAGCGCTAATCGAATGATAATCGACGCCAACACCTTTTGACCGGCACTGCATCGTCCACGCATGTCCTGTGCTCGGCCGGCTTGGATCATCACCACTCTGTAGTTGTAAGACTGGTTTGCTCTCAGTCCTTCTTGATCAGACCGAATCTCGATCGTGTCAATGTCTATACAGCGTGGAGAGTGCGTTAGCGATAGCAAATCAGTGAACAATACTGCCAGGAAAGAATTATAGTTGTCCTACCGGTCCCCTGATAAGTGTTAGTCCATAGCTCTTTGATGGTCTTGTTGACTTCTTCCATCTTCATGGAATGGTAGTCAACAATAGCACTTTGAAGCGCCTTTGCATATTTCTCCAGATCCTCCAGGGCGAGTTCAGTGGTCTACGTGTGTTACACAAAAGGTAGATCAATAACGGTATTACCATAAATAAAAAAAAATAGGCATAACCCACTCACCTTGCAATTGATCAGATTTTCGTGATACTTTGGCACGACGTCTTTGTAGTCCACGTTCAACTCATCTTCGTAGGTTCGACGCTGGTCTTGCAACTGCCGAAGTTCTCCCTTCAGACCCGCTCTTTCACCGGAGAGGTCCGACTGCCGCTGAGAGAGTCGAGTCAACTGACGGGTGTAAGTACCTTGAGCCTCGCCATCTTTCTTGGCTGCAGTCTCTGCATACTGTGCCTCGAGCTCTTCCACCTTCTTTTTGTATCGTCTGTAACGCAAGTTATCCTCGATATTACGCTGAAGGTTCTTGAATTCGGCCAACTGCTCTTGCAAGCCCTGCATCTGCTTCTCTGCGGCCTGGATCTCCTGTTGGTGTAGCGCTATCTCGTCAATATACTGTTCCGTCTGACCTTCCAACCTAGATAGGTCAAGCATGGTAGTCCTGCTGTCAACACTACATCATAATAATCCAACAATAAATGCTTATGTTAGAGACGGAAAGGACCATAGAAACGTCTGGCCTGAATGTCCTCATTTGAGCGATGAAGTGCTCGCCGCCTACCGTTCAATGTCCTTGTTGTACATTTGGACCTTTTCCAAATTGTTCTGCATCTCCGTAACGACTTGCTGAACACTTCTCTCTTTTGCTTGCCCCTCAGCCACGGTTTGCCTTAACAATTCGTTGAGACGATTCATCTCGGGCATGACATCTTGTCCGTCAAGATCGTGTTGCTGCATTTCTGCAGTCAAATGTTCGATAGAAGCCTCAATCTCGACGATTTGTTCATCCACCTGAGTCTTCCGTTCACGTTGATTGAGAAGTCGGTTGTGTTTGTCCTTGAGAGTCCGAATGACTTGCTCCTTCCTTTGGATCTCTGTCGTCATCTGAGCCATCTCTTGCTGAAGCTTGTTGACCTCCTGGCGAGCTACCTGCACCTTTTGCTTCACAGCATTGTACTCCGTTTGCATGGAGTCTGAGGATTGCGAAGACCCTGACACCAAAAGCTCAGTCTCCAGAGTACTAATGGCAGACTGATCTCCTCCATTCTCGCGACAAAAAGCTGCAATGTCCTTGGCAGCTATAGCAAGCTCCTGCAACTCCTCAAGCTCTACTGTCAACGACGTCGTCTCCATATCAGCCTATTTCCATCCAGAATATGTCAGAAGCAATGATACCTCTTGAAGTCTGACTTCAGGGGGGGAAAAGCATCACAGCAGGGTACTTACCAACTCGATAGAGTCCAAAGTATTGGTTCTCTTGCTCTCCAGCTCTGAGAGTTGTGCTTTGAGCGAAGGGATCTCCGAGGTCTTAAGCTTTTCAACAGCACCCCACTCGGATTTCAAAGCTCGCAATGAATCAACTGTCGCTTCAACCGTAACGAGCTCTTGTTCGTCGTCGTTCTCTGCCTTTTCCATGAGTCTCCGAAGCTATGACAATAAAGATTAGCACGCGTTGTGGCTAAAGAAGATGGAGAGATAGATAGACCCTTCATATATTTACCTTGGCTGTGAACTGAGCCTCGAAGGCAGGATCAAAACCTCGCGAGCAAAGAGGGCAGCCATGCTTCTTCTCAGCCATTGCTACGAAGCGTTCATACATGGTACTCATAGTCTTCAGGTCCTGCACTTGCCTAGATTGCAGAATTGATGATTTTGATTAGGATCTTTGCAACAGACAAGCCCATTGAAGAAAAGAAGGGGGACAGTGCTTACTCTCGCAACTCGGTCAAGGTCTCTTCCTTGGACTGCAGCAACTCAGGGAGCGACCAGCCGTCGCACTGAATCGCCACCTGCTTCGCACAGTCTATCAGCCAAAGACGTGTAAGAGAGGACGTTAGCTTCCAGTATTTTCGCGCCATTAATGAACAATTTCGAGCTGAAGAGTCTTGCCTTCAACGGTCGCTGTGTGCTTTTTCAGTTGCGATTTCACATTCTCAATGAAGATCTCTTGACTGGAGAGTTCCCTCTTGTACTTCTCGAGCGTCTCTCTCGACGATCTTAAGGTCGCCTCCTTGTTTTTCAAGATGGGTGCCAAGTTCTCATCCACAGTTTCTGGAACAGCTGCCTCTTGAAACACATTTTGGAAACCATCGCCATGCTGGAGCATGCTAAAGAAAGAAGTTTGACAACATGTTAGATATCGCTCCGATCGCACTTACTCAAACAACGAATGCATGACTTACAGAGCCTTGATTTTTTCTGATCGCTGATTGTGCTTATTCTTCAAAAGAGTAAGTCTAGCTTGAGACCCAGCATTCTTGGCCTGGGCAGCGATTTGTTCACTCAGTCTCGAGAGATCATTTTCAAAAGCTTCCACGTCCGCCATCTTTGCTCTTCTCTGAGACTCAAGAGAATCTTGACCAGGCCCGCTGGACCGAAGAGCCGTCAACGCGCTTTCCTAGAACCACAAGAAGAGATATTAGACAAGCACGAACCACCCAAGACAACCTGGCCACTTATGGTTGAAGGTTTGTTACCTGTTCTGCCATCGCAACCTCAGTAGACTCAATCTCCGAATCCGTGGACTTGTACTTCAACAGCTCGGCTTGCTGCTGGCGCAATTTACTCTGAGCGGACGAAATCGCAGACTGATTCTTAGCCTTCAAGGATGAAGCCATGTCTACCTTTGCCTTCCTGTCTGACAACTCTGAACGGACTTCTTGCTCCTTTTGTCGATTCTCCTGCTTAATACGCTCAACCTCCCCGACTTTTTGCTGAACCTGCATTTCCATCTTGCCAACAAACCGTTTCACGTCCGAGTTGACTAGAGGGGTCGAATCAAAGCTCCCAAGTGCGTACTGACCGGCGAGCTCCGCAATTAAAAGATCTCGGTCAGTCTGCTTCTTCTTGTTGTTGTCCAAAAGTGCTTTGAACTGCCCGATATTTTGCTGGTTCTGGCTCACTGACGCCTGCAAATTGGTAATGGTCGTTGCAGTCCTCTGCTTCATCCTTTCCTGTTTAGCCTTTTCCTGATCGGCGGTCTTCAAAGTGAGGTCGTGCTTGAAAAGCATCTCGTTCAGATCAGAGTCAGACTCATTATACAGGTCAAATTTTCCTTCCAGATCCTTGACGTTGCTTTGAGTCGATCTGAGCTCGTGAGAGATGGCGCTCAATGTAGTCTCAATTTGCTGGATTTCCCTCGTCTTTGTCATAAGACGGCTGATATCCTCGGCGCATCTATCAATGTCAATGTCCAACTGCTCAATCCTTTGCTGACTATTCTTGGTGCTTTCTTCGTTCGCTGTCAATGACTCTCGAATCTAGAAGAGCAAGGTCAAAAGAATTTCTATTAAAACCTTGCCATTCTTCGTCTCTGCCTATATTGCCTGTGTTACCTTTTCGGCCTTCTCCTTGTTACGTCGGAGAAACTCCAAGCTGTTAAACATGACCTTCAGC